>Ga0075327_1000059_pt1 | contig 24407 bp, 25 predicted proteins | sample MayberrySE_Catta_2_FD_120056 | JGI IMG/M metagenome (GOLD analysis project Ga0075327, IMG submission 120056) | Natural and restored wetland microbial communities from the San Francisco Bay, California, USA, that impact long-term carbon... | ecosystem: Environmental > Terrestrial > Soil >...
AAGACACGGCAGATTTCGCTCGGCGATTTTAACCAAAGATAATCCGGTCTCTTGATCCTGTGCCGCCACTTGCGCGGGGTACTGCTCGCCATCGGGCAAGGTCACCGTGATCGATGATGCCCCGATGGTGACGTAATGCACGGTCAGAATATAACCGTCGGGATCGACAATCGTGCCGGAACCGACACGCTCTGAGCCCAAATTGCGCGCCGACGGGTGAGTTTCCGGGATCTTGACTTGAAGATCTACCGTCGCCGGCAGGATCGAGTGGATCAAACCGATATGACCGTTCAAGTTGCCACTCCTTCGCAATCAGCCGAGAGGTGCAGGTTCGGAAATCGCTCGGCAGCGCTTGAAAACAAGCGCCCCTGCCAAGTGTCGCGCTCTTCGAGGGCCTTGAAGATGGCGTTGTGCACGCCGATCTTATCGACCGACCAAAGCGGCGCCACCGTGATCGCGCGATAGGTTTCGCCCGAGAGCCGGTGCACGATCGTGTTCGGGTTCAAGAGCTCCAGAAAGTCGATGACCAGAGCCACGTATTCGTCGCGCGCAAAAAGCGAAATTTCGCCGAGATGGTACAGTTTTTCGAGTGCGGTGTTTTTAATGACGTGCAAGTTATGCAGCTTGACGCCGTCGACGCCGAGACGGTTGAGCAATTCAGGCGTCCTCAACATTTCCTCGCGGCTCTCACCGGGAAACCCCAGGATAAGATGAGTGCAGATGCGCAAGTTTCGCGCCTTCGCCCGCGTGACCGCATCCATATAGTCCCGTAAGCCATGGCCGCGGTTTATCCAGGCAAGCGTCCGATCGTGCATGGACTCCAATCCGAGCTCGAGCCAGAGATAAGTTTCTTTGGACAGATCGCTAATCAGATCGAGCGTCTCGTTGGGCAGGCAATCCGGCCGCGTCGCAATCGCGAGCCCGACGACGCCGGGAAAGTCGAGGGCTTCACGGTAAAGTTTTTCCAGCTTCGAGGTCGCGTCGTAAGTATTGGTGTAACTCTGAAAATAAGCGATGAACCTTTCCGCCCGATGTCGTCTTTGCAGCGCCAGCGCGCCTTGTTCGAGTTGGATCGTGACCGAGGTGCGCGGCCGGTAATCTTGCGGCGTGTGACTCGCGTTGTTGCAATAAATACATCCGCCGACGGCCACTGTGCCGTCCCGGTTCGGGCACGTGAAGTCCAGTCGCAAGCCGATCTTGTAGACGCGCTTGTTGAAAATCTCACGCAGCTCGCGATTGTACGAATTGAAGCGCTTGCCGCGCCAGCGATTTCTTAGAGACATAGGAAAATTCATAATTTGACCAAAAATGGTTAACAAAAAGATCAGTAATACTCAAGGCGCAGTCGACCCTCCCGCGATGATCTGCGTAAAGCGCTCGATCCTCCGCTTTAGCAAGGGCTCTGATCCGGAAGTGACGAATAAATCATGCGCTTTTCACGATTGACCGCATCGCTCGAACTTGACAATAGGGCTGGATTGTCTATATTCAAAGGACCTGACGGCCCGCGCAAAGCGTCGATGAAAATCTCCGTAGACGAGATTCCTCAATCCCCCAAAGAGATAAAATTCTCCGAAAACATTGAGGAACTCAACAATATCTACCGCCGGAGTAAAAACCGGGATTTTGGTTTTCCAGCTTCGTTGGAAGTGGAATTGGTCTACTATCGCTCCGGCTCTGAGATTTTTTTCAGCGGCAGTTTCCGCGGTCGCTTTAGCGGGACTTGCGGCCGCTGTTTGGAAGATTACGACTTTCCCTTGGCGAGCCGATTCGATTTCATCTTGACTCCGGACCCGGCGCGTTCGCAACGCGGCGCTGAAGAGTTAAGCCGCGACGACCTCGGCTTGAGTTATTATTCGACCGACGAAATTAATCTGGCACCGTTGATCGCCGAGCAAGTGATGTTGGCGCTACCCACTCGGCCGCTCTGTTCGGAGGATTGCCAGGGGTTGTGCGGAGATTGCGGGGCGAACTTAAATCGCGAATCGTGCAGTTGTACGGGCGCGACTGGCGATCCTCGAATGGCAATTTTTCGCAATCTCAAAGTCGGCCGCTGAGGCACGCATTCCAGTTTAACGAGGTGGCCGCGACAACGCGGAGAAAGAAGATAGGAACGAATCGATGCCCGTACCGAAACGAAGAACTTCCAAGCGAGTCAAAAATCAGCGCCGCTCCCACGATGGCCTGACCAAGCCGCAATGGAGCACCTGTTCCAACTGCGGCGAGACCGTGTTGCCGCATCGCGCCTGCGCGCATTGTGGCTTTTACCGCGGCCGCGCGGTCCTGCAAGTCGAAGAAAGTTAGCAGCCTCCCAGCCCCATGCCGAAAATCGCCATCGATGCGATGGGCGGAGACCACGCGCCCCAAGCGGTCATCGAAGGCGCTTTGTTGGCTGTCCAGGACCTCGCGGTCGAACTGGTTTTAGTCGGCGAGTGCGAAACCATCGAGCGCGAGTTGGCCAAACACCCCGGCGCGCCGAAGTTCGAGATCGTCACCGCCTCCCAAGTGGTGTCGATGCACGAATCCCCCAGCGCGGCTCTGCGCAAAAAAGATTCATCCATCACTGTCGGGTTTGATCTGATGCGGCGCGGCGAAGTCGATGCCTTCGTGAGCGCGGGTAACTCCGGCGCGATGATGGCGATCGGCATGTTCCTCGTGGGCACGCTATCGCAGGTGGCTCGGCCCGCCATCCTGGTCGTTGTGCCGAGCCTTGGGAAGGGCACGGTGATCGTTGATGCTGGTGCCAATGTCGATTGCAAGCCACGCCATCTGGTCCAATTTGGACTGATGGGCGCGATTTATTCCGATCGCGTGCTTGGTGTCTCGCAACCACGAGTCGGCGTTTTGAGTAACGGCGAAGAGGTGAGTAAGGGCAACGATCTTACCAGGGCGGCGAGCGAACAGCTGGCCGCGACATCGGTCAATTACATCGGCTACGTCGAAGGCAGGGATATCTTCAACGGCAAAGTCGATGTCATCGTCTGCGATGGTTTTACCGGGAATATTGCGCTCAAGTCCATGGAGGGTGTGGCGAGTTTTGCCGGTTCGGTGCTAAAAAGCGCGTTTCAAAAGAATCTCCCCAGTCGACTGGGCTACCTGCTCAGTCGCAAATCGTTGGCGGAAGCGTACCGACGCCTAGACTACGCGGAATACGGCGGTGCGCCACTGATCGGATTGGATGGCGTGGCGATTGTCGCCCATGGCGGTTCGAGCCCAGTGGCGATCAAAAATGCGATTCGTGCCGCGCGCGACGAGGTCAATCAAGAGATCAATCGCCACATCGCCGAAGCGTTGAGCGAGGCCGACGGCGCCGCCGGCGTCAAGAAGGAAGGATTGCCGCGCAAGTTGTGGGAGCGTTTCAAATCTAAAATCGAGTCGCTGGGTGACAAGGCAGAACCGGGGAGCGGACCGGCGGAGCGGCGCAAAAGTGACGACTAGCCGGGTTGCGTTTGTTTTTCCCGGGCAAGGCTCCCAATACGTCGGCATGGGCAAAGACCTCTGCGCCCAATTTGGCGCCGCAAAGCAGGTCTTCGCCGAGGCCGACGATGCGCTGGGATTTTCGCTAAGTCAACTTTGTTTCAGTGGTCCTGAAAGCGACCTCAAACTCACCGAAAATACCCAGCCGGCGATTCTCGTTGCGTCGATCGCCGCACTGCGAGTGCTCGAGGCTGAAACGGTGGTGCGACCGGCGCTGGTTGCGGGCCATAGCCTGGGCGAATATAGCGCGCTGGTCGCCGTGGGCGCCCTGGACTTTCACGATGCCGTGAAAGTCGTGCGTGCACGCGGCCGATTGATGCAGCAGGCGGTGCCTGCAGAGCACGGTGCCATGGCGGTGCTGTTGGGATTGACCATGGACTCCGTACGCGCGCTTTGCGCCGAGGCGAGCCAGGGTGAGGTGGTATCTCCGGCCAACGATAACGGCGGCGGCCAGATCGTCATTGCCGGAGCTAAGAGCGCGGTCGCGAGGGCGACCGCGTTGGCCAGGCAAGCCGGGGCAAAAAGGGTCTTGGATTTGCCCGTGAGCGCGCCTTTTCACTGCCAGCTCATGCAACCGGCTGCGGACGGTTTGCGGCAGGTCTTGAGCGATATCTCAGTCCGTCCTTTTACCGTCGGTGTCGTCACCAACGTCGAAGCCGAAGTCAATCTCGACGCCGCTCGCGTGAAATCACTTTTGGCCGAACAAGCCGTCCGTCCGGTGCGCTGGGCAGAGTCGGTGCAAAAGCTAGCCGTTTTGGGTTGTCAACGCGCCGTTGAAATCGGTCCCGGTAAGGTTCTCAAGGGATTGATGAAGCGGATCGTGCCAACGATGGAAGTTGCCAACGTCGAAGCGCCGCAGGACTTAGCGAATATCGCGGCGATAGAGTTATGAGTCTGACAGGTCAGATTGCGCTCGTCACTGGCGCCAGCAGGGGAATCGGCAGCGCCATCGGGTTGGCCTTGGGACAAGCCGGCGCCTATGTGATCGTCAACTATCGCGCCAACCAGGCTGCTGCCGAGGAGTCGTTGGCAGCGATCGTAGCACAGGGTGGCCATGGCGAGCTTTGCCAGTTTGATATCGCGGCGGAAGAACAACTCGAGCAAGCGATAAAAAAAATCGTTGACGCCCACAAAAAAGTTGATATTCTCGTCAACAATGCCGGCGTTACCTCCGATAATCTGCTAATCCGGATGAAGCTGGCGGATTGGGACCAAGTCATCGGTACTAATCTCAAGGGTACCGTCCTCTGCACTAAAATTGTTTCTCGCTACATGATTCGCCAGCACTACGGCCGGATCATCAATCTTTCGTCGGTGGTGGGGCAGATGGGCAACTCGGGGCAGTCGCTCTACGCTGCGTCAAAGGCGGGGATTATCGGATTCACCAAAGCGGTGGCCAGGGAAGTGGCTTCACGCGGGGTGACGGTGAATGCGGTGGCGCCGGGATTTATCGAAACCGATATGACCGACCGGTTGCCTGAGAAATTGCGCGAGGAGTTTCTCAAGTCCATTCCACTCGGCCGTTTCGGCACTTGCGCTGAAGTGGCTGAAATGATTCTATTTCTCGCTGGTGCAAATGCCGGATACATAACCGGTCAGGTGTTTAACGTTAATGGCGGGCTGTACATGTGAAGAATTCGTAGCAGGAGGTATGTGAAGATGGCGGCATCTGTTCAGGCCAGGGTGAAGGAAATCGTCTGCGAACAACTGGGAGTAAGCGCGGAAGAAGTGACTCCGGAGGCTTCCTTTATAGAAGATTTGGGGGCCGACTCGCTAGATATCGTTGAGTTGGTGATGGCACTGGAAGAAGAATATGAGATGGAGATCTCCGACGAGGATGCGGAAAAGATCAAAACCGTCCAGGACGTCATCACCTATATCGAAGCCCATCGCTAGGGCTTCTCGCCAGGCCGGCCTCGGGTGAGGCCGGTTGATCGCCCTAACTTTGATCCGAAAAAATCGTTTAATCGCAGGGGAGTGGAAATAAAGCCACGGCTCTGCGATTTTCTTTATCAGCAGAACAAATTGCAAGGCGAAGTCAGCCTTCGGTTGAGCAAGAATATGATCGCTTTCGGATGCGACCACGGCGGGGTCGAGCTTAAGGAGTCTTTGGTGAATTACCTGCGCTCCAGGGGAGTCGATGTCCGCGACTTCGGCACTCAGGGACGTGAATCGGTCGACTACCCCGACTTCGGCAAGGAAGTTTCCCGCCAAGTTTCATCGGGCCAAGCCGAGCGCGGTGTGCTGATTTGCACCAGCGGTATCGGCATGTCGATTATCGCGAACAAATTTCCCGGAGTGCGCGCTGCGCTGGTGCAGGATCTCGATAGCGCCCGATCGAGCCGCGAGCATAACGATGCTAATATCCTAGTTCTGAGCGGCGCCAAGACCGACGGTGCTTTGGCACAACAGATCGTGGAAATCTGGCTGGCGACGCCGTTTGCCGGCGGTCGGCACCAGCGGCGCATCGACAAAATTCGCCGAATCGAAAGCGATCTCGGCACCCGGCTCGATGACCAAGAGCAGAACAAATAGTTCAAGGACACGTATGTCATTTCTCGAAAAGACTGATCCGCAGGTGTTTACGGCGATTGAAAAGGAGACGCGGCGCCTGGAAGACAACCTGGAGCTGATCGCATCCGAGAACGTCGTCAGCGAGGCGGTGCTCGAAGCCCAGGGCTGCGTGATGACCAACAAGTACGCCGAGGGTTATCCCGGCAAACGTTATTATGGCGGGTGCGAGTTCGTCGACGAAGTCGAATCGCTGGCGATCGCGCGCGCCAAGGACCTTTTCAGCGCCGATCACGCCAACGTGCAACCCCATTCCGGTTCGCAAGCCAACATGGCGGTTTATCTTTCCGTGCTCAAGCCGGGCGATACCTATCTCGGCATGAACCTGGCCCACGGTGGCCATCTGTCTATGGGGAGTCCGGTGAACTTCTCGGGATTCATCTACAAAGTGGTTCCCTATGGTGTCTCTGAAAAAACTGAAACCATCGACTACGATGAAGTTGAACGACTCGCTCAGGAACATCGCCCTAAATTGATTGTTGCCGGCGCCAGCGCCTACCCACGGATCATCGACTATGCGAGATTTCAGAAAATCGCCGAACAGGTCGGCGCGCCGCTGATGGTCGATATGGCCCACATTGCAGGCCTGGTCGCTGCCGGGCTTCATCCCAGTCCGGTTCCCTACGCTGATTTCGTCACCACCACGACCCACAAGACGCTCCGCGGGCCGCGCGGCGGCCTAGTGCTGTGCAAGGCGGAGCATGCCAAAATTTTCGACAGCAAGGTGTTTCCGGGTATGCAGGGCGGACCGCTGATGCACGTGATCGCCGCCAAAGCGGTCGCCCTGAAAGAGGCCATGAGTCCTGCGTTTAAAACGTATCAGCAGCAGATCGTCAAAAACGCCCAAGTACTCGCCCAGACGTTGATGCGGAACGGGTTTCGCCTGACTTCCGACGGCACGGACAATCATTTGATGCTGGTCGATCTGCGTAGATCGGAGCTAACCGGCAAGGTCGCCCAGGAAATCCTCGATAAGGCACGGATTACCGTGAACCGAAACTCCGTGCCGTTCGATACGCGCTCGCCTTTCGTGACCAGCGGCATCCGCATCGGCACACCGGCGGTGACCAGCCGCGGTATGAAAGAAAACGAAATGGCGGCGATCGGCGATTTTATTTCCCGTGCGCTCGATCACGTCGGTGACGAGCAGGTGCTGCGATCCGTCGCCGCCGAGGTCGGCGCGCTGTGCAAAAAATTCCCGGTCTACCCGCACCGGCTGACAAGGCTTGGGAAAGAGTCGGGCGGAAATCAGGAATAGAGAATGACCATCGAGCCTGGTTTTCGGGTTGACCCATGAAGTGTCCGTTCTGCCATCAGACCGAGAATCGAGTGATCGATTCACGCTTGAGCAAAGACAGCAACATGATCCGGCGTCGGCGCGAGTGCGAGCGTTGCAGTCGGCGTTTCACCACCTATGAGCGGGTCGAAGAGATGATGCCGCTGGTGGTTAAAAAAGACGGCCGGCGCGAAACCTTTGACCGGCTCAAGATCATCAACGGATTGAAGCGCGCTTGCGAAAAGCGCCCGGTGAGCATCAATACGATCGAGGCGATCACTGATCGTATCGAAAGGACGGTGCAGGAGCGCGGTGAAAAAGAAATTGCCAGCTCGTTAATCGGCGAAACGTTGATGCGCGAGCTGCATGACACCGATCCGGTCGCCTACGTGCGTTTCGCTTCCGTCTATCGATCTTTCAAAGACATCAATGAGTTCATGGTCGAATTGGAAGAGCTTCTGAAGGAGCGTAAGGGCACGCCTGGGGCGAAAGTGACCGAGCTCCGACAAAAAAGGGATTAGCCTCTTTGTCCGAATCTCGCCGCGGCGCGCAAGACGAGTATTATCTGCGCATGGCTTGCCGGTTGGCGCAAAAGGCGGCAGGTCGAAGCAGTCCCAATCCCCAGGTCGGCGCCGTTCTCGTGCGCCGAGGAAAGATTGTCGGCACCGGCTACCACCGCTTCGCCGGCGCTGACCACGCGGAAATCGCTGCGCTCAAGCGCGCCGGGGCGAAAGCCCGGGGCGCGATTCTCTACCTGACACTCGAACCATGCAGCCACCAGGGACGCACGCCGCCGTGTACCGGAGCTTTAATTCGCGCCGGCATCAAGGAGGTCGTTTGCGGCACGAAAGATCCCAATCCATTGGTGGCTGGGCGGGGCATTCGGCAGCTTAGGCGCGCCGGTATCAGAGTTCGCGTGGGGCTGCTCGAAAATGAATGCCGCAGGCTGATCGAAACTTTTGCTAAGTACATCACCCGGCGGATGCCCTTCGTGACCCTTAAGCTGGCGGCGACGCTTGACGGCAGAATCGCCACGTTGACCGGTGACTCGCGCTGGGTGAGCGGCGCGGAGTCGCGCCTTGCGGTTCATCGGCTGCGCAATGAGGTCGACGCGGTTCTCGTCGGTTCTGGCACGGTCAAAGCCGACGATCCGCAACTGACCTGCCGGATTGCGCGCGGGCGCAATCCGTGGCGCATCATTCTGGACAGCCGTCTACTTATTCCGCTTTCGGCAAAAGTCCTGCGCCATAAAGACCCGGAAAAAACCATTGTTGCCGCAGGGGCCCGGGTTGCCCCCGCCAAGGTTCGTGCGCTCCAACTTCTCGGTGCGCAGGTGTGGCGATTACCACTCAGGCAAAATAAAGTGGCCTGGCGGCCGCTGCTGAGAAAACTTGCGGAGGCGGGCATCGTCAGCGTGATGATCGAAGGCGGCGGTGCCACCGCAGCTTCGGCGCTCGAAGCCAAGATCGTCGACAAGATCATGTTTTTCTACGCGCCGAAAATTCTTGGCGGCGATGGCCGGCCGATGCTCGATGGCTTGGGGTTTCGCCGGATGAAGAGCGCGCTCATAGTCAAAGATCTTCGGGTCAGGAGATCCGGCGGAGATTTAATCGTGACCGGGTATCTGTGAAAATGTCAGGGCGGGTGTTGGCCAAGAAATGATTCAGGTTGGACTTGATGTTTACCGGGTTGATTGAAGATGTCGGCGTCGTCGACGCGCTGCGACTTAACCAAGGTTCAGCAGTTTTGACGGTGAAAACCGGTTTGGCCGTCAATTCAATGCGCCTTGGCGCCAGCATCGCCGTCAATGGCGCCTGTTTGACGGTTGTCAAGAAGCGCCGCGGCGCATTTACCGTCGATGTTTCGCCCGAGACCCTCAGAATGACCAACCTGGATCAGCTGCGCGTCGGTAGCCTGGTTAACCTCGAGCAACCGATGCGTTTGCAAGAGCGCCTCGGCGGCCATCTGGTGACCGGTCACGTCGATGGCATCGGCACGGTGTGGAGCATCGCCAAGGAAGGCGACTTTACGATATTTCGTTTGCGCGCGCCGCGCCCTCTTGGCGCGCTGTTGGTGTCGAAAGGATCGGTCGCCGTGGACGGCATCAGTTTGACCGTTAATCAGTGCCGCGCCGGTGACTTTTCGGTGGCGATTATTCCGTTCACATTGCGTCACACGAATTTGCGCGCTCGCCGGGTAGGTGATAAAGTCAACATCGAAACCGACTTGATCGGTAAATACGTTCAAAACTTCGTGCAACAGCGCGAGTAAGGCCGGCGGCTCCCGCATCAATCCCATGCCAATCGCCAGTATCGAAGAAGGTTTGGAGGAAATCCGTAACGGCCGGATGGTGATTTTGGTCGACGAAGACGCGCCGGACAGCAATGGTTTTTTCAGTATGGCGGCCGAGAAGGTTTCCGCACAGAGCCTCAATTACATGATGCACCACGGCCGCGGCATCATCTACGTGACGCTGACCGACGAGCGCATTCGCGAGCTTGGCATTCCAATGATCCCGGAGGAGAACAGTCCCCTGGCCGGGTTGATTTGCGGCGCGTCGTTTTCGATCAGCCTGCCAGGCGTGCATGGCGTGTCCGCCCAGGGCCGCGCCCACACGATTCAGGCCGTCATCGCCGATCTCACCAAACACGAAGATTTGGTGATTCCAGGCCATGTCCAGCCGCTGCAAGCGCGCAGCGGTGGCGTGCTGGCGCGCTCGGGGCGCACCGACGCTTCGGTGGATCTGGCGCGCTTGGCCGGGTTCAAGCCGGCTGGAGTCATTTGTCAGATTTTAGACGAGGACGGTTCGGTGGCATTGCTGCCTGTGCTGGAACGACTGGCCGAGCGGCAGCGACTGAAGATTGTCTCGGTGGCGAACTTGATCGCTCATCGGCTGCGCACCGAAAGCTTGGTCAAGCGTGTGGCCGAGCAGGAGTTTCCGACCATCCACGGGGGCATGTATCGGGCGATCGTTTATCGCAACGAAGTCGATCGCGTCGAGCATATGGCGCTGGTCAAAGGCGAAGTCAGCGGCGCGGACTGCGTTTTGGTGCGTGTCCATTCCGAGTGTTTGACCGGTGATGTGTTCGGCTCGGAGCGTTGCGATTGCGGCGATCAGATTCGCCAATCCCTGCGGCTGATCGATGAACAAGGCTTGGGTGTGCTGATCTACATGCATCAGGAAGGCCGCGGCATCGGTCTGACCAACAAGATTAGAGCCTATGCGCTGCAGGATCAGGGGCGCGATACGGTAGAAGCCAATTTGGAGTTGGGCTTTAAAGAAGATCTACGCGATTACGGCATCGGTGCGCAAATTTTGCGCGACTTGAACATCGACAAGATTGCGTTGTTGACTAACAATCCGCGTAAAATCTCCGGGCTCGAGAGTTACGGTGTCAAAGTCCTCGAACGCGTTCCTCTCGAGGTAGTGCCGCGCGACAGCAATATCCACTATCTGCGCACCAAGCAGAGAAAGTTGGGTCATCTCTTTTCCAATCTGGAAAGCAAATCCGCCAAGCACTGACCGCCTCAGATCACGTTGCGATGGCAAACGTTGTTGACGGAACAAAGGACGCCCGCGGGCTCAAGATCGGCATCATCGTCAGCCGCTTCAATCATTTTGTCACCGAGAAGCTGCTCGACGGCGCGATCGACGCATTCAAGAGCCACGGTGGCGCTGAAGAGGACCTGACCATCGTGCGAGTGCCAGGCGCGTTCGAGATTCCACTGGTGCTGGAGAGGATGGCGAGCGGCGGCAAATACGATGCCTTGGTTTGTCTCGGCGCGGTGATCCGCGGCGATACACCGCATTTTGAATATGTTTGCGACGCAGTAACGCGCGGCATCGGCGACGCGGTGCGGGCCTACAAGATTCCGATTGGTTTCGGAGTATTGACAACCGACAACGTCCAGCAGGCCATGGACCGAGCGGGTACAAAGGACGGCAACAAAGGGTACGAAGCATTGCTCACGACGGTTGAAATGATTCACGTCATCGAGCGCATTTCGTAGACGCACTTCGCCGTCACCGACAAAATCTCAGAGCACCTTTTTGTCAGAGCATCAACAGGAATCGGCGACCGGCCACTCCGGCAAAGGCACGCGACGCAAGGGCCGCGAGTTGGCGCTTCAGGCGCTGTACCAGATCGAGATCACCGGTGATCCTTCGGTCAACGCCGTGGAATCATTTTTGCGCCACTTCGAAGGCAACGCCAAGGCAAAGGAATTTGCGCGCCGCTTGGTGTCAGGAGTCGTGAGCCAAGGCTCCGCTATCGATCAGACCATCGAGCAAACGACGGAAAACTGGAAACTGGCGCGGCTTGCCAAGGTCGATTTGGTGATCCTGCGCATGGCGACTTACGAGTTGACCTTTTGTCCGGACATCCCGGTGGCCGTCAGCCTGGATGAGGCAATCGAAATCGCCAAGCGTTTCGGCAGCGCGGATTCGGCCAACTTCATCAACGGGGTGTTGGACCAAATCGCTCACGTCCGGAATCTGAAAGCGTGATTGAAAGTTATGGAAGAACGCTATCAAGCCAAAAGCATCGAGGCTAAATGGCAGCGCCTTTGGGCTGAGGATCAGACGTTCAATGTCGCCGAGGACTCGGCGAAATCAAAGTATTACGTGCTGGAAATGTTTCCCTATCCGTCCGGTCGCATTCACATGGGTCATGTGCGCAACTACTCGATCGGCGACGTGGTCGCGCGCTACAAGCGTATGCGCGGTTTCAACGTGCTTCATCCGATGGGCTGGGACGCTTTCGGTTTGCCGGCGGAGAACGCCGCCATCGAGCGTGGCGTTCATCCGAAGCAGTGGACGCAGGAAAATATTGCTTACATGAAGGCACAGCTTCAGCGCATGGGCCTTTCCTACGATTGGGCGCGGGAGCTGGCCACCTGCGAGCCCGAGTATTACCGCTGGAATCAGTGGATCTTTACGCAGTTTTTCAAAAAAGGCTTGGCTTACAAGAAGAACGCATTCGTCAACTGGTGTCCTTCCTGCGAAACCGTGCTGGCCAACGAACAGGTGGTTGACGGCGCCTGTTGGCGTTGCGACTCCGCGGTCGTTCAGAGGGAATTGGAACAGTGGTTTTTCCGCATCACCGATTACGCAGAGGAACTGCTCGCCGATCTGGACAAACTCAAGGGGTGGCCCGACAAGGTGCTGACCATGCAGCGCAACTGGATCGGCAAGTCGATCGGTGCCGAAATCGATTTTCCAGTGGTGGGCCATGACCGGGGGTTGCGCATTTTTACGACGCGCCCCGATACCATCTTCGGCGCAACCTTTGTCTCGCTTGCCGTCGAGCATCCGCTGGCGCTCAAACTGGCGAGTGACACGCCCCAGCAAAGAGCGGTCGAAGCATTCATCGAGCGGGTGAGAAAGATTAGCCAAGCACGCCGCGGCGAGGATGAAGCTGAGAAGGAAGGCGTCTTTACCGGCGCCTACTGTCGCAATCCGTTCACGGGCGAGGACATTCCGATCTATCTCGCAAACTTCGTGCTCATGGAGTACGGCACTGGCGCGGTGATGGCGGTACCCGCGCACGACCAGCGCGATTTTGAATTCGCTAAAAAGTACCATCTGCCGATCCGTTTGGTGATTCAGCCGCAGAACCGGCCTCTCAGAGAGGCGGAGTTGACCGAGGCCTATGTCGACGAAGGAGTGATGGTCGACAGCGGAGAATTTTCCGGCCTGGCGAGTACCGAGGGCAAGGAAAAGATCGCAGCGCATGCGGAATCGAAAGGGTGGGGCAAAAAGGCGATCCGTTATCGTCTGCGTGATTGGGGCGTCTCGCGACAGCGATACTGGGGCACGCCGATTCCGATCATTTACTGTGACCCGTGCGGTACGCTTGCCGTGCCGGAGAGCGAGCTTCCGGTAAAGCTGCCCGAAGATGTGCCGTTTACCGGAAAGGGCGGTTCGCCGTTGCGCGAGAGTCAATCCTTCTCAAAAGTCACTTGTCCGAAATGCGGAGGCGCGGCGAGGCGTGAGACCGACACCATGGACACCTTCGTCGATTCGTCGTGGTATTTTCTCCGCTATACTTCGGCAAATTCTACCGCGGCGCCGTTCGACGTCGAAAAGGCCCGTTATTGGATGGCGGTCGATCAATACATCGGCGGTGTCGAGCATGCCGTGTTGCATCTGCTCTATGCACGATTTTTCACCAAAGCGCTGCGTGACCTCGGGTTCGCCAAGGTCGATGAACCGTTTACGAACTTGCTCACGCAGGGAATGGTTTCCATGGAAACCTATCGTTGCGCCGAACATGGCTGGCTTTTCCCCGGGGATCTAATCGGCTCGGAAAAGGACGGCTGGCAATGCGCCGAGTGCCGCCGTCCGGTGACCGTCGGCCGGGTCGAAAAGATGTCCAAGTCGAAGAAAAACATCATCGACCCCGAAGATCTCATCAGCCGCTACGGCGCCGATACCGCACGCCTGTTTGCACTCTTCGCTGCGCCGCCGGAAAAAGATCTGGAATGGAGCGATCAGGGTGTCGAGGGCGCCTATCGATTCTTGTCCCGGTTGTGGCGGTTGATTTTTCAACAACGCGATCTGTGGGCGAACCCTGCCGCAAGCAACGGCGCCGGCGAGCTTTCCTCGGAGCTGCGCGATCTGCGGCGCATGATCCACCGGACGATTCAAAAAGTCACCAATGACATCGAAGAGCGTTTTCACTTCAACACCGCAATCGCCGCCATCATGGAGTTGCTAAACGCCTTGAGCGCCGCCGCCCAGCGCGGTGACGATTCGGAGGCGGGGCGCGAGATTCGCAAACAGGGGCTGGAAGCCGTGGTGCTGCTGCTCGCGCCGTTTGTCCCCCATGCGGCCAGCGAGCTGTGGCGGGAGCTCGGGCATCCGGAGCACGTCGATCAAGTACCGTGGCCGAGCTATTCGGCCGACGCGCTCGAGGAAGAAAAACTGCTGATCATCGTTCAAGTCAACGGCAAAGTGCGCGGGAAGATCACCGTGCCGGCCGACGTCACCCAGGAACGTATCGAGACCGATGCCTTGTCCGATCCGAGGGTAGCTGGCTTACTCGACGGCAAAAAGATCGGGCGCGTGGTTTATGTACCGCGTCGCCTGGTGAATATCGTTGTGGAGGGTTGAAAACATGCGCCAGGATCAGTCGCTTCGGCGCCGCTTTTTCCGCTATCTGATTGCTAGCGTCGTGCTTTCGGGTCTCGGCGCCTGCGGCTATCAATTTGTCGATGAAAGTTCACTGCTCCCCAAAGACGCTCGCACGATCTATGTGGAGCCTTTTGTGAACCGTAGCCGCGAAGTCGGCATGGAAAAAGAGCTTGCGACGGCGCTCCGCGGTGAATTTTATCGCCGCGGACGACTCCAAGTCGTCGAACAAGCCGAGCAGGCCGACGTGATCCTGAGCGGTGTGATTCGTTCCCTGGACAATACCGTCGCTTCGGTCAATCGCCGCGACGAAGTCCTGCAATATGAAGCCCTGCTGAATTTGGACGTGACTTTGCGCCGGCGCGAGCCCAACGAAATCCTGTGGCGCGGCCAGGAGCTTCGTCTGAGCGAAATCTACAACGGCTCACGGGCCGCGGTGGTGACGACCTCGTCGGAGTTTCGCACCGGCACCTTGAATGCTACCGACGTGCGCCGCATGACAGATATTCAACTCACGGAATTCGAACGGCGGGCGGTGGAAGACCAGCTCATGGAGCGCTTTGCCAAGGAGATTCACCAGCGCGTCATGGAAATGTTTTGAGGATTGGCGTGCCTGGCGCTCCGTAAGGTCTGAGCTTAACCGGCGGCGGACATCCGCGACGCCGAGCGAGCGAGGCGAGAGAGCCAGCGCGACGCGGTGTTGCTCTTGATGATGCCTTTGTTGACGGCTTTTCCCAACGCTTTATTGACCTCGCGAATTTGGCTCGCAGCCGTTTCTTGATTTTTTGCGTCGATCGCCTGGCGTGCCCTTTTGATCAGAGTCCGGAGCTTCGATTTGGTTTCAATGTTGCCTGCGCGCTTCTTCAAGCTTTGACGGTGTCTTTTGATAGCTGAAGTATGAACGATCAAGGAAGTTCCCCCCAAGAAAATTGTTCAGTGTTGTTTACCATCGTCAGTGGGTCGAGTCAATGAAAGCAACTCGTGATTATTCGGCGCTGAAACTGAGTAAGCACCGGCGATCCGCCACCAGCACTTTCGACGGTTTTCGTAGTGCCCACCTGGATTCCGTCCATGCCACGCGTTTACGCCGGTAAAAATTTCCGATATGGGCCGACTCGCAAGGGCTTGAACCGAAACGATTTTTGCCGCTGCAAAAATGGGCAATTCGCTGGGCTCCGCTACTTTTGGCCGTACGCGCCCCGCTCGACTTAAGTTGTCCACAAGTTATCGACATTTCGTGTGAGTTTTGAACAACGCCATCCGCTGGATCTGCAAGCGGTAGGACTGAGCAAATTTTGCCAGTCGCCGCGTGCTTGGCCATGCTCGGATCGCCGGACTTTCCGAAACTACGATGATTCATTAATTTAGATCTTCGTCCGCGCACGGGGCCGGCGAGAAAATCGCTTTGCGACAGTCGCGGCTCAGGAGACGCCGGGAGTAACCGGCGCGAACAGTGCTTTGGCAGAAGCACTTTTCATTGGTGAAGAGCAGAAATGGGCTCCGGGGGTGGTAGCGCCGGCACGCTTGAATATCCAAATGAGTTATGCGATACCGAATCAATCATAGCAAGACTTTTTTCTACGTGTGACGGGAAAGGAGGTGAATCAAGGATGAGAAAGAAATTCGTTTCGTTGTCGGTGATCACGCTTTTCGCTTTATCTCTTACGATGATGGGGTGTGGCAAGCAAGAAGAACCCGCTCCGCCGCCACCGCCGCCTGCACCTGCAGCACCTGCGGAGCCGGCTCCTCCTGCGACGCCGAGTGAGCCAGCTAAAGATGCGGCTCCGATGCCGGAAAAGGCTGAGGAAAAGAAAGACGAGGCAAAGACCAAGTAGAGTTGAATACACCTATAGGTTTGAGCCAGAAAAAGGGGAAGGGATCGTAACCTTCCCCTTTTTTGCGATTTCGGTCTGTGATAGTGAATTGTGGCGAGCGATTCCAATATGACTCTCACGGAGCATCTCGAGGAGCTCCGTGGCTGTATAGTAAAATCAATTTTGGCCATCGTCCTCGCCTCAGGCGTCAGTTATTTTTTCGCCGATGCGATTTTCGGGTTTGTCGTGGCGCCGCTGCGCCAACATTTACAGCCGGGTCAAAATCTCATCGGCACCAGTGTCACCGAAGCGTTTTTCGTTGAAATCAAAGTCGCGCTCGCAGCCGGTGTGCTTTTTTCGTCCCCGGTGATCTTTTACCAGATCTGGCGCTTTATCGCGCCGGGCCTGTCGCGCCGGGAACGGAAATGGGTTGTGCCGTTTGTCTTGTGCGCTACTTTTTTTTTCGTATCGGGTGCTTTTTTTTGTTATCGAATCGTCCTGCCGGTCGCCTTCAAGTACTTTCTCGAGCAGTACGAAACCATGGGGGTCAACCCCGCGATCCGGATCGGCGAATATTTTACTTTTTTCTTCCGTATGGTTCTGGCCTTCAGTGCGGCGTTCGAGCTACCGGTTTTTACATTTTTTCTCGTGCGTGTCGGTATCTGGGACTACCGTTTCATGCTGCGATCTTTCCGTTACGCGTTCGTTATCATCTTTATCATCGCGGCGATGTTGACACCGACGCCCGATGTCATCAACCAGAGCCTTCTCGCCGTTCCGATGATGCTGCTTTATGTGCTCAGCATCGGTATCGCATATATATGGCGTCGGCCAGAATGACCCAGAACCTAGCGCGGCAGATCCGCAACTCAATTGACACGGGCAATGCATTACGGAGTACGCTAAGAACACGAATCTAAGAACTTCAAAATGTCTGATCATTCGTGCCCTTCATACACTTCGTGGTGACGCGCTATCGACTTATGATCAGTATTTGAAATCCGCGGCAGCAGATTGGGTGCAAGCCGCGAAAGCTTTTAAGCATAGCCATGTAAAGGGATGAGGAGGAGTAATGATCTCGTTTGTCATTGTAATTAGCTTTTTGTCGCTGGCCTTCGCGGTCTATCTGGCACGCTACGTGATGCAACGCGATACCGGCACGCCGAGAATGCAGGAGATTTCCAATGCCATTAAAGAAGGCGCTGAGGCATTTCTTTCGCGGCAGAATCGGACGATCATCAGTTTCTCAGCCGTTCTGGCAGCGCTGATATTTGTGCTCTATGCGTATTTCCGCACGCCGAGCCCGGCGGATCCGGTGCCGCCGGTGCAGATGGCCTTCTGGACGACGTTCTCTTTCGTTCTCGGCGCCCTTTGCTCAGTGATTGCGGGTTATGTCGGCATGTGGGTTTCAATTCGCGCGAATATTCGCACCGCGGCGGCGGTTCGGTCGAGTCTCAACGATGGATTGCGAATCGCTATACGCGGCGGCGCTGTGTCCGGTCTGTTCGTGGTTGCCATGAGTCTGCTGGGAGTCGGCGGGCTATTCGCGCTTCTGGAAGTGCTCGGCCATGATCCGCAGAAGATCCCGTTTACTATCGTCGGATTCGGGTTTGGCGCCTCCTTCGTCGCGCTTTTCGCGCAGTTGGGCGGCGGCATTTACACCAAGGCCGCCGACGTCGGCGCGGATCTGGTCGGCAAAGTCGAAGCCGGCATACCGGAAGACGATCCGCGCAACCCCGCCGTGATTGCGGATCTGGTCGGCGATAACGTGGGCGACTGCGCAGGCCGCGGCGCCGATCTGTTCGAATCCACCGCCGCAGAAAATATCGGCGCGATGATTCTCGGCGTCGGTCTGTACCCGTTTTTCGGCCTCAAGGGAATTCTCTTCCCGCTGGTGGCGCGCGCCTTCGGACTCCTGGCGTCGATCGTCGGCGTCATGATCGTCAGATGTCGGGAAGATGAAGATCCGATGAGAGCGCTCAATCGCGGATACTATGTGACCAGCATTTTGGCGGCTCTGGGCTTTTTGGCAGCAAGCTATTACCTGCTGCAAGTGGATCCCGCCAAGTATCCCGAAGCGACCTCGGCCTGGATCTATTTCTTTCTCTGCGGGGTTATCGGCATCTTGATGGCGCAGGCGTTTGTTTACATCACCCAGTATTACACCGAGTACAAGTACCGCCCGGTGAAAGAGATCGCCGAGGCGTCGCAGACCGGCCCCGCAACCAATATCATCACCGGCGTCGCGGTTGGCCTGGAATGCACCGCGGCTCCGGTGATCGTCATTTCGATGGCGATTCTCGGCGCCTATTTTCTCGGCGGCGCAAGCGGCGTGCCCAATGCCGGTCTATTTGGCACCGCCGTGGCGACGATGGGCATGCTGGGGACCGCAGCTTACATTCTGGCGATGGATACTTTCGGCCCGATCACGGATAACGCCGGCGGCATCATCGAGATGAGCGGTGAACCTGAAACGGTGCGGCACAAAACCGACCGGCTCGACGCGGTCGGCAATACCACCAAGGCATTGACCAAAGGTTATGCGATCGGCTCGGCGGCGCTCGCTGCGTTCTTGCTTTTCTCTGCGTACCTGGACGAAGTCGCCCATTACGGCACGAAGCTCGAATCGGTCAATATCGCCAAGCCGGAAGTTTTTGTCGGCGGGCTTATTGGCGCAGCTCTGGTATTTCTATTCTCGGCGCTGGCGATCCGCGCCGTCGGCAAAGCGGCTTATTACGTGATCAATGAGGTCAGGCGCCAGTTTAGAGAGAATCCCGGAATTCTGCAGGGCACCGTCAAGCCGGACTACGCGCGTTGTGTCGATATCGTCACCCTCGGCGCGCTTAAACAGATGGTGTTGCCCGGCGTTATCGCGGTCGGCACGCCGGTTGCCGCGGGGCTGATATTCCGGATGTTCGGGGTTGGCGCCGAAGCGGTGGCAGCTCTTTTAATGGTGGGCACGATCGCCGGTATCTTGATGGCCACGTTCCTGAATAACAGCGGTGGAGCATGGGATAATTCTAAGAAATTCATCGAAAGCGGCGCTTACGGCGGCAAGGGGTCCGAGACCCATAAAGCCGCCGTCGTCGGCGATACGGTGGGTGATCCTTTCAAAGACACCGCCGGTCCCAGCTTACACGTGTTGATCAAGTTGCTAGCGACGATCACGCTGGTCTTGGCGCCGTTGTTCGTTTAATTTTCAACTCACTCGTGTAGGTAAACTCGAAAGTGAGAGGCGGACACGAGTCTCCGCATCTACGCATCGTGTTTCCGCTGATCGTTCCGAATGGTGGAATAGGTAGACGACTCAAATTGACTCAAATCTCAAAAGAACGGGAGCTGAGGATATGTTCCCGTTTCTTTGTTGTGATCGATGAGAGGAAGATTGCTCCCGGGGTGTTAACCGACCTAGTTAACGGGCGCGCTGCTGGTGGCGCAAGTGCACACGATGAAGCAAAGCTGAAAGCTTTTCCAAAGCGTTTGTCGAAGCCAAAAGAACTGTCGTACCGCCAATGCACGTTTGATTGCTCGTCTGGAAAATGTTTTTTTGCCAGATATTTGAATCACAGTTTTTGGTGCCATCCAAAAGATCCACACCGTTCCGAATGGCTATGTTGTTTTCAATCGTGTTGGGTTGCGTAAAAACGAAAATGCCAAAATCTTCATTCGTGACGACGTTACGAGTCAGTCGATTTCCACTGCCCGCTATCCCAAAACCTTCGTCGGTTACGGAGTGATCGTCAGGCACACCCGCATGTACGTTTTGATCCAAAACATTATTATCTCCCTGAGTGAGGTACCCGGCACTTTGTAGCCTCGCATAGTTCCCGGTAAGCTGGTTTGCGTTTCCCACGATAAAAAAACCCACGCTGACTATACCGCCCTCCCTGTTTAGAACCGCCCTGTTTTGTAGCAGGGTGTTGTTATTCCCCCAAATCACAACTGCGCCCAACTCCCCGCTTGAAAAGACCGTATTGCTGATCAGGAAGTTATTAGTGCTAATAACTTCAATGCCAGGATCGGCGGCGGGATAAAGGATCGTGACATTTTGCACGATGTGGTTGCCTGCACCTTGAACGACAACACCACACGGAACCTCGTCAAAGATGTCGTTTTGATAACTGCAATTAATCGTCCCCTCCTTAAGCCGAGCCAGGCTGCCATCTAGAATGATCTGCCCAGCATAGACGTGACTGTTTAGATTTAGCACGGCTCGGTCTCTTACCGTGATCGGCGCTGTAGCCTTGCTGCAATCGAGATCGGCAGCAAGAGTATAGGTGCTTAGTATTAGCGTGCTGCCGCAGGTGACAGGCGCCGATGCTGCAAAGACTGCATCTGTAGTGAGAAGCAAAAAAAATGCGATCAACAAGTTTTTAAGAGTGTGCATGGAATACCTCATTTGGCCGCGCACAACGCAAGCACGGAGAAACTCACAGCTTTGGCCGCGTGATTTGCGCAAATGGCGAAAATGCGACGAAGCGCCCATTACCGTGATGCACTGCCGGCTGATGACATTGGTGCATGGCGAATGCCGGAAGCTGTCAAAGAACGATGGCCAATTTAATTCAGGTTTCTCTTTGGCATTTCACGGGATGTAGCTCTAACGCGACAAAAACCGAGTGACTTAAACGGAACAAATCCGAGAATTGGGACAGCGAACTGCGTAAGATCGCTATTCGAGCACGGATGTAAACGGCACGGAAGATGCAAGATGTTCACTGAAATTTTTTTAATTTTGCTGTTGCAGAACGCTGGAATTGATTCTGCAAAATTCCAAGGTGGGTGAAACTCCTTAGATAAAATGACTCAGGGGAGGATGATCGTATGTTGAATCTTCCCAATTACGCCCATGCCCTTCGTTGCGTCGGTCAAGCTCTGCAGCAACGCCAAATCGAAGCATTTGAACTAAAAAGCTACTTTCGTGATTTTCGCCTTCTCGTCGGCGATCCGAATCCACCTTACACCGGTCTGATCGAGGTACAATTATCGGGTCAAGAAATAGAAGTTCTTGAACGCGAAGGACAAGGGCGGCGCGGACAGTCCAACTTGAATCTAAGCTTTGACAGTGTCCCTGAGATGCTTCGGGCAGTCGGGGAATACATCGATCATAGACATGGACGTTTGCGCCGGATCGATACCTGCCCCTCCGACATTACTCATTCGGTAGTGAGGATCGAGTATCAAACTAGAACCGGAGATCTGCAGACGGAAGATCTCACGATGAGTTTTCTTCACGACACATCGGTCCGTATGTACAAACACCGGACTCGACCTCCGAGAGCGTCCGGCCTTTCTTGATGTCACACGACCGCCTTCGTGGCTTTCTCAACCAAAGCCAAGGGTGGGCTACTACCTATCCGCGACAAGATTAATTTCGAGCGGCATTGTTCGCGAATACATCTGCAATTCCGGCTCGGCTAGACCTTCGGCGCTGGCCATTTGTGCGCTCCGGCGCGTCTCTCGTTAGCTCTCAATCACTTGACAGAGAATACAGGTTGATTAAGTCTGAGAAGGATCGCTAAACGAAGGTGTCGCTGTACCGGATGAGATCACGACCAGCGACCGCGACACGAACATCCAGCCGCTAAAAAAGCAAAAAACTAGACGACGGTGTTAAGCAGCCGGTTGAAATTGCGAATGCTGCAAGTTATTGAAATTACTCTGCGCCCGGATGGTGGAATAGGTAGACACAAGGGACTTAAAATCCCTCGGACCGAAAGGTCTGTGCCGGTTCGAGTCCGGCTCCGGGCACCACCAAATCAATAACTTATCAGCAGATGCTAAGTCCAACGGAACAGTAACTAACGCTCTGATATTTTGTTGCGCATGTGTTTCCTTAAACTGGCAACTTGTCGAGCTCTTCGGCGGCCTCGTCGATGGCCTCATGGGCCACATCGCCCGCCACGGGAATGATGGAAACAACCGCGCCGACGAGGCGCATCGGCACGGTCACGAGCTTGGTGAGAAGGCAACCGGTGAGCAGCCCCGTCGCCAGCACTAAAAATAACGGTCTGATGAATCGCATAATTGCCCCCATTGGTCGTGTAACGCCTCACCGCCCGGAGCCTCCGATAGTGTGAATTTACTCACCGCGTCCTGGGGAAGTCAACGTTCGCTGCGCAATCGCAACGAACGCTTCACTTGCTCCAGCACGGGCTTCCACTTGGCCTCCGTCTGCCGGTGCGACAGGGTGAGCTCGATAAGGCGGCCCGTCACCGGAATCTTATACTGCGTCACCTCCCAAGGAGGCATCCCCGGCGCCCCAGCCCGCAGATAAACGATGCATACTGCCAGATGATCGTTGATCCGTTCTATGCGCGGGATTTGTACATCGCGAACTTTGGGACCGCCGGCAGCTTCCAGTTTCTTGAACGTGACGAAAAGCTCGGAGCGCAGGGCGCTCAGCCCCTCGGGGCCGGTGGCTGCGAGGTCGGCCTGAGAAAATCGGGTTGGCGAACTCACGTTCAGCCTGATCATGGCGCCGGCGGGAGCCGGCGTGGAGTTGGCAACCAGTAGCTCTTCCTTTTTTCGGCGCGGCGGCTCTATTTTCGCCTTTTCGGTGAGAGCCTCTCTGGTTGCATCCAGCTCCTTGCGCGTCTCCGGCGGCTGCACGCTCCACTGTGCCGGGACCTCCAGTGAGAGGCCATGCTCCAGATTGACCCGCCGCCGCGGCGTCTCCTGGGCACGCGCCGGGCTGGCGAAGAAGGAAAGCAGCAGCAGGAGCAGCAGCGGTTCTCGAAAGTACAGCACGTTCATTGCAGGCGCCCGATTTAGGCCTTTTTCCGACTCCTGTCTTTTGCGCTTCCCGCCTGACCTTGCCGCATGCTGCGCTTCAAAGCTTCCATAAGATCAATCACGGGACCAGCCGCCGGACGTGATGCCGCGACTGTTATTTCGCGGACTTTTGTTTTTCTTCAAGCATGGCGAGTACGCGCTCACGGTATTCATCTTTGTAAGCTTCCGGCGCAAAATCTTCTGACGACAATTTTTCGACCAAACCCTTAGCTAGCTAGATCAATCTCGGTGGGAGTAGGGGCACTCCGCTCGGCCTTGTGTATCGCATCAAAGTCGCGAACCTCGTCACGGTAAAACATAAAGTGTAGGCACTAGCCCTCGCTTTGCCGGACGAACGAGAACAAGCTGTTGTTTGTCGTGGAAAACCATTTCGGCGAGTGCTGCGCGTCCAACTTTTTCCATCGAATCGGCGAGCAATCGATAGGGCTTCTCGCCGCCCTCGTCGGGCGCGAGATAGTAAACGTGTTCGAAGTAAACAGGATCCACCTTGTTGATTGGAATGAACTCCTTCAGTTCCATGGCGCTGTTCGCTTCGGCCTCAAGAGCTTCGAGTTCACCGTCGCTCAGACGCACGTATTGCCTTTAGAGACCTCATATCCGCGCACCAACTGAGCGCGATCCACCACCACGTTGCATGCAGGACAAAAATACTGATTATGGAAGCGAGACCCGCATTTGGCGTGTAGCAGATTGAGGGATACGTTCTGGCTTTTGGTCGCTGTATGGATCTCGACCGGAATGGCTACAAGGCCAAATGAGAGCACGCCTCGAGCAATCGAGCGAGCCATCTTATTTTTAGGTTACCAGACGGAACGTCGCTCCGGAATAGGACGCGAAACCACTCAAAAGAAGCGCTAGCGTCAGGAAGAAATGCCACAACTCAGAAAGTCCTTGAATCCATTCAGTGAGTCGGCTGTCATTAATGCGCCACTGTCCGCCGACCTTGAAAGCGGGCAATTTTCTTGCGCGATGCCACGCGTAGTAGCGTTCGCTTAGACACCTGCAGCAACTCAGCGGCTTCAGGGAGAGTCAGAAAACGCAACGGCTCCGAGTTCCGGTTATGAGCAATGTGCGCCTTTAAGCCCAATGCAGAGAGCCCTTTCCCCACGGTCCACTCGTCGATATGATCTAGTGTAGTGTCTCTGAATTAATGGAACTTATCCTTCGTCTTTAAGTGTTAAAAGTTTGAGGAGGAGAGTTCCATGCGAGTAGCACAATCGATTGAGCTTACGGAAATTGAAATCAATGCGCTGCCACTGCTGCATGGCTGCGTCATGCCGCGCGTTGATTGCCGGCAGCGTGCCGCGCCGCCTATTGATCGGAGTGCCGCGGGTCCTGGCGT
>Ga0075327_1000060_pt1 | contig 24347 bp, 23 predicted proteins | sample MayberrySE_Catta_2_FD_120056 | JGI IMG/M metagenome (GOLD analysis project Ga0075327, IMG submission 120056) | Natural and restored wetland microbial communities from the San Francisco Bay, California, USA, that impact long-term carbon... | ecosystem: Environmental > Terrestrial > Soil >...
CCGAAGACGTGCCCGCGGCCCTGTTCGAAGGTGAAGCCTCTTTCCTGGGTCTGCTCGGCCCCGGCTTCCCGATGCCCGAGGCGGCGTGCGTGAAGCTCGCGAAGGGCGCTCTCTCGACCTGCCACAAGACGGTCTCCGCGTCCGTCAAGTGCTGGAAGGGCGTCGGCAAGGGCCTCGCCAAGGGGGCGAAGACGACGTGCAAGGAGCAGGGGGACGAACAGGGCGATTGCTTGGACGCCACTGCGGCGTGGCTCGCCGGCCTCCAGGGCGAGGTCGCCGCGTCGGAAGCCGCAGGCCACGCCGCCTGTGACGCAGGTGCCGTCAGCCTTCTGTTCGACTGCCTCCCCTTCTAGGATCCCTTCCGTCCGGCAGGGGCTTCGCTCCAGCCCGAGCTCTTCGGCACCACGAACGTCCCCTCGCCCTCGGCGAAGACCTCTTCGCCCGCGAAGAGGCGCCCGCTCGTCACCACCTTGCGCTCGCCGCGCCGGTCGTGGCGCACCTCGAAGGCGAGCTCGCGCAGGATCGGCGTCGCCTTCCGGAAGCGCACGCTGAGCGTGCCGGTCATGGCGGGGATCCGCGCCCACAGGTTGTGCTGGCCGAGGATCTGGTCGAAGAAGTGCGCGACGAAGCCGCCGTGCACGCAGCCGGGCGGCCCTTCGAAGGTGACGCCGAAGCGCACCGTGCCGCGCGTCGTGCCGCCCTCGTGCGCGATCTCGAGCTCCGGCCGCAGCGGGTGGTGCGGCCCGAGGATCACGCCCGTCACGTAGTAGGGACGCTGCGCCTCGGGCTCGGGGCCCATGCGCGGCACCGCGTCGTGGCGGGCGAGCGGTGCCAGCGTGCGTTCGAGCGCGTCGAGCGCCGCCCGGGTGCGTTCGACCTCGGCCGCGGCCTCCGCCGGCAGCCGCGGCACGCGGAGCATCGTCTCGACCAGGCTGCGGATGCTCCCGGCCAGCTCCACGAGCGGCTGCGGCGGGCGGTTCCCGAACTCGGTCGGCTTCGGCACGGCGCCCCTGGATAGCGAAAGCGCTCGTGACCGGAGCTGTCACACGCGTGGCGCAGCATGGGCTCGTCGCGGCCACTCCCCCCGGACCGCGGCCTCGGCGAGGGTCCCCCCACCCTCGCCGGGCGTCCCCCCGGAAGCGGCGGCGACATCGAAGGTGGGCAGGGAGGCGAGCATGGCCGGTTGGATCCCGAAGCGAGGGAGCGCGCGCTGCGCGCTCTGCGGCAGCCCCGAGATCGAGCGCGACGAGGTGCTCGACGCCGGCGTGCTCGGTCTCGCCGAGTGCGCGCGCTGCCACCACCGCTGGACCGAGCGGCCGCTCCGGCCCGTGCGCGCGGCCGGCGCGCCGGAGGCGGCCGCCGCCGCATAGCGCCGCGCGAGCGGAGCCGTCGCGTCCGTTACCGTTCCGCGGTGCGGCTCGTCCTCTACACGGGGAAGGGGGGTGTCGGGAAGACCACCACCGCCGCCGCCACGGCGGCGACGGCCGCCGAACGCGGGCGCCGCGTGCTCGTCGCCTCCGCCGACGCGGCGCACAGCCTCGGCGACGTGCTCGGCGAGCGGCTCGGGTCGGCTCCGCGCGCCGTCGCGGCGAACCTCGACGCCGTCGAGGTCGACGCGCGCGCCGAGACCGAGCGCCACTGGGGGAGCGTCCGCGACTACCTGGCGCAGCTCTTCCGCCACCAGGGCATCGAGGACCTCGTCGCAGACGAGCTCGCGCTGCTGCCGGGCGCGGAGGAGCTCACCACGCTGCTCGCCGTCGAGAGCTGGGTGCGGGAGGGCGGCTACGACCTGGTGGTGATCGACTGCGCGCCGACCGGCTCGGCGCTGCGGCTGCTCACCGTGCCGGAGCTCGCGCGCTCGGGCCTGCGCCTGCTGCTCCGCGTGCAGCGCGCGCTCGCGAGCGTGGTGACGCCGCTGGCGCAGAGCGTGCTCGCGGTCCCGCTGCCGGGCTCCGCGGTGTTCCGCGACGCGGAGGAGCTGATCTACCGGCGCCTCCGCGGGCTCCGCGAGCTGCTCGGCGGTGCGCGCACGAGCGTGCGCCTCGTGGTGACGCCCGAGCGCATGGTGATCGACGAGGCGCTCCGCGCCCGCACCGACCTCGCGCTCTTCGAGCTGGCCTGCGACGCGGTGGTGATGAACCGGCTGCTGCCCGAGAGCGCCGCCGGCGAGGCCTACTTCCGCGACTGGGCGCGGCTCCAGGCCGAGCGCCTCGCGGAGGTCGAGGCGCGCTTCGCGCCGCTGCCCGTGCTCCAGGCGATGCTCCAGGACGACGAGGTGATCGGCGTGGCCGGGCTCGCGCGGCACGGCGCCGCACTCTTCGCGGGCCGCGAGCCCGACGCCGTGCTGTGTCGCGCGCGGGGCCTGCGCTTCGTCCGCACCCAGGGCGGCGTCCGCGCCACGCTGCCGCTGCCCGACGCGCGCTCGGACGAGCTCGCCGTCGCGAAGCTCGAGGGCGAGCTCGTGATCACGACGGCGGGCCAGCGCCGCGCGCTGCCGCTGCCGCGCCACGTGGCGCCGCTCGCCCTCGCGCACGCACGGCTCGAGGGCGGCACGCTCACCCTCGACTTCGCCCCGGAGTCCGTGTAGTGCGCGTGCTGCTCCTCACCGGCAAGGGCGGCGTCGGCAAGACGAGCCTCTCGCTCGCGACGGCGCTCGGCGCCGCCGCGCACGGCCACCGCACCTTCGTGCTCTCGACCGATGCGGCGCACAGCCTCGGCGACGCGCTCGGCCGGCGGCTCGGCGCGCGCCCGACGCCGGTCGCGCCGGGCGTCACCGTGCAGGAGGTCTCGGTGCTCGAGGAGATGGACCGCAGCTGGGGCGAGATCCAGCGCTTCCTGCGCGGCCTGCTGCGCGACGAAGCGGACGAGCTCGTCGCCGAGGAGCTGCTCTCCTTCCCCGGCCTCGAGGAGCTCGTGGCGCTGCGCGCGATCCGCGAGGTGGAGGCGACCGGCGCCTACGACGTCTGTGTCGTCGACTGCGCGCCGACCGGCGCCACGCTCCGCATGCTGCGCTTCCCCGACGTCCTCCGCATCTTCATGGAGAACTTCTTCGAGCTGAAGCGGCGCGGCGCGCGGCTGGTGCGGCCGCTGCTCCAGCGCCTCCACGCCGAGCGCCTGGTGCCGGGTGAGGAGATCTTCGACGCCTTCGAGAAGCTCTACACGGACGTGGACGCGGTGCGCGCGATCCTGCTCGACGACGAGCGCACGAGCGCGCGGCTGGTCGTGAACCCGGCGCGCGTGGTGGTGGACGAGACGCGCCGCTCCTTCGCCTACCTCTCGCTCTACGGGGTCGCGACCGACGCCGTGCTCGTGAACCGCGTGCTGCCCGGCGCGGCGAGCGAGGGCTGGTTCGCTCGCTGGGCGGCGCGCGAGCGCGAGGAGCTGACGGCGATCGAGGCCTCGTTCCCGGTGCCGCGCTTCCACGCGCCGCTCTACGCGCGCGAGCTCTCCGGGGTGGACGACCTCGCGGCCCTCGCCCGCGACCTCTACGGCGAGCGCGACCCGGCCGCGCTCTTCACGCGCGCGCGCCCGATCCGCCTGCGCAAGCACGTCGGCCGGCCGCGGCTCGAGATCGACCTGCCGGGCGCAGCCAAGGAGGAGCTCGAGGTGGCCGTGCACGGAGCCGATCTGCTCGTGCGCGTGCGCGACGCCACGCGCCTCGTGGCGCTGCCCGGCTCGGTGGCGGGGCGCGCGGTGCGCCGCGCGCGCCTCGAGGCGGGCGTGCTCACGGTGGACTTCGATTGAGGCGGGAGCGTCCCGAGACGGCGCCGCGGCGGATCGTCTCGCTCGTGCCGAGCCTCACCGAAGCGCTCTTCGCGCTCGGCCTCGGCGAGCGCGTCGTCGGCGTGACCGAGTGGTGCGTCCATCCCGCGGACGCGGTCGCGAAGCTCCCGAAGCTCGGGGGCACGAAGACGCCGGACCTCGCCGCGCTGCTCGCGCTCGCGCCCGACCTCGTGATCGCGAACCGCGAGGAGAACCGCCGCCGCGACGTGGAGCGGCTCGAGGCGGCGGGCGTGCGCGTCTGGCTCACGTACCCGCGCACGGTGGCGGAGGGCGCGGCGCTGCTCGCGGAGCTCGCCGAGCTCGGCGCCTCGCCGGAGGCGCGCCTCCGCGTGGTGGAGCCGGTGCGCGCAGCGCTCGCCGAGGCGGAGCGCGCGCGGCCGGCCGCGGGCGTCCCGGTGTTCTGCCCGATCTGGCGCGATCCGTGGCTCGCGGTGGGAGCCGACACCTACGCCGACGACCTGCTCGCGCTCTGCGGCGGCCGGAACGTCTTCGCTGCGCGCGGCGAACGCCGTTATCCGCGCGTCACGCTCGACGAGATCGTGGCCGCGGCGCCGGGCGTCGTGCTGCTGCCGGACGAGCCCTACGCCTTCGGGCCGGCCGACGTCGCGGAGCTCCGGCGCCTCCCCGTGCCGGCCGCGCGCGAGGGGCGCATCCACCTGATCGACGGCACCTGGGTGTCCTGGTACGGTCCGCGCATCGCTCGGGCGCTTCCCGCGCTTCGACACCTTCTCGCGGGCTCGAGTAACTAAAGGGTGGGGGTATGTCCGGAGGAGGGAGCCGGTGATCTCGAGAGTGTCGATGCTTCGCGTGGCGGCTGCGTCCGTCTTCGCCGTCCTCCTCGTCGCGCATCCGGACCTGGGCGCCGCGGTCGGCAACTCCGGCACCCCGGCGAACCTCACGGATCTGCGCGTCGGCGTGCATCCCGACCACACGCGGATCGTGATCGAGACCGACGGGGAGGCGCCCTACGTCGTCGACCCGAACGACCGCGAGATCCTCGTCCACGTCGACGCCGCCGCCACCGCCGAGGCGGTGACCACGAAGAGCCCGCATCTGATCTGGGTGAAGGTCGAGCCGACCGCGCTCGGCACCGACATCCGCATCCAGCTGAAGCAGCCGGTCGAGGTGAAGGCGCTCGTGCTCGAGCGCCCGGACCGCATCGTGCTCGATCTCTACCCGAAGTACGCCGCGGCGGAGACCGAGGAGGCCGCGCCGCTGCCCGCCCCCGTGGTGCTGCCGGAGGAGGCGGCGCCGCCGGTCGTCGCGGAGGCGCCGCCCGACGCCGAGATCTCGCCCGAGGAGGAGCCGGGCCTGCCCGAGGAGGAGCCCGGGATGGCCGCGGAGGACGAGGAGCCCCTCGTGCTCCAGCTGCCCGAGCTGGACGCCGGCGAAGAGGCCGTGCCCGGCGCCGAGATGGAGCCCGAGGCGCGGCCCGAGCCCGGCGCGGAGCTCGCGGGAGAGCCCGAGACGGCCACCGAGGGAGAGCCGGAGGCGGCCACCGAGAGCGGCGGGGAGGTGGCGCAGGCGCCCGCGCCGCCGGCCGCCGAGTCCCGCGCACCCGCGCCGCCGGCCGAGCCCGCGGCGGAGCCCGCGAGCCCCTTCCGCTCGCCCTTCGCGCTCGGCGCCACGGCGCTCGTGCTGCTCGCGCTCTTCTTCTGGCTGCAGCGCCGCCTGCGCACCGCCGAGCGGCGCATCTCGCCCCTGCCCGCGGAGGACGAGGAGCCCTTCGAGCCGCCGGAGCGCGTCGTCGCGGTGGGCGAGGAGCCCGGGACGGGCGAGTCCGTCTTCGACGTCGCGCCCGAGTCGCTCGGCGCGGAGCCCGAGGAGGTGCCGAGCCTGCGCCCGCCGATCGTGGCGGCGACGGGCCTCGACGCGGAAGACGAGGCCGAGCGCCGCATCGCGCACGTCGAGAAGCGGATCGAGGAGCTCGCCGAGGCGAGGGATCGCCTCGAGCGGCAGATCGCCGCGCAGACCGAGGAGCTGCGCGTCCAGCGCGCCGCGATCGCGCGCACCCAGCGCGTGCTCCGCAGCATCGCCCCGAAGAACGACGACGAGCCGAGCAGCGAGCCGCTGGTCCGTTAAGCCTCGTCCCTGCCTTCGTGCCCACCCGAGAGCTCGAGCGCGCCGAGCGCGCCCGCGAACTCGCCGCCGTCGAGGAGGATCGGCTCGCGGCCGAAGGCGGCGGTGATGAGCGCCAGCACGTCGCGGAGCACCGGGTTCGCGCGCAGCGTCGAGCCTCCGTACACGACGCGCCGGACGCCGTGCGTCGCCGCGAGGCCCGCGCAGATCAGCGCCACGTTCTCGCCCACGAGGCCCATGATCGCGTGCGCGAGGTCCGCCGGCGCGGGCGAGCGCTCGTGGACGCGGGGCTTGCCGAAGTTCGCGGCCGTGGCGTCACCGAGGAGCGCGATCTCGCCGGGGCGGTAGATGTCCGAGACGAGGAGGTCGACGCGGCGCCGGTCGCCCTTCGCGGCGAGCGCGCTGATCTCCTCGAACGAGGCGCCGCCGAGCAGGAGCCCGCCGAGGCCCATCACGGTGCCGCCGCCGAGCGCCGTCCCGCCGACGCGCGAGACGCCCATGCCCTGCGCGAGGAGCACCGAGGTGCCGGTGCCGACGCTCACGAGCAGGTACGGCTCCGTCACGTCGGCGCGCTGCGCGGCGAGGAGGCGCCGCACGCCCACGCCCCAGGCCGCGAACTCGGTCACGCGGATGCTCTCGCTCTCCACCCGCCGCGCCAGCTCGCTCGCGCCGGCGCCGGTGAGCCCCAGCGTGCGCGGGCCGAGCTCCGCCACGCGCTCCGCCACGCCGGCGAGGTCGGCCGCCGGCAAGAGCTCCCGGCGCAGGCCGCCGCGCTCTCGCGACACGAGCTTCGCGAGGCTCGCACCTACGTCCACACCGAGCGAGACCGGATCGGCCAGGCAGGTCCTCCCGCGTTCCTCGGCTAACTTCCCTCGTTCCGAGACCGAGACGCGGGCATGTATACCGAGTTCTACGGGCTGCGAGAAAAGCCCTTCTCCCTGAGCCCCGATCCGCGCTTCCTGTTCCTCTCCGATTCGCATCGGGAGGCGCTTGCGCACCTGCTCTACGGGATCGAGCAGGGCGAGGGCTTCATCGCGATCACCGGCGAGGTCGGGACCGGCAAGACCACGCTCTGCCGCACGCTGCTCCAGCGCCTCGAGCCGGGCAGCGAGATCGCGTTCCTGTTCAATCCGCAGCTCTCGGGGCTCGAGCTGCTCCAGGCGATCACCGCGGAGTTCGGCCTGCCCACCGAGGGCCAGAGCCGCCGCGACCTGATGGAGCAGCTCGACCGCTTCCTGCTCACCAAGAAGCAGGAGGGGCGGCGCGTGCTGCTGCTGATCGACGAGGCGCAGAACCTCGACAGCGAGGCGCTCGAGCAGGTGCGGCTGCTCTCGAACCTCGAGACCGAGACGCAGAAGCTGATCCAGATCGTGCTGATCGGGCAGCCCGAGCTCGACGCGATGCTCGAGTCGCCGCACCTGCGGCAGCTGCGCCAGCGGATCAGCGTGCGCTGGCGCCTCTCGCCGCTCTCGGCCGCCGAGACGCGCGAGTACGTGCGCCACCGCCTGCGCGTGGCCGCAGGCGGACCGCGCGAGATCTTCACCGAGCTCGCGCTCCGCGAGGTGCACCGGCGCTCGGGCGGCATCCCGCGCGTGGTGAACCGGCTCTGCGACCGCGCACTCCTGGCCGGCTACTCGGAGGGCGCGGGCGAGATCGGGCTCGGCACGGTGGCCGCGGCCCAGCGCGAGCTCGAGGGCGGCGGCGGCCGGAGCGGGCGGGGGCTCGCGGAGCGGCTCGAGCGCTGGCGCTTCCCGCTCGGCGTCGCCGCCGGCGCGCTCGTCGCCGTCTCCGCGGCGGCCGCGGTCTGGTGGCAGCAGAGCCACGTGGTGGGCCGCGAGCCGGCCGCGCTCGCGCCGGCCCGCGAGCCGGCAGCGCTCGCGCCGGCCCGCGAGCCGGAGCCGGCCGCCTCCGCGGCCGCGCTCGCCGTCGAGACCGCCTCGGCGCAGGCGCCCGAAGCCCTCCGCGCGGTGCACGAGCCGGCGCCGCCGCCCCCGGCCTTCGACCTCGGCGTGGCGCTCGCGCGGAGCTCGCCCGCCGCGACGGCCGCCACGTCGCTCGACGCGCTGCTCCGCCGCTGGGGCAGCGACCCGCTCGGCGCGGACCTGCTCTCGCTGCACCAGCTCGTCGACCTGCTGGAGAACACCGGCTTCGCGGTCCTGCACCTCGACGACGCGAGCTTCGCGCGTCTGCGCGCGATCGATCGGCCCGCCTTGATCGTGCTGCAGCCGATCGACGACGCGCCGCGCATCCTGCTCCTCGCGCAGCTCCTGGACGACACGGTGCGGCTCGAGGGGCTCGGCGGCGAGCCGCTGCGGGTCCCGGCGAGCGAGCTCGAGCGCTTCTGGTCGGGAGAGACGCTCGTCGCGTGGCGCGACCACGCGGCGCTGCCGCCCCTGCTCGGGATCGGCGACGCCGGCCCCTCCGTGCGCTGGCTCCAGGAATCGCTCGCCCACCTCGGCTTCTTCGCCGGCGCGCTCGACGGCCAGTTCGCCGCGCCGACCGAGGCCGCGGTGCGCGCCTTCCAGGAGCGGGAGTCGCTGCCCGTGGACGGCTGGGTCGGTCCGCTCACCAAGATCCGTCTCTACGAGCGTCTGCCCGGCTACGGCGCCCCGCCTCGCATCGCGAGCGCGCCGCCCGGAGAATCTCTCGCCCCCGGTGGAGGCACGTCGTGAGCAGCATCCTGAAGGCACTCCAGCGGGTCGAGCAGGAGCGCCCGGCGGGCGCGGCGGCCGCCAAGCGCCGCGTGCTCCGCAGCGACTTCATCGCGGAGAAGGCCGCGCCGCTGCTGCGCCGCCGGCCGCGCCGGCTCCGCTTCGGGACGCGGGCCTGGTCCGCGCTCGGCGCGCTGCTGCTGGTGGGCGCGTTCGTCTGGTGGCGGCTGCCCGCGAACCTCGCGCCCGAGGAGACGGCGCCTTCCGGCGGAGCCGAGCTCGCGAGCGCCGAGCCCGCCGCGCGGGGCGAGCCCGCGATGGAGCCCGGGCCCGCCGCGGCAGGCGAGGCGGCGCCGGCCCCCGCCCCCGAGGCCCCGGGCGAGGCCCCCGAGCTGGCGGCGGAGGCGCCCGGCGCGCCGGCCGGGCAGGCGCCGAGCGCACCGGCCGGGCAGGCGCCGAGCGCGCCCGTGGAGCCGCCGCCGAGCGCGCCCGCGGCCGAGACCGGCGTGCCGCTCGAGGTGGCCGAGCGCCTCCCGCCCCTCGGCAGCACGCTTCACGCACCGCAGGCGGCCCCGGCCGCGGAGCCGGCCCCGCAGGAAGCAGCCCCCGCGCCCGAGGCCGCCGCGCCGCGTGAGCCCGAGCCGAAGCCGGCCGTCGCGGCCGAGCCTGCGCCCGAGCCGGCCGCCGCGCCGCGCGAGCCGGAGCGGGAGGTGGCGCGCACCGCGCCGGCCGCGCGCCCGGCGCCCGCTCCGCGTCCCGCCCCCGCTCCCGCCGTGCGGCCCGCGCCTGCGCCCGCTCGCCCCGCCGCCCCGAGCGCGCCCGCCGTGCTGGTGGAGCGCACGCGCTGGCACCCGAGCGCGGAGCGCCGCGTGGCGTGGGTGAGCGTCGAGGGCATCGACGGCTCCCGCGAGCTCCACGAGGGCGACGCCGTGGGCGCGCTCGTCGTGAAGGAGATCCGCCCCTCGTCGGTGGTCTTCCTGCACGGCGCCGACACGCTCCAGCGGACGCTCGGCAAGCGGCAGTAGCGGAGCGCGGCTCGCGCGCCGTGCGGCGCGCCTCAGCGCAGCGAGATCGTGCCGTTCGACGCGCGCAGGCGGATCGGGACGCCGCCGCGCCCGAGCGTGCCCTTGAGCCGCCCGGCGCGCTCGCGCGCCGAGTGGCGGAACTCGCGCTGCGTGCGGATCACGCCGTTGTCGACCCGGATGTCGACGTCGCCGTCGACCTCGTCGGGCAGCTCGAGCGAGATGCGCCCGTTGCTCGTCACGAGCACGACGCCGTCCTTGCCGAGGTCCTCGAGCTCGCAGTGGATGGTGCCGTTCGAGGTGGCGGCGTCGACCGAGCCGCGGTGCTCCTCGAGGTCGATCTTGCCGTTCGAGGAGCGTGCCACGAGCTTGCCGCACGTGCAGTGCGTGTAGACGCGCGCGTTCGAGGTGTGGACCTCGACGTCGCCCACCACGTCGTCGACGCGCACCGGGCCGTTGCTCGAGTGGAGGCGCACCGCGGCGCGCATCCCCGACAGGCACACGCGCCCGTTCGAGGCCGAGACCGAGACGCGCACCGTGCGCGGGGCGTGGATCTCGAGGTCGGCGCGGCCGCGGTGCGTCCAGCGCCCGGGCAGCTCGACCTCGACGTCGAGCACGCCGGCGGCGTCCTCGCGGGCGACGACGCGGATCGCCGAGGCGAGCTGCGTGGCCTCCTCCTCGCTGCCCGCGCGCGCCGCCTTGTGCGCGAGGATCTCGACGTCGCTGCGGTCCTCGCCGATCACCACCGTGCAGCCGTTCGCGTTGTCGACCCGGATCGCGCCGCCCGAGGGCGGGGCGAAGCGGAGCGTCTCGTCCGCCTCGGCGCGCTCGTGCCAGGGCAGGCCCGAGAGCAGCGAGCGCAGGAAGCCGCCGAAGCCGCTGCGAGGCTCGGGGCCTGCGCATCCCTCGCGCTCGTGGTCGTGCTGCTTCACCGCTCTTCTCCCCTGGCACGTGCCACGTGATGCACCAGGCGCGGCAGCACCGTGCCGCCCGGTCCGGTGAGCGAGAGCGTCGCCGCGTGGGTCAGCTCGCTCTCGTACGGATTCACCTCGATCACCCGTCCGCCGCGCCGCAGCACCTCGAAGGGGAACTCGGCCGCGGGATGGACGGTCGCCGTCGTCCCGATCACGAGCATGCAGTCGCAGCGCTCGACCGCCGCGTAGCAGCCGCGCAGCACGTCGGGCGGGATCGGCTCGCCGAACTGGACGGTGTCGCCCTTGATCACGCCGCCGCAGTCGGGGCAGAGCGGCGGCAGGCGCTCGGCGTCCACCCGGATCGCCGCCGGCTCGAAGCGGGCGTGGCAGGCGAGGCAGCGCAGCAGCCGGTGGTTGCCGTGGATCTCGAGCAGCGCCTTCGAGCCCGCCTGGCGGTGGAGGTCGTCCACGTTCTGCGTGATCACGTGCGCGAGCCGGCCGCTGCGCTCGAGCTCGGCGAGCGCGAGGTGCCCGGCGTTCGGCTTCGCGCGGCCGAGGGTCTCGGCGAGGCCCTTCGCCCAGCTCTCGCGCGGGTGGAGCCGCTCGCGCCAGGCCGCGGCCGGATCGCGGAGGAAGCGCTGGTAGCCGTCGAGCGGGGGCTCGCCGTACTTCGTCCAGAGGCCGCCGGGGCCGCGGAAGGGCGGGATCCCGCTCTCGACCGAGAGCCCCGCGCCGGTGAGCGCGACGGCGCAGCGCGCGTCCGCGAGCAGCGTCGCCGCGCGCTGGATCTCCGCGTCGAGCGCGGGCGTGAGCTGGAAGTCCGCGGCGTCCATCAGTGGGTGTTCCCGCGGTTGCGCTCGCGCTCCCGCAGCTCCTCCATCCGCACCGCCCGCAGCTGCCGCCGCATGCGCCAGCGCTTGAGCCGCCAGCGCAGCTGGCCGAGCCCGATCCGGCCTCCATGCCCCATCGCGCGGAGCGCGACGAAGCCGACCAGCACGCCGCCGAGGTGGCCGACGTGGCTCACGTTGCGCGGCCCGCTGATCACCTCCATGAAGAAGAGGAAGGGGATGAACCAGATCGCCTTCAGCGGGATCGGCGGGAAGAGCAGCATGATGGTGCGGTCGGGCCAGAGGAGCGAGAAGGCGAGCAGCACGCCGTAGACGGCGCCCGACGCGCCGAGCGTCGGAAAGCGGTAGCTCGAGGTGGTGAAGTCGAACAGCTCGAGCAGCGCGGGCCAGCCGGCGATGATCACGCCCGCGCCGACGCCGCAGACCAGGTAGAAGCGCAGGAAGCGCGCCGTGCCCCACGCCGACGCGACCGACGAGCCGAACATCCAGAGCCCGAACATGTTGAAGATCAGATGGAGCGGGCTCTCGGGCGCGTGCAGCCACATGTACGTCGCGATCTGCCAGACCGCGCCGTGCTCCCAGACGGCGCGCGGGGTGAGCGCGAGCCAGCCCGTGAAGGACGCCGGGCCGAGCACCTGCAGCAGGTACACGACGGCGTTGCCAACGATGATCGCCTTGACGACGTCGGGGAAGATGGGCGGCCCGAAGCCGACCTGGGGTCCCCGTCCGTACAAAGCGATTCGCCTCCCCCGCCGGGGCGAAGCACCGACACGTGTCCGTGTCGGAATAGCTCGCCTCGGGGCTGGCGGGACGGGCGCGATCCCGCGGAACCTTCGAAGGCTACGCGGCCACCCCGGGAGCGTCAACGCAGCGACACCGCATTGCGACATTGGCCCCCCGGGGCCGCGTCACGATCCCGACGCGCTGCGTGGTGGCGTCGCGAGCCTCACGCGCCGGATCCGAGCGCGTCGAGCGCGCGCCGCGCTGCGTCAAAGGGCAGCCCGGTCAGGTCGACGATCGGGAGGGCGAGGCCGAGCTCGTCGCGCAGCGCGACGAGGCGCTCGCGGCAGGCGGCCGGGGAGCCGGCCAGCACCGCGCCGGCGAGCTCGGCATCGGAGATCGCGCCGAACCAGGGGTGGAAGCGGCGGTACGCCGCGAGCAGCGCCGGGTCGGCCGGGTCCGCGCCGGGCCGCGCGAAGATCTGGCAGGTGCGGGCGATCGAGCCGGGCGGCCGGCCGAGCGCGCGGCAGGCCGCCTCGAGCGCCTCCGCGGCGGGCGCGATCCGCTTCGCGAGCGGCGGCAGGTTGACGTTCCACGCGTCGGCGTGGGGGGCGGCCGCCGCGAGGAGGCGCGGGCCGCGGCCGCCCACCTCGAGCGGAGGCGGCGCCGCGAGGGCGGGACGCACGCGCGCGCGCTCGAGCGTCACGAAGCGGCCCGCCGCGCTCACCTCCTCGCCGCGCCAGAGGCGCCGCACGGCGTCGAGCGTCTCGCCGAGCCACGCGATGCGCTCGCCCGTCGGCGGCAGCGGCAGCCCGAAGCGCCGGTCCGCCTTCTGCCCGCCGATCGAGACGAAGAGGCGCGTGCGGCCGGGAAAGAGCCGCTCGAGCGTCGCCGCCGCCTGCGCGAGGCGCGCGGCGTTCCAGTGGTGGACGAGGCGGATCGAGGTCACCGTGATGCGCTCGGTCGCCGCGAGGAGCGCGGTCGTCACGGTGAAGCCATCGAGCACGTCGCGCTCGCCGAGGCTCGGGATCACGGAGACGTCGCCGTCGACGTAGGCGGCGGCGTAGCCCCGGCGCTCGGCGTGGCGCACGAGCTCGCGGAGCTCCTCGAAGGCGAGCTGGTGCCAGCCGAAGGCGACGCCGAGCGCGAGCTCGGGATCGCGCCGCTCGGCGGTGCTCGACGGGCTCACAGCCGTCCGAGGTGCCGGGCGGCGTGGAGGAGCGCGAGCGCGCTCTTCGCGTCGCGCAGCTCGCCCGACCAGATCATCGCGAGCGCCCGCTCGAGCGGGACCGGCACGACCTCGATCACCTCGTCGTCGTCGAGGCGCTGCGGCACGGGCTCGAGCTCGAAGGCGGCGAAGAGGTGGATCACCTCGTCCGTGAAGCCCGGCGTGGTGAGGATCGTGCCGAGCGGCACGAGGCGTCCCGCGCGGCGGCCGACCTCCTCCTCGAGCTCGCGCGCGGCGCAGCGCTCGGGCGCCTCGCCGTCGAGCTTGCCGGCGGGCACCTCCCAGATGGTGCCGCCGGCGGCGTGCCGGTACTGGCGAATCAGGAGCACGCGCTCGGCGCTCTCGAAGGGCACGACGGCCGCGGCCCCCGGATGGCGGACGACGTCGAGCTCGACGCTCCGGCCATCGGGCAGGACGGCGCGCTCGACCTTCACCACGATCGAGCGGCCGCGGTGGACGACGCGGTCGCTCAAGCCCGCGGCTTCCGCGCCCCGCCGCGCCGCGCCTGCGCGAGCGCCGAACGCGCGCGCGCACCGGCGTGGCGCTTCGCCTCGAGCGAGCCCGGCCACGGGCAGTCGGGCCGCAGCGCGCAGCCGGGGCACAGCGGACGGCGCGCGAGGCACACCTCGCGCCCGTGCTGGATCACGCGGTGGGAGTAGGCGGTCCACTCGCGCGGCGGGAGCAGCGCCATCAGCTCGCGCTCGATCTTCACGGGATCGCTCTCGCGCGCGAGGCGCAGGCGCTGGTTCACGCGCGTCATGTGCGTGTCGACGGTGAGGCCCGGCACGCCGAAGCAGTTGCCGAGCACGACGTTCGCCGTCTTGCGCGCGACCCCGCGCAGCGTGGTGAGCTCTGCGAGCGTCCGCGGCACCTCGCCGCCGAAGCGCGCCACGATGTCGTGCGCGGTCGACTGGATCGACTTCGCCTTCTGGCGGTAGAAGCCGGTCGGGCGCACGAGCGCCTCGACCTCGCTCGGGTCCGCGGCCGCGAGCTTCTCGGGCGTGCCCCAGCGGCGGAACAGCTCGGGTGTCACCCGGTTCACCATCGCGTCCGTGCACTGCGCCGAGAGGATGGTGGCCACGAGCAGCTGGAAGGGCGTCTCGAAGTGGAGCGCGCATTGCGCGTCCGGATGGGCGCGCGCGAGCCGGCGCGCGATGCGCGCGGCGCGGCGCTTCTTCTCGTCGAAGCTCTCGCTCGGCACGGAGGCGCAGGGTAGCGTCCGCGCCGTGCGGGGACGCAGCGAAGAGCGCATGGTGACGATCGCGCGCCGGGACGCGGAGGCGGAGACGCTGGAGGGCGTCTTCCAGGCGGGCGGCTCCGCGGCCGCGCCCGGCGTGCTGCTCGCGCCGCCGCATCCGCTCTACGGCGGGAGCCTCGAGTCGCCCGTCCTCTCGGAGCTCGCCTTCGCCGCGGCGCAGGCCGGCTGCGCGTCGCTGCGCTTCAACTGGCGCGGCGTCGGCGCGAGCGCGGGCGAGCCCTCGGGCGGCCAGGCCGAGGCGGACGCCGACTACGGCTCGGCCCTCGACCAGCTCGCCGGCACCGTCTCGGGCCCGCTGGTGGCGGGCGGCTACTCGTTCGGCTCCGCGGCGGCCGTGCGGGCGGCGGCCGGCACCGGCCGCGTAGAGCGCCTGCTGCTCGTCGCGCCGCCTCCGGCGCTCGTTCCGCCCGCCGCCGTCGCCGCGAGCGGGCGGCCGTCGCTCGTGCTCGTCGGCGAGTACGACACGCTCGCGCCGGCGCGCGAGCTGGCGCGCGCCTTCGAGGGCGCGGCGCACGTCACGCTCGCCGTGATCCCGCACGCCGACCACTTCTTCCTCGAGGGCCTCGCGGAGCTCGGCCAGCGCGCGGCGGAGTGGCTCGCGACCGCATCGCACTAGCGCGCGACCGGCAGCCTCACGCGGAAGCGCGCGCCGGTCGGTGCGCGGCTCTCGACCTCGATGGTGCCGCCCGCGTCCTCGACGAGGCGCCGCGTGATCGCGAGCCCGAGCCCGCCCGGCCGGGACTTCGTCGAGAAGAAGGGCTCGAACACCTGCGCGCGGAGCGACTCGGGCACGCCGGGCCCCTCGTCTTCGAGCGCGATCTCGACGGCGCCGTCGCGCTCGACCGCGCGGAGGCGCACGCAGCCGCCCTCGGGCGTGGCCTCGATCGCGTTCAGCACGAGGTTCAGGAGGATCTGCCGCAGCGCGTCGCCCGCGATGCGGGCGGGAGCGAGCGGCGCGTCGAGCGCGACGTCGATCCGGATGCGCCGCACCACCGCGCGGAGCGCCCCGAGCTGCGCCACGGAGCGGAGCGCGGGCTCGAGCTCCGCGATCGCGTCCGCGCTCGGCGCCGAGGGCGGCCGCGCGTGCTGGCTCACGGCCTCGAGCAGGCGCTCGATCCGGCGCAGCTCCTCGATCGCGACCTCCTGGAACTCGTCGGCGCTGCCGGGCTTGCCGGCTTCGCTCGCGTCCTCTCCGAGGAGGTGCAGGAAGGTCTTGACCGAGACGAGGGGGTTCCGGATCTCGTGCACGATCTCGGCGAGGAGCCCGCCCACGGCGGCGAGGCGGTCCATGCGCTGCACCTCGACGTCGAGGCGGGCGAGGCGTTCGAGCGCGGCCGCCGCGGCCGCGGGACGCAGGCTCCGCCCCACCGCCGCCCCGAGCGCGGCGAGCAGGCGCGGGCGCGCGGCGGGCGACGTCTCGCTCCCGCCGGCGAGGAGCAGCGCGAGCGGCTCGCCGGCGGCGCCGCGCAGCGGTGCGGCGGCCACGAAGCCGTGCTCGTCGGCGAGCTTCGCGAGCTCGGGATCGGCCGAGCCGGCGAGCTCGGTGGCGCCCTCGAGCGCGGCGAGCGCGCGCCACGCAGCCTCGCTCGGCGCGCGCAGCTCCGCGCCTTCGACGCGCGCGGCGAGGACGGCGAGCGCGCCGTCCGGGCCGCGCCCCCAGGCGGCGACGCGGCTCGCCCCCGTCGTGTCCGCGAGCACGGCGAGCTGGCGCGCGAGCAGCGCGGGGAGATCGCCCGCGCTCGGCTCGCTCGGCTGTCCCATCACCGCCGTTTGCTAACGCTCCGGCCGCGGCACTGTCAAATCGCGCGGGCCGTGAGGCTGCTCAGAAGCCGAGCTCGATCTCGCGCCGGCTCTCCGCGGCGCGCGCCGCGCCGTCCGCGGCCTCCGTGGGCTCGCTGCCCTCGACGAAGGCCTGGAACAGCGTCGAGTCGCTCGCGGGCGTGGCGAGCGCGCCGGTGCGCGCATCGATGCGGGCGAAGACGATGCCGGGCGGCGCGTCGAACTCCCGCACGGGGCGATCCGCGAGCGCGGCGCGCATGAAGTCGAGCCAGATCGGCAGCGCCGCGCGTCCGCCGGTCTCGCCGCGGCCGAGCAGACGGTTCTGGTCGAAGCCCACCCAGACGCCGGTCGCGACCTCGGGCGAGTAGCCCACGAACCAGGCGTCGGTGTGGTCGTTGGTGGTGCCCGTCTTGCCCGCGAGCGGGCGCCCGAGCGCGGCCGCCGCGCGGCCCGTGCCGGCCGGATGCTCGATCGGCGCGCGCAGCAGCGAGGTGGCGAGATAGGCCTCCGTGGGCGGGATGGCCCGGCCGTCGGGCGGCGCGGGCGCGGCCGCCGGCGCGCTCTCGCCGCTCTCGCCGGGCGCGGACGCGTTGCCCGCGGCAGCGGTGGCCGCCTGGCCGGCGCCGGCCGTGGCCGCCTGGCGGGCACCTGCGCTGGCGTGCTGGCGGGCGGTCTCGTCGAGCGGGACCTGCTCGAGCAGCACGTTGCCGTCGCGGTCGAGCACGCGGCTCACGATGCGCGGCTCGACCCAGCGCCCGCCCGCGCCGAGCACCGCGTAGGCGCGCGTCAGCTCGAGCAGCGTCACGGGGCTCGAGCCGAGCGCGAGGCCGAGCACGGGCTCGAGGGGTGCCCGGATGCCGAGCGCGCGCGCCGTGCCGATCACGTTCGTGATGCCGACCTCCTCGGCGACGTGCACGGCCGCGTTGTTCACCGAGCGCGCGAGCGCCTCGACCAGCGTGAGCGCGCCGAGGAACTTCCGGCCGTAGTTCTCGGGACGGAAGTTCTCGTACACGACCGGGCGGTCCCACACGATGCTCGCCGGCGTCTTGCCGTGCGCGAGCGCCGCCGCGTAGACGATCGGCTTGAAGGCCGAGCCCGGCTGGCGCAGCGCCTGCGTGGCGCGATCGAGCTCGCTCGCGGCGAAGTCGTAGCCGCCCACGAGCGCGAGCACGTCCTGGCTCGCGAGCTCGACGGCGAGCAGCGCGCCCTGCACCTCGGGCTGCTGGTGGAGCGACGCCGCGAGCCCGCCCGTGTCCGAGCGGCGCACGTGGAAGTGCGCGACGTCGCCGACGGCGAGCTGCTTCTCGGGCTGCGCCCACTTCGCCTCCGCGAGCGCGAGCCGCGCCTCGACGCCGGGCGCGAAGCCGACGCGGGCTTCGCCCGCCTGCGCGCTGATGCCGAGGACCAAGCCGAGCCGCGGCGGTCCGAGCGCGGGGGTCGTCGGATCGGCGCCCGGCGCGAGCCCGTTCTCCTCGCGGAGCCTCTCGAGCTCGGCGGACAGCGTCTTCGGATCCGCGCGGCGCAGCGGCCCGCGCCAGCCGTGCCGCTGGTCGTAGGCCTCGAGCCCGCGGCGGAGCGCGAGCACCGCCTCGCGCTGGAGCGCGGCGTCGAGCGTGGTCTCGATCACGAGCCCGCCGTGGAGCACCACCTCGTTGCCGAGCTGCGCGACGAGCCGGCGCCGCACGTTCTCGGTGAAGTACGCCGCGGCCTGGACCGCGTCGGACACGTGCGGCGCGAGCTCCGGGGGCTGCTGCGCGGCGCCGTGAGCGGCCTCGTCGATGAAGCCCTCCTCGAGCATGCGCTCGACCACCCAGCGCCGGCGCTGCTCCGCGCGCTCGGGGTTCACGTAGGGAGAGAAGCGGCCGGGCGCCTTCGGCATCCCGGCGAGCAGCGCGGCCTCGGCGACGCTGAGCTCTCCGACCTCCTTGCCGAAGTAGGTGCGCGCGGCCTCGCCGACGCCGTAGGCGCCGCTGCCGAAGTAGATCTCGTTCAGGTACAGGAACAGGATCTCGTCCTTCGTGAAGCGCTGCTCGAGCCGGCGGGCGAGGATCAGCTCGCGGATCTTGCGCGTGTACGTGCGCTCCGGCGAGAGCAGCAGCTGCTTCACGGTCTGCTGGGTGATCGTGCTCGCGCCCTGCAGGTTCTCGCCCCACAGGTTGCTCCAGGCCGCCCGCACGATGGAGACGTAGTCGACGCCCGCGTGCTCGTAGAAGGCATCGTCCTCGGCGGCGAGGAAGGCCTGGATCACCGGCCGCGGCACCTGGTCGAGCGGGACCAGGCGCCGGCGGAACTCGTAGAACTCGCCGATCGGGATCCCGCGGCGATCGAGCACGACGCTCGTCAGGGCGGGGCGGTAGTCGGCGAGGCTCCGGAGGTCCGGCAGCCCGCGCGCGAGCGCGAGGTACACGAGGACGGCGGCGGCGCCGCCGCCCAGGGCGGCGAGCGCGACCACAGCGAGGAGGATACGCGCGATCCTGGCTGCCAAGGCTCCCCCCGGGCCTGCATCTTCGCGACCGTAGCCAACGGCGCGGACTGCGCTAACGAATCGGCCGTTCCATCCGAGGTCTGGAGTGCCCTCTGCCCCCCGCGCCATGGCCTTCGTGATGGATCCGATCCGATCCATCGACATCCACGGCGACACGACCTTCGCCCTGATGCTCGAGGCGCAGCGCCGGGGCCACCGGGTCTTCTGCGTGGATCCGGGCGATCTCGGCGTCGAGGGCGGACGCGTCGTCGCGAAGGTGTTCCCGGTCACACTCCGCCGCGAGGTGGGGCGCCATGCCGACCTCGGCGAGCCGCGCCGCGCGGACCTCGACGCCGAGCTCGACGCGGTGTTCCAGCGCAAGGATCCGCCGGTGGACGAGGCCTACGTCTTCGCCACCCAGCTCCTCGCGCTCCTCGGCCGTGCGCTCGTTTGGAACCGACCGGCCGGGATCCTCGCGGCGAACGAGAAGCTCTATGCGCTCCACTTCGCCGACCTGATGCCCGAGACGCTCGTCGCACGCGAGACGCGCCGGTTCCTCGACTTCCTCGACGAGATGGAGGGCGAGATGATCGTGAAGCCGCTCGGCGGCCGCGGCGGCGAGGGCATCTTCCACGTGCGCCGCGACGACCGGAACCTGTTCTCGATCCTCGAGCAGACGACGCGCTTCGGGACGCGCCTCGCGATGGCACAGCGCTACCTGCCGGAGGTGCGTCGCGGCGACAAGCGCATCCTGCTCCTCGAGGGCGAGCCCCTCGGTGCGGTGCTGCGCGTGCCGGCGGAGACCGAGACCCGTGCGAACCTCCACGTCGGCGGGCGGCCGGAGAAGGCGACGGTCGACGCCGGCGACCGGCGCATCGTCGCGCGCCTCGCCCCCTGGCTCGAGCGCGACGGGCTCCACTTCGTCGGCATCGACGTGATCGGCGGGCGCCTCACCGAGGTGAACGTGACGAGCCCGACGGGGATCCAGGAGATGAACGCGCTCGACGGAGCGCGCTACGAGGAGCGCGTGATCGAGCGCGTCGAGCGGCGCATCGCCGAGCGAGGCGCATAGCGCCCGCTCCAGCCTCGGGGGTGGGCCCGGGGCTCCGGGCGCCGTTGCTGGCAACTCCGACGGTAACCCCTCGGAATGCCATTGACACCCTCGGATGCGAGTCCGATCATCCTCACGTCCGTCGGGGGGCCTGCCCCTACGCTCCGACGGGTCGTGCCTCCTCCGAAGCCCCGCCTCCCCGTGGCGGGCGAAACGAAACCCACGGAGAAGGAGAGGTCCATGGCCACGAAGGTCGCTCGGACCCGAGTCAAGCGAGAGAAGGGCTGGCTCTACTACCTCGACAAGCGAGGCAACGTGAGCCGCGCCCGCATGGCGCGTGGCGGCGGCAAGCCGGCGCGCGGCCGGCCGCAGGAAGTGGCGAAGGCCGGTGTGAAGCGCGAAGACGGCTGGCTGTACTTCATCGACCGTCAGGGCGACGTGTCGCGCACGAAGATGGCGCGACGTGGCGGCCGCGGGCGGGCGCGCGCGCGGGCGCGCGGGCCGGCCCGGCGCCGCGCGGTGCGGCGCACCGCGCGCCGCGGCACGACGAGGCGCGCGACCGCTCGGCGGCGCACGGCCCGGCGGCCCGCACGGCGCACGGCTCGACGCAGCACGCGGCGGGTCGCTCGCCGGCGCTAGCTGGCGAGGCGCACAGAAGAAGACGGAGGGGCGACCGTTGCCCCTCCGTCTTCCCGTCGTGGCTCCTCGGTTTTGCCGCGTCCAGCCACGACGGGTAACTTGCCCGGCGCGGTCGCGCGCTGCGGCCGAGCCGCACCGTGGAAAACGATCCGCCGAGCGTCATACAGGCCGCCAGCCGTGAAGCCGGCGTACGCTACGCCATCCTCGTCGTCGACGACGAGGTGGGCGTGGTCGAGTCGCTCGAGTTCCTGCTGAGCGACGACTACCGCGTCTTCACCGCCACCAGCGGGAAAGAGGGCCTCGAGATCCTCGAGCGCGAGGAGATCGACCTCGTGATCGTCGACGAGAAGATGCCCGGCATGCGCGGCGTCGAGTTCCTGGAGCGCGCCGTGATGATCCGCCCGCGCGCCGTCCGGATGCTGATCACCGCGGAGACGGACGTGCACTCGATCGTGCGCGCGATCAACGAGGGCCGGATCTATCGCTACGTCCCGAAGCCCTGGGACAACGACGAGCTGAAGCTGAACGTGAAGCGGGCGCTCGAGACCTATCGCCTCACGGCGGAGAACGCGCAGCTCGGCGCCGCGCTCGCGGAGGCCAACGAGAAGCTCCGCGCCGAGAACCTCTATCTGCGGCGCGAGGTTCAGCGCCAGTACGGCTTCGACCAGATCCTGGGCGGGAGCCCCGCCATGCAGCGCGTCTTCGACGTGATGGAGAAGGTCGCGGCGACGGACGCCACCGTGCTGCTCACCGGCGAGACCGGCACGGGCAAGGACCTGGTGGCGCGTGCCATCCACTACGCCGGGGCGCGGAAGGAGCGTCCCTTCGTCGCGCAGAACTGCGGTGCGCTGCCCGACACGCTGCTCGAGAGCGAGCTGTTCGGCCACAAGCGCGGCGCCTTCACCGGGGCGCACGCGGACAAGAAGGGGCTCTTCGAGTTCGCCGACGGCGGCACGATCTTCCTCGACGAGATCGGCGAGACCGAGCCCGGCATGCAGGTCCGGCTGCTGCGCGTGCTCCAGGACGGGGAGATCCGCCCGCTCGGCTCGTCCGAGACGCGGCGGGTGGACGTGCGCATCGTCGCGGCCACGAACAAGGACCTGAAGAAGCACGTGCAGGAGGGCCGCTTCCGCGAGGACCTCTACTACCGGCTCCGCGTGGTCGAGATCGAGCTGCCGCCGCTGCGCACCCGCCGCGAGGACATCCCGCTGCTCGCCCACCACTTCCTCGACAAGGCGAACGCGCGCATGGTGCGCTCGCTCGGCGGCTTCACGAACGCGGCGGTCGACTGCCTCACCGCGCACGCCTGGAGCGGCAACGTGCGCGAGCTCGAGAACGAGATCCAGCGCGCCGTCGCGCTCGCGCCCGCGGAGGCCGCGACGGTGAGCGTCGAGATGCTCTCGGAGCACGTCCGCGGCGGCGCCGCGCCGGCCGCGGTGGCGCAGCTCGGCACCCCGCTCGTCGGCGACCTGAACGCGGCGGTCGACGCGCTCAAGCGCGCCATGATCGAGGCCGCGATCCACGAGACCGGCAGCAAGACCCGCGCCGCCGAGCGCCTCGGCATCCCGCGCCAGTCGCTCCAGAAGATGATGAAGCGCCTCGCCCTCAACCCCGGCGAGGACGAGGGCGGGGACGGGGTCTAGCGGGGTTCAAAGCGGGAGCGGGGTCGGACTTTAGATTCCTAGATTTTCAGATTCTCCCGAGGAATCTGACAATCTGACAACCTAAAGTCCGACCCCGTTCTTCTCCTGCTCCCACGACCAGGCGTCGCGGACGATGGTGGCGAGGTCCGAGCGGTGCGGCTGCCAGGCGTAGGCGGTCTCGAAGCGCGTGGCATCCGCGACCAGGACGGCGGGATCCCCGGCGCGGCGCGGCGCACGCTCGACCGGCACGGGCCGCCCGAGCGTGCGCTCCACCGCCGCGATCACCTCGCGCACGGTGCGGCCGGATCCGGTGCCGAGGTTGAAGGCGCCGCCCGGCCCGCCGCGGAGCAGGCCTTCGAGCGCGCGCACGTGCGCCTCGGCGAGGTCCGTGACGTGCACGAAGTCGCGCTCGCAGCTGCCGTCCCGCGTCGGCCAGTCGTCGCCGAACACACGGAGCGCAGGCCCCGTGCCGAGCGCTGCACGCAGCGTGAGGGGGATCAGGTGCGTCTCGGGCGCGTGGCACTCACCGATGCCGCCGGCCGGATCCGCGCCCGCGGCGTTGAAGTAGCGGAGCGCCGCGTAGCGGAGCCCGGTCGCCGGCTCGGCGTCGGCGAGCATGCGCTCGACCATCGCCTTGCCGGCGCCATAGGGCGACAGGGGCGCGAGCGGCGCGTCCTCGGGAATCGGCGTGCGCGTCGGGTTCCCGTACACCGCGGCCGACGACGAGAACACGAAGGCGCGCACACCGCCCGCGACGCACGCCTCGAGCAGGGTGAGCGAGGCCGCGACGTTGTTCCGGTGGAACGCGAGCGGCCGCGCCACCGACTCCGCCACCTCGATCGAGCCGGCGAAGTGGAGCACGCCCTCGAAGGGGCCGTGGCGCGCGAAGATCCCTGCCAGCGCCGCCGCGTCCCCGACGTCCGCGCGCGCGAGCTCCGCGCCGCGCGCGAACTCGGCGCGCCCGGCGCGCAGGTCGTCGACCACGACGACGCGGTGCCCCGCGCGAAGGAGCGCGCGCAGCGTATGGCTGCCGACGTAGCCGGCGCCTCCCGTCACGAGCAGCCGCGCCAATCCCGCCTCCCTTCGCTCCGAACCGTCGCGCATGGTATCGTGCGCGCGATGGAGACGGTGCACACCGCGGAGTTCGAATCTCCGATCGGTCCGATGCTGTGCGCCAGCACCGAGCGCGGCCTCGCGTACGTGCGCCTGCCCCGGGCGAGCGGGCGCGGCTTCGCGCACTGGGTCCGCCGCTTCGCTCCGGCCGCCGAGGTGCGCGCGGGCTTCGCGCCGAACAAGGCCGCGGTGCAGCAGATCCTCGAGTACCTCGAGGGCAAGCGGAGCGCCTTCGAGCTCGCGTTCGACCTGCGGGGCACGGCGTTCCAGCAGCGCGTCTGGGAGGCGCTGCTCGCGATCCCCTACGGCGAGACGCGCACCTACGGCGAGGTCGCGCGCGCGCTCGGCTTGCCCTTGCGGGCGGCGCGCGCGGTCGGCGCCGCGAACGGCTCGAATCCGTGCGCGATCGTGGTGCCGTGCCACCGCGTCGTGGCGAGCGGAGGCAAGCTCGGCGGCTACGGCGGCGGGCTGCCGCTGAAGCGCCGCCTCCTCGCGCTCGAGCACGCGCGGCCGCTCGCGGGCGACCTGCTGTGACGGCGCGGGCCGCCGCGGCGGCCCGCCCCGAGCGCGGGCTCAGACGCGCGCGAGCGCCTGCTCGAGGTCCGCGATCAGGTCCGCGGCGTCCTCGATGCCGCAGGAGAGCCGCACCAGCGTGTCCGTGATGCCGTAGCGCCGCCGCTCCTCGGGCGGGTAGTCCCAGTACGACATCAGCACCGGCATCTCGACGAGGGACTCGACGCCGCCCAGGCTCGGGGCGATGTAGGGCAGGCGGCAGGCGTCGGTGAAGCGGATCGCGGCCGCGAGGTCGCCCTCGATCTCGAAGGTGACCACGCCCGCGAAGCCCCGCATCTGCCGCGTCGCGACGGCATAGTCGGGGTGGCTCGGCAGGCCCGGATACCAGACGCGACGGACCTTCGGATGCTCCTCGAGCCAGCGCGCCACGGCGAGGCCGTTCGCGTTGTGGCGCTCCATGCGGAGCGCGAGCGTCTTCATGCCGCGGAGCAGGAGCCAGGCGGCGTGCGGGTCGAGGATCGCGCCGAGCACGCCGACGAGGTCGCGGATCGGCTTCACGTTCTCGGCGCTTCCCGACACGGTGCCCGCGATCAGGTCGTTGTGGCCGCCGAGGTACTTGGTGGCGCTGTGGATCACGAGGTC
>Ga0075327_1000061_pt1 | contig 23778 bp, 19 predicted proteins | sample MayberrySE_Catta_2_FD_120056 | JGI IMG/M metagenome (GOLD analysis project Ga0075327, IMG submission 120056) | Natural and restored wetland microbial communities from the San Francisco Bay, California, USA, that impact long-term carbon... | ecosystem: Environmental > Terrestrial > Soil >...
ACGAAGAACGAGGAGAGCAGCACGAGCGTCGACACGAAGAACACCTGGTAGGAGAGGCGGTTGATCTTCGGGAAGACCATGTCGTCGCAGCCGACCATGAGCGGGATCAGGTAGTTCCCGAAGGCGGCGACGAGCACCGGCATCGCCACCCAGAAGATCATGATCGTGCCGTGATTCGTGATCAGGCTGTTGTATTCGGTCGCGGAGACCAGGCCGTAGAGGGGCACCTCGATGCCCGGGAACGCGTTCTGCATGCGGAACACGTACGCGAAGAAGCCGCCGATCAGGCCCATGAAGATGCCGGTGAACATGTACTGGAAGCAGATGATCTTGTGGTCCGTGGACCACAGGTACTTCTTGACCCAGCCCTCGGCGTGATGGGCGGCGTGGGCCTGTGCGGGATGGGGAGCGGCGTGCTCGGCCATGTTTCGTCCTTCGGCGTGCGGGCTAGCGCTGCGTCGCGGCGAGCTGGGTCTCGGACTGGCTCGCGATCCATGCGGCGTGCTGCTCGGGCGTTTCGATCACGATGCGGCCGGCCATCATGCCGTGTCCGATGCCGCAGATCTCGGCGCATTGGATGTCGTGGGTGCCCGTCCGGATCGGCTGGAACCAGCCGCTGATCACGCGCCCGGGCACGGCGTCCTGCTTCAGGCGGAAGGCGGGCACGGAGAAGTCGTGCAGCACGTCGCGCGACTCGAGCTCGTAGATGTACTTCTGGTCGACCTGCACGTGGAGCTCGTCCACGGTGCGGATGTCGTCGTCCGTGTCGAGCTTCCCGTCCGCGCCGGGGTGCACGAAGCTCCACGCCCACTGCTGGGCGACCACGCGCAGATGCTGCGCCTCGGCGTCGGAGGGGAGCTGCTGCTTCACCTCGACCCACACGCGCACCGCGCCGACGACGATGAACACGTCACAGACCAGCACCAGATAGTGCGGCCAGGCGATGAAGCGCTTCTGCTTCGCCTCCTCGCCGGTGATGTACTGGGCCCGCCGGCCGTCGCGCGCGCGGAACTTGAAGATCAGCCAGAAGAACACGCCTTCGGCCACGAAGAACCAGAAGCCGACGAGGACGGCGATCAGCCAGATGATGCCGTCGATGTCGGCGGCGTAGCTCGAGGACTGTACGATCCAGCGGTCGATCATGTCAGTCCGCCAGGATCACGAAGAGGAACGCGGCCACGATCCAGGCCGCCACGATGATCATCGAGACGACGAACGTGCGGGTCGCGTACTCTTCCGGCTCGTACATCTTCTTCGCCATGTCGGCTCCTACTTCCCTGACAAGCTGATGATGTATGCGATCACGTCCTTGATCGCCTGCTCGTCGGGCAGAACGGCGGCCATGCCGCGCATCACCGCCCCGTTCGGGTCGTTCGGACTGGAGCCGCGAACGCCGCTCTTGAAGCGCTCGAGGGACGAGAGCATGTACCAGTCGTTCTGGTTCGCGAGCGGCGGGCCGTTCGTCGCGGCGACCCCTTCGCCGGCGGGGCCGTGGCACGCCTGGCAGACCGCGTAGAAGCCGGCGCCGCGCGCGGCGTCGCCGCCCGTGAGCAGGGGCTGCGGCTTCGTGACGGGCAGCGAGGCGACGTACGCCGTCACGTCGCGCAGGTCGTCGCCCCGGTCGTTGCGGAGCGTGAGCGCCATCGGGCGCATGCGCATGCCCGGAATGTCGTCGAAGTGCGTGCCGCGCCCGCCCGCGCGGAACTTCTCGAGCTGCTGCTCGACGTACCAGCTCGGCAGGCCGCCGATGGACGGCGCCAGGTAGAGCGCGTTGCCCTCGCCCTGCTCGCCGTGGCAGGTCGCGCACAGCTCGTAGAGCGCGCGGCCGCGCTCCGCGTCCTGCGCGAAGGCCGGAGCCGCGAGGCCGATCGCCAGCCCGATCCAGACGAGGGTAGTCCCGTATCCCCTGTTCATCCCCGTGTTGGCCCCCGCTCCCGAGCGCCGCGACCGCTGGGCCGCCGACGAGAAACGCGCGGAGTGTGAGCGGCCCGCCTCCTTTCGTCAAGGCGACGAGAGCCGGAAAAGCGTCGGCAGGACGGGCACCTTGGGGCTTCGCTCGCGGGGCCGTCTGCCTCAGCGCGGCGCCGGGTTCAACGGGTACAGCAGCAGGTAGATCACGACGCCGGTGACCGACACGTACATCCAGATCGGCCACGCCACGCGGGCGAGGCGCCGGTGGCGCGCGATGCGGCCGCCGAGGCCGAGCTGCACGAGACGGATCGCGAGCACCGGCACGGTCATCGCGAGCACGAGGTGGCTGAACAGGATCGCGAGGTACGCGACGCGCGCGATCCCGACGCCGTGGTAGGGCGTGTTCTCGAAGTCACGCCACACCTTGTGCGCGACGTAGAGCACGAGGAAGAGGCTCGACACCGCGAAGGCGCCGAGCATGGCGCGCCGGTGCGCGTCGACGCGCCCGCGGCGGATCCAGACGCGGCCCGCCACGAGCAGCGCGGTCGCCGCGACGTTCAGCGTCGCGTTGACCGCGGGCAGGAACCCCAGGTCCACCGCTACGCGAGCAGCAGGTCGGCGAGCATCGCGGCGTAGAGCAGCGCGAGGTAGACGAGCGAGGTGCGGAACACGGCGCGGGCCGCGGCGTCGCTCCGCTCGCGCACCAGGCGGAGGCCGCTCCACAGGAACCACGCGCCGAGCGCGAGCGCGGCGCCGAGATAGAGCGGCCCGAGCAGGCCGAGCGCGCCCGGCAGCAGCGTCACGACGACGAGACCGACGGTGTAGTAGACCATCCGCCGTCGCGTGCGCTCCGGGCCGATCACGGCGGGCAGCATCGGGATGCCTGCGGCCGCGTAGTCGTCGCGGCGGTAGAGCGCGATGGCCCACACGTGCGGCGGCTGCCAGAAGAAGACGATGGCGAAGAGCAGCAGGCCCGGCAGGCCGACGCTCCCGTTCACCGCGGCGTCGGCGATGAGCGGCGCCGCCGCGCCCGCGGCGCCGCCGATCACGGCGTTGTAGACGGAGCGCGGCTTCAGCCAGATCGTGTAGACGAAGACGTAGAACAGGATGCTCGCGACGCCGAGGAGCGCGGCGAGCGCGCCGCCCGCGAGACCGAGCACGGCCGTGCCGGAGACGGAGAGCGCGAGCCCGAACACGAGCGCCGCGCGCGGCGCCAGCTCGCCGGCGGGCAGCGGCCGGTCCTTCGTCCGCTCCATCCGCGCGTCGCGGTCGCGCTCGACGTACATGTTGAGCGCGTTGGCCGCGGCGGCCACGAGCACGATGCCGAGCAGGACGGCGAGCGAGCCCGCGAGCGGCGGCGCGCCCGCCGCGGCGAGCCCGAACACCGGGAGCGCCGTCACGATCACCATGGGCAGGATGCGCGGCTTGGTGAGCGCGACGTAGCGCTTCCAATGCGGCAGCGGGGCGGAGAGCGCGGCGTTCATGACTCGCGGAAGATAGGAGGTGGCCTCGCCTGCGCCACCACGGAGGTGGCTACCGTCCGTCGCGTGTCGGCGACGGTGCTCGCGCTCGTGCTCCTGTCGGCGCTCCTGCACGCCGCGTGGAGCGCGTCGATCAAGGGCTCGGCGAGCCCCCTCGCCTTCACGCTCGCGCAGCACCTGCTGCTGCTGCCCGTCGCGGTGGCCGTCGTCGCGAGCCTCGTGGGGGAGCTGGCGACGCCGCGCCTGCTCACCTGCGTCGCGGGCACCGCGCTCGCGCACGGGCTCTACGGCTACTGGCTCGCGCTCGCGCTCGAGCGCGCGGACCTGACGCTGGCGTACCCGATCGTCCGCTCGACGCCGGCGCTGCTGCCCCTCGTCGCCGTGCCGCTGCTCGGCGAGACGCCGAGCGCGCTCGGGGCGGCCGGCATCGCGGTCGTGGTGGGCGGCGTCTGGCTCGTCCACGGCTCGAGGCTCCGCCTGCATTCGCTCGGCTCGCCGGCGCTCCGCTACGCCTGGCTCACGCTGCTCGCCACCGTCGGCTACTCGCTCAGCGACAAGGCGGCGATGGCGGCCCTCGCGAGCGGCGGGTATCGCGGCTGGCTGCCGCGGGCGCTGCTCTGGTACTGCACGATCGTCGTGGCGAGCAGCGTCGTGTTCCTGCCGCTCGCGTTGCGGCGCGTCCGGCGCGCCGAGCTCGACCGTGCGCTCCGCGCCGAGGGCTGGCGCGCGGCGGCCGCGGTCGGGGTCAGCCTGGTCGGCTATGGGCTCATCCTCACGGCCTTCGAGCGCGCGCCGGCGAGCTACGTGGTCGCGGTGCGGCAGAGCAGCGTGCTCTTCGCGGTCTGGATCGGCGTCGCCTTCCTCGGCGAGCGGCCGGACCGCGCACGCTTCGTCGGCGCGTTCGCGACGGTCGTCGGCGTCGCGCTGATCGGCTGGGCGGGCTGATGGCGCGGGCGCGCGGCTCCGCGTTCTACCGCGTCACGCGCCGGCTCGGCGGCGCGCTCGGCGCGGCGCTGCTGCGCGCGCTCGGCGCGACCTGGCGCATCGAGATCACCGGGCCGGATCCCTTCGCCGCCGGCGCGCCGCTCGTCTGCGGCGTCTGGCACGGGGGCCTGTTCATCGCGGCCGTCTGCTGGCGCGGTCGCGGCCTCGTGATCCCCGTGAGCCAGTCGCGCGACGGCGACTGGATCGACGCGGTGCTGCGCCGGCTCGGCTTCGCGGAGAGCGCGCGCGGCTCGAGCTCGCGCGGCGCGACCGCGCTGCTGCGCACGCTGATCCGCCGCGTCCGCGCCGGCGAGATCATCGGCATGCTGCCCGACGGGCCGCGCGGGCCGAGCGGCGTCGCGAAGCCGGGCATCGTCGCGCTCGCGCGCGCCACCGGCGCGCGCCTCGTGCCGGTCGGCGTCGCGGCCCGCCCGGCGTTCCGCTTCGCGAGCTGGGACCGCGCGCGCCTGCCGCTCCCCTTCGCGCGCGTGCGCTGCCTCTACGGCGAGCCGCTCGCGGTGCCGCGCGACGCCTCGCCCGAGGCGCTCGAGGCGGCGCGCCTCCGCTTCGAGGCGGAGCTCCACCGGCTCGACGCCGAGGCCGACGCCGTCTTGCGCGATTGAGACCCCGCGGCGGCGGCTTTCTACAAAGCCGCGGCCGACGCGGCACGCCGGACGCCGCTGCAGGTCCGGCCCTGGCACGCTCCTTGCTGCCCCGCTCCACCATGCCGGCGTTCCGCGACCTCTTCGCGATCGGCGCCTCGCTCGGAGGGGTCGAGGCCCTGCGGCGGCTGGTCGCGCAGCTGCCCGCGGACTTCGCCGCCAGCGTCTTCGTCGTGCAGCACACGGCTGCCGGCGGCCGGCTCGACGAGGTGTTGGGCCGCCTCTCGAAGCTGCCGGTCCGCTATGCCATGGACGGGGAACGCTTCGAGCCCGGCACCATCCATCTGGCGCGGGCCGACCGCCACCTGCTGGTCGAAGGCAAGCAGCTCCGCACCGTCCGCGGGCCGCGCGAGAACGGCGTCCGCCCGGCGATCGATCCGCTGTTCCGCTCGCTCGCCGCGCACTACGGCCCGCGCGCGGTCGGCATCGTGCTCACCGGCCTGCGCGACGACGGCACGGCGGGCCTCCAGGCGATCCGACGCGCGGGCGGCGTGACCGTGGTGCAGGACCCCGACGATGCCGCGCATCCCGAGATGCCGAGGAGCGTGCTGGCCCACTTCGCGGCCGATCACGTGCTGCCGGTCGCGCGCATGGGCGAGCTGATGGAGCGCCTCGCCCGCGAACCGGCACCGGAGGGAGTCGAGCCGCCCGCAGACGTGGTGCGCGAGGCGCGGATCACGGCACGCTATGGCAAGGACGAGAAGGCGGTGAGCGAGCTCGGCGCGCTCACCGCACTCGATTGTCCCGAATGCGGCGGGGCGCTGTGGGAGCTTCACGACGAAGGCCGGAGCCGCTTTCGCTGCTACGTCGGGCACGCGTACTCCCAGCCGGCGCTCGTGGCGGAGCAGGCCGACCAGGCGGAGCGCTCGCTCCTCGTCGCGCTGCGAACCCTCGAGGAGCGCGCCCGTCTGCTCCATCGCCTGTCCGAGCAGGGACGCGAGCGCTCGGACTCCGGCCAGGAGGGGCACTTCGCACGCGAGCGCGACGAGACGCTCGCGCACGCCGAGGTGCTGCGCGAGCTGCTCGCCTCGCTGTGCTAGGCCGCCGCGATCCGCTCCAGCACGCGGAGCAGCGCGGCCGGCTCGATCGGCTTCACCAGGTGCGCGTGGAAGCCGGCCTGCTGGCTCTCGCGCACGTCCGCGGCGCTGCCGTAGCCGGAGAGCGCGATCGCGCGCAGCGGGCCGCGCTCGGCGAGGCTCTGGACGAGGTCGTGGCCCGAGCCGTCGGGGAGGCCGAGGTCGCTGATCAGCACGTCGAAGCCCTCCGCGGCGCGCGCGAGCGCGGCCGCGATGGAGTTCGCGATGGCGACCTGGAAGCCGCGCTGCTCGAGCAGGAGCGCGAGGGACTCGGCCGTGTCCTGGTGATCCTCGACGAGCAGGATCCGGAGCGGCGCGGCGCGGGGCGCCGCCGGGGCGGGCCTCCGTTCGGGCTTCCTCTTCGCCGAGGCGAGAACGGGCAGCTCGACGTCGAAGCGCGCGCCCTTGCCCGGGCCCTCGCTCGCCGCCTCGAGCCGGCCGCCGTGCGCCTCGACCAGCCCCTTGCTGATCGGGAGGCCGAGCCCGAGGCCGGCGCTGCCGTCCGACGGCTTCGCGCTCTCGAAGGGGCTGAAGATCCGCGCCAGATCCCGGGCCGGGATGCCGCGGCCGCCGTCGACCACCGAGAGCAGGACCTGGCCGGGCGAGGGATTCGTGGTGAGCACGCGGATCTCACCGCCCCCCGCGGTCGCCGACTGCGCGTTCCGCAGCAGGTTCGAGAGCACCTGGCCGAGCCGCATCGGGTCGCCGCTCACGACGTGCTGCTGCGCCTCGAGCCGGAGCTCGACCCGCGCCACCTCCCCGCGCAGCCCGGCGAGCGTGTCCTCGATCAAGCCGTGCAGGTCGATGGCTTCCCGCTCGATCCGCAGCTTGCCGTGGCGCAGGCGCGAGGCGTCGAGCAGGTCGGTGACGAGGCGCGCCTCCGCGAAGGCGTTGCGCCGGATGCGCTCCACCGTCTCGGCGAGGGCGCTCGGCAGCGACGCCTCCGAGAGCACGCTCGCGCCGGCGGCGATCGCGGCGAGCGGATTCCGGAGCTCGTGGGAGAGGACCGCGAGGAAGCGGTCCTTCGCCTCGTTCGCCTCCTGCGCCACGCGCGCCTCGAGCTCGAGCCGCTGGCGCTCGGCCTCGAGCCGCCGCCACTCGCTGAGGTCCGAGAGCGTGGTCATGAACAGCACGCGGCCGTCGCGGCCCGACGCGCGGCTCCGCATCTCGACGGGGACGTTTGCCCCGCTCCGCGGGCGGAGCTCGAGCTCGCTCACGACGAGCTTCTCTCCGGCGCGGCAGCGCGCGAGGTGCGCCAGGAAGGCGTCGGCGTCCGCAACCGCGAACAGGAAGGGCCGGCCGACGACGTTCGGGACCTCGTGCCCGATGAGCCGCGCTCCGGTGAGGTTGATCTCCTCCACCACGCCGTGCGGGTCGAGCGTCACGTAGCCCACCGGGGCCGCGTCGAAGAGCTCGGCGTAGCGGTCGCGCGACCACTCGAGCTGCTTCTGCGCCGCGATCAGCTCCTCGTTCTGCTGCCGCACCTCCTCGCGGTAGACCTGGAGCTCGAGGATGGTGCGGCGGAGCGTCTGCTCCACGCCACTCTCCCGGAGCTGGCGCACCTCTTCGAGCAGCTCGGCGCGCGTCATCTGCTGGGGCGGCTTCACGGGCCGGCGCCCTCCGGCGGCCGTGCGGCCTGCTCTCGCGCCACGAGGAGGAGAGCGGGCGCCTCCCCCGCCGGCTCGAGCCGGTGCGCCGACAGCGCGAGGCGCCGGCGCCCGAGCCGCCCCAGCTCGAGCTCCACCCCGAGCTCGCCGCCGTCCGCGGCGCGCGCGGAGCCGGAGAGCACGCCTTCGAGGAGCGCCTGCACGCGCGCATCCTGCCACGCCCGGTCGATCTCTGCGAGCGGCTCGCCGAACGCTTCCGCGCCATCGATCCGGAACGCCTCGCAGAAGGCCGCGTTCGCGCGGCGCACGCGCTGGTTCGCGTCGAGCACGAGGACCCAGTCCGGTACGACGTCGCCGACGACGCGGAACAGCTCCCGTTCGTCCCGCAGGGACGCCTCGAGGCGCTTCTGGCGGTCGACGTCGGTGAGCGTCAACACCGCGCCGTCGATGCGGTTCTCGACGTCCTTGTAGGGCCGGATGCCGAGCACGAGCCAGCGCCCCTGGGCGTCGCGCACCTCCCCCCGGTACGGGGTCACGCCGTCGATCGCGGCCCGGATGCGCTCCTCGAGGTCGGGACAGTCGATGTTCGGCTTGATGTGGTGGATGGGGCGCCCGACGTCGGCCGCGATCAGGTTGAGCGTCTCCGCGGCGGTCGGCGTGAAGCGGCGAATGCGCAGGTCGTTCCCCACGATGACGACCGACGCCTGGACGCTCGCGAGCAGGTTGCTGAGGTCGCTGTTCAGGCGGATCAGCTCCTCGTTCCGCCCGTGCAGCTCCTCGTTGACGGTGTTGATCTCCTCGTTCGTGGACTGGAGCTCCTCGCGCGCCGTGTTGAGCTCCTCGTTCGTGGACTGGAGCTCCTCGTTGCTCGACAGGATCTCCTCGTTCGCCGACTGCAGCTCCTCGTTCGCCGCCTCGAGGTCCTGGATCATCGCCTGCATGTGCTGGCGGGTGGAGTCGAGCTCGTGCTCGAGCGAGCGCAGGCGGGACTCGTGCTGCGCGCCCTTCTTCGTGCGCCGGCTCCGCCCGGCGGAGCGCGGCTTTTCGTCCTTCTGGCTCGGGGCCGCCTCCTCGAACAGCACCAGCAGGTAGGGCGCGCCGCGCCCATCGCCGAGGGGCGAGACGGAGAGGTTCACGCGCCGCACGCCGCCCTCGTGCGAGACGCGAGCCTCCTCGCGGCGCACCGGCCGGTTGTCCCGCCGGGCCGTGTGGACCGCCATGCGCAGCGCGTGCCCGAGGCCCTGGCGCGCCATCCGGAGCAGGTTCAAGCTGGCGGAGCCGGCCGGGAGCTCGAGGTACGGGCCGGTCTGCCCGAGCGTCTCGACGATCATGAGCTCGTTGTCGACGATGACGCCCGGAGGGCAGTAGCGGCTCATGAGGAGCTGGCGGGCGTCGCGCAGCAGCGCGCTCTCGTGGCCCGCCGGCTGCGGGGTCGGGCGGCGCTCGGCCGCCGGCCGCGAGTCGACGCTGCCGAAGTCGAGGTTCATCGGCGTGTCGATGCTCTTCTTGACGTAGAGCTTGTGGCTCTTGTCCGCGGACGCGAAGAGGTCCGCGCTCGCGCCCACGGTCTCTGCCTGGCCGAGCAGCAGGAAGCCGCCCGGCCTCAGCGCGTAGTGGAAGATCTGCATCAGCTTCTTCTGGAGGGGCGGCTCGAGGTAGATCAGCAGGTTGCGGCAGACGATCAGGTCGAGGCGCGAGAAGGGCGGGTCTCGCGTCACGTCCTGGCGCGCGAAGACGCAGACCTCGCGCACGACCTGCGAGACGCGATAGCCGCCGTCCGTGCGGGTGAAGAAGCGGCGCAGGCGCTCGGGACCGACGTCGGCGGAGACGTTCTCCGGGTAGTGGCCCATCCGGGCGTACTCGACGGCCACGTCCGAGACGTCGGTCGCGAAGATCTGGACGGGCGTCCCCGGCGCGTCCGCGCCGAGCGTCTCGAGCAGACACATCGCGATCGAGTAGGCCTCCTCACCGGTCGCGCAGCCCGGCACCCAGACGCGGAGCGGGCCCTCGACGCGGCGCTGCAGGAGCTCGGGCAGCACGCGCGCGGCGAGCAGCTCGAAGGCGGCGGGCTCGCGGAAGAAGCTCGTGACCTGGATCAGCAGGTCGTGGTGGAGCTCGCGCACCTCCTCGGGGTCCTTCGCGAGGAGGCCGAGATACTCGCCGAGGTCGCTGATCTTGTGGAGCAGCATGCGGCGCTGGAGCCGGCGCTGCACGGTGGCCTTCTTGTACTGCGAGAAGTCGACGCCCGTGACCTTGCGCAGCAGCACGAACACGCGGGCCAGCTGCTCGGCTCGCCCCTCCGGCCGGCTCTTGCGGTCGGCTTCGAGGCCCAGCTCGCGCGGGTGCCTCGCGAGCTGGGCGAGCTCGTCCGCGATCGCCTCGGGGCGGAGCACCAGGTCGACGACGCCCGTCGCGAGCGCGGCCCGGGGCATGCCGTCGTGCTCGGCGCTCTCGGGGTCCTGCGCGATGGTGATTCCCCCCGCGGCGTGGATCTCGCGCAGCCCGGTCGCGCCGTCCGAGCCGGTTCCAGAGAGCACGACGCCCACCGCGCCGGGCCCGGCGCCGCGCGCGAGCGAGCGGAAGAAGGAGTCGATCGGGTGGGAGCCCGCACCCGGGTGCGGCCGCAGCCGGAGCCGGCCCGCGTCGAGCTCGAGGAAGCGATCCGGCGGGATCACGTAGACGTGGTTCGGCGCGAGCGCGGTCTCGTCCTCCACCTGCGCGACCGGCATCCGTGTCGCCTCCTGGAGGAGCTCCGAGAGCAGGCTCTTGTGGAGCGGCGAGAGGTGCTGCACCACCACGAGCGGGAGCCCCGGCTCGTCGGGCAGCTGCTTCAGGATCTGCAGGAGCGCTTCGAGGCCGCCGGCCGAGGCGCCGATCCCGACGACCGGGAGCCAGCTCGCAGCCGGCTTCGGGGCCGCGCCCGGCTCGCGCGGGGTGGGCTCCGCGGCTCGGGCCGCGACCTCCGGGCGGCGCTTCTCTCCCCGCGCCGGTCTCGCGGTGCGCTTCGGGCGGGTCTTGGACTTCCGGCCGCGTCTGGAAGCCACCGGGCCTCTCGTGCGCGAAGCCAGCGGGGGGGCTTCCGTGCTCGCGCAGTCTACTCATCCGGCCGGGCGAGCACAGCAGGTTTCGGACGATTTTCGAACGGCGTTCTCGCAGCTCGCGCCGCGCGTGGGTGCTGCGGCTCACGAAACGCCGTTCTGTCGGCCGTCCTCCACGGTCCGGCGCAGCCACTCGCCGATGTCGGGGTGCTCGAGCAGCCCCGTGCGGCGCAGCCGCTCGGCCGCGATGGCGCGCACCTCGCGCACGGTCGCGGCCTCGAGCGCGGCGCGCGCGTCCTCGGCGGCGCTGCCGAGCTCGAGCGCACGCACGATCTCCTTCACCACCGGCACCGCGCTCGCGACGCCCGACAGCTCGTCGAGCCCGAGGCCGACGAGGATCGGCACGGCGAGCGGGTTGCTCGCCATCTCCCCGCAGAGCGAGACGGGGATGCCCGCACGGCGCGCGGCCCGCACGGTGCGGTCGATCAGCGAGAGCACCGCGGGATGCAGCGGATCGTAGAGGTGGGCCACGCGCTCGTTGCCGCGGTCCACCGCGAGCGTGTACTGCGTGAGGTCGTTCGTGCCGATGCTGAAGAAGTCGCACTCGCGCGCGAGCGCGTCGGCGATCACGGCGGCGGCCGGCACCTCGATCATGATCCCGAGCGGGAGCTCCGGATCGAAGGGCTCCCCGCGCTCGGCGAGCTCGCGCTTCGTCTCCTCGAGCACCTCGCGCACGCGGCGGAGCTCCTCGATCGCGGACACCATCGGCACGAGCAGGCGCACGCTGCCGTGCACACTCGCGCGCAGGATCGCCCGCAGCTGCGCGCGGAAGGGCTCGAGGTGCGAGAGCGAGAGCCGGATCGAACGCCAGCCGAGCTGTGGGTTCTCCTCCTGCTCCCCCTGCAGGCCGGGGATCGCCTTGTCGCCGCCGAGGTCGAGCGTGCGGATCGTGACCGGGCGCGGCGCCAGCGCGCGCGCCACCTCCTGGTAGAGCTGCTCCTGCTCGTCCTCGCTCGGGAAGCCGCGGTGGACGAGCGCGAGCAGCTCGGTGCGGAACAGCCCGATGCCCTCGGCGCCGTGGCGCTCGCAGAGCCGCAGGTCCGAGAGCAGGCCCACGTTCGCGGTGAGGGCGACGCGGTGGCCGTCGCGGGTCTCCGCCGGGCGCATCGCGAGCGCGTCGAGGTGCTCGACCGCCACGAGCGCGCGGTGCTGCGCGCGCTCGTACTCCGCCACGAGCTTCGCCTCGGGCGACAGGAAGATCGTCCCCGTGTCGCCGTCGACGATCGCCGACTCGCCTGCGCGCGCCGCCTCGAGGATCCCGGCCGCGCCGGTCACCGCGGGGATCTCGAGCGCGCGCGCGAAGATCGCGCCGTGCGAGGTCGGGCCGCCGTGCTCCGTCACGAACGCGGCCACCTTCTCGACGTCGAGCGTCGCGAAGTGGGCCGGCAGCAGGTTCGAGGCGACCACCACGGCGCCGTCCCCGAGCGGCCGATCGTGGTGGCGCACGCCGAGCAGGCGCGCGGCCACGCGCTGGCCGACGTCCTGGATGTCCGCGCCGCGCTCGCGGAAGTAGGGGTCCTCGATCGCGGCGAACATCTTGGCGTACTCGCCCACCACCTTGCGGATCGCCTCGAAGGCGTTGCCGCCGCTGCGCGTCTCCTCCTCGAGGCGCCGCACCAGGCCCTTGTCCTCCAGGATCTGGATGTGCGTGTTGAACACGGCCGCGAAGTCGGGCCCGAAGCGGTCGCCCACGTCGTCGCGCACGTCGTGGAGCTCGCGCAGCGCGTTCTCGAGCGCGCCGGCGAGATCGCGCAGCTCGCCCTCGGGATCGGGGTTCGGCGTGTACTCGGCCTCGGCCAGGTCGATCGTGTCGCCGAGGAAGTGGATGGGACCGAGCGCGATGCCGCGCGAGGTCGGGATGCCACGCACGCGCCGCTCGCGCTCCCGCGGCACGGTCGGCGTGCCGTCCGAGGCGACGCCCGAGCGCGCGAGCTCCTGGAGCAGCCGGCTGCGGCGCTCCTCCCCGCCCGCCACGACGGCGAGGAGCTGCGAGTTCATCACGACCGGGGCGATCAGCTGCGCGCACGTGTCGAGCAGCTCGACGTCCGCCTCCGAGAACTCGCGCCGCTCGCGCGTCTGCACCACGAGCGCGCCGATCGTGAAGCCGCGCCCGGCGCCGCGCACGCGGAGCGGCGCGGCCATCAGCGAGGTGAAGCGCTCCTCGCCGGTCTGCGGGAAGTAGCGATAGGCCGGGTGGGTCTGCGCGTCGGTGAAGGCCATCGGCTCGCCGCGCTCGGCCACGTGGCCGACCAGCCCCTCGCCGAGCGCGAGCCGGACGTTGCCGACCGCGCTCCGTGCGAGCCCGACCGTCGCGGACAGCACGAGATGACGCAGGTCGGAGCCGATCAGGTAGACCGAGCACACGTCCGCGTCGAGCCGCTTCGCGACGAGATCGACGACGTTGCCGAGCGTCTCCCCGAGATCGTGCGAGCGCGAGACGATCCCAGCCACGTCCGCGAGAAGACTTTCGCGGTCGGGAATGTGCGGACCCTCCGGCAGAACGGAGGGAGCGTACCGGGCGGAACGCCTCCGCGCGCGCTCAGGGTCCGGGCGCTCTCAGCAAGCTCTCAGCAAGGGCTGGGGCGGTCGGGACGATCTCGAAGCCCCGTCCCGCGCAGCGAGCCCACGCGAGGCTTCGCCTCGCGTGAGCCGAGCGAAGCTTCAGTTCGGCTCGTGAGAGTGGGAGTGGGGCTGGGGGGCGGGCGAGACCAGCATGGGGTCCTCGCGACGCGCGCCGCCGGGGAACACGTAGTCCTTGTCCTCGAAGCGCAGGCCGAGCGCGAGCAGGATCTTGCGCTTCGTGTCCATCCGGCAGTTCATGCCCTTCTCGACACTGTGGATGGTTCGAAGCGCCACTCGCGCCTTCCGCGCCAGCTGCGCTTGGGTCATCAGGCGGTTCTCGCGCAGCTCGCGCACCCGGTTCGGCTGTCGGGCGTTGCTCATCGTCACGTGCGTTCCCCGTGCCCCTCGTGGGTGAGGGCGATGCCGCACCGTTTCGGCCGACACGCGGATTTCTTTAGACGGCGTGGGGAGTTGGGCCGACCGACGTGAACCCACCCCGGCCCGGAAACGCTGCGATCCCGGGGGGATGAGTGGCCCCGGCGCGAGCGCGCGAGCGGTCTGCGCAGCCCCCCGAACGGGGGATTTCCGGACGCCCGGGGAGCCCACTGCTACCGTCGCGAACGGGTTTCCCTGTGCGGCGCGGCCTCACGATCGTCCTCGTCCTGGCCCTCGTCTTCGCCGCCGCGGCCGTGGTGGGCTTCTGGGTCGCGGCGCGAGTCGCACCCGAGCGCCTGCGCGTCGTGGCCGAGCAGCAGCTCTCGCGGGTGCTCCAGGGCCGGGTCGAGCTCGCCACGCTCGAGGTGGCACGCGCGACCGAGTTCCCCTGGCTCTGGCTCGAGGCGCGCGGCGCGCGGGCCGTGCTGAAGGACGACATCACGCTGCTCGCGGGACGCGTGCGGGCCCGGCTCGATCCGCTCTCGCTCGTGCTCGGCCGGCTCGGCATCGCCGACCTCCGCCTCGCCGACGTGGTCGTGCTCTTCCCGCCGCGACCGGACGCGCATCCCGAGCGCTCCCGCGTCGCGAAGGTGATGCGGCCGATCGAGGTGGTGGGCGAGTTCCTGCGCAAGCGGCCCTGCGCCATCCCGGATCTCGAGGTGCGCGGGCTCACCGCGCTGGTGCCGCGCCGCGGCAAGCTCGACGTGCTGCTCGAGGAGGGCGAGGGCTCGCTCGCCTGCGCGGGGCTGCGGCGCGACCGCGCGCACGCGAGCCTCGCCGCGCGGGTGCGGCGCGGCCCGGACAGCTTCCCCGCGTTCTTCGCGCTCGAGATGAGCCACGAGCAGGCGGAGGTCGTCGTCCGGCTCGACGGCGCGCCGCTCCGGCCCCTGCTCGGCGCGCTGAACCTCCGGTCCGAGGTGGAGGGCGAGGTCCGCGGCAACGCGAAGCTCGCGGCCCCGAGCGACGGGCCGCACACGCTCACGGTCGCGCTCGCGGGCGCGCACGTCCGCGGCCCGGTGCCGCGCCGCGAGGACCCCTGGCTCGAGCTCGAGCTGCCGGCACCCGTGCTCGCGGGCACGCTCTCCGTCGCTGGGGACGAGATGAAGCTCGCCGGCGTCGAGCTGAGCGACGGCGCGATCCGGCTCGCGATCGAAGGCGCGCTCGGGCTGCCGCCCGTCGCGCGCGCGCCCGCGCGCCTCGCCATCGAGCTCCGCGAGATCGGGGTCCGCGACGTGCCGCGGCTCCTCGCACAGCTGCCCGAGGCTCCGCGCGCGGAGGTGTCGCGCGCGCTCGCACGCGTCGAGGCCGGCCGCTTCTCGCGGGTGCGCGTCGACGCGAAGGGAAGCCTCGCGGAGGTCCGCGAGACGCTCCTCGCGAGCCCGCTCCAGGCGCCCGGCACGCTCCGCATCGACGCCGCGCTCGAGGACGCGACGCTCCGCCTCGCCGACGCGGACCGCGCGAGCGGCGTCGCAGCGCGGCTCTCCTTCGCGGGAGACCGGCTCGGGCTCGCGGTCACGCGCGGCTCCTTCCACGAGCGGCCGCTGCCCGCGCTCGAGCTCGACGTGACCGGCATCGCGAACGTGCGCTCCTTCGAGGAGATCGCCTGTCGCGAGCCGCGCCAGCAGCCGGCGCTCGCGGGGCTGCCGCGCCTGCAGGAGTGGCTCGGCGAGCGGCGTCAGGATCCGGAGGAGCCCGCATCGCTCGAGTGGACGCGGCTCGAGCTCGCGCTCGACTGGGTCTCCCACCCGGCGCTGCTCTGCAGCCTCGAGCAGGTGGTGGCCGCGCTCGAGCCGAGCGACGACGGCCTGCGCTTCGAGGTCGCGCGCGGCGTCTGGGCGGGGCTGCCCGTCGAGCTGTCCGGGCAGTGGCGGCGCGCGGCGGAGGGCGCGGGCGAGCCCGGCGCCGTGAAGCTCGCGGCCCGGCTCGGCCCGCCCTTCGAGGCGATGAGCCTCGATCCGCCGGCGAACCCGTGGCTCTCCGGCACGTTCCGCTTCGAGGCGTCGCGCATGGGGCGCTGGCACGTGGCCGGCGCCGAGGGGCGCGTCGTCGTGCACGGCACCGAGCTCGAGCTGCCGGGCACCGTGCTGCGCCTCGCGGGCGGCGCGCTCGACGGCCGCGTGGGCCTCGAGCTCGGCGTGGCGGACGAGCTGCCCTTCTCCGCGGAGGCACAGTTCGCCGGCGTCGACCTGCTCGCGCTCTGGCGGGCGGCCGACTTCGAGCACGGCGCGCTCGCGGGCACCCTCTACGGCGCGGGCGCGATCTCGGGCCAGCTGCGGCCCGGCTTGAACCCGCTCGGCGATGCGAAGGGTCTCCTTGCCATGCACGCGCGCGCGGGCACCGTGAACCAGAAGATCCCGGTGATGCTCGCGATCGCGCTCGCGAGCAACGAGTTCAACCCCTTCGGCGCGCGCGACGAGCTGCCGTACGAGGCCATCGACGCCGTGGCGCGCGTGGAGGACGGCAAGCTCGTGTTCGACTCGCTCCAGCTGCACGCGCCGACGCTGCGCATGGGCGCCAGCGGCAGCGGTGGCGTCGTCGAGCCGTACGCGCTCGAAGGCGTGGTCGGCCTCTTCTTCTTCCCCGGCCTCGACTCGCTCATCGACCGCGTCCCGATCTTCAACCGCGTGATCCTCGGGAAGAACAACAACCTGGTGGGCGCGTACTTCTCGCTGACCGGGCGCTGGAGCCAGCCCGAGGCGGGCCTGATCCCGATCCGCTCGATCGCGACGGGACCGGCCGGCTTCCTGACCGAGGGGCTGCCGGGCTTCGTGATGGGCGGCATCAAACGCATCCAGTCGGTGCTGCTGCCGAGCGAAGGCGCCGCGCTGCCCCCGGACGCCGGGCGGGCCGACTCGTGACCACGGCGTCCGCGAAGAAGCTGCTCTCCCGCGCGCAGGCCGCACGCGCGGTGCGCCGCGCGCAGCGCGCGGGCGAGCGCGTCGTGCTGACCTCGGGCTGCTTCGACCTGCTCCACGTCGGCCACGCGCGGAGCCTCGCCGAGGCGCGGCGCATGGGCGACCGGCTCGTGGTGGGCGTGAACGCCGACGAGACGGTGCGGAAGCTCAAGGGCAAGCCGCGGCCGATCGTGCCCGCGCGCCAGCGCGCCGAGCTGGTCGCGGCGCTCGCGTGCGTCGACTGGGTGGTGATCTTCCCCGAGCCGACGCCGCGCGCGCTGATCGCCGCGCTCGGGCCCGACGTCTACGCGAAGGGCGGCGACTGGCCGCTCGCGACGCTCCGCGCCAAGGACGCGCCGCCCGGCTTCCGCGGCAGCATCCGGCGGCTCCGCCAGGTGCCGGGCGTGCGGACCAGTACGCTCGTCGACAAGATCCAGAGGGCGGGACGCGGCTAGCCGGAGGAGGGCCCGTGGAGCAGGTGCTGAAGGCGCTGCGCGACGAGGTCGGCCGCGCCGTGGTCGGCCAACACGGCCTCGTCGACGGTCTGCTGATCGGGCTCCTCGCCGGCGGCCACGTGCTCGTCGAGGGCGTGCCGGGGCTCGCGAAGACGACCGCCGTGCGCTCGCTCGCACAGGCGCTCGGCCTCGGCTTCCGGCGCATCCAGTTCACGCCGGACCTCCTGCCCGGCGACCTGATCGGCACGCCGATCTGGGTGCCCGAGCAGCGCGGCTTCACGGTGCGGCGCGGCCCCATCTTCGCCCCCATCGTGCTCGCCGACGAGATCAATCGCGCGCCCGCCAAGGTGCAGTCCGCGCTGCTCGAGGCGATGGAGGAGCGGCAGGTCACGATCGGCGACGAGACGTTCGCGCTGCCGGATCCCTTCCTCGTGATGGCGACGCAGAATCCGATCGACCTCGAAGGCACGTACCCGCTGCCGGAGGCGCAGATCGACCGCTTCCTGCTGAAGGTCGTGGTGCCGTATCCCGAGGCCGACGAGGAGCGCGAGATCCTCGCGCGCGACGAGCGCGAGCGCCCGGCGCTGCGCGCGGTCGCGGACGCCGCGCTCGTGAAGCGTCTCTGCCTCGAGGCCGCGGCGGTGCACGTGGCCCCCGCCGTGGCCGAGTACGCCGTGCGGCTCGTGCGCGCGACGCGCGAGCCCGCGCTCGCCGGCGCGCGGCTCGAGCGGCCGGAGCCGCGCCCGGCCGCGGGCGTCGTCGCGGTCGGCGCCTCGCCGCGGGCGACGCTCTTCCTGGTGCGCGCCGCCCGCGCGCGCGCGCTCCTCGACGGGCGCCGCTATACGACGCCGCACGACGTGAAGCGCGTCGCACCCGACGTGCTGCGCCACCGCATCCTGCTCTCCTACGAGGCGGAGGCGGACGGCGTCCGCCCGGACGAGGTCGTCACGGCGCTCCTCGCGGCGGTCGAGCTCCCCTAGCGATGGCCCGCGGCGCCCCCCTCCTCCGCATCGGCGGCACATGGCGGCCCGAGGCCGCCGACCTCGCGCGCGCGGCGCGCGCGCTCCAGCTGCGGAGCCGGCGCGAGGTCGCGGGCGCGCTCGCGGGCGGCTACCGCAGCGCGTTCCGCGGCGGCGGCATCGAGTTCGAGGAGTCCCGCCCCTACACGCCCGGCGACGACGTGCGCGCGATCGACTGGAACGCGCTCGCCCGCACCGGCACCGCGTACGTGAAGCACTACCGAGAGGAGCGCGACCAGACGCTGCTGCTCCTCGTCGACGTGTCGGCCTCGATGGCGTTCGGGAGCCGCGGCCCCGCGAAGGGCGCGGTCGCGGCCCGGAGCGCGGCGCTCCTGGCCGCCGCGGCCGCGTACGCGGGGGACCGCGTCGCGCTCTGGAGCTTCGACCGCGAGCTCCGGAGCGAGCTCGCGCCGAGCCGCGGCGAGGCGCACGGCCTCTCGGTGCTGCGCGCGCTGATCGAGGCCGCCTCGCCCGGGGAGGGCGGCACCGCGCTCGCCCCGCTCCTCGCGCGCGTCTGCGAGCGGGTGGCCCGGCGCGCGATCGTGTTCCTGCTCTCCGATCTCCGCGACGATGCGCTCCTCGCGAGCGACGCCGCCGGCCGCCGCCTGCGCGCCTCGCTCGCCGCGGCGGCGCAGCGGCACGACCTCGTCGCGGGCTTCGTGGTGGATCCGCGCGAGGAGACGCTGCCCGAGGCCGGCACGCTGCGCGTCGCGGATCCCGAGGCGCCCGGCGGGAGCTTCCTCCTCGCGAGCGGCTCGCGCACCGCGCGGCGGCGCTACGCCGCGGCCGCGCGCATGCGCGAGCGCCTGCTCGAGCGGCGCCTGCGCGCGGCCGGCGCGGACTGGCTCGTGCTCCGCAGCGACGGCGACCCGCTCCGCACGCTCGGCCGCTTCCTCGCCGAGCGCGCCGCGCTCCGCGTGCGCGGCCGCGGAGTGCGCCGATGACGCCCACGCGTGTCGTCGCTGCGCTCGCGCTCGGCCTCGCGGCGTCCGCCGCGCGCGCGGAGGCGCCCGAACGCCCTCCCCTCCCCGCGCAGCTCGGCGCCACGCTCGTGATCGAGCCGCCGCGCATCGAGGTGGGCGACCCCTTCGAGGTGGAGATCGCCGTCGTGACGCCGCCCGATCACGCCGTCGCGCCCGCGCCCGTGCCGAAGGCGATCGACGGCCTCTGGATCCTCGACGCCGAGCGTCCCGTCGTCGAGCGCCAGCCCGGGCGCTGGGTGCACCGCCAGCGCTTCCGCGCGCGTGCCCGCGCGACGGGGGAGCTCGTCTGGCCCGCGCTCGAGCTCGGCGTCGAGGGGCCGGGCGGAGTGAAGACGAGCGTCCGCGTGCCGGCGCGGCCCTTCGTGGTGCGCTCGCTGCTCGACGAGCATCCCGAGCAGCGGAGCTTCTTCTCGTACCGCGCGGCGCGCCGCGGCACGGACGGCGCGCGCGGCCCCTGGCTGCCGGCGCTGCTCGGCGCGCTCTTCGCGCTCGGCGGCGTGGCGCTCGCCGCGTGGGTTCGGCACGTCCGCGCGGCGGCGGCCGCAGCCACGGCGGCCGGGGCGCTCGCCGCGGCCTCCGGCGCGGACGCCGACGAGCGCGCGGCCCTCGAGGCGCTTCGCCGCGCGGCCAGCGCGGACGACCCGGTGCGCGCCGCGGACCTCGCCGCCGCGGCGCTGCGCGACTGGGCGGCCGAGCGCTCGCGCATGCCGAGCGTGCGCGCGGCGACGAGCGAGGAGCTCGCGCGCCGGCCCGTCCCGTTCCTGATCGCGACCCGCTGGGCGGGCTTCGTCGCGCTCGTGGCCGAGCTCGACGCGCTGCGCTTCCCGCCGCCCCGCGACGACGCGGCGGCGCGCGTCCGCGACGCGATCGCGCGCGCGAGCGAGCTCGTCGCGCCCGGCGGAGCGGCCGCGTGATCGACGCGCTCGCCCCCGTGAGCGAGACGCTCGCCGGGCTCGCGCGCATCACGGGCTTCGCCGCGCCCGCGCTCGGCGTCCTCCTCGCCGCGCTCGCCGGGCTCGCCGTCCTCCGCGCGCTCCGCACGCGGCCGCGTACGCTCGCCTGGCCGGCCGCGAGCGAGCTGCGGGCCGCGCGCGCGCGCCGGCGCGATCCGCTGCGCGCGCTCGCGCTCGCGCTCCGCGCGGGCGCGCTCGTCGCGCTCGCCGCGGCGCTCGCGGGGCCGCTCGGTCCGCCGCCCTCCGCGCGCCCGCGCGAGGCCGGTCTCGACGTGCTCCTCGTGCTCGACCTCTCGGGCAGCATGCGCGCGCTCGACGCGGAGCTGGCGGGCGGCCCGCGCACGCGCCTCGAGCTCGCGCGCGAGGTCGTCGCACGCTTCGCGCTCCACCGCGTGGCCCAGGGCGACCGGGTCGGCCTCGTCGTGTTCGGGGACGCCGCCTTCACGCTGTGTCCGCTCACGGGCGACGGGCGGCTCCTCGCCGCGGCGCTCTCGCGCGTCGAGGCCGGCATGGCCGGCGAGGCGACCGCGCTCGGCGACGCGCTCGCCCTGGCACTCCGCCGGCTCGGCGCCGGGCCGGAGGACGTGCACACCGCGCCGGCCGGCCCCGTCCGCGCGGGCCAGCTCGTGGTGCTCCTCACCGACGGGCGCTCGAACGCCGGCGCCGTGCCGACCGACGTCGCCGCGCGGCTCGCGGGCCAGGTCGGCGTGCGCGTGCACACGGTCGGCATCGGCGGCGAGGGCGAGGTCGCGATGGCCACGCGCGGGGGCGGCCGCGCGCTCGTCACCGAGCGTCACGACCTCGATCGCGAGACGCTCGCCGAGATCGCGATGCGGAGCGGCGGCCGCTTCTTCCCCGCGCGGAGCTCGGCCGATCTCGAGGTGGTCTACGAGGAGATCGACCGGCTCGAGCGGGTGGAGCGGGAGGCGCGGACGCCCGCGCCGAACGCGCCGGAGCCCGAGCCCGCGCTCGCGGCGGCGGGCCTGCTCCTCGCGCTCGAGATCCTCGCCGCGCGCGTCCTCGCGCGGCGGATCCCGTGAGGGCGCCAGGGCCGTGAAGAGCTGGCTGTCTCACCCCGACTGGGCACCCGCCGTGCTCGGCGTCTCGGCGGCGCTCGCGCTCCTCGCCGCGCTCGCCACCTGGCGCGCGCGCCGGCGCCTCGCGCGGATCGGCGCCGGCGCGCTCGGCGCGGGCGGCGGGCGCGACGCGCTGCTCGTCGCCGCGCTCGCCGCGACCGGGCTCGCGCTCCTCGGGCCGCGCCTCGGCACGCGCCTCGTCGAGGTGCCCGGACACGGCATCGACGTGGTGCTGCTCCTCGACGTGTCGCGGAGCATGGAGGCCGAGGACACGCCGCCGAGCCGGCTGGCGCGCGCGCGCGACGCCGCCCGCGACGTGCTCCTCGCGCTCGGTCCCGGCGACCGCGCTGCGCTCGCGGTCTTCGCGGGCCACGGCGCCCTGCTCACGCCGCTCACCTCGGACGCCGCCGCGCTCGTCGACATGCTGCCGTCCGTCGACACCGAGCTGATGAGCGACCGCGGCTCGCGCTTCGCGCGCGGCATCGAGGCCGCGCTCGGCGCGTTCGAGCCGGCGAGCCTGCGCCCCGGCGTCGTGCTCGCGCTCGGAGACGGCGAGCGCGCGAACCTCGTCGCGGACGCCGAGCTCGAGCGCGCGGCGAGCGCCGGCGTGCGCGTCGTGGCGGGCGCGATCGGCAGCGACGCCGGCACGACGCTCGCCGGCGCGGGCGGGCCGCTCCGCGAAGCGAGCGGCGCGCCGATCGTCACGCGGCGCGAGACGCGTGGCTTCGCGCGCTTCGCGGAGGCGACGGGCGGAGCGGTGCTCGTCGCCGACGCGTGGGGCGCGCTCGACGCCGAGGCGCTCCTCGCGGCGGCGCGGCGCGGGCTCCGCCCCGGCCCGGGCGGCACGCTGCGGCGCGAGCTACCCGTCACGCACGCCGCGCTCCCGGCCGCGCTCGCGTTCGCGCTCCTGCTCGCGGAGCTCCTCGCGAACGACCCGTTCGCGCACGCTTTGCGTCGGCGTCTGCGTCCCGCGTTCGCCGTGCTGCTGCTCGGCGCCGCCGCGACGCCCGAGATCGCGGCGCTCGAGGAGCGCGTCCGCGAGCGCCCCGACGACGCGCGCGCGCTCGTCGCGCTCGGCGTGGCGCGCGCCGAGGCGGGCGATCCCGAGGAGGCCGCGCGCGCCTTCGCGGCCGCGGCCGTGCGGTCGAGCGAGCGCGAGCTGGTGGCGCTCGCGAGCTACGACCTCGGCGTGGCGCGGCTCGAGGCCGGCGACTTCGCCGGCGCGCGCGACGCCTTCTTCGACGCGCTCGCGCTCGACCCGGGCGATGCACAGGCGAAGTTCAACCTGGAGTGGGCGCTCCGCGCGCTCGCGGCGACGGAGCCGCCGCCGCCGTCCGCCCCGAGCGAGGCTCGCGAGGAGCCGCCGGCGTCCGAGGACGCGGCCGCGCCCGAGCCGGCGCCCGCACCGATCCCCGAGGCCGCGGCCGAGCCCGCTCCGGCGGAGGCCGGGAGCGCCGGCCGCGAGGCGCGTCCGCTCTCGCCCGAAGAGGTCGCGCGCTGGCTCGAGACCGTCGAGGATCGCCCGCTCCCCGCCTTCCGCGCGGCGCTCGACGAGGACGCCGGGCCGCGCACCGGCCCGCAGTGGTGAGCGGCGCCTGCGGGCGCGCCCTGCTCCTCGCGTGCGCCGCCCTCGGACTCGGGCCGCGCGCGGCGGCCGAGCCGCCGCTCTGCAGCGCCCGGCGCGTGCTCGAGCCGCCCGAGGCCTTCGTCGGCCAGCCGGTCCTGCACCGGGTCGAGATCGAGCAGCGCCGCGACGTGCTCGACCTCCGCTTCGAGGAGAGCCTCTCCTTCCCGGCCCTGCGGAGCGAGTGGATCCCGGCCACGACGCGGCCGGGCGCGAGCGAGGGCACGCTCCTCGTCGACGAGCGGCGCATCCTCTTCCCGGCCCGCGCCGGGCGCCTCGCCCTGCCCGCCGCGCGCCTGCTCTGCGAGAGCGCCGGCCGCGTCGAGCGCGTCACGCTGCCCGCGGCCGAGCTCGCCGCCCACGAGCCCCCGCGCGCGGGGCGCCCGGCCGGCTGGAGCGGCCTGATCGGGCCCGTCGAGGTGAGCTCGTTCGTGACACCGGATCGTGTCGCGCTCGGCGAGTCGGTCTCGCTCTCCGTCGTGGTGCGAGGCGAAGGCAACGTCTGGGCCGCCCCGACGCCCTTCCAGGGCGCCTTCGCGCCGGAGCAGGCGGAGCTCTTCGACCGCCCGCCCGAGCTCGCGCGGGACAGCGGCCGCCGCCTCGAGCTGCGGCAGTACTACGCCTTCGACCTCGTGCCGCGGCGGAGCGGGAGGCTCGCGATCCCCGAGCTGCGCGTGGCGTACTTCGATCCCGCGACGGGAAGCTATGGAGAGGCGCGCGCGCCGGGGCTCGTGATCGAGGTGAGCGGCCGCGCGGCCGCCACGGCACCGCCCGGCGCCGCCGCGCCCCCCGCGCCCGACGCCGCGCCGCTGCGGCCGCCCGCGCTCGTCGTGCTGGCCGTGGCGGGGCTCGCCGCGCTCACCGCGGCGCTTCTGGGAACGACTCGGCCGCCCGAGGTCGTCGTGCCTCCGCGAGACAGCCTTCGCGCGGCGCTCGGGGCCGTCCGTCGCTACCACGA
>Ga0075327_1000062_pt1 | contig 23691 bp, 17 predicted proteins | sample MayberrySE_Catta_2_FD_120056 | JGI IMG/M metagenome (GOLD analysis project Ga0075327, IMG submission 120056) | Natural and restored wetland microbial communities from the San Francisco Bay, California, USA, that impact long-term carbon... | ecosystem: Environmental > Terrestrial > Soil >...
AGGGCGGCACCGTCTGCAGGCCGGCGAGCAGGGTGATCGCGACGAACGGCACCCCGCGCCAGATATTGGCGAAGATCACCGACCAGCGCGCGTTCCAGGGTTCTCCGAGGAAGTTGATGTTCTGGTCGATCAGGCCCCATTGCTCGAGCGTCCAGGAGATGATCGAGAACTGCGCGTCGTAAATCCACCAGAATGCGATCGCCGACAGCACGGTCGGGACGATGAACGGCAGCAGAACGATCGCCCGCAGGAATGCCTTGAACGGCAAGCGATGGTTCAACAGCATCGCCAGATAGAGGCCAATGGCGAACTTAACGGTGCTGGCCACGAACGTGTAGAGAAGCGTGTTGAAAACGGAGAGCCAGAAGACCGGATCGTCCCACAGCCACGTGAAATTCTCGATGCCGACGAATTCGCCGTCGCGCCCGATGCGGGCATCGGTCAACGAAAGCCAGATGCCGAGGCCAAGCGGCCAGGCGAGGAAGAACAGCAGGAACCCTGCCGCCGGCAGCATGAACCAGATGCCGAGCCAGTTGCGATTGTGTCTGAGCCTGGACCAGACGGAAATCTGCCCCGGCACCGCAGGGCCGGCAGGTGTGAGGTTCGTGTCGACCATGATTCCCGTCGGGCAACAGGAGTGACCGGGCGGGTGGGCCCGCCCGGCCGACTCGGGCCGGCTAGCGGTAGATCCTCTGGGCCTGCCGTTCGGCGTTGGCGATCGCATCGTCGGCCGACATGGTGCCGGTCGCCGCATTGGCGAACATGTCGAGGACGATGAAGTCGGCAAGCGCCGCCGCCGCCTTGTCGCCGACCGAGCCTTTGTAGCCCGCCGTCAGGGTACGCTCCGAAGCGTCTCTGAACACGGTCAGTTTCGGATCGTCGGTAAATACCGGGTTCTCCAGGTAGGTCTTGAGCGACGGCGTCAGATAGGCCACCGAACCCTCGACCCACGCATTGAACTGCTCCGGCTGGAACAGATACTCGATGAAGCCCTTCGCGGCGTTCGGATACTCCGAATATTTGAAGATCATCATCGGATAGGCGATGTGGAATTCCGTCGGTTCGCCGAACGGGCCCACCGGCCAGAACGCATGGTTCATGTCGTCGTAGATCTCTTGCATCATCGGCGCCGCCGCCTTGGTGGCCTCGTCTGCATCGGCCGGCGGATTGGCGCCGTTCCTTGCGGCAGGATAGATCGACGGGCCGTTATTGGTGAGCGAGACCTCGCCTGAGAGGAATGCCTTGTTGTTGTTCGAGTCGTTCCACGAGGCGACGCCCGGCACCATGTACTTGGAGAGCTCCGTCACATACTCGACCGCGGCCTTGGTCTCCGGCGAGTTGATCACTACCTGGTCGTTCTCGTCGACCAGCGACCCGCCGAACGCCCACAGCGCCCAGTGAACCCAGGCATTGCCGTCACCCGATGCGTGACCGAGCGCCATGCCCATCGGCTTGCCGATCTCGTTCAGCTTCTTGGCCAGCTCCAGGAAGCCGTCGGTGTCGGCCGGTATTTCGTCGTAACCCGCTTCCCGCAGGGCCGACTGGCGATAATTGATCATGTTGCCGTTATAGGCGATCGGGATGTCGATCCACTTGTCGCCGGACATGCCATAGGCCTTGGCCGAATCGACCCAGCCGCCATATTTTTCGCCCAGCATATCGGCGAGATCGGTCAGATCGACGAGCTTGTCGGGAAACAGGTGCGGCAGGGAGTAGAGCCCCCAAACCATGTCGGGTCCCTGATCGACGTTTGCCGCCACCGATGCCTTCGGCTGAACGTCGTCGAGCGACTCGTTCTGTACGTTTACGGTAATACCGCAGTCCTTCTCGAAGTTCGCCACGATCTGCATGAAGGCGTCTTCTTCGGACTGCACGAAGCGCTTCCAGCGAAGCAGCGTCAGCTCGGCGCCCTCCTCCGGCGTGTAGGTCAGGTTGCACTCCGCCGATGCAATGACGGGGGCGCCGACGACCATGGCCGCCGCGAGCGCCGTTGCAGCGAGTACGCTCCCGGATTTCAGAATATTGGAACGATCGAATACACGCATGTCACTTTCCTCCCAGTTGTCGCGACTTCGCGTCGCAAACTTCGTTACGCGACCCGCAGGCCGGTCTGCCTGTCGAACAGGTGGACGAGCGCGGTGTCGGGCGCCAGGCGCACCGTTTCGCCCGGCTTCAAGAGCAGCCGCTCTCTGAGCACGGCAGTGATGCTCGCCCCATCGAGACGGGCGAAGACCTGCACCTCAGGGCCGGTCGGCTCGACGACCACGACTTCCGCCTCGGTGCCGTCCTCGGATGCGTTGAGATGTTCCGGCCGGATGCCGTAGACCACGCTCTGGCCATCCTGCGCCGCCGTATGGGCCGGCAGCGGCAGTCGACGACCGCTTGCCGTTTCGAACCACGCGCCGTCGTCGCGCGCGACCTTGCCTTCGAGAAAATTCATCGCCGGCGAACCGATGAATCCGGCGACGAAGAGGTTCTGCGGCTTGTCGTAGATATCGAGCGGCGCGCCAATCTGCTCGACGTTGCCGTCGTGCATGACGACGATCTTGTCGGCCATGGTCATGGCTTCGATCTGATCGTGGGTGACGTAGATGGTCGTGGTCCCGAGCCGCTGATGAAGCTCCTTGATCTCGATGCGCATGGCGACACGCAGCTTGGCGTCGAGATTGGACAGCGGCTCGTCGAACAGGAAAACCTGCGGGTCGCGGACGATGGCGCGGCCCATGGCGACGCGCTGCCGCTGGCCACCCGAAAGCTGTCGAGGATAGCGGTCAAGCAGCTGGGCCAGACCGAGGATGTCCGCCGCCCTGGCAACGCGCTCTTCGATGACCCGCTTGTCGCTGCGCCTGAGCTTGAGCGAGAAGCCGAGATTTTCGCCGACCGTCATATGCGGATAGAGCGCGTAGTTCTGGAACACCATGGCGATGTCCCGTTCCTTCGGCGGCACGTTGTTGACGACGCGCTCGCTGATCAGGATGTTGCCTTTGGAAATCTGCTCCAGTCCGGCGATCATGCGCAACAGCGTCGATTTCCCACAGCCCGAAGGGCCGACCAGGATGACGAACTCGCCATCCGCGATCTCCACGTTTACGCCGTGGATGACCTCCAACGTGCCAAAGGATTTGCGGACACCGCGAATTGCCACCGGTGCCATCGATCGGTGCCTCCCGCCAAGCGCGTCAGTCGCCGCCCGCCATTAAGTCTGACTTATTATAGATTTTAGGCTGGCATATCAAGATTTGATCGCTGTTGGTTGTTCGATTGCGCAAATTGTGGATGAGCGCATACTAACCGGCAGATATGGACAACCCACGGCCCGTCTTTCGCCTGTAAAAGTGGAACTCATCGCCTCTTGGTCCAACGATCGGGAGCCCGAGGCGACCGCCGCATCGGGACCTCCTTGGCCCGATTGAAAGGCCTCCCACGCCCTTGCCCCCTGTCGACGGGAACGGCATTGTCGCCCCGTGCATTTGGCAAAGGGGGAAGCATCGAATGACGGAAATTTCCTTCTACGGCGCCGCCGGCACCGTGACCGGTTCATGCTCGATGATCGAAACCGAGGCCGGCAACTTTCTCGTCGACTGCGGCATGTTTCAGGGCAACAAGTCGGTCCGCCGCCTCAATTATCAGCCGTTCCCGTTCGATCCCGGCAAGGCCGATTTCCTCCTCCTCTCCCACGCCCACATCGATCACTCGGGCCTGCTGCCGAAGCTGGTGAGGCACGGCTTCAAAGGGGCGATCTATTGCACCGAGCCGACCGCCGATCTGCTCGCTTTCATGCTGATGGACTCGGCGCGAATCCAGGAAAGCAATACCGAGCGGGAGAACCGCAAGCGGCAGCGCCGCGATGAGGAGTTGGTCGAGCCGCTCTACGAGCTCCGTCACGCCCAGGAGACGCTCGAACGGCTCAGCGGCGTCGCCTACGGCACATGGATCGAGCCGGCGCCGGGGTTTTTTGCGCGCTACTGGAACGCCGGCCACATTCTCGGTTCGGCCTCGATCGAGCTGAAGTTCAACGAACCCGCGACCGGCAATACCATGCGCATCATGTTTTCCGGCGACATCGGCCCCGACCAGAAGGCGTTCTATGCCGAGCCGGAGGCGGACCAGGGCTTCGACTACATCATCTGTGAAAGCACCTACGGCGATCGCGAGCGCGACGACTATACGCTGGCTTCGCGCCGCGACGCGCTCAAGAAGGAGCTGATCGACGGTCTCGCGCGCGGCGGCAACGTGCTGATTCCCAGCTTTGCGGTGGAACGCAGCCAGGAACTGCTGCACGACATCGGCACCCTGCTCGCCAGGAAAGAGATCCCGGACTGCACGGTGTTCCTCGACTCGCCGCTAGCCACCCGTGTCACCGAGGTCTTCATCAAATACGCCGACACCTTCGAGGACATCGCCATCGACGAGGCCGAGCTATTCCGCAACGAAAAGTTCCACCTGGTCGAGAGCGTCGAGGAGAGCATGGCGATCAACAAGATCAAGGGTGGCGCGATCATCATTTCGGCGAGCGGCATGTGCGATGCCGGTCGCATCCAGCATCACCTCAAGCATAATATCTGGAACCGGAAGGCGACGGTGCTGTTCGTCGGCTACCAGGCGCCCGGCACGCTCGGTAACATCATCCTCAGCGGCGCCGAAGACGTCCGCATCCACGGCAAGGAGTACAAGGTTCGCGCCCAGATCCGCCGCATCGGCAACTATTCGGCCCATGCCGACCAGAGCGAGCTGGTCGACTGGATCCTCGGCCGCGGACGGCCGGCGAGTTGCCTGTTTCTCAACCACGGCGAGGATGAAGCGCGCGTGGTCTTGCGCGACATGCTTGCCGCACGCGGAATGGACGCAGCGCACATCCACCTGCCGCAGTTCGACGAGAGCTTCGATATCGCCGCAGGCACGCCGCAATCGAAAGGCCGTGCCGCCGCGCGGATCCCGGACGAGGCCCTCGAGCGCGACTGGTACAACGACTACGCCGCTTTCCTCATCGACCTCGAAAACGCCCTGGAAGCGGATGGCGACGCCGCCAGCCGCCGGGCTCTCGTCGCCCGCCTGCGACAGGAGCTGAAGGCGTCGGTTGGCGGATAGCGCCGTACGATCATCATGCGCAGGATGTATCAAATGGCCGGCGCAAGCGCTGGCCCGTGTCGCCGTGCCGGGAGGCGGCGTATCCTCGCTCCCGCAAGCTATTGAACGTCGTTCACATGGGAGGTGCGCCATGACAGCGTACAACGTCGTTCGCTTTCGCGTAAAATCGGGACGCGAGCAGGAGTTCGAACAAGCCCACCGCGATGCCGAACGGATGATGGCCGGATTTCGCAAGGCCGCATTGATCAAGACCGGCGAGCGGACATATTGCTTCGTCGGCGAGTGGGACAACATGGACCAGATCGTCAAGGCCCGCCCGCAAATGATCGGCGTGCTCGATGGATTCCGCGATATGCTCGAGGACCTCGGCGGAGGGCTCGGGGTCACCGACCCGGTGTCGGGCGAAGCGGTCGTCGAAATCGCGGGCAGCACGTAGCGCGGAGCGGGCACCACGGTCCGCCCGACCTCGATCGGCTTCGGCCCGCCGAACCGCATTGGCAAAGCCCTGCGCGCGTGACAGTCTCGCGCGACTGTCAACCCGATTGTCGGAGATGAGCGGATGCGGACCGACTATCTGGGTCTGGAAGCCTTCGTGGCGATCTCCGACCTGGGCAGCTTCAACCGGGCGGCAGCCTATCTGAACCTGTCGCGGACCGCGCTCAGCCACCGCATCACCAAGCTCGAATCCGACCTCGGCGTGCAGTTGCTCCTGCGCAGCAGCCGCGACGTGTCGCTGACCAAAGAGGCCCAGGCGCTGCTGCCCGAGATCAGGCGCGACCTGACGCGCCTCTCCGAGGCTTACGCGGCGCTCAGGAACCGCGGACGCGACAAGCAGGAACGGCTGCGCTTCGCCTGCGTGCCGACCTTCGCCTATTCCTACCTGCCGGCGATCCTGCACGCCTTCTCGACCGAGCGCCCCGACATCGTGGTGCAACTGCAGGACCAGCCGGTGGCGCGCATCTACGATCTGGTCAGGGAGGGCGACGTCGAATTCGGCATCTCGATCGTCGGCGCCAGGCACAGCGATCTCGACATCCGCGAAATCTACACCGAGCCCTACGTGCTGCTGGTGCGGCGCGATCATCCGCTGGCAGCGCGCAAGAGCGTGACCCGGGCCGACCTTGCCGGCCAGGCGTTCGTGCGCATCCGGACCCAATCGAGCAACCGCCAACTGGTCGACGACGCGCTCGGCGACTATCGCGACCAGATCATCTGGCGCTACGAGGTGCAGAACCCGGCAGTGGCGATGAGCCTGGTCGGCGAAGGTGCCGCTTTGACGGTGCTGCCGGCGCTGACGGCAAGCCTCGCCTGGCAGGACCTCGCCGCCCTGCGCTTCAGCGACGCCGACATGAAGCGGACGCTCGGCGTCATCACCCGACGCGGAGCGGCATTGTCGGAGCCGGGCGAGCGGTTGCTGGCGATGATTACCGACCGGCTGTCGCAAAGTTGACCCCGGAAAGGTCTCTGACCGGGTGCCAACGCGCCTCGTTGAAGCCCGTGAACCCGGGCCGGGCAGCTCGACCGGATCGATTACCGCGCTTTGACAGCATGCGAACACAAGCCCAAACCGGAAGCGATCTCCATCGCCCAAACCATCCCTCCCCATCGACCGAGGCCGCGTCTTGCACTAACCTTCGCTGGACCAACCGGTCGGGGCGGCCCTTCGCCGTCGATCATAAAAAAGGTGTTCCGCCTGATTGAATGCTCCGGGGCCGGGGCGGGCTGGCGACAGCGCGAGATAGGCTCAGGCACGGGCATCAATTTGGCGCGGACCTAAAAAACAAATGGAGGAAGTCGAATTATGGAGCGCGTCGAAGCCAACGGCATATCGTTCGTCTGCAGCATTGATGGAACTGAAGGCGCGCCGTGGGTGACCTTCTCCAACTCGCTCAACACAAACTTCTCGTCATGGGACGGCCAGGTCGATCGCTTCGGAGATCGGTATCGTATTCTTCGCTACAATACCCGCGGCCACGACGGCACCGCGGCACCACCGGGGCCATGGGAGCTTGAAGATCTGGCGTCCGACGTGGTCGGCTTGTGGGATGCGCTCGGCATCGACAAGAGCCACTTCGTCGGACTGTCGATCGGCGGGATGACGGGGCAAGCGCTGGCGCTCGGCTGGCCAGAGCGCATCCGCTCGCTGGTCCTCGCCGATACGCGCGCCGACTTCACCGGCGAGTTCGCCCAGTTCATGCCGCGCCTCATCCAGCGCGTGAAAGCCGAGGGGCTTGCGCCGTTGATCAGGGACATGCCGCCGCGCTGGTTTACGCCGGAGGTCGCAAGTACGCGGCCGGACCTTGTGGAACGCGTGCGGGCGATGGTCGCCACCAACACGGTCGAAGGCTACATTCACTGCGCCGGCGCGATTACACGGCTCGATTTCATGGATCGGCTGTCGGAGATCAAGCTGCCGACACTCCTGATCTGCGGCGCCCAGGATGTCGGCACGCCGACGTCCGGCATGCGCGAGATGCAGAAGCGGATCGCCGGATCGCACTATGTCGAAATCGACCCGGCCGGCCACCTCTCGAACATCGAAAGCCCGGAAGCCTTCGATCGCGCCCTTGCCGAATTTTTGGATGCTCAGCCGCGCTGACATCGACGGCTGGCCGCCGGAAGCGAACCGCACGGCGGCCGATATATCCGGAACCCACCTGCAATTGGACAACAAGCGGCATCAACGCCCGCATTGATCAAGGGAGCAGAAATCCATGACAACCACGTCCGATCTCGAAAAAAGAATGCAGGATTTTTCCAAGTACCTGCCGCATCACAGCCCGGTGCCGGCTATTTCGCCCGACTATTTCCGCCTCCAGCAACCCATGATGTGGGGCGGGATCTGGCAGGTGCCGGGCCTCGACGTAAAGATGCGGAGCTTTGCCACGATCACCGCGCAATGTGTCAACGGCTACGACTTCGGTCTGCAGCACCAGATCACCGTGGGGCTCACCACCGGCATCACGCCGCAGCAGATCAAGGGCATGATCATTCAGCTTCTTTACTACATCGGCGTGCCGGCGACCGTGTTTGCCATGCGTCAGGCGCAGAAGGTAATCGACGAAAAGGAGGAGTGGAAAGCCCAGGACGTGCCGATCGACGTCGACTGGCTCGACAGCGTCGAGGATATGCTCGAGCGCGGCCGCGAAATCAGACTGCGAAACTGGGGCGAGAGGGCCAATCAGGAGATAGAAAACTCGCTGGCGCAAGAGATGGTTCCCGAAGCCGCCGACCTCGTCGATGGCTTCAATTTCGGCGAGGTGTGGGCACGCTCCGACCTCAACGCCAAGGAGCGCATGGTCTGCATCCTGGCTGCGCTGATGTGCCGGGGCCATATCAAGCAGCTCAAGCGGCATATTGGCTATGCGCTCGATACCGGGCTGAACAAGAAGGAGATCTGCGAAGTGTTCTCACAGGCCGGCTGGTATCGCGGCTGGCCCTGCGTCGAGGATGCGCTGGAAGTAGCCAAGGAAGTGTTCGACGAGCGGGGCGCCTAGTTTCGTCGAGTATCAAACGCTCGCGTCCAATCGCAGAGCGCGAGCTTCCCGCGCCGCTTACAGCGGAGGCGAAGTCGGCGCCTGCCGACTTCGCCTGGTGATTCAAGTGCGTGGCGCTTCTACTGCATTCCCGGCGGGACCCAGTCCTTGGGCGGGGGCTCCCAACCGTTTTCCTTCTTCCATTCCTCTGCCAGGGTGCGATGCAGATCGACCGCCTCCGCATAGGCGTCGTCCACCGGAACATTCTCCAGAGCGATCCGCTGGAACATGGTCGATATCACCGGCGCCTGACCCATCACCCGAGATGACCAGGGCATCGGCACCAGAGACTTCTTGAACTCGCACTCCTCGGTGATCGAGCCCATGTTTTGCGCCTCCGCGTTGAAGTAGGTAGTGGCTTCGAGGATGAGCTCGACCCAGTCGCGATGCTGGTTGATGTACGGATTGTCCTGCTCAAGGATCTGAGCCTGGACCTCCTTGAGGGCGGGCGCGATGTGGCCGGGAACGGTCATCGCATAGTCAAGGAGCGGCTGCCCCGTGAACAGGAACTTCAGGAATTTCTTCGCGGCCTCGGGGTGCTTGACGGTCGAGCCGATCGCGTAGCTGGTCACGGCGCCGTAGACTACCCGCGGCCCCTTACCGCCGCGAGCGACGCGGCCCTCGCGATTGCCGGTGACCTTGGCGATGTCCGGAGCGTTGTTGAAGAGATCGTATCCCAGCCGGCCCGGAAACAGATGAATAGCCAGGCGTCCGGCGACGAATGCCTTGAGGCCGTCGAGTCCACCCCATGAATGGCTGCCGGGAGGCGCGTATTTGTTGAGTTCGGCGTAGTCCTTAACTGCCTGGAGCGCGCCTAGGCGATCAAAGGCGAGTTCGCCGTCCGCCGTGTAGAAGTCACCGCAGTTCTGCCACAGGACGGTAACGAACCTTTGAACCGCACCTCTGTTCGAAGAGTCGAACGAAGCGCCCCACATGCCGTTCTGTCCGTGCAGCTTCTGCAACGCCTCCAGGATCCGCTCATAGCTGTCGGGTTCGGCAAGCCCGGCCTCCTCGAACGCATCCTTGCGCCAATACAACGTCGCCGCCGAAAGGTCCGAGGTGAACTGGTAGAGATGGCCGTCCCAGGGCCAGTACAGCAGCGATCCGGGAATGAAATTCTCGATGCCGATTTCGTCGACTATGGAGTCGAGCGGCAGCAGGTAGCCTGCCTTGGTCAAATCGGGAACGATACGCCGTTCGATTTCAAAGACGCCCAACTCGTCGCCGACCGAAACCGAATTGATGATGCGCGGGCCGCGGTTGTCGTTCGACATCAACTGGAGCTCGATGCCGATGTCCGGATTGGCGGCTTCGAATTCCGCAATCAATCCCAGGATCTTCTGGACCGATTCCGGCGAGCTCTCCGCGGTCAGGAACGGGACGATCTGCTTGTCCTGGGCCTGACCGGTCCCGGCGGGCAATGCCAGCGCCACTGCTAGCGCCACACCCCACGCAGCCGACTTCACATATTGCATGTTCATGGTGTCGTTTCCTCCACTCCGTTTTTTTGTTGCCCAAGCCCCTGCTAACGACGGCCCCTTCGAACGAACCCGTCTCTTCGCGTTTCCGGCGCCCGGTCCTCGCTGCATCAACCGGTGACGCGGGACGAGAGGCCGGGCGTCACCGCTGAACGGCAAGCCTGGTGCTGGCAGTGAAGGGACGAAGCGTTTGCTGACGCTACTACCGCCAAGGAAAGACGAACCGCCCTGCAATTCTTGTAGGTAGTGTTGGGCGCTTGGCTTCCTCCCTCCGAACACCGAGCACATATTCGCATAAACACGAAGCGGCGTTAATCCTCGCCCCGAAGTTGTGAACACGCGTCGGCAGGCAGAACATGCCCGCTGTGTTACAATTCCGGTTGCGCATCAGCCGAGCAAGGCTCGCAGCCGATGGACCATGTCTTCGTTTCCTATGCCCGTGCCGACATCGCTTTCGTGCGGAAACTGACCGCGGCGCTGGAGGCCGCCGGGCACGAGACGTGGGTCGATTGGGAAGGCATCGAGCCCTCAGCCAATTGGATGGCAAAGATCGAAGGAGCGATCGACGCCGCCAAGGCGGTGGTCTTCGTGATCAGTCCGGAATCGTGCGCCTCGACGGTTTGCGGGCAGGAGCTCGATCACGCAATCCAACGCAACAAGCGGCTGATCCCGGTCCTGATCCAAATGCCGTCCGGCGATATCCGGCGGGAGATCGCCGAGATCAACTGGATCCACGCGCGCGACACGGACCCGTTCGACGCGGCGGTCGAGAAGCTGGTCACGGCGATCGACACCGACCTCGAATGGGTCGGCGACCATACCCGCCTGACCGTCCGCGCCGTCGAGTGGGACGGCAACCGACGCGATGCCAGCTATACGCTGCGCGGATCCGATCTGTCGGCCTTCGAGGAATGGCTGACCAAGGCGCCGGACCGTGAGCCGAAGCCGACCGCCCTGCAATCGGAGTATCTGTTGGCCAGCCGCCGGGCGGTGACGCGGCGTCAGCGCATCACCTGGATGTCGATCACGGCGGGTCTGGTGCTTGCGGTCGCCCTCGGCGCCATCGCCTGGCTCCAGAACCAGGAACGCCAGCGCGAGGCCGCCGAACGCGCGCGCCAGGAGGAGATTGCCGGGGCACGGCAGTTGCTGAGCCGGGCGGAGGCACTGCGCGAAACCCAGCCGGACCCGCAGGACATCGCCGTCGATCGCCGCGAGTCGCTGCGCTTTGCGACCCGCGGGTTGGATCGGCTGGCGCGCGTCGGTGCGCCGGCCAGCGATGCGGACCGCGCCGTTCGCCGGAGCCTGGCGGCGCTGCCGAAATGGCAGGAGTTCGACGTCCCCAACCTTTTGGAGAGCATGCAAGCGCCGACTTTCAGCGAAGACCGCCGGCAGGTGATCTTTCATTCCGGATCGGGGGAATTGCAGATATGGGACACGGTCGACGTCGAGCGGCTTGCGCACTGTAAGACGGGGCTCTCGGCGGGGGAACACGTCGCGGCGATTGCCTTCGCGCCGAACGGCCAGATCATTACGCAGATCTACGACAGCCAGCCCGGCGAGCTGACGCACCGCCTCCAGCGATGGTCGATGGATGACTGCGGCGTTTCAGGCGAGGTCGGCGCTACCTATGACGAAAGCGCGAACATGCGCGACCTGACGGTCAGCCCGAACGGAAAGGCCCTGACAAATCTAAGCACAGGTCTGCACGTCTCGGACGCGCCGGGCCGGCCGCTCCGGCCGCTGACGCAGGGGGTTCGGGCATCAAATTTCACGCTCAGTCCCGAAGGGACGCGCGTCGCCCGCCGTGAAACCCTGGAAGGTTCTGAGGACAGATGGCTGCGGATCCGCGATATCGAAGCTGGCGAGGTGCTGGCCGAAAAGCCGATGCCCGGGCGCTTCAAAATCATCGACTGGACGGACGAGGGCCTGCGTGTCGAGATCGGCAAGCGCCACTACCGCTATTCCGAAGACTTGACGCCGCTCGGGGAGATCGATCCGGCGTTCAGGCACGAGATCGAAAGCGGTGACGGACAATACTATGCCGAACTTGGGCCGAATGGCGTCGTCACGGTCTTCCGCAACGGGTCGGACGAAAAGGTCGCGGAGGCGGACCGCCGGGCGAATTTCAAGGGCGCCGCATTTCGCCCCGACGACCGCTCGCTGTTTCTGGCGAGCAGCTACGGCGTCAAGCTCGGCATCTGGCATTTCGCCGCGAGCGACGCCTATGCGCATGTTCCGGTTGCCGGCCAACCGACCTGGATCGGTTTCTCGACCGACGGCGCCAAGCTGCTCGCCCGCGATGAGGTGGGAGAAGCGGCGTGGCACCTGCCAGGACCCGGATCGTGGGCGGCGCCAGTGGCAGAGGAGAACACCCTCGATGCGGACGCTCCGCCGATCCGGCCGCCCTTCCCGCTGACGGCCACGGTGGAAGATGCGGACGGTGAGGGCGTCCTGGCGGAGGCGACACTGCCGGACGGGCTGCGCGCGGTGCTGGTCGGAGGGAAATTCCTCCGCGGCGGCCAGTCCCGCCGACTGGAGATCTGGCAGGACGGCACCAAGCGCGCCGAGCGCGAGGTTCGCCCGGTCCTCGACGAGGACCGGGCCAGGCTGTTGATCCTGGCGGAGAACGGGGCGTTCGTCTTCACCGGTGCCAGCGACGGGTTGAACATGTTCGACACGGCGACCCTGCAATCGGTCACGGAAATTTTCCATGCCGGCGCCGTCCATGCCGGCGCGCGCGCCGATGGCGCATTTGCCGTTACAGTGGACCGGCGCAATCAGGCGCGTATCTGGGATCTGACGCAAAAGCTGGAGGTCACACGTTTCTCCCTCGCGCGTGCACCGGTGGCGCTGGAACTCAGCCCGGACGGGCGCTGGCTGGCGGTCCTTGGTCCGGACCGCGACATCGAGCTTTGGGCGATCACCCCGGCGGACCTGACCGCCCAGGCCTGCCTGTGGCTGGAGGCACCCTGTCCCTGAAGTGGTCCCGCGTTTGAAAGGAAAGACAACATGCTCGACGAAGTCTTCACCCGCGGCGCCACCGCCGTCGTCACCGGCGGCGCTGCCGGCATCGGCCTCGCCGCCGCAACGCGCTTCGCCGAACGCGGGCTCCGCGTGGCGATCGCCGATCTCGACGCCGGGCGGCTGGCGCGCGCGGCCGAGACGGTCGCGGTGCACGCACCGGGCGGCGCCAACGACGTGATGACGATGGAGACCGACGTCAGCCGGGTCGACGATCTCCGTCGCCTCGACGAAGCGGTCGGCAAGCGCTTCGGCGGCGCCGACATCCTCATGAACAATGCCGGCATCCAGCCGGGCAGCGCCATGTTCGGACCGGCCGACAACTGGAACCGCACCCTCGCCGTCAATCTGTGGGGCGTGATCAACGGCACGCAGGTCTTCGTGCCGGGCATGATCGCCCGCGGCCGGCCAGGCGTCGTCATCAACACCGGCTCGAAGCAGGGCATCACAACGCCGCCGGGCGATCCCGCCTACAACGTGTCGAAGGCGGGCGTGAAAGCGTTCACCGAGGCCCTGCAGCACGAGTTGCGCAACACGCCGGACTGCCGGTTGACGGCCCATCTCCTGATCCCCGGCTTCGTATTCACCGCGCTGACGGCCGGAAGCCGCACCGAGAAGCCGGCAGGCGCATGGACGCCGGATGAGACGATCGATTTCATGATGGAGCGGCTCGCGGCCGGAGACTTCTACATCCTTTGTCCCGACAACGACGTGTCGCGAGCGCTCGACGAGCGGCGCATCCTGTGGGCGGCCGGAGACATCGTCGAAAACCGGCCGCCGCTGTCGCGCTGGCATCCGGATTATGCCGGGGCCTTCGCGGCGTTCAGCCGGGGATGAGGAGCTTTCCGAAGAATCGATCGGTCCGGTGGACGGATTGAAGCTTCGAAACGCGACCCATGGCCGGTTGGAACGCTCCGAAACCTGCGATCCATAGCTCAGGCGATGTGCTAGAAAGGAGGTGCGGAGGACCTTTTCGGACCTCCATCGTTTCACGGAGATCGCGATTGGTTTACGTGCTCGCCTTGCTGATCGGGGTGGTCGCCGGCTTGCGGACCATGATGGCGCCGGCCCTCGTCAGCTGGGCTGCCTATCTTGGCTGGATCGACCTCTCGCAAAGCTCGCTCGCCTTCCTCGGCCATCGATGGACGCCCTGGATCCTCACCCTGCTGGCGATCGTGGAACTCGTCACCGACCAGCTTCCCTCGACCCCGAGCCGCAAAGTCCCCATGCAATTCAGCGCCCGCATCGTCACCGGCGCAATTTCGGGCGCGGCGCTCGTGTTAGCCGTCAGCGGCAACCTGTTTGTCGGACTGCTCGCCGGCGCCGTCGGCGCTGTGATCGGCACGCTCGGCGGCGCAGCCATGCGCCAACGTCTGGCCGCAGCGTTCGGACGCGACCGCCCGGCCGCCATCATCGAGGATGTGGTGGCGGTCGCCGGGGCGCTCCTGATCGTCGGGGCAGCCGCGTGAGCGAACGCTTCGACGCCATCATCATCGGCGCCGGCCAGGCCGGCCCGCCGCTTGCCGGCCGGCTGACCGAGGCGGGGATGAGCGTGGCGCTGATCGAGCGGCATCTCGTCGGCGGCACCTGCGTCAATACCGGCTGCACGCCGACCAAGACACTGATCGCCAGCGCGCATGCGGCCCACATGGCGCGCCGGGCGGCGGATTTCGGCGTCGACGTCGGCGGCGCGGTCGCGGTCGACATGGCCCGGGTCAAGGCGCGGGCCGACACCGTGTCGGGCAACTCGCGCAAGGGTCTCGAGGACTGGCTCGCCGGCATGGAGCGCTGCACCCTCGTGCGCGGCCACGCCCGTTTCGAGAGTGCCCGGGACGTCCGGGTCAGCGATCGGCTGCTCACGGCCGACCGCATCTTCATCAATGTCGGCGCCCGCGCCCGCGTGCCCGCCATGCCCGGAATCGGCGATATCGAGGTGCTGACCAATTCGTCGATGCTGGCGCTCCGGACGCTGCCGCGGCATCTGGTCGTCGTCGGCGGGAGCTATATCGGGCTCGAGTTCGCCCAGATGTACCGTCGCTTCGGGTCCGAGGTGACGGTTGTCGAACAGGGGCCACGGCTGGTCGCGCACGAAGACCCCGACGTTTCCGACTCAATCAAAGAGATCCTCGAAGGCGAAGGCATCGCCTTCCGGCTCAACGCGGAGTGCATCAGCTTTGCGTCCCATGCCGAAGGCGTCGCAGTCGGTGTCGACTGCCGCGAGGGTTCGCCGGAGGTGATCGGCAGCCACACGCTGCTCGCCATCGGTCGCCAGCCCAACACGGACGATCTCGGCCTCGACAAGGCCGGCGTGGAAACCGACGAACGCGGTTATCTGGTCGTCAGCGACCGGCTTGAAACCAATGTCGACGGCATATGGGCGCTGGGCGACTGCAACGGCCGCGGGGCATTCACCCACACCTCCTACAACGATTTCGAGATCGTTGCGGCGAACCTGCTCGACGGGGCGCAACGACGGGTCAGCGACCGCATCCCGACCTACGCGCTCTATATCGATCCGCCGCTCGGACGCGTCGGCCTCAACAAGTCGGCCGCCGCCAAGCAGAAGTACAAAATCCTGGTCGGCAGGCGGCCGATGACGCGAGTCTCACGCGCGGTGGAGAAGAACGAGGCGCAAGGCTTCATGGAGATCGTCGTCGACGGCGACAGCCAGGCCGTGCTCGGCGGTACGATCCTCGGCCCAGGCGGCGACGAGGCGATCCACGCGATCACGCAGCTGATGGCGGCGGGCGGCACCGCCACCCAATTGCGGGAAACGATGCATATCCATCCGACCGTGGCAGAACTGTTGCCGACGATCGCAGGAGAACTGGCACGCCCGGAATAGCACCGTCCCGCCCAATCCACCGCGACGATCGGATAATTTGCCACAATTTCGCGCAAGCGTGAGATCCTGCCGACTGCTAATGTGTCGTTCATGCCCACGCTCGCTGACGAACTCGGTCATCACCCCCGACACGACCAGATGTTTCCCGTTCTGGAGCCGGTCGATATCGCGCGCATGCAGCGCTTCGGCCTGGCCCACTCCTTCGAGGCCGGGGCTCGCGTGGTCACAGCGGGGCAGCTATCGCCGGGGCTGATCGTCGTCCTGTCGGGACGATTGCAGGTCAGCCGCGACGACGGAACCGATGCGCGTCACCCCATCGCCACGCATGGCGCCAACCAGTTCTTCGGCGAACTGGCGCAGCTTTCCGACCGGCCGTCGCTGGTCGACGCCGACACACTCGAGCCGGTCGAGGCGTTGATCGTTCCCTCCCAACGGCTGCGCGACCTGTTGGTCCAGGAAGCCGACCTGGGCGAGCGCGTCATGCGCGCCCTCATCCTGCGCCGGGTCGGTCTCCTGGAAATCGGCGCCGGTGGGCCGGTCATCGTCGGCCACGCCAATCAGTCGGACGTGTTGCGCTTGCAGAGCTTTCTGACGCGCAACGGCCAGCCTCATCGCGTACTCGATACGGATAGCGATCCGTGTGCCATCACCATGGTCGAGCGTTTCCACATCGACCCGCATCATCTGCCGATCGTGCTCTGTCCCAACGGCAAGGTCCTGCGCAATCCGGGCGAAGGTGAACTGGCCCGCTGTATCGGGCTGTTGAGGCCGATCGACGGTTCGAAAGTCTATGACGTAGCAATCGTCGGCGCCGGGCCGGCCGGACTGGCGGCTTCCGTCTACGCCGGCTCGGAGGGGCTTTCGGTCATCGTCCTCGACTGCCGCGCTTTTGGCGGACAGGCCGGCGCGTCGGCACGCATCGAGAACTATCTCGGCTTTCCGACCGGCATATCGGGGCTCGCCCTGATGGCGCGCGCTTACAATCAGGCGCAGAAATTCGGCGTCGAGATTCTCATTCCCGACGAAGCCAAGCTGCTCTCCGACGCGCAGGACACGGATGGCTCGCCCTTCAGGCTGCGTGTCGGCGAAGACGAGACCGTCCAGGCGCGGACGGTGGTGATTGCTTGCGGCGCCCGCTACCGCCGCCTCGACATCGCCAATCTGGCCGACTTCGAAGGGAGCGCGGTCCATTACTGGGCTTCGCCGATCGAGGCAAAGCTCTGCGGCGGCCAGGAGGTGGCGCTGGTCGGCGCCGGCAATTCGGCCGGACAGGCGGCCGTCTACCTTGCCGGTAATGCCGGCAAGGTCTGGATGCTGGCCCGCGGCAAGAGCCTGAGCGCCACCATGTCGCGCTATCTCGTCGACCGGATCGAGGCCCAGCCCAATATCGAGGTGTTGACCGAGACCGAGGTCCACGCGCTCGACGGCAGGGACGGCGTTCTGGAGAGTATCGGCTGGCGCGACCGCGCAACCGGCGAAGAGGGGACGTGCCCGATCAATCACCTGTTCCTGTTCATCGGTGCCGATCCGAATACCGACTGGTTCGCCCCGAGCGGAATTGCACTGGATGCGAAGGGTTTCGTCCTGACCGGCACCGATGCCGGCAGCGGTCGCCACCCGCTCGAAACCAGCCGCGCCGGCGTCTACGCAATCGGCGACGTCCGCTGCGGCTCCGTCAAGCGGGTGGCTGCCGCCGTGGGCGAAGGCGCGCAGGTGGTTGCGGCAATCCACGCCCGCCTCGCCTCGGCCAACGTCCGATCGCGAGAGGCCTGACGCCCCCCGAGTAGCGCGAGCGCGCCACAGGGTCGGGTACGATAGCCCAGGATTGGCACAAACGGCTGATATGAGACGCGGAGTGACATCGAAGCGGGCATGACGTGCCGGCCGGATGTCGGTCAGTGGCTTGCCGGGACGGCCAGCGTGGGTCGCGACTGATTCAGAGCGTATTCCTGAAATACCGGGCTGCATCGCCCCCTTCCGCCCTCGCGTTGCCGAGTCTTCCTTACAGCTCCACGAGCCATTCTTCGTGGAGATCCACCGACAGGGTGTCACGACTCGTACCACCAAAGACGTCGCGCACTGAAAACAGCACGCTGCAGAGCGGCGGATAGACGCCGCGATGGTCGAGAGGATTAACCATTGTACCGTGCAGGGCGGTAACCACCCCGTTCTTGCCTTTGACGTAAGTCGGGGTGCGCGGATTTCCGGCGGGGCTCGTCTGCTTCACCTGCACGCGGTCGCCGACTTGGAAGCAATGTTTAACCTCGGAAGTGTTTGTGTTCATCTCCGTGCTCAACAATCGTTCTGGCCAGACGCCGGGGAAAGCGCCGGCGCGGTCCCGACCAAGCTGTCAATAGTCACCAGTTGTGCGAGTTGCTCTTCACTCCAGCCCTCGGTCCCCGACGGCCGGTCCGGCAGCACCATCCAGCGGACGTCGCTGGTGCTGTCATAGACGCGCACCTCTACATCGTCAGGCAGTCTCAGGCCGAAGCGATCCGCAAGTGTCCCGCGTGGGTCGCGGACGATGCATTCCTTGTAGCTGTCGTCGCGATACCACCAGGGTGGATCGCCAAGGAGATCGTGCGGGTAGCACGAGCAAAGCGTGCATACGACGACATTGTGGATCGCAGCCGTATTTTCAGCCACGCCGAGCTTGCCGAGCCGGCCTGGCGGGATGTTCAGCTCACGGACCGCTTCCCGACCGCGGGCGATCAGGTTTTGCTTGAAGACGGGATCGACCCAGGCCCGGGCAACAATGCGGGCGCCATTCCAGGCGCCGCGTCCCTCGAGGAAGGCGCACTGGCGCTCCATCTGCTCGGCGGTGATCACGCCCTTGTCGAGGAGTGCGTGCGTGACCACCTCCAGCAACCGCTTGTATTCGCGGAGGTCCGTTTCCAGCCGCGCGATGCGGTCGCCGAGCCGGCCGCCGTGGGGCGGCTTGGCGATGCGGAAGAAATCGTCGTAGTCGCCGCGCTCCTTGCGGGTATCCTCGATCACCATCGGATTGTCGGCTTCGTCGATCGAGATGAGGTTGATTCCGCGCGTATATTCGTCCAGTCCGTCTTCGAGCGCGCGGATGCGGATCTCGATGTCCTGCTCCGCGTCATGCGGTGCGGCCGGCGCGGCCGGATGATCGGCGGCGGCGTGCAGCAGGTCATACAGCGTGAGTACGCCGCGGCGGTGCAGCTGAAAGATACGGGGCTCCAGTCGCTTCGTGCGCCAATATTCCAGGTCGGCCTCGACCGCGTGGACATGGCCCTCGAAGTCCTGCATGTGGCTGTGACCGGGGTTGTCGGCCATGGCTCCCTCCCAAAGTCCCTTGCTGGCTTGAGCGCGTCCATCGAGAAGATGGTCGAAGTATATAGTCCCAGGGGGCAAGCATACCCTCGAGTCAGGTCGCGGGCGATAGCTCGGCGAGGGTCCGGCGAGCGTCCTCCGCCAGTTGCAGGGTCAATGCGCCCGCATCGTATTCGCGACCGAGCCCCGCAGCCTGACCGGACCACAAGGACGAAAAATCGCTCGACCGGGCGGCCTCTGCTTTCGCCTTCAAAGGCGCCAGTGCGCCTCCTGCTGTCGGAAATGCCGGAGCCATGTCCGAGATTGGTCCGACTTCGTGCATGATCCGATTCATAAGTCCCCGGGCCGGGCGGCCGGTAAACACGTTCGTCAGCGCGGTCGGTCGGTCGCGCGCGTCCTTGAGAGCTGCCCGATGCAGATCGGTGATAAGGGACTCCGGCGTGAAGAGGTAGGCAGTGCCGACTTGCGTGGCGGATGCTCCCAAGGCGAGAGCCGCGGCAACGCCTCGCCCGTCACCAATTCCGCCCGCGGCAATTACCGGCACTTTGACGGCATCGACGACCTGCGGCACCAGCGCCATCGTGCCCACTTGGCTGGCGAGGTCTTCGGTCAGAAACATGCCGCGATCACCGCCCGCCTCGTATCCTTGGGCGATAATCGCGTCGCAGCCGCGGTCTTCGAGCCAGCAGGCCTCCGCAACCGTTGTCGCCGTGCTCAATACCACGCAACCGGCATTCTTGACCCGAATGACCAGTGCCTCCGCGGGTAACCCAAAATGAAAGCTCACCACCGGCGGCTTCAAGTCTTCGACGATCTCGCACATGGCCTCGTCGAAAGGAGCTCGATTGACGGTCGGCGTCACCTCGGTTCGATCGATGCCGAGTTCGTCGAAATAACCTGCCAGCCTGGCTTTCCAGGCGCTTTCTCGATCCGCGTCGAATTTCGCCGGCTGGTGAGCAAAAAAATTGACATTAAACGGGCGCGACGTTCTTTGCCGGATCACCCCTATTTCGGCCCGGACAGCCGAGGCGTCCAACATCGCGCAAGGCACCGAGCCGAGTCCGCCGACCTCACTGACGGCAATCGCCATTGCGGAACCGCACGCGCACGCCATCGGTGCCTGGATGATCGGAAGTCGGATATCGAGTTTTTCGAGAAGCCGGTTATCGAGCGTCATGGCAGGTCCTTTTCGCGCCTCGCAGAGTTCCTCAACACGCCTGGACTGCACCCGTGCCCTATACTTGTAGACCGTTAAAGCACGATGCCACCAAGACAAACATCACCAATCAGAATTCTTGTTGGACGGCTGACGACGTATGCAGGAGGGCCGCTCCTGCGGCGCGGCGGTGTCGCTAACGGTTTTGCCCCGATCGGCAAACGCAAGTGACGCGAGCTATTTTCGCCCGGCCGCGGCGGAGTTGACTGCGGCGGCCCTGGCCGCGTTGGCGCGGCGCATCACCGGCGACAGAACCCGGTCCGACACCGGCACGTCCCAGACCGCCGCGCCGCCGGTCTCGGCAAAGCGGGCGACCATCTCGGGGATCGCCGACAGCGAAACCAGGGTCTCGCCGCCGATACCGAAACCGCGGGCGACGGCGGCAAGGTCGGTCGCCTCGAAGACGGCGCCGTCTCCGGCCATGCCTTCGGCGCGCAGCTTGTGGATCTCCGACCCGTAGGCGCGATCGTTCAAGACGACAATCAGAATGTTGAGCTTGTGGCGGCGGATGGTCTCCAGCTCCTGCACATGCATGAGCAGGCTGCCGTCGCCGTCGAACATCACCACAGTCCGGTCGGGCTGCGCGGCGGCGACGCCCATGGCGAAGGAGATGCCGTTGCCGATCGCCCCGAACTCGCGAATGGTGAGGAAGCGCTCCTGCGGACGCGAGGGCATCTGGGCGAAGAAATAGGAGCAGTGGCCCGACGAGTTGACCATCTCCCATTCACCCGGCAGTGCTCCTTCGAGTGCGGCGACCACCGCGCGCGGATCGTGCCGGCCGGGTTCGATGTCGAAGGCCATGCTGTCGGCCGGGGTCGTGCGGAGGCGCTCGGCAAGCTCGACACTGCGCCAGTCGGACGGACGCGAGCGTAGCGCCGCCGCCAGCGCCTCGGCGCCGAGACGGGCGTCAGCCCTCAGATGCATCTCGGCCGCCACCCTCCCCTGGCTGACGGCGACCGGATCGAGATCGATCTGCAGCACCCGTGCATTGGGCCAGAGTTTGCCGGCGTCGGAGTTGTGCTGGGCGAGCGAGCAGCCGATGGCGACGACGAGATCGGCCTCGGCGAAGCAGGCGCGAGCCATGTCGGTTGAAAAGCCGCCGGCAATACCGAGCGAGAACGGATCGTCGTGAAACAGACCGCGCGCCGGCAGGGTGGTGGCGAGCAGCGCGTCACAGCGCTCGGCCAGCGCCCGGCAGGCCGGGCCTGCCCCGGCTTCGACCGCGCCCATGCCCGCCATCACGACGATGCGCCGGGCGCCACAGACCATTTCGGCGACACGCGTCACATCGTCGGGGTTGGCCGGCACCGGCGACAACCGCGGCAGCAGCGTCGACGACGGCGCCGGCAGTTTCTCCGATCCGGTCCACGGCCGCTCCTGCAGATCGAACGGCACGCCGATGACCACCGGCCGGCGCTCGCGACGGGCCTGCAGGAAGGCGTCGCGCACGGCAATCGGCATGCGCTCCGGCAGGTGGAGGCTGTGATAGGCGGCGCCGGTCGCGACGACGAACGGGGCCTGGTCGATTGCCTGATTGTACCAGCCGCTTCTCAGCGGCGCCTCGCCGGCGAACACGACCAGCGGCAGTCGCGCCCGCACGGCGGCAGGAAGCGCGGTCATCAGCTGGGTCAGGCCAGGCCCGCAGGTGACGCTGGCGACGCCGACCTCGCCGGACTTGCGCGCAAACGCCATGGCGGCGGCGACGGCGCAGTGCTCGTGGCGGACGTAGATCATGCGACAACCGTGCCCGGCGAGACGCGCCGCCCAGTTCATGTTGGCATCGCCCAGCAGCGCGAAGCAGGTGCCGACGCCTTCCTGGGCAAAGGCGCGGGCGAGAACGTCGAAGACATGCAGTTCGGTATGCGCCTGGTTGCTCACAGCGCACCTCTGTGGCCAGCGCTCGCCGGCGCAATCGACAACGGCACCATCACCTCCGAAGGAAGAGAAAGAGAATCGTCGGCTGGCGATACATATCAGGTGAGCGGCCAAGGAAGCTTCACGAACTCCTGGAGGAGTCCGGGCGGAAAATCGCGGCCGAGGGTCGAGGCAAGGAAGCAGATGAAACCGATGCCCGCCGCCGACAGGAGCAGGGTCCGCGGCCAGGATTGCTCCGCCCTCATCCGCAGGAAGGCGAGGAAGAAGATCGCCAGCGCCAGGATGAAGCCGAGCAGCGACGACAGCACCAGCAAGAAGGCGAACCAGGCGAGCGTCGTCCATAGACCGTGGGGTGCGCTGGCGTCTTCGCCACCGCGTTCGCCGTCGGCGAACACCGGATCGTTTTCAGGCAGCACCATCATCCGGAACAACAGGACGAAGCAGGCGACCGCGGTGACCGCGCCGACGGCGAGCGGGAAGATCTTGTCCCCGACCCGGCCGATGGTGGTGGCGTCGAAGAAAGCGACGAGGACGTAGGCGGTGACGCACAGCAGGAAGATCAGCGGCGCGCGCTTGCCGCCGGTCGGCGCCTCGCCCGAGCCGAGCACATGACGGCCCTGGCGGATGCCGATGACGATCGACACAATGGTCAGCGCCAGGATGATCAGCACCAGCGGCGAGGCGATGTATTCGAACCCGGCCGCCAGGCTGCGGTGGAAGCGCGACACCGCGATCTGGTTGGCCATGTTGGCGAAGGCCTCCGCCTGCGCCGACAGGACGAAGCCGATCAGGAAGGCGGGCCGCGACCAGTCGAAGCGCCTGAGAAAGATGCCGAGCACGCCGACACCCATCAGCGCGACGAGATCGCCGAGCGACTGGCGCGACTGGAAGGCGGCGAAGGCGATGACCATGAACAGGAACGGCGCCACCAGCGTGAAGCAGATCGTCGTCAGGCGGGCGATCTGACTCGACAACGCGATACACAAGCCGGCACCGATCACGTTGGCCAGTGCCAGCGACCAGACGATGGTGTAGGTGAGATCGAGGTTGTTGCGCACCATGTGCGGCCCGGGATCGTAGCCGAGCAGCGCCAGGCCGCCGAGGAACACCGCCATGCTGCCCGAGCCGGGAATGCCGAAGATCAGGGTCGGCACCAGGCCACCGCCCTCCTTGGCATTGTTGGAGGATTCCGGACCGATGACGCCGCGGATGTCGCCGCTGCCGAAGTGGCGCTTATCTTTGGCCCACTGCACCCTGAAGCCGCAGGCGCTCCAGTCCACCACCCACCCCCCCCACCCCCCGGTCACCCCCCCCACCCCCCCCCTCCCCCACCAC
>Ga0075327_1000063_pt1 | contig 23597 bp, 19 predicted proteins | sample MayberrySE_Catta_2_FD_120056 | JGI IMG/M metagenome (GOLD analysis project Ga0075327, IMG submission 120056) | Natural and restored wetland microbial communities from the San Francisco Bay, California, USA, that impact long-term carbon... | ecosystem: Environmental > Terrestrial > Soil >...
CGCCCGCCGACCCGGTGCCGCTCGAACTTGGCGGTGTTGTGGGCGACGTCGTAGACGGTACGGATGCCGAGCGCGGCGGCGGCGCGCCCGAACACGCGCGCGAACACCTCGCGCACGCGGTGGAGGATCACCTGGCGGTTCGCGAAGGACATGTTCGCGGCACAGCACATCGCAGCGTGGTATTCCCGCCCCTCCGTGGAGCCGATCGGCGCGCAGGCGAGCTCGCGGTCGGGGACCTCGAGCCCGAACTTGGTGGGCATCGCGCGGAGGAAGCGCTGCAGGTAGTCGCTCGCCACCTGGTGGCCGAAGCCGCGGCTCCCGCAGTGGAACATCACGACCACCTGCTCGGGGCGGTCGAGGCCGAAGCTCCTCGCGAGCGCCGCATCGAAGACGCCCTCGGGCCGCAGCACCTGGATCTCGAGGTAGTGGTTGCCGGAGCCGAGCGTCCCGAGCTGGGGCTGGCCGCGCTCGATGGCGCGCTCGGAGACGCAGTCCGGGTCCGCGCCCGGGAAGCAGCCGCCCGCCTCGGTGAAGACGAGGTCGTCCGGCTCGCCGTAGCCCGCGCGCACCGCCCACGCCGCGCCCTCGCGCAGCACGGCGCGGAGCTCGTCCCGCGAGAGCCGCACGAAGCCGGCGCGGCCGGTGCCGGCGGGCACCTCCGCGGCGAGACCGTCCACGAGCGCCGCGAGGCGCGGGCGGACCTCGGCCCAGTCGAGATCGGTGCGCACCAGCCGCATCCCGCAGTTGATGTCGAAGCCGATGCCGCCCGGCGAGATCACGCCGCTCTCGGCGTCGAAGGCCGCGACGCCGCCGATCGGGAAGCCGTAGCCCCAGTGCGCGTCGGGCATGCAGAGGCTCGCCTCCACGATCCCCGGCAGCGTGGCCACGTTCGCCGCCTGCACGAACACGTGGTCGTCCATCGCGTCCACGAGCGCCTCGCTCGCGAAGACACGCACGGGCACGCGCATGCCGGGGCGGAAGCCCGGCGCCAGCTCGAAGCGCGCCTCGCCGACGCGTCGCAGTCCGGGCGGACGTGCCATGTCAGGACCGTAGCCGGCGGTCGGGCCTCCGCTCGGCCCTGAAAATCCCTTGACATCGGATTCCGTTCCGCCGATACATGCGCGCAACCAAGAAGGGCGTGAGCGCCGACCCCATCTGGTGAAGGGGAACGGGCGCCGCGGCCCGGGGCGGAGCGAGCTGCTTGGACGATTCTCTTTCGCTGCGCGCGCGGCGCGCGCGCCGAGCCCCCCTGCCCTCCCCTCCAAATCGGAACGTCGCGCCGCGGCGGAAGCCGCCGGCCGCGACCGACTTCGTGGTGAGCGGGCGCAGCGACGCGTACCGCGCACGCTTCCATCCCGAGGCCTCGCCGTCGGACTGGAACGACTGGACGTGGCAGCTGCGCAACCGCCTGCGGAAGCTCGACGACGTCGCGCGCGTGCTCGCGCTCACCGAGGACGAGCACAAGACGATCGAGCGCATCGGCGGGCGGCTGCCGCTCGGCGTCACGCCCTACTACGCGTCGCTCATGGACCGCGTGGATCCGCTCGAACCGATCCGGCGCACCATGATCCCGGTCGGCCGCGAGCTGGTGCGCGGCCTCGGCGAGGCGGACGACCCGCTCGGCGAGGACGCCGACAGCCCCGTCCCCGGCCTGGTCCATCGCTACCCCGACCGCGTGCTCTTCCTCGTCACGAACTTCTGCGCGACCTACTGCCGCTACTGCACGCGCGCGCGGCTGGTGGGCCACACCGGCGAGCACCACTTCAACACGGCCCAGTTCCAGCGCGGGCTCGACTACATCGCCGCCCACCGCGAGATCCGCGACGTGCTGCTCTCGGGGGGCGACCCGCTCACCATGCGCGACGAGCGCCTCGACTGGCTGCTCTGCCGCCTCCGCGCCATCCCCCACGTCGAGTTCATCCGCCTCGGCAGCAAGGTGCCGGCCGTGCTCCCGCAGCGGATCACGCCGGCGCTGGTCGCGCTGCTCCGGCGCCACAAGGCCTGGCTCAGCATCCACTTCATGCATCCCGCCGAGCTCACGCCCGAGGTCGAGCAGGCCTGCGAGCGCATCGCGGACGCGGGCATCCCGACCGGCAGCCAGACCGTCCTGATCCGCGGCGTGAACGACGACGTCGCCACCATGAAGCGGCTCGCGCACGGGCTCCTCAAGGTGCGCGTACGCCCCTACTACCTCTACCAGTGCGACCCGATCTCGGGCTCCGAGCACCTGCGCACCCCCGTCGAACGCGGGCTCGAGATCATCGCGGGGCTCCAGGGCCACACGACCGGCTACGCCGTGCCGACCTTCGTGGTCGACGGGCCCGGCGGCGCCGGCAAGATCCCGCTGCTGCCCGACGCCGTGGTGGGCCGCGACGGCGACTTCCTGCTGCTCCGCAACTACGCCGGCGAGGTGACGGCCTACCCCGATCCGAAGCCGCGGCGAACGGAGTCCTGAGGATGCGCGTCGGGCTCGTCTACGACCTGCGCGACGACTACCGCGCACTCGGCTTCGCGGAGGAGGACACCGCGGAGTTCGACTTCGCGGCCACCATCGAGGCGATCGAGGCCGCGCTCGCGACGCTCGGCCACGAGACGGAGCGCATCGGCAACGTCCGCGCCCTGGCGGCGCGGCTCGCCGACGGCGAGCGCTTCGACCTCGTGTTCAACACCGCCGAGGGCGTGCGCGGCTTCGGCCGCGAGGCACAGGTCCCGGCGCTCCTCGAGGCCTTCGAGATCGCCTACACGTTCGCGGATCCCCTCGCCGCGGCGCTCACGCTCCACAAGGGCATGGCGAAGCGCGTGCTGCGCGAGGCCGGCGTGCCGACCGCGCGCTTCTGCCTGGTCGCCGATGCCGCGGACCTCGCCGCGATCGACATCCCCTTCCCGCTCTTCGTGAAGCCGGTCGCGGAGGGCACGGCCAAGGGCATCGACGTGGGCTCGCGCGTCGAGAGCCGCGCCGCACTCGCCGCGCGCTGCCGGCACGTGATCGAGCGCTACGGCCAGCCCGCGCTGGTCGAGCCCTGGCTGCCCGGCCGCGAGTTCACGGTCGGGATCCTGGGGAGCGGGCGCGACGCGCGCGCGATCGGCACGCTCGAGCTGCGCCTGCGGCCCGGCGCCGAGCCGCACGTCTACAGCTATCTCAACAAGGAGAAGAGCGAGGAGCTCGTCGACCTCCCGCTCGCGGACGCCGAGGCGAGCGCCCGCGTCGAGCCGGTCGCGCTCGCGGCCTGGCGTGCGCTCGGCGGGCGCGACGCCGGCCGCGTCGACCTGCGCCTCGATCGCGAGGGCCGTCCCATGGTGCTCGAGCTGAACCCGCTGCCCGGGCTCCATCCGACGCACTCGGATCTGCCGATCCTGTGGACGGCGCTCGGGCGGACGTACGAGGCGCTGATCGCGGCGATCGTCGACTCCGCCGCGGCGCGCCGGCGCGAGGCGCCCGCCGGGCGCGCGGGCGGGCGGCGGCGGCGCTCCCGCACGAACGCGCTCGCCTCCGCGCTCGGATGAGAGTCGCGATCGTCCACGACGCGATCGCGGCGACCGGCCGGGTGGACGAGCGCGACGCGCTGCTCCAGGCGGAGCTCGTCGCCGGCTGGCTCGCCGAGCTCGGCCACGAGAGCGTGTGGCTCGCGGCGACGGCGGACCTCGGCGCGCTCACCGCACGGCTGCGCGCGCTCGCGCCGGGCCTCGTGGTAAACCTCGTCGAGAGCCTCGACGGCGTCGCCGAGCGCATCCACTGGGTGCCGCGCTGGCTCGAGTCGCTCGGGCTCCCGTTCACGGGCGGCGGCAGCGCCGCGGTCCGCGTGACGTCGGACAAGCTCGCGGCGAAGCGGCGCCTCCGCGCGCTCGGGCTGCCGACGCCCGACTGGGTCGCCGCCGGAGAGCCCGCCCCGGAGGCGCCGCGGCGCTGGATCCTGAAGCCCGTCTTCGAGGACGCGGGCATCGCGATCGACGACGCGGCGGTCGTCGTGGCGGGCGGGGCCGAGCTCGCGGGCCGGATCGAGGCGCGCGCGCGCGCCGTCGGCCGCGCGGTGTTCGCGGAGGCGTACGTCGAGGGGCGCGACTTCAACGTGGCGCTGCTCGCGAAGGGGACGGGCTGCGAGGCGCTGCCGCCCGCGGAGGTGGTGTTCGAGAACTGGCCGCAGGGCAAGCCGAAGCTCTACGGCTTCGCCGCGAAGTGGGACTCCGCCTCGCTCGAATGGGACCGCACGCCCACCGTATTCGAGCTGCGCCGGCGGGAGCCCGCGCTCGCCGCGGGGCTCGAGGCGCTCGCGCTGCGGTGCGCGGCGGTGTTCGGGCTCTCCGGCTACGCGCGCGTGGACTTCCGCGTGGATGCCGGCGGCGCGCCCTGGATCCTGGAGGTGAACTCGAACCCTTGTCTCTCCCCCGAGTCGGGATTTCTCGAAGCGGCGGCGCTCGTGAACCTCGCGCCGCGCGACGTGATGGAGCGCATCGTCGAGGCGGCGCGGCTCCGCGTCGACGAGGCGCGCGCGGCCGGCCCGCTCGAGCTGCGCGAGCGGCTCGAGCCGCGCGACGTCCCGCTCGTCGAGCGCCTCGTGCGCGAGGCCGGCGGCTTCTCGGAGGCGGAGATCGAGCTCGCGGTCTCGCTCGCGGAGGACGCGCTCGCTCACGGCGCCGACGCGAGCGGGCATCACTTCCTGCTCGCGTGCCGCGGCGAGCGCGTGCTCGGCTACGCGTGCTTCGGGCCGATCGACGGCACGCGGGACGCCTTCGATCTCTACTGGATCGTGGTGGGAGCGGCGGGCCAGGGCCGCGGACTCGGGCGGCGGCTGCTCGGAGAGAGCGAGGCCCGCATCCGCGCGCGCGGTGGACGCCGCGTCTACGTGGAGACCTCGGGCCGCCGCGACTACGAGCCGACGCGCACCTTCTACGAGCGCTCCGGCTACACCGCCGAGGCCCGCCTCGCGGACTTCTACGCCACGGGCGACGACAAGTGGATCTACGTGAAGCGGCTCGGGTGAGGCAGCGCCCGGGCGGGTCGAGCCGCCCGGGCATCCGGGCTAACGCTTGGCCGCCCTCTTCACCTTGCTCGGCTTCCCCTTCACCGGCTTCGTCTTCACCGCCTTCACGTTCACGGCACTCTGCACCGTGCTCGCCTGCCCGGCGCCGTCCGTCACGGTGAGCCGCACCTTGAAGTTGCCCTTCCTGGCGAAGACGTGCGTCGCGACGGGGCCGGACTGCACCGTGTCCGCCGTGCCGTCGCCCCACGCGAAGCGGTAGCTCACGATGCCGGCGTCGTCGCTCGAGGCCGAGCCGTTCGCCGTCACGAGCTGACCGACGTTCGCCGGCTTCGGCGTGACGCGGAGGCGCGCCACCGGCGCGGTGTCGATCCGCTCGAGCGCGCCGCGGTCGGCGTAGGTCGGCACGCCGGCACCCGTGTCCGGCACGCTCGACACGTCGATCGGCGCCCGGCCGTCGAAGTCGAGGGGCTGGAAGCCGCTCGCGCCCGCGTCGGCCGAGTCGATCGCCGGCCCGAGGCCGGGGTGGAGATCGCCGCCGTCCGGATCCACGAAGTTCGGGTTCGCGCTGCTGCCGTGCATCTCGTTGCCGGTCGCCGCCGCGAAGTCCGCGACGGCCGTGAACTCCGCGCCGGCGTAGTCGATCGAGTTGCCGCCGGCGGTCGAGCGGTGGAACACGTCGTAGTCCGAGCTGAAGCCCGCCGTCGACGTCGCGTCGACGAAGAGGTCGTTGCCGTTCGTCAGGAGGCCGTTGTCGGACGCGACGTTGTTGCGCAGGTAGGCGTTCGAGACGTTGTCCTCGATCGAGAAGCCGTCGTTGACGTTCGCCCACGCCGTGTTCGAGACGATCCGCGCGCCGTCACACTCGCGCACGTCGAAGCCGTGGTCGCCGTTCCCCCAGCTGACGTTCCGCACCAGCAGATTCGCATCGGCGCCGTCGCTCAGCTGGAAGCCGGTGTCCTGGTTCCGGTAGGCGAGGTTCCGCTCCACGCGGTTGCCGTCCGAGTCGCCGGCCAGGTGCATCCCGGTCGTCGAGGCGCCGCCCGGCCGGGCGTTGGCGTAGAAGACGTTGCCCGAGAAGACGCTCGCGCTCGTCTGCGTGGCCAGCAGCCCGTGGTTGTCGTTGTGGTGCGAGCGGTTCCGCGACACCGTCGCCTGGACGACGTTGTTGCGGAGCCGCAGGCCCGCGTCGCCGTTCTCGAGGATCTCGTTGCCGCTGATCTCGACCGGGCCCGTCGTGGTCGGCGCCGTGGTGCCGTCGGCCACGAGCCCGAAGGAGGCGGCCTGGAGCACGCGGTTGCCGCGCACGACCACGTGCGACGAGCTTCTCACGCGGATGCCGTTCGTGTTGTGGCCGCGCACCTCGAAGCCCTCGACCACGATGTAGGACCGGCCGTTCACGTCGAAGCCGAAGCTCCGCGCCCCGGCCTCGACGTCGTGGCGGCCGGGATCGTCGCCGCCGAGGTTCACGTACAGCACGTGGGCGACCCCATCGTAGAAGAAGCCGTTCACGGGCACGGCGCCGGGGCCGGCGGCCGACGGCGCGAGCTTCTTGCCGTCGACGAAGACCTGCGCGGGGTTCGTGTCGGGGTCGTACGCGATCTCGTACGTCGTCCCGCTCGCGAGCGTCCAGCCCGCGCCCGAGAGGTCGTTCGTGCCGTGGATCCTCGCGCCGGGGGCGCCGCGATACGTGATGGGCAGGCCGGCTGCTCCCGATGCGGGCGGCGACACCTGCTCGCGGTAGATCCCGGCGGCGACGTTCACCACGTCGCCGGGCACCGCGACGGCCGCGGCGGCCCCGATCGTGCAGTACGGCGCTGCGCTCGTGCCCGAGCCCGGGCAGCTCGCCGCCGCATCCACCTCGTGAACGACCGCCGCGACAGGGCCCGCGATCCCGATCAGCCACGCTCCGAGCAGAAGACTCCGTCCGAACGCCATCCCGCGCACCTCCGCTTCCTCGGCAGCTCGTCCCACAGCAGCACAGCACCAAGCGCGAGACGCCATTCTATCGCCGACGGCACGCGCTGGGACAGGGAAACCCGCATCGCGGCCAAGAGAAACGTCGGAGACCACGAACACGCTTCCGACGCGGCGCTTGCGTCGCGCCGTTGCGAGCCCGCTGCCGGTTCGCCTTCGCGGGTGCGAGCGATCTGCGAGCGCGCCCCGGCCTCGGAGCTGCCGGGCGCGCTAGCGGACGTTCACCGGCTGCATGCTCGAGCTCGCTTGCCCGGCGCCGTCCGTCACGGTGAGCCGCACCTTGAAGTTGCCGCGGCGTGCGAAGGCGTGCGTCGCGACGGGGCCGGCCTGCACGGTGTCCGGCGTGCCGTCGCCCCACGCGAAGCGGTAGCTCACGATGCCGACGTCGTCGCTCGAGGCCGAGCCGTCCGCGGTGACGAGCACGCCGACCCTCGTGGGATGCGGCGTGGCCCGGATGCGCGCGACCGGCGGCGCGTCGCGGCGCTCGAGCGCGCCGCGGTCGGCGTAGGTCGGCACGCCGGCGCCGGTGTCCGGAACGCCCGCCAGGTCGATCGGGGCCACGCCGTCGAAGTCGAGCGCCTGGAAGCCCGTCGCGCCCGCGTCGGCCGAGTCGATCGCGGGACCGAGGCCGGGATGGAAGTCCCCCGCGCCCGGGTCCACGAGGTTCGGGCTCGCGCTGCTGCCGTGCGTCTCGTTGCCGGTCGCGACGGCGAAGTCGGCGACGTTGGTGTAGGCCACGCCATCGAAGCGGATCGTGCTGCCGGTCGCAGCGGAGCGATGGAACACGTCGTAGTCCGAGCTGAAGCCGGGCGTCGAGATGGCGTCGACGAAGAGGTCGTTCCCGTTGCTGAGGAGCCCGTTGTCGGACGCGATGTTGTTCCGCAGGACCGCGTTCGCGACGCCGCCCTCGATCGAGAAGCCGTCGTTCGTGTTCGCCCAGGCCGTGTTCGAGACCAGGACGGGGCCGTCACACTCGCGGATGTCGAAGCCGTGGTCCCCATTGCCCCAGCTGATGTTGCGCGCGATCACCGTGGCGTCGGCTCCACCGCTCACCTGGAAGCCGGTGTCCTGGTTCTGGTACGCGAGGTTCCGCTCCACGCGGTTGCCGTCCGAGTCGCCGGCGAGGAGCATCCCCGTGGTCGAGGCGCTGCCCGGCCGAGCGTTCGCGTAGAGCACGTTGCCGGAGAACACGCTCGCCGTCGTGTTCGAGATCGAGAAGCCGTGGTTCTCGTTGTGGTGGGCGCGGTTGCCCGACACCGTCGCCTCGACGACGTTCGTCCGCAGCCGCAGCCCCGAGTCGGCGTTCTCGAACAGCTCGTTGCCCGAGATCTCGATCGGGCCCGTCGTGGTCGGCGCCGCGGTGCCGTCGGCCACGAGCCCGAAGGACGCGGCGCGCAGCACGCGGTTGTTCCGGACCGTGACGTTCGCCGCGCTTCGCACGCGGATCCCGTTCGTGTTCTGGCCGCGCACCTCGAAGCCCTCGATCACGAGGTGGGAGCGGTCGGTGACGACGAAGCCGAAGCTGCGCGCGCCGGCCTCGACGCCGTGCGTGCCGGGGTCGTCGCCGCCGAGGTTGACGTAGAGCACGCTCGCGGCGGCGTCGTAGAAGAAGCCGTTCACGGGCACGGCGCCCGGGCCGGCTGCCGACGCCGTGAGCTTCGCGCCGTCGACGAAGACCTGCGCCGGGTTCGTGGGCGGGTCGTACGCGATCGCGTACGTCGTGCCGCTCGCGAGCGTCCAGCCCGCGCCCGACAGGTCGTTCGTGCCGAGGATGATCGCGCCCGCAGCGCCGCGATACGTGATCGGGAGGCCGGCCGCTCCCGACGCCGGCGGCGACACCTGCTCCCGGTAGATGCCGGCGGCGACGTTCACCACGTCGCCCGGCGCTGCGACGGCGGCGGCCGCCGCGATCGTGCAGTACGCCGCCGCGCTGGTGCCCGAGCCCGGGCACGGTGCGCTCGCGTTCACCTCGTGAACGACGGCGACAGCCGGGCCTGCGAGCCCGAGCAGCGTGCCGAGAACGAGTCCCCGTCCGAGCTTCGACATCCGCGCCACCTCCACATCCACCGGTCCCGCAGGCCGCAAACGCACCGCACCGAGCGGCAACATTGTAGAGGAGCTGCCATACAGCTGTACAAGATTCCGGTGTCTGGGGTGATCCTCGCGTTCGCGCGACATCGGCTGGAGCGCGCCAGGGCGCGGCCTTGCGGGTCCTGGTTGCCTGCATTGTGCGGGTCCGCTTCGAGTGCTTGAATCACCGAGGAGGTGACTCCATGCGGGAAGCTTCCTCCCTCCCTTCGGTGGTCTCGGACCGGGCCGCGAAGTGGGCGGCGCGGCGCCTGCTCGCCGCACTGCCCCAGGCTCCGGTGCGCATCGCGCTGCCGGGCGCAACGGTCGGGCCGGAGCACGGCGCGCTCGCCACGCTGCGGCTCGCCGATCGGCGTGCCCTGCTCGAGCTCTGCCTCGATCCCGAGCTCGCCTTCGGCGACCTCTACAGCAGCGGGCGCCTCGAGATCGAGGGCGACCTGCTCGGCCTGCTCGAGGCGTCGTTCCACGGCACGCTCGCCGTCGGCCTCCGCGACCGGCTGCCCCGGCGGCTGCGCGAGCGCGCGCTCCACCAGGAGCCCGAGCGCGCCACCGCGAACGCTCGCCGGCACTACGACGTCAGCAACGACTTCTATGCGCTCTGGCTCGACGAGCGCATGGTGTACACTTGTGCCTACTTCCCGGCAGCCGACGTGACGCTCGAGGAAGCGCAGCTCGCCAAGATGGATCACGTCTGCCGCAAGGTCGGACTCCGTCCGGGCATGGAGGTGATCGAGCTCGGCTCGGGCTGGGGCGCACTCGCCCTGCACATGGCGCGGCGCTGGGGCGTGCGCGTGCGCGCTTGGAACGTCTCGCTCGAGCAGGTGGCGTACGCGCGCGAGCAGGCGGAGAAACAGCAGCTCGCGGATCGGGTCGAGTTCATCCTCGACGACTGGCGCAACGCGACGGGTCGCTGCGACGCGTTGGTCTCCGTCGGCATGCTCGAGCACGTCGGGCCCCGCCACTACGCGGAGCTCGGAGCGCTCGCCGCACGCCTGCTCACGCCGAAGGGGCTCGCGCTCGTCCACACCATCGGGCGCAGCGCGCCGCAGCGTCTGAACCGCTGGATCGTGGAGCGCATCTTCCCGAACGCGCACCCGCCCGCGCTCTCGGAGATGCTGCGGATCGTCGAGCCGAACGGCTTCGCCGTGCTCGACGTCGAGAACCTGCGCCGCCACTACGCGCTCACCGCGCGTCACTGGTTCGCGCGCTACGAGGCGAACGCGCGCCGCATCGAGGAGCTGGTGGGGAAGGCGACCGCGCGCGCCTGGCGCCTCTACCTGGCCGGGACGGTCGCATCGTTCGAGACCGCATCGCTCCACCTCTATCAGCTGGTGTTCACGCGCGCAGCGAACGACGCCATTCCCTGGACGCGGGCGCACTGGTATGCGGGCGCCTGATGGAGCGCTTCGACGTGATCGTGGTGGGAGGCGGGCCGGCCGGCTCGTCGCTCGCCTTCGGGCTCGCCGGGGCGGGAGCCTCCGTCTGCGTGCTCGACCGCAAGACGTTCCCGCGCGACAAGACGTGCGCCGGCTGGATCACCCCGCCCGTGTTCGAGGCGCTCGGGGTCGACCGCGAAGAGTACGCCCGCGGCCGCACGCTGCAGCCGATCCAGGGCTTCCGCGTGCGGCGGATCGGCGATCGCGAGAGCCGGGCCGCGTTCGGCGAGACCGTGAGCTTCGGGATCCGCCGCTGCGAGCTCGACCACTTCCTGCTCGCGCGCACGAAGGCGACGCTCCGCACCGGGATCGCGCTGCGCGCGCTCGAGCGCCGCGAACGCGTGTGGCGCGTGAACGGGGCCTTCGAGGCGCCGCTCCTCGTCGGCGCCGGGGGCCACTTCTGCCCGGTGGCGCGGCGGCTCGCGCCGGACGACGGGCCCGTGATCGCGGCGCAGGAGCTCGAGTTCCCGGTGGCCGCCGGCGAGGAGGCGAGCTTCGGCGTGGAGCCCGACGTCCCCGAGCTCTACTTCTCGCCGGATCTCGAGGGCTACGGCTGGGTGTTCCGCAAGGGCCGCTACCTGAACGTGGGCCTCGGTCGGCGCTCGCCGCGTTCGCTCGGAGCGGAGCTGCGCGCCTTCCTCGCCTGGCTCGGGAGCGAACGCAAGCTCCCGCCGACGCTGCCGGACGCCGTGCACGGCCACGCGTATCTGCTCCGCGGCGAGGCGCGCCGTCCCCTCGTCGCGGAGGGCGTGGCGCTGCTCGGCGACGCGGCGGGCCTCGCCTTCCCGAGGAGCGGCGAGGGGATTCGCCCCGCCGTCGAGTCCGGCCTGCTGCTCGCGCAGCGGCTGCGGAGCGCGCGGGCGCCCGACGCATCGGCGGCGCTCGAGGCGTACGCGAGCGACGTCCGCGCGCGCTTCGGTCCCGACACCGCTCCGCCCGGGCTCGCCGACCGGCTTCCCGCGGCGTGGCGCCACCGGCTCGCCGGCTGCCTCTTCGCCCGGCCGCGGTTCGCGCGCGAGGTCGTGGTGAAGCGCTGGTTCCTGCACGCGGAGCTGCCGGCCCTCAGCCCGCCCCGCTGAGCCGAGCGGCGAGGCGCGCAATCTCGGCGCGCCAGCCCGGCGCGTCCGTCCCGAGCTCGAGCGAGCGCTCGCGCGGCCACTCGTCCGGCGCCTCGAAGGCGCGCCGGCTCGGCGCCACGCGCTCGGGCCCCGCGTCCGAGGGATCGTCGCCGCGTGCGGCGCGGCGGCGGACGCGCTCGAGCGCGGTGGTCTCCGCGCACTCGACGCGCACGAACCAGGCCGCGGCGCCGAGCTCGCGCGCGAAGGCGAGCGCCGCCTCGCGCTGGCGCCGCGCGGACCAGGTGGCGTCGAGCACGACGAGCCGGCCCGAGCGCAGCGCCGGCGCCGCGCGCTCGAGCAGCGCGGCATAGACGCGCTCGCGCGCCGCCGGCGCATAGAGCCCCGTGTCGGCCGCGGCGGGCGCGTGGGCGTCCGGCGCGAGGCCGGCGAGCGCCTTGCGCACGCGGTCGGAGGCGAGCACGACGGCGGGCGTCGCCTCGCCGAGCGCCGCGGCCACGCTGCTCTTCCCCGTCCCGACGCTGCCGCCCACCAGCACGAGCGCGCCCGGCGCGGGCGGCTCGAGCAGGCGCGCGGAGAGCGCGAGGTGGCGCGCGGCGCTCGCCGCCGCGGCCTCGCGCTGCGCGGGCTCGATCTCGGGGTCCGCGGCGGCGAGCGCCGCGACCATGGCGCGCACGGCCGCGCGGTAGGCCGCGTAGAGATCCACCACCTCGTACAGCCCGGGATCCTCCGCCGCCTCCGCGTAGCGCGCGAGGAAGAGCTCGGCGAGCGGCTCGTGAGCGCGGTAGGCGAGGTCCATGCCGAGGAACGCGACGTCCGCGGCGGCGTCGATGCGGCGCAGCTCGTCGGAGAACTCGATGCAGTCGATGAAGAGCGGCGCGTCCGGACCGGCCTCGAACCAGAGGTGCGCGAGGTGCAGGTCCCCGTGACCGTCAACGGCCCGTCCCGCGACGCGCCGCGCCTCGAGAGGCGCCGCGCACCGAGCGAGCGCCTGCCGCCACGCCTCGACGAGCGCGTCGATCGCACCCTTCGAGAGCGCGGCCGCCGCCGCGTGCGCGGCGAGGACGTCCACGCTGTCGCGCATCGGCCCGTCGATGCGCGCGAGCCAGCCCTCCCGCGTGAACGGGGCCGGCGCCCCGAGCGTCTCCGCGCGGTGGAAGGCCGCGATGCGGGCCGCGGCCGCGAGCAGGTGCTCGCGGCGCAGCGCGCCGTGCGCGAGGAGCGAGAGCGCGTCGCCGCCGTCGGGCAGGCGCCGCATCACGACCACGTGCTCGGCGCCGGCCGTCGCGTCCTCCCGGAGCGGCCCCACGCGGAAGCCGCCGTCCGCGCGCTCGAGCGGCGCCACGCCGAGGTACACGTCGGGGGCGAGGCGGCGGTTCAGGCGCACCTCGCGCTCGCAGTCGGCGTTGCGGGCCGCGCGCGCCCCGAAGTCGAGGAAGCCCGGCGAGACGGGCTTGCGCAGCTTGTAGACGCGCGCGCCGGTGAAGAAGACGTGCGAGATGTGCGTCTGCACGTGGCGGACGCCGCGTCGCGCGCTCGCGTCCGCGGGGTACGCGCCGGGCTCGGCGAGCGCCTCGACCAGCCCGTCGGGCAACGGCTCGGTCACCGGGCGCGCCTACTCCTCGCCCGGCACTTCCGGCTCGCGCACGAGCGGCACGAAGCGGACGCCGAAGATCGTGCGCTCGCCAAAGCCCTGCGCCGTCCGCTCGTAGACGCGGAGGTCCTGGTCCCACTCGCCGACCGGGATCACGAGCTTTGCCCCCTCCGCGAGCTGGTCGAGCAGCGCCTGCGGCACCTCCGGCGGCGCCGCCGCGACGAGGATGCCGTCGTAGGGCGCGTGTGCGGGCAGCCCCGCCCAGCCGTCGCCCGTGATCACCTCCACGTTCGCGTAGCCGAGCGCCGCGAGGCGGGCGCGCGCCTGCTCGGCGAGCGCGGGCACGATCTCGATCGAGTGGACCTGCTTCACGAGGCGGCCCAGCACCGCCGCCTGGTAGCCGGAGCCGGTGCCGACGTCGAGCACCACGTCGCCGGGCTCGGGCGCGAGCAGCTCCGTCATCACGGCCACGATGTAGGGCTGCGAGATCGTCTGGCCGTGCCCGATCGGGAGCGGGCCGTCGTCGTAGGCCGCGTGCCAGAGGTGCTCGGGTACGAAGCGGTGGCGCGGCACGGCGCGCAGCGCCTCGAGCACGCGCGGGTCGCGGACGCCGCGGCCCTCGATCTGCGTGCGCACCATGCGCTCGCGTTCCTCCGCGAGCTCGAGCGTGGAGCCACCCTTGCACGATGCGATCAAGGCGAGGACCCCCAGCGCCGCGATCCGGAGCGGCGCGCGCAGCGCGCCCATCATGCCACGGAGGCGTGCAGGGCGTGACGGGGGGCGGTTCGGGGGGCGCGTCGCTATTCCACCTCGACGGTCGCGTCGATCGAGATCCGGAGCGTGCTCTTGCCCGCCTCGAGCGCGGGAGACACGGCCGCGTCGGCGGCCTCCATCGTCATGGCGCGCTGGTGGGCGAAGGGGACGGGCAGACCCGACTCGCCGATCGCGAGGCTCATCAGGTTCCAGCCGCGGCGGCCGAGCCCGCGGGCGATCAGCCCGGCGCGCTCGCGGAAGGCGCCGAGCGCCTCGACGATCAGCTCGTCCTCGAGCCGCTTCCGCGTCTCGGGCGCCACGCTGAAGGCGATGCCGCGCAGCAGCACGCCCTGCGCCTGGAGGCGTCCCGCGAGCTCCGTGATCGCGTCGACGCTCGCCCCCTCGACGACCAGGTCCTGGCTCGCGCGCCAGCGCACGATCTTGCCGCGGTCGTAGACGGGCTGCGTCTGATAGGCGCCGCTCGACACCTCGAGCTCGGCGTCCTGCTTGGCGAGCGCGAGCGCCTCGGCCATGCGGCGGTTCACGCGCGCGGCGAGCGCGGCGGCGTCGCTGCCCTCCTCTTCGACGCCGAGCGTGGCGGCGAGCCAGTCGTTCGGCACCTCGCGCGCGGACTCGACGCGGAAGCTCACCTGATCCTTCGGCGGCGGCAGCAGCTGGGCGGCGGCGGCCGGCGCCGCGCCGAGCAGCGTGACGGCGAGGAGACCCGTTCGGAACATCACACCCCCCTTCGACGCGGGAGGCTAGCGACTGCCCAGGGGGCGGCTTCGCTCGGCTTTGCGTCGCTGCGGGGGACGCACCGTGCGCGTCCGCGTTCAGCCCCTCGCCTGGAGCTCCGCGGCCGCATCGAGGACCGCGCGCACGATCTTGTCGTAGCCGGTGCAGCGGCAGAGGTTGCCCGCGAGGCCGAAGCGCACCTCGCGCTCGCTCGGCGCCGGGTTGCGCTCGAGCAGCGCCTTGGCCGCGACCACGATGCCCGGGGTGCAGACGCCGCACTGGAGCCCCGCGTGCTCGAGGAGCTTCTGCTGCACGGGGTGCAGCGCCCCCGGCTTCGCGACGCCTTCGACCGTCTCCACCGCGCGGCCCTCGGCCTCCGCCGCGAGAACCAGGCACGCGCACACGAGGCGGCCGTCGAAGAGCACCGAGCAGGCGCCGCAGTCTCCCGTGCCGCAGCCCTCCTTCGTGCCGGTCAGACCCACGACGTTCCGGAGCGCGTCGAGGAGCGTCTGGTGGGGATCGCACAGGAACTCGGCGGGCTCGCCGTTGAGGCGGGTCTGCACGTGGAGCTTCACGCGGGGCTCCCTTCGCGCGCGCGCTCGGCGGCCCGGAGCGCGGCGCGCCGGGCGAGCACGCCCGCCACGTGGCGGCGGTAGGCGACCGTCCCGCGCTTGTCGTCGATCGGGCGCGCGGCCGCGCGCGCCGCCTCGGCGAGGCGCGCGAGCGCGGGCTCGTCGAGGCGCGTGCCCACGAGCGCGGTCTCCGCCTCGGGCACGCGGAACGCGGTCGCGCCGACGGCGCCGAGGGCCACGCGCGCCTCGCGGCAGACGCCGTCCGCGCCGAGCGTGACGCGCACCGCGGCACCGACCACGGCGATGTCCATCTCCGTGCGCGGGATCAGGCGCAGGTAGGCGTCGGCGCTTCGCGCGGGCGGCGCAGCGAGGTGGAGCGCCACCAGGAGCTCGCCGCTCCCGAGCGACGTCCGGCCGGGCGCGGTGCAGAGGGCCGCGACCGGGATGCGTCGGCGCCCGTCCGGCCCGGCGAGCTCGGCCTCGGCCTCGTTCACGAGCAGCGCCGGCGTCGTGTCCGCGGCGGGCGAGGCGTTGCAGAGGTTCCCGCCGAGGCTCGCGCGTCCCTGGATCTGCTCGCTTCCGATCAGCGCCACCGCCTCGGCGAGCCCGGGGAAGGAGCGGCGGAGCGCGGGGTGCGCGCGCACCAGCGCGGCGGGCGCGGCCGCGCCGATCGCGATCCCGCCGCCGGCGTCGCGCACCTCGACCAGCTCGGGAATGCGCTTCACGTCGACGAGCACCCCGGCAGAGCGGAGCCCGCTCTGCATCTGGGCGAGGAGATCGGTCCCGCCCGCGAGCACGCACGCCGCGGCGCCGTGCTTCGCGAGGAGGGCGACCGCGTCCTCCACGCGGCGCGGCGCCTCGAAGCTCCTCGCGAGCGCCTCGCTCATGCGCCTCCCGTGAGAGTGCTGCTCATGCGCCCCCCGCGACCATGAGCCTGCTCATGCGCCCCCCGAGATTGGCGGCAGGAAATGGAGCTCGCTCCCCGTCGGGACGGGCTCGAGCCACGGGTCCTGCACGATCTCGCCGTCGATCGCGACGGCGAAGCGCGCGCCGAGCCGCTCCGCGAAGCCCGGGAAACGCGCGTCGAGCTCCTTCACCACGCCGCGCACGTCGCGTGCGGCGAGCGCGACGCGCTCGACGCCCGTGAAGCTGCGGAGCCCGCTCGGGATCACGACCTGGATCACGCCACCCCACCCCTTCGCTCGAGCGCGGCGAGCAGGCGCGGCGGCGAGATCGGCAGCGCCTCCATGCGGACGCCCGTCGCGCGCGCCACGGCGTTCGCCACCGCCGCGAGCGGCGGCACGATCGGCGTCTCGCCGACGCCGCGCACGCCGTAGGGGTGGTTCGGGTTCGGCACCTCGACCACGACCGTGTCGATCATCGGCAGGTCGCTCGCGACCGGCATGCGGTAGTCGAGGAAGCCGGGGTTCTCGAGCACGCCGCTCGCGTCGAAGACGTACTCCTCGTGGAGCGCCCAGCCCACGCCCTGCGCCACGCCGCCCTGCATCTGGCCCTCGACGTAGCTCGGGTGGACGGCGCAGCCGGCGTCCTGCACGGCCGTGTAGCGGATCACGTCCACACGCCCGGTCTCGGGATCGACCTCGACGTCACAGACGTGTGTCGCGAAGCCGGGCCCCGCGCCGCGCGCGTTGAGGTGCGCCTGGCCGCTGATCGGGCCGCCCGTGGCCGAGAGCTGCTTCGCGATCTCCGCGACGCCGAGCGGGTCGCGCTCGAGGCCCGAGCCCTCGGCCGGCACGCAGCGGCCGTCGACGAAGTCGACCTGCGCCGGGTCGCAGCCCCACAGCTTCGCCGCGCGCTCGCGCAGCTGGCGCACCACGTCGCGCGCCGCCTCGACGACGGCCATGCCCGTCGCGAAGGTGACGCGGCTGCCGCCCGTCATGTCCGTGTAGCCGACCGACTCCGTGTCGCCGACCACGGGCCGCACCTTCGCCACGTCGATGCCGAGCTCCTCGGCGGCGAGGATCGCGAGCGAGGCGCGCGAGCCGCCGATGTCCGGGTTCCCGCTCGCGACGACCGCGGTGCCCTCCTCGGTGAGGTGGACCTCTGCCGACGAGCTCATGCCGCCGTTGAACCAGAAGCCGACCGCGACGCCGCGGCCCTGGTTCGCACCGAGCTTCGCCTGGAAATGCGGATGCGCGCGCGCCGCCTCGAGCGTCTCGACGAGGCCGATCCGCTTGAAGCGCGGGCCGTAGGGCGCCTGCGTGCCCTCGCGCGCCGCGTTCCGGAGGCGCAGCTCGATGGGATCCAGGCCGAGCTTCTCGGCGAGCTCGTCGAGCAGCGACTCGACCGCGAAGGCGGCCTGCGGCGCGCCGGGCGCGCGGTAGGCCGCGGTCTTCGGCTTGTTCACGACGACGTCGAAGCCCTCGATCGAGAAGTGATCGAGCGCGTAGGGCGCGAAGATCGTCATCGCGCCCGCCTGCACCGGCGAGCCCGGGAACGCGCCCGCCTCGTACCACAGCCGCGCGCTCCCGGCCGTGAGCCGGCCGTCCCGCGTCGCGCCGAACTTCAGCGCGATCGTCGCCGCGCCGGCGGGCCCCGTCGCGCGGAACACCTCCTCGCGCGACATCACCATCTTCACCGGGCGCCCGGACTTCCGCGACAGCAGGATCGCGAGCGGCTCCTGGTAGACGGTGGTCTTGCCGCCGAAGCCGCCGCCGATCTCGCTCGGGATCACCTTGATCTGCGAGACCTCGAGCCCGAGCACCGCGGCCGAGTAGGCGCGCACCATGAACGGGCCCTGCGTGCAGCACCACACCACCGACTGGCCGTCGGCGTTCGTGCGCGCCACCACGGCGTGCGGCTCGAGGTAGCCCTGGTGCACCGTCTGCGTGCGGAACGTCCGTTCGAGCACGAGATCGGCGCTGGCGAAGCCCTGCGCCGCGTCCCCGCGCTCGAACACGATGCGCGAGGCCACGTTCGGCAGGTTCGCGTCGGCGCCGCGCGTCTTCAGGTCGGCATGCAGCACCGGTGCGCCCTTCGCGAGGGCGGCGTCGACCGAGAGGACGGGCGGCAGCGGCTCGTACTCCACCTCGATCGCCGCGAGCGCCTGCTCCGCCCGCTCCGGCGTGGTGGCCGCGACGGCCGCCACGGCGTGACCGTGGTAGAGCACCTTGTCGCGCGCGAGGATGTTCCGCGAGAGATCGCGGAAGTCCGTCATGCTCTCGCCGCCCGCCGCCTCCCGCGACGGCAGCTCGGGCAGGTCGGCCGCGCTCGCGACCGCCTTCACGCCCGGCAGCGCGAGCGCCTTCGAGACGTCGATGCGGCGGATGCGCGCATGGGCGTGCGGGCTGCGCAGGACGCGGCCCCAGAGCATGTCCGGAAACGCGAGGTCGGCGCCGAAGTTCGCACGGCCCGTGACCTTGTCGACGCCGTCGTGACGGATCGGTCGCGTGCCGACCCAGCGGAATTTCCGGTCGCCGCTCATGACCGCCTCCTCGCAACGGACGCGGTCGAGAACGTATCAGACCTCGCTAGAGCCCGAGCTCGCCCCGCTCGTGGAGCGCGAGGAAGGCGTCGACGAGCGCCGGGTCGAACTGGGTCCCGCGCCCGCGCGCCACCTCCTCCGCGATCTCGGGCACGGTGAGCTTCGCCTCGCGCTTCGCCTTCGGGCGGCCCATGGCGTCGACCGCGTCGGCCAGCGCCACGATGCGCGCCTCGAGCGGGATCGCCTCGCCGGCCCGGCCGTCGGGGTAGCCCGAGCCGTCCCACCACTCGTGGTGGTGCTGCACGATCGGCGCGATCGGCTCCCAGAGGCGGATGCGCGCGAGCATGCGCGCTCCGACGGCGGGGTGGAGGCGCAGCGCGCGCGGGTCGCGGTGGCGCGCCTGCTCGAACTTGAGGAGCCCGATGTCGTGGAGCATGGCGGCGAAGTGGAGGCGCTCGATCCGGTCGGGCGCGAGGCCGAGCGCGTGGCCGAGACGGTTCGCGAGGCGCGCCACGCCCATGGCGTGGCCTTCGCGTTCGACGACGTGGGCGTCGAGCGCGCTCACCAGCAGGTCGGTCACGTGCGCGAAGAAGTTCCGCTGCGCGTCCTCGAGATCGCCGCGGCGGAGCGCCGCACCGGCCATGCCCGCCACGGTCGAGACCGCGTCCAGCACGTCCGGCGCGAGCGCGTCGGCGCGGCCCGCCAGCGCGATCACGCCCTGTCCCGCGCCGCTCGCGCCGATCGGCACCATGACGAGCGCGCGCCCCTCGGCCTCTCCCGCCGCGACGGAGCCCGCCGCGAGCGTCTCGCCGGCGAGCTCGCGCAGCGCGTCCAGGCGCTCGTCCCACCAGCCGCTCTCGAGCGCGCCGCTCGTCTGCTTGCGTTCGAGGGGCTTCCCGGCGTCGCGCGAGAAGAGGACGGCGAGCGCGGCGTGCGGGGCGAGCGCGCCGGCGTGGCACGCCGCGCGGCCGAGCGTCGCCTCGGCGTGGGACTCGCCGGCGAGCTCGCGCGAGGCGGCGACCAGCACCGAGAGTCGCTGGTTGTCCGCGCTCATCCGCGAGAGCGCGCGGCTCGTGATCACGCGCAGCGCGAGGAAGACGGCGAGCGAGAGGAGCGCGAGCGAGACGCAGGCCCCCACCCAGCTCGCGAATGCGAGCTCGTCCCCGGCGTGGACCGGCAGCACGTAGCGCTCGACGACCCAGGCGAAGGCCGCGACGGGCGCGATGCCGCCCACGAAGTAGCTCGCGAACACGGCCCGATCGAGCCGCTGCGAGAAGAGGGAGTGGCGGGCGCGGAGGCGCATCCCGCGCTCTTCGGCGCGCGGAGGAGGCGCCTTGACGCGCGCGGGGCGGGGAGGGTCCCCCGCGGGGACGCGCGGGCTGCGTGAAGCGCTTCATACCGGCGCACCTGCCGGGGCCGATAGGCTGCGTGCGTGCCCACAGGAGGGTTTCCCGATGAAGCCGCTGGCCTTCGTGCTCCTGGTCGTCCTGATCCACGTGAGCGTGGCGTCGCTCGCCGCTTCGAAGCACCTGCTGCGCAGCGACCTCGCGATCCCGTTCCTCGCCTGCGACGCGGCGCGCTGAGCGTCTAGCGGCGGCGACCGATCGTGAAGGTGGCGTAGCGGAACGCCTCGACGGGGGCGGTCCAGCTCGCGATGCCGGCCTTCTCCTCGAGCGCGCGCACGAACGCGCCCGGCTCGGGGATCGACTCCCAGACGTCGGGGAGGAACGTCGCGCAGCACGCGCCCTGGCGGAGGATCAGGCCATCCGCGCCGGTGCGCAGCCGCGCCGCGAGCTCGCGCGCCGAGGCCGCCTCGATCCGCTCGGGCTCGCCCAGGATCGAGAGCGTGAGCTCGAGCGTCGCGAGCTCGTCGGGACCGACGGGCGCGAAGCGCGGGTCGTGGAAGGCGGCGCGAAACGCGTTCGCCGCGACGTCCTCCGCGAGCGTCCGTTCGCGCTCGAGCGAGCCGACGCAGCCCCGCAGCCGCCCCCCGCCCGTCCGCAGCGTCACGAAGCTCGCCCCCACGGCGCGCAGCGCCGGCGGCTCGCGCCCGAGGTCGAGCGCGAGCGCGCACCGGTGGCGCAGTCCGTGCGCGACCGAGCCGCGCGCGATCGCGAGGAGGCGCGCCTCGTCCTCGGCTCCGAAGAGCCCGCTTTGCGCCTCGTCCCGGCTCACGCGGCGGCCGCGTGGAAGGCCCACGCGCCGTAGCCGACCACGCGCCCGCGGCCGCCCGCGGTGTCGCCCGAGTTGCGGAGGTCGAGCGTGCGCGCCACGAGCCCGCGCCCGCGCGCCGCCGCGAGCAGGCCGCGCACCGGCACCGCGCCGCAGGCGGACTCGCGCCCGAGCCCGCCCGGCTCGAGCGCCTCGACGGCGCGGCGGCTCTCCGCGTCGATCCGCCGCGCGGTCTCGTAGTCGTGGTAGTGCGAGAGGTCGGAGCTCACCACCAGGAGCGTCTCGGCGCCGCCCCAGAGCCGCTCGAGCACCTCCTGCACCTCCTCATCGCTCGCGTCGCCCACCACGAAGGGCACGAGCTCGAAGGCGGGCAGCACGCTCTGGAGGAAGGGCAGCTGCACCTCGAGGCTGTGCTCGCCCGCGTGCGGCGCGTCGCTCACCGCGCACTGCGGCAGGTCGATCAGGCCGTCGAGCGCCGCCCGGTCGATCCGGACGACACCGAGCGGTGTGGCGAAGGCATCGGCACGCGGCGCCGCGAGGCCCCGGAGGAACGCGCGGTGCGCGGGGCCGAGCAGCACGACGCGCGAGATCCGCTCCGCCTGCCGGGCGGCGCGCCGGTAGCCCGCCGCCGCGACCTCGCCCGAGTAGACGTAGCCCGCGTGCGGAACGACGAGCGCCTTCGCGGGCGGCTCGCCGGGCGGCGGAGCGGCGGCCTCCGCGAGGCAGCGCGCGACGAGGGCCCGCAGCTCGGCGGGGTCCGCCGGGTAGAAGGAGCCCGCGACCGCTGGGGCCCGCACGCGCATGGACGCCGCCTCCACCGACGCTGGATGCTTCGCAGAGCCGCGCCTCCGGGTCAAGCCGGGTCGAGCCGCCTCGGGGAGTTGCCGCGGCGCGCGACAGGACGAGACTCCGGGCGTGTCCGCGCCCGACCCGAGCATCGTCCCCGCCCGCCACTGGCAGCGCCTCTCCGGCGGCGAGCTCCAGTGCGACGTCTGTCCCCGACACTGCCGCCTGTCGGACGGCCAGCGCGGCCTCTGCTTCGTGCGCGCGCGCGAGGGCGACCGTCTCGTCCTCACCAGCTGGGGCCGCTCGAGCGGCTACTGCATCGACCCGATCGAGAAGAAGCCGCTGAACCACTTCCTGCCCGGGACGCCCGTGCTCTCCTTCGGCACGGCGGGCTGCAACCTCGCGTGCCGCTTCTGCCAGAACTGGGACATCTCGAAGAGCCGCGAGCTCGCGCGCCTCTCCGACGAGGCGCCGCCCGAGCGCATCGCGGCCGCCGCGAAGGCGCTCGGCTGCCGGAGCGTCGCCTACACCTACAACGATCCCGTGATCTTCCTCGAGTACGCCGTCGACACCGCGCGCGCCTGCCGCGCGCAGGGGATCCGGAGCGTCGCGGTGACGGCCGGCTACGTGGACCCCGCCGCGCGCGCGGACCTCTTCGCCGAGATGGACGCGGCGAACGTCGACCTGAAGGCCTTCACGGAGTCGTTCTACAAGAAGGTCTGCGCCGGGAGCCTCGCGCCCGTGCTGGAGACGCTCGCGTACCTCCACGACGAGACGGAGGTCTGGCTCGAGGTGACGACCCTCCTCATCCCGGGCGAGAACGACTCCGAGGCGGAGCTGCACGCCGCGAGCGCGTGGTTCGCCGAGAGGCTCGGGCCCGACGTGCCGTGGCACTTCACGGCGTTCCATCCCGACTACCGCATGCTCGACAAGGCGCGCACGCCCGCCGCGACGCTCCGGCGGGCACGCGCGATCGCGCGCTCCTACGGGCTCCACTACGTCTACACGGGCAACGTGCACGACGCGGACGGCGGCAGCACGACCTGCAAGGGCTGCGGCGAGCGCGTGATCGGACGCGACTGGTTCGCGCTCACCGGGTGGCAGCTCGACGCCCAGGGCGCCTGCCGCCGCTGCGGCGCGCCGTGCGCAGGCGTGTTCGAGCCGGCGCCCGGCGACTGGGGCGCGCGGCGCGAGCCGGTCCGGCTCGCGGACTTCGCCTGATCAGACGTGGTTCCGGAGCATCAGCTCCTTCGGGTGCGGCTCGAGATAGACCTGGCCCGCGAGATACGGGACGTCGAGCCGCTCGACGGTGTGGCGGATCAGCGCGAGCGGGACGACGAGCGGCACGAGCCCGGCGCGGTAGTCCGCGATCTCGCGGGCGAGCGCCGCGCGCGTCCCGGCGTCGAGCCGGCCGCGGAAGTGGCCGAGGCAGTGCTCGAGCACGTTCACGTGCCGCCGCGGCGTGGCCCGCACCGCGAGCGCGTCCATGAACTCGCGCGTGTAGCGGCGCTCGAGCTCGGCGCGCGGGAGCCGCTTCGCGCCGGCCACGAGGCGCCCGAGCCGCCGGTACGCCTCGGGCGAGTGCGCGAGGAGCTGGAGCTTGTGCGCCGTGTGGAACGCGACCAGGCGCCGGACCGAGAAGCGCGCGGCGAAGAGCGAGCGCAGCCGCCGGTACGCGAACACGCGCTCGATCCAGCTCTCGCGGAGCGCCGGGTCCTGGAGGCGGCCCTCCTCCTCGACGGGGAGCGCGGGCTCCGCGGCGAGCAGGGCCGCCGCGAAGAGCCCGCGGCCGTCGCGGCGAGCGAGCCCCGACGGCTCGCGCACCCGGACGCGCTCCCTCCCGCAGCTCGGCGAGTCCTTCTTCAGCACGTAGCCGCAGAGCTCGAGCTTCGCGAGCGCGCGCACTCGCTCGGCCGCGAACGCTTCCATCGCGTCGGTCCAGTCGCGGCCGCTCCTGGCGCCGACCATCCGGAGGCGCGCGCCCGCG
>Ga0075327_1000064_pt1 | contig 23557 bp, 21 predicted proteins | sample MayberrySE_Catta_2_FD_120056 | JGI IMG/M metagenome (GOLD analysis project Ga0075327, IMG submission 120056) | Natural and restored wetland microbial communities from the San Francisco Bay, California, USA, that impact long-term carbon... | ecosystem: Environmental > Terrestrial > Soil >...
CATCCCCTTCTTCGACTGCCGCAGCGTGATCGCCGCCGTCAGCGTCGTCTTGCCGTGATCCACGTGACCGATCGTCCCCACGTTCACGTGCGGCTTCTTGCGTTCGAACTTGGACTTGGCCATCGGATGGCGTTCCTTCCCTCGTTGTCTCGTCTGCGATCCGGGAACCGGAGCTCACGACCGGGATCGAACCGGTGACCTCGTCCTTACCAAGGACGTGCTCTACCGACTGAGCTACGTGAGCATCGACTCCAACGTCGTGAACGGAGCGGGAAACGGGATTCGAACCCGCGACCCCGAGCTTGGAAGGCTCGTGCTCTAGCCAGCTGAGCTATTCCCGCGTGTGTCTCGCCCGCCGCCTGCGGCGTGTGGTGGAGAGGGGAGGATTCGAACCTCCGAAGGCAAAGCCAGCAGATTTACAGTCTGCCCCGTTTGACCGCTTCGGTACCTCTCCGCTCCTCGCGAGGACGCTGCCTCGCCGAATTCCCCTTTCCCCAAGATCCCGTCGCTCACGCCCGTCGCGAGCGAAAAAAGCGAAAGGCGTCCCACGCTGCGCGACGTCCTCCTACGCCGTGCAGTGTCAGAACGCTGTGGAAGATCGTTCTCTGGGACCGACGCGTCGGTGCTGCGCTCGATCCGTGTTGGATGGTGCCGGAACCCCCGACTCGTGCGGCCATGAACCGGCTGGAGCTGGCGAGGGGACTCGAACCCTTAACCTGCGGATTACAAATCCGCCGCTCTACCGATTGAGCTACGCCAGCCTGGCTCGACCGCGGGCGCGCACTATAGGGCGCGCCGGGGGATGGCGCAACAAACCCCCGGAATCCGTGGACTTGCGGTGCCGAGCCGCCAGCGCGACGGAGGCTTTACCCTGGGGGGACGTGGCTCGCTGCCCCATGCCCCTCACGTTTTCGAGCGGCGCCGCGACACCTCGAACGCGAGCACGGCGGCCGCGGCCCCGACGTTCAGCGAAGCGACCCGGCCCCGCATCGGGATCCGCACGCGCTGGTCGAGCTCCTTGGCCACCCCGGGCCGGAGCCCGCGCTCCTCGCTGCCGAGGACCAGGACGAGCGCGCCGGTCCAGAGCGCGTCGGGGGTCGCGTCGAGGGGGGTCGCGTCCGGGCTCGCGTCCGCGCCGAGGCGCCAGTAGCCGCGCTCGTGCAGCGCGCGGAGCGCACGCGCCAGGTTCGGGACGCGCACCACCGGGAGGTGCTCGATGGCGCCCGCGCTCGCCCGCGACACCGCCGGGGACAGCGGCGGGGCGCGGCGGCGCGTCAGGACGAGCGCCGCCGCCCCCGCTCCCTCGGCCGCCCGTGCCACCGCCCCGACGTTCTGGGGATCTTCCACTTCGTCGAGCGCGACCAGCACCGGCGCGGCCTCGAGCGGGAGGCGGAGGGCGTCCGGCAGGCCGAGCTCGGGCAGCGGTCCGGCCCGCAGCAGGACGCCCTGGCTCCGCGCGCCGGGCGGGAGGCCCGCCTCGAGCTCCGAGCTCGGGCCCCACTCCACCGGGACGCCGGCGGCCTCCGCGAGGTCGAGCAGCTCGCGGGCGCCGCGCGGCGAGCTCGGAGTCGAGCTCGCGCCGGGGCCCGGGCTCCGGATCCAGAGCGAGCCCAGGCGGCGGCGCCGCGCGCGCAGTGCCTCGCGCACCGACTGGAGCCCTGCGAGCACGTCCATGCCCGCAGGATCCCGAGATCCCCGCGCCCTGCCTAGGCCCCGAGCATCCGCCGCAGCGGGCCGAGCTCGCGGAGCACCCCGTCCGGGTCCGCGATGCGGGGGTGGTTCTTGATCTCGAACTCGAGGTAGGCGACGAGCTCGCCGACTGCGGCCGTGAGGGACTCGGCCCGGTCGCCCGGCAGCTTGCTCGCGCGGAGCGCCAGCAGCTCGGGATCGAGCGTGCCGCCCGGCCCGAGCCGGACGCCGGTCAGCAGCGCCGGATAGCGGGCGCTCGCGTCCTCCAGCACGCGCGCGAGGCGCTCGTCGCCGGAGTCGTCGCCGTCCGCCTCGGCCACGCGGCTCACGAGCTCGGCCACGAGCTTCGCGAGCGAGGTCGCGCGCGTGCGGAGCTCGTGCTCGTCCTCGAGCTCGAACTCGGTCCCCGCGCGCGCGGGCGTCGCGAGCCGGGTGAGCTTCAGCGCGCCCACGAGCCGCAGCAGCTGGATGCTCCGCGCCGCCGACTCGCGGTCGAGGCGCAGCGCGTCGCACACCTCGGCGAACGAGCGCTCCGTGCCGATGGCGTCCGCGAGGGCACGCTCGGTGCCGGCGAGCCGGCCGCCGAAGCCGGCGGTGCGCGCGAGCCGGACGCAGGGATCGTCGAGCACGCTCAGGAACTTCTTCAGCTCCTGGCTGCGCTGGATGCCCTCCGCCACGAGGCGCCGCGTCTCGAGCGAGAGCCGCACCACGTTGTCCGGCTGGTGCTCGCCCTCCCAGAACCAGACCGTGCCGCCGGGCATCGCGAAGAGCGAGCGCACGATCTCCTCGACCTGGTACTTCACGCCGTTCCACAGCTCGCGCGGCGTCAGGAAGCCCCGCTCGACCAGCGCCTTGCCGAAGCGGTCCCCCGGCGCGTGGCGCTCTTCGGCCTCGCGCAGCTGCTCGAGCGAGATCACGCCGGCGCGCAGCAGGCACTCGCCGAGCCGGTCCACGCGCTGGTTCGATGCCGCGAACACGACCTCGCCGCGAAACAGGTAGATCCACTTGACGTGGTCGCGGTGGACGAACTGGAGCAGGCCCGAGCGCTGCGACTCGTGAAGCGCGTTCAGGAGCGACGCGAGGGGCAGCGCGTGGAGCTCGACGCGCAGCGCCGGCAGGCCGCGCGCGGGAGACGGCAGCGGAGCGCCGACGCGCTCGAGGACCAGCGCGTTCGGCGCGATCTCGAGCACGCGCAGGCGCTCGTCGGGACCGAGCCCGATGCGCGCGCGCTCGGCAGGCGCGAGGCTCTCGACCCAGATCTCCTCGGGCGTCATCGGCCCTCCCGCCCGCCGCGTGACCGAAGCCGTTCATCGTCTGTGCGAGGGAGGGGCTTGAGCGACCGCGGCGGATCTGCGCTCAAGCTGCCTCTCGGCGGACCCGAAATGGAGCGCGGAAGGGGACCCCATGCCGGACCACGCCTCGACGCGCCGACACCAGCGCATCGCAATGCGCCTGCCCGTCGACGTCTCGACCATCGACCCCGAGCGCGACCCGCGCACCGGACGTCCCTACTTCCGCGCCTGCCGCGAGCTGTGCGGGAACCTCTCCACCGGCGGCATGTTCATCGCGACGTCCGAGCCGCCGAGCCCGGGCCGCCGGCTGCTGGTCCGCATCCACGCGCCCGACGGTGCGCCGATCGAGGCGGTGGCGCGCGTGGCGTGGCGAGCGCCCGGCGTGGGGGGTGTCGGCGTGGAGTTCGTCGGGGCGAACGCCGCCACGCACGCCGCGCTCGAGCGGATCGTGACCGGCCGGCGCGCGAACGCCCCCGCTCCGCGGGACGGCTGACCCATCGGCCCCCCGAAGCGATATGCTCCGCCCGCCATGACCCAGCGAGGCAGCTTCCGGATCGCGAGCCGCAGCCGAGCGTGGGAGTCGTCGCTCGACCCCGCGCTGCGAAGCGCCAAGCGCCTCGAGCGCCTGCTCGACTCGCTCTGTCTCGAGATCCAGGACGCCGCGACCACGGTGCGCGCGCGGCGGGTGTTCGACAGCCCGCGCGAGATCTTCCGCCTGGAGATCGAGAGCCCGGGGCTCGGCTACCAGCGCACCACGCTGCTGGATCGCGACGCGCTCGAGGAGCTCCTCGCGATCGACGCCGTCCGCTCGCGCCTGCAGCTGCAGATCGAGTAGCCGCCGCCGAGTGCGGCGAGCCAGGGCGTCTCCTAGCTTCTCGCCCGCTTCGCCCGGGTGGCGGAACCGGTAGACGCGGGTGACTTAAAATCACCTGCCCTCGTGGGCTTGCAGGTTCGAACCCTGCCCCGGGCACGCCCGCCTCGCGCGACCCGGCGGGGCTGGAAGAGGCCGCTGGAGACCGGTACCCGCTCCGGCTCCAAGAAACAGGTGATGTCGCCTCCGCGTGCACCGGTCTCCAGCGGCCGGAACTCGGATGCGATCTGAGCGGCGGGCGCGAGGCGCAAGGCAATCGGCTGGGAGGGCCGGCGGAGCCCCCGCTCTGCGGAGGCGACATCACCCGATTCTGGGAGCCGGAGCAGAGTGGGGGCTCCGCCGGCCCAGGCTCCCGGCTCGACGTGTGACCAACGCTCGTGGAGATGACGTCTAGACGGCGACGGAGAGGCAGACCTCGAGCAGGCGCGCGGCCGCCTCGAGGGCGAGCGGCTGGGAGAGGCGCTTCGGCGGATCGTCGCGCAGCTCGGCCACCACCTCGCCCACGGCCGCGGCCAGGAAGACGCTCGGCTCGAGCGCCGCGGCCGGCAGGGCCGCGCCGCCGATCAGCGCCGAGCGCGTCTCGCGCAGTCGGCGCGCGCGGCCGAGCGCATCGGCGTAGGCGATTCCGCTGCCGCGCAGCCAGGCGCCGTGCAGCTCGCTCGCGAGCGCGCCCGGCGCGGCCGGCGCGCTCTCGAGCCCGGCGAGCGCTCCGATCACGCGCGCCCCGATGCGCTCCTCTGCGAGATGCTCGGGCGCGTCGACCGCGAAGGCGTAGCTGACCGCGTGCAGGAAGCGCGCGACGACGGCGAGCCACTCGTCGAACGCGCCGCGGAACGCCTCGGCGAGCTGGGCGGCGGCGAAGCGATGGAGCGGATCGGCGAGCAGCGCGGCCTGCGCGCGGAGCGCGTGGCGGAGCGGCGCCTCGTAGCCGAGCTCCTGCGCGTGCGCATCGAGGATGCGGAGCAGGTGGGCCTTCGTGCGCCGCTCGGCGAACACGGTGCGGATCAGCCGCTCGCGCGCGACCGCGGGCTCGGCCGGGATCAGCGCGTCGAGCGCCTGCCCGATGCGCTCGGCCTCGCCGCGCAGTGCCTGGTCGAGCAGCGCCCCGACCACGGCGCGCTTGTCGTCGAAGTACTGGTAGAGCGATCCCACGCTGAAGCCGGCCACGCGCGCCACGCGGTTCGTGGACGCCGCGGGGTAGCCCTCCGCGCGCAGCACGCGGTCGGCCGCCTCGAGGATGGCCTCGACCGTGCTGCGCGAGCGCGCCTGGCGTGGCGTCTTCCGAAGTCGGCCGTCGAGCTCTTCCACGCTGCTCCCTGCTGCAGTGAACCGTGCTTCCCCGCAAAGGTGGGTCGACCCGCAGCAGGGGTCGGGCTCCCCTGGGGGATCCCGACCCGCCCTATCTAAGAGGCGCTCGAGCGGGCTGCCGCGGAGGCCGCCGATCCTCCATCCTCGCGCGCCGAACCGGCCGCGGGCCGCAGGCGAACGGAGCGCAGCGATGCCGAGCGAACGCACCCCCGTCCTGGTCGGCGCGGCGGCCGTGCAGCAGCGCGAGGACGACCCGGAGCGCGCGCTCGACCCGCTCGCCTTGATGGGCGAGGCGCTCGAGCGTGCGGCGCGGGACGCCGGCAGCCGCGCCCTGCTCGCCCGCGCCGATCGCATCCTCGTGCCGCGCGGCTTCTGGGACACTCCGGACCCGGGCCGCGCGCTCGCGGAGCGCTTCGGCGCGGCGGGCGCGCGCACCTGCGTGGCCGAGGTGGGCGTCCTCCAGACGACCCTCCTCGGCGCCGCCGCGCGCGACATCGCCGCGGGGCGCGCCGACGTCGTGCTCGTCAGCGGCGGCGAGGCGCGCCACCGCGCACGGCGCGCGCAGCAGCTCGGCCGCGAGGCGCCGGTGACGCGCCAGCCGCCCGGCGTGGTGCCCGACGAGGTCCTGCGCCCGCATGCGGAGATCCTGAGCCCGCTCGAGCTCCGGATCGGCCTCCAGATGCCCGTCACGCAGTACGCGCTGATCGAGAACGCGCTGCGCTTCGCCGAGAAGCAGCCGCTCGACGCGCACCGCGACGCGGTCGCCGCGCTCCAGGCGCGCGCGAGCGCGGCCGCCGCTGCGAACCTCGACGCGTGGGACCGGAAGCGGCACGAGGCGGGCGAGATCCGCGGGCCGGCGCCCGGCAACCGCATGCTCGCCTTCCCATACACGAAGCTCCACACCTCGCAGTGGAACGTCGACCAGGCCGCCGGCCTGGTGCTGTGCTCGCTCGGGACGGCGCGCGCGCTGGGCCTCCCGGCCGGTCGTCTCGTGTACCCGCTCGCCGTCGCGGACGCGAACCACATGGTGCCGCTCGCCTCGCGCCCGGCCCTCCACCGCGCGCCGGGCTTCGCGCACGCGGGGCGCCTCGCGTTCGCGCACGCCGGGCTCCGCGCGAGCGCGCTCCGCCACCTCGAGCTCTACAGCTGCTTCCCGGTCGCCGTCCGTGTCCAGGCGCGCGAGCTCGGCATCGAGGAGGCGCGGCCGCTCACGGTCACGGGCGGCATGACCTTCGCGGGCGGCCCGCTCAACAACTTCGTGCTCCAGGCGCTCGTGAAGATGGTCGAGGTGCTGCGCGGAGAGCCCGGCGCCACCGGGCTCGTGACCGCGGTGAGCGGCATCCTCACGAAGCAGGGCGTCTCGCTGTGGTCCTCGGGCGCGCCCGAGCGCGCCTTCGCCTTCCTCGACGCGACGGAGGAGACGGCGCGCGAGCAGCCGCCGCTTCCCCTGCTCGAGCGCTTCGACGGCACGGCGCGCGTCGCGAGCCATACCGTGCTCTTCGAGGGCGAGCGCGCCGCGCGTAGCGTGTTCATCTGCGATCTCGACGACGGCCGGCGCACCCTCGCCGCGAGCGACGACCCGGCGCTCGCCGCGCTCGGCACGCGCGAGGAGCTCTGCGGGCGCGGCGTCCGGCTCGCGGGCGGGCGGGCCGAGCTGGCCTGAGGGCGGGCGGGAAAAGCGCCCGCTCGGGCAGTAGGCTTCCAGCCGGTGGTGGGGAGCGCCGCGCGCCGCAGGTCGCGCGAGCGCGGCGGCGCCCCGCCCCGCGTTCCGGCTTGCGTCCTCGGGTCGCGCGGCCGGCAGGAGGATGCGCGAGGATGGACGCCACACGGGTCGACGAGGGGGTGCCGCGCCGCACCTTCCAGTCGCTCCGCTTCCTCTTCGCCGTCGGCATCGAGTGCAGCTGCCCGCTCATCTCCGGCGGGCGCCGCGTCGACCAGCTCCACGAGACCGGCCACTACGAGCTCTGGGAGAAGGACCTCGCGCTCGTCCAGGACCTCGGCGTCGAGTACCTCCGCTACGGGCTTCCGATCCACCGCGTCTTCCTCGGGCCCGGCCGCTACGACTGGTCGTTCGCCGACCGCGTGCTGGCCCGCATGCGGGAGCTCCGCATCGAGCCGATCCTCGATCTCGTCCACTTCGGCCTGCCCGACTGGCTCGGCTCGTTCCAGAACCCGGAGTGGCCGCGCCACGTCGCCGCGTACGCGCGCGCGGTCGCCGAGCGCTATCCCTGGATCCGCTTCTACACGCCGGTGAACGAGATCTACATCACGGCCCAGTTCTCGGCGGCGTTCGGCTGGTGGAACGAGCGCCTGCGCAGCGACGAGGCGTTCGTGCGCAACCTGAAGCACTCGGTGCAGGCGTCCCGCGAGATCATGCGTCAGATCCTCGACGTCCGGGGCGACGCGATCTTCATCCTGAGCGAGAGCACGGAGTACGTGCATCCCGGCAGCCCCGACATGGTCACCGCCGCGCAGTTCCTGAACGAGCGGCGCTTCCTGTCGCTCGATCTGCTGTTCGGCCACGACGTCTCGGCGCGCGCGTACACGTATCTGATGCGGAGCGGCATGACCGCCGAGGAATACGACGCCTTCCACGCCGACACGAGCCACCGCTCGCACTGCGTGATGGGCACCGACTACTACGTCTCGAACGAGCACATCCTGCGCCGCGACGGCCGCACGATCGGTTCGGGCGAGGTCTACGGGTACTACGTCATCACCCGCCAGTACTACGACCGCTACCGCATTCCGGTCATGCACACGGAGACGAACCGCGACTGCTCGGAGGCCACCATGTGGCTCTGGAAGCAGTGGATGAACCTCCTGCGCCTGCGCGACGACGGCGTCCCGATCATCGGCTTCACCTGGTACGGGCTCGTCGACATGAAGGACTGGGACAGCGCGCTCACGCGGCCGCGCGGTCACGTGAATCGCGTGGGCCTCTACTCGCTGAAGCGCCGGCCGCGCAAGGTGGCGCTCGAGTACCGGCGCCTGATGCGCGAGTACGCGCAGCTCGAGATCAGCCGGACGAAGCTGCCCGTTCTGACGGCATGACGCGATGGAGCGCGGCGCCGAGCGGGGCCTCCGCGGTGCGCAGCGGCGCCTCGGCGGGGTAGCGGATGCCCACGGTGACCTCCGGCTCGCCCGTGAGCAGACGGTTCACGAGCTCCACGCCCTGCATCAGAGAGTGGTCGGTGTTGCTGACCTCGTACTTCCAGAGGCCGAAGCGGCCGCGGGAATGGATCGAGAGGCCCTCGAGCACGGGCAGCACCTCGCGCAGGATCCGATCGCGCTCCACCGTCGGCACCGGGTAGCTGTAGTCCGCCTCGAACGACCACAGGGAGACGATGTCGTCCTGCTCGCGCTCCTCGAGGAGACCGGCCGCCACGAGGCCGCGCACGGTCTGCTCGACCGCCCGGCGCCGGTCGAGCGGCTTGAACTCGCTGGTGCTCGTCTCGCAGAGCAGCGAGTAGTGGCCGGGGCCCGGCGTCATGTGCGCCGAGTAGTTCGAGAGGTAGGTGACGCGGTAGAAGGGGCAGTCCGACTCGGGGAAGTACATCCAGCTGCGCGGGCTCGGGCAGGGGCGCCGGATGCCGACGCCGACCATCACGCCGCTGCTGTGGCGCAGCTGCGAGGCCGCCTCGCGGACCGCGGCCGGGATTCCGGGCCCGATGATGTCGTGACACAGGCGGTCGAGCGGGAGCGTGCTGATCAGCACGTCGTAGCGGACGCTCTCGCCGTCCGTGAAGCGCACGCGCCTCTCGACGGGGTCGATCCGCTCGACACACCGGCCGAGCGAGAGATGGCCGGCGAGCGGCTTCGCGAAGCGGCGATAGAAGTCACCCGTGCCGCCGTGCAGCGGGTACTTGAAGCGGTTGTTCGGACCCCAGCCGAAGTCGTCCTTGCCGAGCACGACGTTCGCGAGCGCGCGGTCCACGTCGATCACCGCCACGCGCTCGCCGATCCATTCCTTGCTCAGCATCCGGAGCGGATGGGCCCACACCTTGAAGTTGTACGGCTTCATGAAGTGCGCGCAGATGCCGTCGCCGAACACGCGCTCGACGAACTCCTCGAAGTTGCGGGCGCTGCGATGCCCGCCCGTCCGTTGCGCCTCGATCAGCCCGCGCAGGCATGCGAGCCGCGCGTCGGGCGGCAGGTAGCGGATGTTGTTCTGGAACGGATACGGCACCCACGTGCCGCACGAGCGCACCCAGCTCTCCCGCGTGTTGAGCTGGTACGCGTCGCCGACCAGCTTCTCGAACACGCGGTCGTAGTAGTCGTAGTGGCTGAACATCACGTGGCCGCCGATGTCCCACGTGAAGCCGGCCGCGTCCGTGAAGCTGGCGGCGAGGCCGCCGAGGTGGTCGGCGCGCTCGTAGACGTGGAAGTTCCGGTGGCCGAGCTCCGCGAGGCGGTAGCCGGCGCCGAGCCCGGTCGGTCCCGCGCCGAGGACGACGATCTTCGCTTCGCTCACGGGGACTCCTCTCGGCTCAGCTGCCCGGCGTCGGCGCGAACTCGAGCAGCGCTTCGCCGAGAGGCTCGATCCGCGCGGCGTCCGTCCGCGCGCGGCGCGCGACCGCTTCGGTCACGAGCGCCAGCATCTCCTCGATGGTCCGTTCCCAGCTCGCGGCGCGCGCCCGCTCGACGCCCCTGCGGATCCGCTCCCGGTCGGGCGCCTCGAGCGCCCGCTCGATGCACGTTACGAGCCCTTCGGGCGTCCGCTCGATGTCCATCACGTCCGCGTACTGCCGCACCACGTCCCGCACCGGCGTCGACACGCAGGGCCGGCCGGTCGCCAGGTATTCGAGCGCCTTCGTCGGGTTGATGAACTCGGTCGCGGCGTTCAGCGCGAAAGCCATCAGGCAGGCGTCGAACGCGCGGCAGTAGCTCGGCAGCGCCGAGTAGTCGCGACCGCCCATCCAGTAGAGGTTCGGCGCGTGCGCGAGCACGTTCGGGTCGATCTTCACGATCGGGCCGATCATCGCGAAGGACCAGTCGGGCCGGAGCCGCGCCATCTCGCCGACGAGCGGATGGTCGACGCGCTCGTCGACGACGCCGAACCAGCCGATGATGGGCCGCTGCATGAAGTCGATGTCCGGCGGGATCGGCGCCGCCATGTCGCACGCCTGCGCGAAGTGCTCGAACTCGACGCCACAGCCGAAGAAGTGCGCGTTGGCGTGGTGCTCCCGCTTCTTCGTCCAGAGCTCGTGGCCCCCGGTGAAGACGACGTCGGCGTGCCGCAGCAGGAAGCGCTCGTACTCGACGAGGCGGCGCGGCGCGCCGGCGAACTGCGAGAGCTCGTCCATGCAGTCGTAGACGACGGCGCGCGCATCGAGCCAGCCGAGCGACCAGGAAGCGGCGAGCGGGCTGTAGTACCAGAGCACGGGGCGCTCGAGCGCGCCGTCGGGATGGCTCCGCTCGATCGCCTCGCGCGCGAGGCGGCGCAGCTCGGCCGGAAGATCGGCGCGCCGCGCCCAGGCGGGGGGCCCGTGCGGGCACGCGACGATGACGTTCGGCATCACGCGATGGAGCTCGATGCGCGGCGGCTCTCCGGCGCGGAGGTCGAAGAGCGGCTCCTCGACGAAGAGCACCGGATGCTCCTTCGCGACCCGCGAGAGGAGCTGCTGCGGCCGCTGCCACACGAAGCCCCAACGCAGATGGCTGAACACGACGAGGCCGAAGCCCGTGTCCGCGCGCGGGGCGGCGAACGCCGAGACCGGCGCCGCGGCGCCTGGCGCGGCAGCGACCTCGCCCGACACGGCAGGCTCGCGCCGCTCCGCGACCGCCACGACCGGCGTCGGCGGCGCGGCCGCGGGGGCGGCGAGCGCCTCCGCCGGCAGCGCGAGCCGGCTCGCGTCGAGCGCGCCGACGGCCTCGTCGCCCCGCGCCGCGAGCTCGGCGAAGCGGCGGGCGAGCGGCGTCGTGACCCGGGAGAGCACGCCGTCGCGGCGCCGCACGAGCTTGAACAGCCCCACCTCGTGGAGCTTCCCGATCCGATGCGTGAGCGCGCCGTCCCAGTCGACGTGATCGAAGAGCGGCCACCAGACGAGGCCCATGAGCGGGACCCCTTGCTCGCGGAGCCGCCGAACGTCGCGCACGATCTGCGCGAGCCACGTCTCGCGCGCAACCGGGTGCCCCTCGATGCTGGTCTCGCTCACGAGCATCGGCAGCGCGTAGCGCTCGTGGTACGCGCGGGCCACGCCGGTCAAGCCCGCGGGCGCGCTCGCGCGCCGCTGCACCATGCCCTTCGGCCCGCGCTCGAGCTGCCAGTCCGAGTGCGCGTAGTAGTCGAGCCCGATCCAGTCGGGCGCCTGCGGATGGAGGCGCAGCCACTCGAGATCGAGCTCGCTCATGCCGTGGCCGGTGAGCCAGCCGTGGAGCGGATGCTCCGCGTCGACCCGGCCGGCGAGCAGGTCGAGAATCAGGAAGCGGCGCAGGTTCCGGAGCCGGCACTCGCTCGCGAGCGTCTCGTCCGCGGTCTGGAAGTTGTCCGCGGCGTCGCAGAGCAGCACGCGCGCGCCCGGCGCGCCCCGCCGGATCGCGGCGATCGCGCGGCTCGTCGCGATCGCGACGCGGGCGAGCACGGGCATGTAGCCGCGCCAGCGGCGGCCGTGCGGCGGCCAGAAGCCGAGGTCCCCGCTGAACAGGCTCGTCACCAGCGGCTCGTTGAACGGGCACCAGGTCTCGACGAGCGAGCGGTAGCGCTGGGTGAGCGCGCTCGCGAGGCGCTCGAGGGACTCCGGGAAGCGCGGGTCGCCGACCGCCTGGCGCAGCCAGCGCGGGGTCCCGAAGTGCATCACGTCGAGGAGCGGCGCGATGCCGAGCTCGCGGCAGAAGGCGAGGCGCTCGTCGGCGAGCGACCAGTCGAAGCGGCCCGGCTCGGGCTCGAGGGTGTGCCACGGGATCGCGTAGCGCAGGTGCCGGAGGCCGAGCTCTTCGGCCGCGCGCCGCAGGTCGTCGCGCCAGAAGCGGTTGTGCTGGGTCCACTCGAACTGGTCGACGTCGAGGTGCGGGAGCGTCGAGCTCTCGATGCCGGCGCCCCAGAGGAAGCCCGCGTCCGCCGTGGGCACCTCTCGCTTGCGACTCGCTCGCCGCGCTCTTCGCTGATCTCCCACCGGGATGGCTCCAGGGCTGGAAAGGGTTCGGCAGCCCCGTCGCTACCGGTGTGCGTGATCGTGGAGGCGGCTCTGCGCGTAGCGGCGCCAGTCGAAGTCCCCGCCCTCGGTCCGAAGCGGCGAGCCGGCGCTGCCCTCGCTCTTCGGACGGGCCGTCGCGGCCGCCCCGCGCTCGGCGGCGCGCCGCCGTCTCACCCGCGCCCGCTTGTCCTCGCTGCCGCGCATCACCCGGTGGCTCTTGCAACCGACGTGCCCGGGGGAAACACCGTCGGAGAAGGGATTCAGGGCCGGCCGCGGAAGCGGTTCTACAAAGCGCGCGCGCGCGGGAGCCGCGCCAGGCGCGCGAGCTCGCGCGCAACCGGGCGCGCCTTGCGCGAGGGATCGAAGAGACCGACCTCGGTCACCGCGCCGACCGGGTGGACGAGCGCGGTCTGCCAGTCGTACTGGTCGCCGCGGCTGTACCAGCAGAGCCCGCGCACCGGCAGCGCCTCGGCGCGGAGGCGCTCGAGGCGCGCCACGAGCGCGCGGAGCCAGGGCACCTGCTGCTCGAGCGGGAGCGACAGGTTCGAGGTCTCCGCGACCCAGAAGGGGACGCCGTAGCGCGCGTACCAGCGCCGCGCTTCCTCCACGTAGAGGTCGACCCGCTCCTCCACCGTCCATGCGGGCGCCGGCCCGCCGATCGGCGCGAGCGAGACGGGGTAGAAGTCGTGACCGGCGACCACGTGCTCGCGCGTTGCGAGCCCGGCGATCCGGGCGCGCAGCCCATCGGGCAGCGCGGCCAGCTCGCGCTCGCCGGCCGGCGGCGGCGCCACGCCGAGCTGTAGATCCCACACCAGCCACTCGAGCGCGCGCCGCTCCTCGACGGCCTCCTCCTGCCCCGCGGCCACCGCGACGGGGACCCCGAAGCCCTCCGCACCGATCCACGCGCCGCCGCGATCCGCCCGCACCCGCGCCAGCGCCTCGAGGTTCGCGAGGCAGACGTGCGCGAGGATCCGGACCCAGTCGCCGCGCGAGCGGAGGCGGTCGTTCCAGTTTCCGAGGAGCCCCGACATGAGCGCGGTGATGCCCGGCTCGTTCACCGGCGTGAACCAGCGCGGCGCGCGGTAGCGCGCGAGGAAGGCATCGACGTAGCGGACGAAGCCCTCGACCCACGCCGGATCCGCGAAGCCCGCGTAGTGGTCCGGGAGCCCGAAGTGGCAGAAGTCGACGATGGGCTCGAGCCCGGCCCGCTCGCACGCCGCGAGCGCGCGGTCCCAGAGGCTCCAGTCGTAGCGGCCCGGCGCGAGCTCGCTGCGCCGCCACGGCATCCCGTAGCGCACGATGCCGATGCCGAGCTCCGCCACGTCGGCGAGGTCGCGTTCGAGGCGCTCGTAGTGGCCGCTCGCCGCGAACTGGTCGTGGCGGACCGGGCGCCCGTCGCGGCCCTCCACCCAGGGATCGGAGCCCTCCTCACCGACCGCCCACGCGAAGTCGGGAAAGCCGTCGCTCATCGGGGTCCCTGCATGGAGGCGCTCCGCCGGGAGACCATCGCGCCCGGCGGCGCGGAGCGCACGCCGCAGTCTCCACCGCGGGATCGCCTTTGTGGAATCGTACGAGCGCCGCGCCACCGGCCGCCCTGCGCTCCCACCGCACCCGTGGCACACCGCTTGCTTCCCGCTGGGACATCCCCGCCACCGGAGGTCCCGTGACGCTCGACATCCTGAAGGAGCGAGGCACGCCGCTCGAGAAGCAGGCGTTCAGCCTGCGCGAGCTGGCTCCCATCCCGTACAGCAAGCTCGACGACGACGCGTTCACCCGCGTGCGGGTGATCCTGATGAACGGCATCGAGAGCGAGCAGAACCGCTTCCTGCACGCGCTCGCCCGCATGAACCGGGAGCTCCAGCTCGAGGCCGCGCGCGTGCGCCGCGTCGACCAGCACCAGCAGACGGTCGTGAACTGGCTGAACCCGCCGGACCAGTCCGTGCTCGAGACCACGATCGGCTTCGAGCAGGTCGCCATCGAGGTGACGGCCTCGGTGGCGCAGGCGGAGCCCGACGCGTATCTCGCGCAGGTCTACCGCTTCGGGCTGCTCGAGGACTTCGACCACATGTACCGGTACTCGGCGCTGATGGACCGCGTCGAGGGCAAGGACGCGAACTCGATCCTCCAGAGCTACACCGACATCCTGCCCGGGCGCCCGACCGCGGTGGAGCACCGCCACCCGTCGGACGACCTTCGCCACCCCTACGCCCGCACCGCCGCCCACCCGCTCAGCAAGATGAACGCGCTCACGATCATGGCGGGCGAGAACCAGACGCACGACTACTACATGACGGTCGGGCCGACCTTCGCCGACCCGCTCGCGCGGCTGCTGTACGCCGAGATCGCCTCGATCGAGGAGCAGCACGTCACGCAGTACGAGTCCATCATCGATCCCGGCGAGACGTGGCTCGAGAAGTGGCTGCTCCACGAGGCGAACGAGGTCTACAACTACTGGAGCTGCGCCTGCTTCGAGGGCAACGAACGGATCAAGCGGGTCTGGGAGCGCTTCGTCGACTACGAGCTCGGCCAGCTCCACCACGTGGCGGAGCTGATGCGGCGCATGGAGGGCCGGGACCCCGAGGAGCTGCTGCCGCGGACGCTGCCCGAGCCGATCCAGTACAAGAGCCAGCGCGAGTTCGTGCGCGAGACGCTGCGCGAGGTGCCCTATCGCTCCGTGGGCCCCGAGATCGGCCTGCTCGAGGAGTCCGAGGAGACGCTCGCGTACCGCGAGCACCTGAACTCCGACGGCTCGCCCTCGGACCTCGTGTCCGCGGGCTACCGCTGGCGGCCCGGCACGGAGCTCGCCATCGACGCCGAGCGGCGCTAGCCGCGCGTCGCAGCCCGAACCAAGAGAAGCAAAGGAGCTTCCATGGCACGATCCCAGGAGGAGTCCGCCCAGCGCGTGCGCCTGCTCGGCGGATTCACGAACCGGACCGGCATCGACGCGTCGAGCGACGCCGACCGGATGCGCGAGGGCGCGCTGGCCTTCACACCCGAGGGCAGCACGGACGATTACCGGAAGTTCCGAGGCGGCCTGCTGCGCGAGGGCGGCCCGATCGGAACCCTTCCGCGGCCGCCCTCGCTCGGCGGCGCCGCGAAGCAGGCCGCCGCCGCCGCCGTCGGCCGCCGGCCGCTCGTGCTGCTCGACAAGCTCGCCGAGCGGCTCGCCTTCGAACGGAGCGGCGCGCGCCTCTACGAGACGCTGCTGCTGAAGCACGCGCAGGAGGGGGAGTTCGCGGGCGGCCCGACGCGCGACCAGCTCGCGACGATCCACCAGGAAGAGCTCGAGCACTTCCGCACGCTGTGCGACTTCGTGCGGCGGCTCGGCGGCGATCCGACCGCGGTCACGCCGTCGGCCGACGTCGGCGGCGTCGCGTCGATGGGCATCGTCCAGCTCGTGACCGATCCGCGCCTCGGCCTCGCCGAGTCGCTCGAGGCGATCCTGATCGCCGAGCTCGTCGACCACGAGTGCTGGCGCACCCTGCGCATGCTCGCGCGCGAGGCCGGCAACGACGAGCTCACCGAGTTCGCGGAGCGCGCGGAGTCCGAGGAGGACCGGCACCTCGCCTGGGTCCGCAGCTGGGTGCAGGCGCGCGCGCGCGGCGAAGAGACGCCCGACGAGACCGCGGGCTGACGGCGGCCGCGCAACCCGGGTGACGCGGGGCGGGGCAAGGCCGGATCGCGCTCCATCAGACGTCGAGCTCGCGGCGCCGCTCGAGGCGCTGGTCCAGGTCGAGCGCGGCGCTCACCAGGGCGAGGTGGCTCAGCGCCTGCGGGAAGTTGCCGCGATGCTCGCCCGACGGGCCGAACTGCTCGGCGAAGAGCCCGACGTGGTTCGCGAGCCCGAGCGCCTTCTCGAACACGAGGCGCGCCTGGCGGAGGTCTCCGCTTCGCGCCAGGCACTCGACGTACCAGAACGTGCACGCGGTGAACGTCCCCTCGACGCCGTGCAGGCCGTCCCGGAAGTGGTCGAGGTCGTAGCGATATACGAACGAGTCGCGTACGAGATGGCGCTCGATCGCGCGCAGCGACGAGAGCCAGCGCGGATCCGTCGGGCTCAGGAAGCCGACGAGCGGCAGCAGGAGCGAAGAGGCGTCGAGCGTGTCGCCGTCCCGGTGCTGGCGGAAGGCGCCCGCCTCGGCATCGAAGAAGGGGCCCATCACCTCGCGGTAGATGGCGTCCCGCGCCTCGCGCCACGCGGCGAGCGGCGCCGGCAGCGAGCGCCGGAGCGCGATCTTGATGCCGCGGTCGAGCGCCACCCAGCAGAGCACGCGGGAGTGGAGGAAGTGGAGGCGGCCGGCGCGCGTCTCCCAGATGCCGTCGTCGGGCTGGCACCAGTGCTCGCTCACCCAGCCGAGGATCGCGAGCAGCTTCGTCCAGAGGTCGTGGTGGATCGGCGTGTGATAACGGTCGGCGAAGTCGAGCGCCTGGAGCAGCTCGCCGTAGACGTCGAGCTGCAGCTGATCCGCTGCCGCATTGCCCACGCGCACCGGGCGCGACGCCTCGTACCCCGCGAAGTGGTCGAGCGCGACCTCGCGGAGATCGCGGCTCCCGTCCACGCGGTAGAGCGGCTGGAGCGGCGCGCTCCCATTCCCGAGCGCGAAGCAGCGCGCCTCGGTCCAGTGGAAGAACGCCATCGCCTCGTCCCAGAAGCCGAGCCGCATCAACGAGCCGACCGCGAACGCCGCGTCGCGGATCCAGGTGTAGCGGTAGTCCCAGTTCCGTTCGCCCGGCGGCCCGCCCGGCAGGCCGAAGGTGCCGGCCGCGACGAGCGAGCCGTACGGCTGCGAGGTGAGGAGCTTCAGCGCGAGGGCGCTGCGGCTCACGACCTCCCGCCAGCGGCCCTCGTAGGTGCACTGGCGCAGCCAGCCATGCCAGAAGTTCACCGTACGTTTGAAGGCCGCGGACGACTGCTCGTCCGTGAGTGCGGACTCCTCGGCCTCCGCAGCCTCGAGCACGAAGCAGGCGTGCCGGTCCGCGGGAAGCTCGAACTCGGCGACGGCGTCGCCGCCCTGCACCTCGAGCGGCACGCTCGCGCGGAGCCGCAGCGCGCCGAGCTCGGGCTTTTCGGGCACGAACACGACGCTGCCCCGGCGGAGCTCGCTGCGATGCGGGCACGTGCCGTAGCCGAAGCGGGGGCGGCACTCCATGCGGTAGCGGAGCCGGCCCGAGATCGTCTTGACCCGGCGCCACACGTCGTGCCGGTTCGTGCCGCCGAGCTCGGGCGGCATGAAATCGGTGATCTCGGCGAGGCCGTCGCTCGACGCGAAGCGCGTGAGCAGCACGTTCGTGTCGGGCAGGTAGCGCTGGCGGTGGCGCACGCCCCTGAGCTGCGGCGTGATGCGGAAGAAGCCGCCGCGCTCGGCGTCGAGCAGCGCGGCGAACACGCTCGGCGAGTCGAAGCGCGGCGAGCAGAAGAAGTCGAGCGTACCGTCGAGCGCGACCAGCGCGAGCGTGTGGAGGTCGCCGATCACGCCGTGATCCTCGATCCTCGCCATGTCGTCCGCTCCTCCCGGGCCCCGCGCGGCCCGGCTCATTGCCGCGGCGGCTGCGTCGCGAGCTCGATCCGCACGCCGACGAAGAGCGTACGCGGCGCGCCGGGCGACACGAAGCGCTCGACCGCGCCGAGCTCGCCGGCGATCGGCAGGCCCTCGGCGTCGAAGGCGTTGCGGTTCCACGCGCCGAGCGTCTCGGTCTCGCTGTCGAACACGTTGTCGAGCCGCGCGAAGAGCGAGACGCCCGGCGAGACGCGGTACTCCGCGCGAAGATCGAGGATCGCCCGGTCGTCGAGCTTCGGTCCGCTGTTGTCCTCGTCGCCCCGCATGAACTGGCTGCCGGCCCAGAGCAGGTGGGCGCCCAGGACGAAGTCCTCGCCCACGCGATACTCGGCGCCGAGCTTGAACGAGTGCCTCGGGATCCCGGGCAGCCGGTCGCCCGGCCGCACGTCGATCGTGGCCGGCTGCGCCGGGTCCGCGGGGTTCGAGACCGGGTTGAAGAGCGCCTCGCTCGACTGGAAGGTGGCGTCGACCCACGCGTAGCCGGCGAGGAACGAGAGCCGCTTCCACTGCCCGGAGAGCGCGAGCTCGGCGCCCTGACGCCGCGTCTCGCCCACGTTCGCGAAGAAGCCGCGGCTGCCGCCCGTCGCGATGAAGAGGATGTCGTCGTCGAGGTCCGTGCGGTAGAAGGTCGCCTCCCAGCCGAGCGCGCCCACGAGGCGCCCGCGCGCGCCGAGCTCGAAGCCCCGGGCCACCACCTCGTCGAGCGGCGGATCCGCCACGAAGCCGACCGGCAGCGTGCACGGATCCTCCGGGTCGGCGCAGGTGAGCTCGACCGGGGTGGGCGCGCGGAAGCCCTCGCTGTAGCCGCCGTACAGGGTGAGCGCGGGCGTCACGGCCCAGCTCGCGCCGAGCGCGGGCGCGAGGCGCCCGAAGCGATGCTCGCCGTCGAGCTCGGGCTCGCTGCCGCTCTCGTCCTCGAGCTCCACGCGCGCGACGCTGTAGCGGGCCGAGGCCGTCACGTGGAAGCGCGGCGACAACGCGAGCTCGTCGACGACGTAGATACCCCAGTTGCGCGTCCGGCCGGTCAGGTCGGTGGCGAGCTCGAAGTCGCCCGTCCCGCGGACGCCGCGCTCGTCCGTGAACTCGCCCGCCTGCTCGAAGCTCTCGAAGCGCGAGCGGCCGAGGTCGACGGTGGCGCCGGCGCTCACGCGATTCTCGAGGCCCGCGAGACCGTGCCGCCGCGTGAGCTGCGCGGACGCGCCCGAGACGCGGGTGTGGGTCCGTGTGCGGCGCTTCTCCGCCTCGACCGCGTCGTCGCTCGGATCCGCCGGGGTGCCGGCGTCGTCGAACTCGGCGTCGCCGTTCCACGTGCCGACACGGAGCCGGCGGTGATGGAGGTTGCCGCTGAGGAGCCAGTCCTCGCCGAAGCGGCGGCTCGCCTGGAGGTTCCAGAAGTGGAGCGTCGGCGAGGTCTCGTCCGGGAAGGTGTAGATCGCGTCGCGGCCCTCGCGCTCGAGGATCGACTCGGGCGCGAGGCCGTTGCCGACCAGGTCGTTGTGCGCCCACGTGTACGAGAGGTCGACGTCCGTCGCCTCGTCGTCCCAGCCGAGCTTCGAGAAGAGCCGCCGCACGCGCGAGGGCGAGTGCTCGCGCCAGCCGCCCTCGGAGAACAGCTCGCCCGCGACGAACGCGTCGAAGGGGCCGAGGTAGCCGCCCTGGGCGAGCTCGAGCCGCTGCCGATCGAAGGAGCCGAGCTGGGCCTCCGCGCGCAGCCCCGGGTCGGTGTCGCCCGAGCGGGTGCGCGCGACGAGCGCGCCGCCGAGCGTGTTCGAGCCGAACACCGGGTTCGAGCCGGGGATCACGTGCAGCGTCGAGAGCGCGGAGGTGGGGATCAGGTCCCAGTTGACGGTGTCGCCGAACTGCTCGTTCACGCGGACGCCGTCGAGGTAGACCGAGAGGCCGATCGGGTTGCCGAGCAGCGGGGAGGCGACGAAGCCCCGGTAGAGCACGTCGGGCTGGAAGGCGTTGCTCTGCGCCTCGTTCACGGTGACGCTGCCGACGTTCTCGTTCAGGTGGTCGGTGAGGGTCGAGGACTGCTGGTGCTCGAGCTCCTCGTCGGTCACCGTCTGCACGTTCGACGGCACCTCGTCGCGCGGCGTGCCGAGCCCGGGCACGGGCGTGGTGTCGACCACCTCGGGCCGGGGCGAGGGCTGCGCGAGCCCGGCGTCCGGCAGCGCTCCGGCCAGCGCGAGCGCGAGCTGCCGCACGAGCACACGACCGCGCATCCATCTTCTCCACCCCCCCTGGCCTGCCTCCACCATAGGGAACGGCTGGCGCCGCTCCTGGGGTCGCGCTTCGCTAGCCTGGCCCGCCGTCGCAGGCGGCTGCGAGGTGCCCATGTCGTTCCGCGTCCACGGCTCCGTCGTCGAGCACGAGACGGGGCGCCCGCTCGCGGGGATGCTGGTCCGCGTCTACGACAAGGACGTCGTCCTCGATGATTTCCTCGGCGAGTGCCGCACCGCCGAGAACGGCCGCTTCGAGGTGAGCTTCGACGAGGCCCGCTTCCGCGACGTCTTCGAAAGGCGGCCGGACCTCTACCTCCACGTCTACGACCCGAGCGGCGCCCGCCTGCTCCAGAGCACCGAACGCGAGATCCGCTTCGGTGCGGGGCGCGACGAGTTCTACGAGGTGCGGATCGTGCGCGGGCGCGTGCGGGAGAGCTGAGCTACGCGAGCGCCGGCAGCTTCTCGCCCGCGAAGAAGCGGCGCGGGTTGTCGACGAGCAGCGCCCGGACCTGGGCGTCGGTCGCGCCGCCCTGCCGGAGGGCGGGCGCGACGTCGCGCAGGAAGTGAAGCGGGTGCCAGCTCCCCGCACCGGCGCCGCCGAGCGTGATCTCGGGCGGGATCGGCGTGCCGCGCCAGCACCAGACCGAGTCGTGCGAGACGACGACGCGGTCGCCCGCGCCCTTGTGGATCAGCGCGAGCAGCGAGCGCGTCCGCTCGGCGTCGGGGTGCAGCATGTCGAGACCGAAGCGATCGAAGCCGAGGTACGAGCCGGCGCGCGCGATGCCGAGGTGGTAGTCGTGGTTCGAGGTGCCGCACGAGTGGCCGACGATGATCCGGTGGGCGGGCACGCCGCGGCTCGTGAGGAAGCGCTGCTGCTCGTCGCCGACCGTGCCCTGGTCGGTGTGCGTCGTGATCGGCGCGCCCGTCGCGACGGACGCCTTCGCGGCCGCCTCGAAGATCTGCTGCTCGTACTCGCTCATCCGGCCGGGGCCGGTCGCGACCTTGATGATGCCCGCCCGGATCCCCGTCGCGCCGATGCCTTCGGTGAGCTCCTTCACGAAGAGCTCGGCCATCGCGTCGACCACGGGTCCGAAGTTCCGGCGGAAGTGCCAGTAGGCGGTGCCGCCCTCGGCCTCCTTGTAGAGCCCGGTCGCGCAGATGATCTGGAAGCCGGTGCGCGAGGCGACCTCCGCCATGAACCCGACGTCGCGGCCGAGGTCGTTCGGGCACGGATCGAGCAGCGCCGTCACGCCGGCGGCCTTCAGCTCCTCGATCTGGTCGACGCAGCGCGCGAGCATCTCGCTGCGGCTCGGCCCGGGCTCGGTGGTGTGCGCCTCCCAGCCCGGATAGCCGATCATCAGGTGCTCGTGCATGAGCGTCGTGCCGAGCCGCTCGGGAGTCGTGGTGCCGGTGACCGTGTGGATGACCGTCATGGGGCGCCTCCGCGGCCATCGTATCACGGCGCTCGCGCCGAGCCGGTCGACCTCGGCACGCCCTTCGACGGCTTCGATCCGCTCTCGCCCGTCGACGCCGACGTGCCCGCCCGACGTGCTGCGATAGCATGGCCCCGTGCCGCGCCTCCTCCTCGACCCCACGCACGAGCGCGCGCCGGCCCGCCGGGCGCGCCGGCCGCGGCTCGCGAGCCTCGCCGGGGTCGAGGTCGGCCTGCTCGACATCTCGAAGGCGCGCGGCGACGTGTTCCTCGACCGCCTCGAGGCGCGACTCGCCGCCGCAGGCGCGCGCGTGCGGCGTTACCGGAAGCCGACCTTCACCAAGCCCGCGCCGGTGGACCTGCGCCAGCAGATCGCCGTCGAGTGCGGCGCCGTGATCGAGGCGCTCGCGGATTGAGGGAGCTGCACGTCGTGCAGTGTGCACGACATCGTCGACCTGGAGACGCGCGGGGTGCCGGGGGTGTTCGTGGCGACGGTCGCCTTCACGGACGGCGCGGAGGTGCAGGCGCGCGCGCTCGGCGCGGACCCGGCCGCCGTCTTCGTCGAGCATCCCATCCAGGACCGCAGCGACGCCGAGCTGGTCGCGATCGCCGACGGCGCCTTCGACGCGGTGGTCGCGGCGCTCGTCGCGCGTTGAGCTCTGCCGCGTGATTCCCTTCAGCGGCAACCCGCTCGACCGCGCCGAGCCGCGGCGGCGCGACGCCGCCTGGCTGCGCGAGCGCCTCGTGGACGACGCCACACGCGTGCTGCCGCTCTGGAAGCTCGCGCCGCTCGTCCGGACCGGAGAGGCGCCGCGCCTCGCGTGGGCGACGCCCGCGCTACTCGACGGCCGCGAAGGCCAGCCGGCGCCGGTCTTCCTCGGCATCGCGGACGGCGTCGCGCACTTCGCCGTCGACCTCTCCGACCGGCCCGACCCGCTCGAGGAGTTCGGCTTCGCGGGCGCCGCGCACTTCCCGGAGCTCCGCGCGATCGCGGGGCTGCTGCCGGCCGGCGACGCCGGCATCGCCGCGCAGGCGCGGCAGGTCGTCGACTGGCACGCACGCCACGGCTTCTGCCCGGGCTGCGGCGAGCGCACCGTCGTCATCAATGGCGGCTGGTCGCGGCGCTGCGCCTCGTGCTCGAGCGAGCACTTCCCACGCACGGATCCCGTCGTGATCATGCTGGTCACCGACGGCGCGCGCTGCCTGCTCGGCCGCCAGCCGAGCTGGCCGCGCCCCTTCTTCTCGGCGCTCGCGGGCTTCGTCGAGGCGGGCGAGACGCTCGAGGAGGCGGTGCGGCGCGAGGTCGCCGAGGAGGCGGGCGTCACGGTCGACGAGGTGCGCTACCTCGCCTCGCAGCCGTGGCCCTTCCCGGCCTCGCTCATGCTCGGCTGCACGGCGCGCGCCACGACCCGCGAGATCGCGATCGACCGCTTCGAGCTCGAGGAGGCGGACTGGTTCGGGCGCGACGAGGTGAAGTCCGCGCTCGCCGCGCCGACCCCGCGCCTCGCCGTGCCGCCGCCCCTCGCGATCGCGCACCACCTGATCCGCGCGTGGGTGGAGGGGGACGTCGACGCGTGGCGCTGAGCGGCGGCTGCCTGTGCGGGAGCGTGCGCTTCGAGATCGACGGCCGGATCTCGGCGCTCTGGTACTGCCACTGCTCGAAGTGCCGCAAGGCGACGGGCTCGGCGTTCCACCCCGCGGCGCTCTGCCGGCGGAGCCGCTTCCGCTGGCTCTCCGGGGAGGCGTCGGTGTCGGAGTACACGACCGACTCGGGCTACCACGTGCGCTTCTGCAGCCGGTGCGGCTCGCCGGTGCCGGTCGTGCTCGAGGACGAGGACTCGGTGGTGCTCTCCACAGGGAGCCTCGAGGGAGATCCGGGGAGCCGGGCGATCCGGCACATCTTCGTGGGGTCGAAGGCGCCGTGGTACGAGATCGGCGACGGGCTTCCGCGCTTCGACGAGCACGCGCCGCCCCCCGCGTCCGAAAAGTGACGAGGAGGTCCGTTTCCTCGTGAAGGCTCAGATCCGGCCCGTGAGCAGCGCGAAG
>Ga0075327_1000065_pt1 | contig 23242 bp, 19 predicted proteins | sample MayberrySE_Catta_2_FD_120056 | JGI IMG/M metagenome (GOLD analysis project Ga0075327, IMG submission 120056) | Natural and restored wetland microbial communities from the San Francisco Bay, California, USA, that impact long-term carbon... | ecosystem: Environmental > Terrestrial > Soil >...
CCGATGTCACCGAGCTCGACGCGCTCGGAGAAGCCCGAGATCGCGGTCGCCGCCCCGAAGCCGCGGTCGAAGATCGCGCCCGAGCGCACGCGCGGCAGCAGCGGGAAGAGCGCCATGGAGAGCAGCACGGAGCAGAGGCTCGCGAGCAGGGTGGTGCGCTCGAGCCCGCGCGAGAGCGCGCGCCGCGCGGCCTCCGGCTCGCCGGCCTCGAGCGCCTCGGCGCGGAGCGTGTGCACGACGAGCGTCCACACGGCGGCGACCGTGAAGGCGATCAGCAGCGGCGGGAAGAACGCGCTGTCGGTCAGGTTCGCGGCGAGCGTCACCTGGAAGATGGCGAGCGCGACGAGCAGGTACTCGGTGCGGCGCGGGCGCGCGTCGACGAGCTGGAGCGCCTGCGCGAGGGCCGCGAAGTGCGCGAGCACGACGATCAGCGGGGCGCCGAGGGCGTAGAGCGCGAGCCCCGCCGAGACGCAGCCCACGAGCAGGCCGTTCAGCAGCCACGCGTGCCGCTGCCACGCCGCCGGGCGGGTGCCGCGCAGGAAGCCCCAGCCGAGCGCGGCGGCGGAGAGCGCGAGGGTCCAGAGCTGGAGCTGCCCGCTGATCGCGACGGTCGCCGTGGCGAGGCCGACGAGCGCGAGCGCGGCGCGCGGGCGCGGCGTGTCGACGGCGACGCGGAACTCGAGGCGCGTCATGCCGCGGGCTCCCGCTCCGGGGCGACGCTGGCGAGGAAGCCGAGCAGGCGGCGGCGCTGCGGCGCGTCGGCGGCCGGCGCGAACGAGCGCGAGTCGGTGCGGAGCCCGACGCGGAGCCCCGCGCGGAGGTTCGCCGCGACCTCGGAGGCCGCGCGCCGGACGCTCTGCTCGAAGGCCTCGCCGGGGGCAAGGCCGCGCGTGCGCAGCCGCACCAGGTGCTCGCCGACGCGCTCGTGCTCCTGATCGCGGACGAGCAGCGCGCCGCGCCGGAAGCTCGCCCGCCAGTGCACCCGGCGGAAGGGGTCGCCCGGCGCGTAGCTCCGCAGGCCCGCGGACTCCGGACTCTGGCCCGCGTAGCCGCCGTCGGACTCGCCGCGGCGGAGCGCGTGCGGCCGCCCCGCGGCCGCCCGCAGCGGGTCGAGTGCGGGGAACACGAGCGCCTCGCGCGGCGCCTCGATCCAGAGCGCCTTCGAGAAGAGGCCGAAGGGGAAGCGCGTCGCGACGCGGAACCCGACGAAGGCCAGCCGGCCCCGCGCGGGCGGCACGAAGCGGTAGCTCCGGAGCTCGCTCGCGCGCGGAGGAATCCGCAGCGCGAAGGCACGGCCGGCCGGCCGCTCGAGCGGGCCGACGCGGATCACGTCCTCGACGACGACCGCGAAGGACGGCACGCGGCCCTGCTGGTTCGAGAGCTCGACGCCGACCGTCGCCTCCTGCTCGGCGACGAGCTCGTGCGGCAGCAGGCGCCGCACCCGGATGCCGCGCAGCGCGGACTCGGACATCACGCCCGACAGCACGAGGAAGGAGAGCAGCAGCGACAGCACCATGTACATCAGGTTGTTGCCGGTGTTGAGCGCGGCGAGGCCCACGCCGAGCGTGAGGCCGAAGAAGATCCAGCCCGCGCGCGTGGGGCGGAGGGTGCGCGGCGGGCGCAGCCAGCGCGCCACGCGCCGCCGGAGTGCGCCCACCGGGTGCGGCGCGCGCCGCCGGGCGAGCGGGTCCCGCCGCCAGAACGCCGGCGCCCGGAACGCTCTCAGAGCGGGACGGGAACGCGGTCCAGGATCTCGCGCAGCAGCCACTCGGACTCCTCGCCCCCGCGCTCGGCGCCGGCGCGCGGGTCCACCGCGATCCGGTGCGCGAGCACGTCGAGCGCGAGCTCGCGGACGTCTTCCGGGATGGCGTAGTCGCGCGCGTCGAGGAGGGCGTGGGCCTGCGCGGCGCGGCGCAGCGCGAGCGCGGCGCGCGTCGAGGCGCCGAGGTGGATGGCCTCGTGCTCGCGCGTCTCGTTCACGATCGCGAGCAGATAGGCGATCAGCGCATCGTCGAACTTGATGCGCTCGGCGCTCGCGCGGAGCCGCAGCACGTCGCGCGGCTCGAGCACGGGCGTGAGCTCGGGCAGCGCGGTCGTGCCCGGGTCCTCGCGCAGCACGGCCGCCTCGTCCTCGCTCGCGGGGTAGCCGATCGAGAGCCGCATCTGGAAGCGGTCGAGCTGCGACTCCGGCAGCGGGTTCGTGCCGTGGTGCTCGAGCGGGTTCTGGGTCGCGACCACGAAGAAGGGCGAGGGCAGCACGTGCGTGCGGCCATCCACGGTCACGGCCGCCTCGGCCATCGCCTCGAGCAGCGCGGACTGCGTCTTCGGGCTCGCCCGGTTGATCTCGTCCGCGAGCACGACGTGCGCGAAGAGCGGGCCCGGCTGGAAGACGAGCGCGCCGGTCGGCCGGCCGTGCGCGGTCTCGGGCAGGGCCGCGCCCACCACGTCGCTCGGCAGCAGGTCGCTCGTGAACTGGATGCGGCGGAAGGAGCCGTCGACGCTCCGGGCGAGCGCGGCCGCGAGCGTGGTCTTTCCCACGCCCGGGACGTCCTCGAGCAGCAGGTGGCCGCCGCTGATCAGCGTCTCGATCGCGCGCTCGACCACGCGCGGCTTGCCGCGGAGCGCGCGCTCCACGTTCGCGCGCAGCTTCGCCGCCAGCGCCGCGGCGGACCTCGGGTCCAGCGCCTCCGCCCCGGGCTCCGCGTCCGCGCTCACGCCGCTCTTCCTCCCTCGCCCCCGCTACCTTCGGCAGGCGCACGGCGCGACTGGAGGGGCCCTGGCGTGGCGGGTCGCGTTCGGGACGGGGGCTTCGTGCGGATCGCACTCGCCGGCGGCACGCCGGAGCTCCGCGAGCGGGCGGCGGCCGAGGCGTTCGCCGCGGGCGCGCTCGGCGCCGAGGAGCGGGACGGGCCGCCCCCCGCGCTCTGGCTCTACGCCGCCGCCGCCTCCGCCGGGCCGGTGCGGGACGCCGCGCTCGCGGTCGAGGGCGTCCGGGTCGGCGCGCCCGAGCCCGTCGCGGAGCGCGCCTGGTCGGAGGCCTGGAAGGAGGGCCTCGAGGCGATCGTCGTGTCGCCCCGGCTGCTCGTGCGGCCGCCCTTCGTGCCGCGCCCGGCCGGCTTCGCGGGCCGCGAGCTGGTGATCGAGCCGGGCCAGGCGTTCGGGACCGGCGGGCACGCCTCGACGCGCCTCGCGCTCGAGGCGATCGCCGCGCTGCCGGAGGCTGCGTTCCTCCGGGAGCGCGTCCTCGACGTCGGCTGCGGCAGCGGCGTGCTCGCGCTCGCCGCGCTCGCGCTCGGGGCGGAGCGCGCCGTCGCCTGCGACCTCGATCCGCTCGCGACGGCGGCGGCGCGCGCGGCGGCCGCCGCGAACGGCTGCGCGGGGCGCCTCGCGGTCGTGACGGGCTCGCTCGCTGCGCTCGGGCCCCGCGCCGCCGGCCGCTTCGCGCTGGTAATGGCGAACCTGCTGCGCCGCGAGCTCGAGCCGCTGCTCGCGGATCTCGCGCGGGCCGTGCGTCCGGGCGGGCGCCTGATCCTCTCCGGGCTCCTCGCGAGCGAGCGCGAGCCGATCGCGGCGCGGCTCCGCGCGCTCGGGCTCGGCGCGCTCGAGGCGCGCTCCTCGGCGGACGCCGCGGGCGACCTCTGGCTCGCGCTCACCGCCCGCCGCGGGGGGCGCTGAGCGGCCGAGAAGCCGCTTCAGGAAACGGCCGCCTTCCCCGCGGCCCGCCTCGCGATCTCGCTCCGCCACGACGCCAGCAGCTCGTCGAGCGCGGTCTCGAGCCCGCGCCGCGGCGCCCAGCCCGTGGCGCGCGCCAGCTTCGCCGCCGAGCCGGTGGTGGCGTCCGGCGGGCGCACGCGCGCGGGGTCCACCACGACCTCCGGGCGCGCCGCGGAGCGCGCGATCAGGCGCTCGAGCAGCGCGCGGATCGTGAGCCCGCGGCCGCTCGCGACGTTGTAGACGCCCGCGGGCACCCCGGGCTGGAGCAGCGCCCGGTACGCGTCCACCACGTCGTCGACGTGCAGGAAGTCGCGCACCGAGTCGAGGCTGCCCACCTCGAGGCGCGGCGGCCGGAGCCCGGCCTCGATCTCGGCGAGCTGGCGCGCGAGGCTCGCCTCGACGAAGCGGTCGGGGCGCCCGGCGCCGGTGTGGTTCCACGGGCGCGCGCGCACCACGTCGAGGCCGCGCCCCGCGAACGCGGCGCCGAGCAGATCCGCCGCCGCCTTGCTGCGCGCGTAGGCGTCGCGCGGGCGGAGCGGCGCCGTCTCGTCGAAGGGCGGGGCGCCCGGCGCGGCGGAGCCGTAGACGACGCACGAGGAGGCGAGCAGCACGCGCGCATGCGGCGCCGCGGCGGCGGCGCTCGCGAGCACGGCGCGCGTGCCGAGGTAGTTCACGCGGAAGGTGCGGAGCACGTCCGCCTCCGCCTCGCTCACGGACGAGATCGCCGCGAGGTGGACGATCGCGTCCGGCCGCGCCGCGGCGAACGCCTCCCGCACGCGCGCGGCGTCCGTCACGTCGACCTCGCCCTCCGCGCCCGCGACCGCGGCGCCGCTCGTGCGGAGCTGCGCCACGAGGGCGCCGCCGACGAAGCCCGCCGCTCCGGTCACGAAGATCTTCACGCGGCGCTCAAGGCAGATCCACGCTCGGCCGGAGCTTCCAGACCGGCTCGCGCTTCTCGAGGAAGGAGAGCACGCCCTCGCGCGCATCGGGCTGCCGCCCCGCCCACGCGAAGAGCGGGGCCTCGCGCCGCATCATCTCGGGCGCCGTCGTCGCGAGCCCCTCCCAGAGCAGGCGCTTGCTGAGCGCGACGGCGGCGGGGGCGGCGAGGCGGAACTCGCGCGCGGCGGCCTGGGCGGCCGGCAGCACCTCGCCCTGCGGCAGCGCCCGGGAGGCGAGCCCGAGCTCCGCGGCCTCGCGCCCCGTGATCATGCGGCCCGAGAGGAGCAGCTCGGCGGCCCGCGAGAGCCCGACCACGCGCGGAACGATCGTGTGCGAGGCGAGCTCCGGGAGGACGCCGCGGCGCACGAAGGCGAACTGGATCTTCGCGTCCTCGGCGACGTAGCGGATGTCGCAGGTCATCGGGAAGGTGATGCCGACGCCGATCGCGTGGCCGTTGATGGCGGCCAGCACGGGCTTCTTCATCTGGAAGGGCCAGAGGGCGTTGGTGGCCTCCCCGCGGTCGGGCTCGCGTTCGCGCTCCTTCGGCTCCGGCGCCCGGAAGGCGTCGCCGCCGCGCCCGAGGTCCGCGCCCGCGCAGAACGCGCGGCCGGCGCCCGTCACGACGACGGCGCGGACGGCGTCGTCGGCGTCGCAGCGCCGGAGCGCCCGGTCGATCTCGAAGGCCATGCGGCCGTTCCAGGCGTTCATCGCCTCGGGGCGGTTCAGGGTGAGCGTGGCGACGCCGGCGTCGTCCACCGCGAGCAGGATCGTCTGGTACGCATCGGGCATGGCGGCCTCCGCGCGACAGGGTGCCGTGGGCGGCCGCGCTTGACGAGACGGGACGCCGTCGTTGAAATGCGCGGCATGCTGCTCGGGATCGCGGGCCCCTACGGGTCGGGCAAGGGCGAGGCCGTGGCGTTCCTCGCCGCGCGGAGCTTCGCCGTCCACTCCCTCTCGGACGTGATCCGCGAGGAGCTCGCCCGCCGCGGCCAGCCGGAGAGCCGCGAGCGGATGATCGCGACGGGGAACGCGCTCCGCGCCGCCGGGGGGCCGGGCGCGCTCGCGCAGCGCCTGCTCGCGCGGCTCTCGCCCGATCGCAACGCGGTGGTGGACTCGATCCGCCACCCGGCGGAGGTCGAGGTGCTCCGCGCCGCGTCGCCGCGCTTCCGCCTGATCTGGATCGAGGCGGACGAGGCCGCGCGGCTCGAGCGGATCCGCTCGCGCGGCCGCGCGGGCGACCCCGCGTCGCTCGCCGAGCTGCGCCGGCTCGAGGGCCTCGAGCAGGGGAGCGACGACCCGTCGACGCAGCAGCTGCGGGCCGTGCGCGCGCTCGCCGACGACGTGATCGTGAACGACGGCACGGTCGCCGAGCTGCACGCGCAGCTCCACCGCCTTCTCCGCAGCCACCTCTTCTTCGAGCGGCCCGACTGGGACGACTACTTCATGAACATCGCGCGCGTGGTGGCCGCGCGCGGCAACTGCGTGAAGCGCAAGGTGGCGGCGGTCATCACCGTGGACCGGCGCATCATCGCGACGGGCTACAACGGCACGCCGCGCGGGACCACGAACTGCAACGAGGGCGGCTGCCCGCGCTGCAACAGCTTCGCGCCCGGCGGCACCGACCTCGGCGAGTGCCTGTGCTCGCACGCCGAGGAGAACGCGATCACCCACAGCGCGTACCACGGCGTCTCGGTGCGCGGCGGGACGCTCTACACGACCTTCTGTCCCTGCCTGATGTGCACGAAGATGATCATCAACGCCGGCATCGCGGAGGTCGTGTACAGCGCCGACTACCCGCTCGGGGACGTCTCGCTCCGGCTGCTGCGCGAGGCGGGCGTGAAGGTGCGGCAGCTCGGCGCGGCGGCTCCGGTTGACCCCCCGCCGGCCCTCGGATAGAAACGCCGCGCCGCACCCGGGGGTCTGCTTGCGCGCGCGTTCCCTGCTCCCGCCGCTCGTCCTCGGGCTCGCGCTCGCCGCCGCGGCGGCGCACGGCGAGGAGCGGCGCACGGTCGCGATCCTGCCCGTGGTGGTGCACGCGCTCGAGCAGCAGGCGTACCTCCGCGACGGCCTCGCCGACATGCTCGCCTCGCGCCTCGGCCAGCAGCCGGGCATCGGCGTGATCCGCGTGAGCGACCCGGCGCAGGCCACCCTCGACCTCGAGGCGGCGCGCGCGGCGGGCCGCGCCGTGGGCGCGCAGTGGGTGCTGTTCGGGTCGTTCACCCGCTTCGGCGAGGGCGCGAGCCTCGACATGCGCTGCGTGCCGGTCGCGGCGCCGGGCGAGCCCGGTCCGCGTTCGATCTTCGTCCAGGCGGGCCAGATCGCGGACCTGATCCCCCGCCTCGACGGGCTCGCCGAGCGCGTCGCGCTCCACGTGCTCGGGCGCGACCCGGCCCCCGCGGGCGGCGCCGCTGCAGCACCCGCCCCCTCGGAGCTCGACGAGCTGCGGCGCCGCGTCGAGGCGCTCGAGCGGCGCGGGGCCGCGCCGCCGCCGGAGACCGCCGCGCCCTAGCGCGCTTGGCACCGGCCTTGCACCGCGACGCCGGTGTGCTCCGCCGCCGCGCCAAGCTACGGATCCTCGCCGGACGCGTCCTCGAGCAGTCCGAGGATGCGCGGCGAGAGGCTCTGCTCGCGGCGCAGGGAGGGACGCAGGGCGAGCGCCTCGCGGAGCGCCGCTCGCGCCTCCTCGCGCCGGTCGAGCCCCGCGTTCGCGAGGCCCGCGAGCCAGTGCGCACGTGCGCGCCGCTCGACGCGCGCCGCGTCGTCGCCGTCGCCCACGGCGCGCCGCGCCTCCTCGCTGAGCGCGAGCACGGCCTCGAAGTCGGCCGCGTCGTAGCGCCGGCTCGCCTCGTCGAGCGCTGCGTCGGCGCGCGCGAGCGCGGCCGTCGTCTCGGGAGCGGGCGGGGCCGCGGGCGCGGCGGGCGGCGGCTCGGGCCGGGGCGGCCGCACACGAGCCGGCGCCGCGGCGCGCGGCGCGGTGGGCGGGCGCGGCTGCGCGACGGCGGTCGGGCGGGCCTTCGCCACGACGGGCGCGGCGGGCGCACAGCCCGTGCGCGCCCCGGCCGGGATCGAGAGCCAGATGCCGGCGTTGATGCGGTTCGGATCGGCGATGCGGTTCCTGGCCGCGAGCGCGGCGACGGGATGGCCGTACCACTGCGCGAGCCCCTGGAGCGTCTCGCCGGGGCGGATGCGATGGCGGAGCGCCGCCTGCGGGACGGCGATCCGATCCGCCGCGAGCGGCCGTTCGGGCGGCGCGCTCAGGCGGTTCGCGGCGCGGAGCGCCGCCACGTCGACCCCGAGGCGGCCCGCGAGGCCGCACGCCGTCTCGCCCTGGGCGACGACGGCCTCGCGCGGCGCGAGCCCCGGCGCCGCGGCGGCGGGCCGGTCGGCCGCGCGCCGTCCGCTCGCGCATCCGCTCAGGAGAGCGAGCACGAGCGCCCCGGCGGTGGCCGACCGAACGGACATGTCCGAGGCCCGGAGCAAGATCCGTACCGGGCGGAGGCTCGCGGAGGAATGACGACCATGGCTTCCCTTCGCGGCGAGCCGCTCGCGGACGCCGCGGATCCGCGGCTCTACATGGCGCGCTCGGCGAGCGAGGCCGTGCTCGCCGGCCTGCGGCGCTGGCTCGACGGCCGCGGGCGGCTCGCGCTCGTGGCCGGCCCTCCCGGCACCGGCACGACGCTCGTGCTGCGCGTGCTCGAGCGGGCGGAGCGCGCGCGCCGGCGCGTCCTCTTCTCGCCCTTCCTCCACATCGACCCCGACGCGCTCGAGCGCTGGCTCGTGTCGCTCGCTCCGCGTCCGAGGGAGCCGCTGGCCGGGGATCCGCTGCTCGCGGCCTTCGGCCTCGAGCGTCGCGGCGCGCTCCCGCCGCTCCTGCTCGTGGACGACGCCCACGCGGCGCTGCCGGCCACGCTCGAGGCGCTCGGGCGCCTCGCCCGCGAGCGCCTGCCGACGCTGCGCGTCGTGCTCGGGGGCTGCGCGGGCCGGGCGCTCCACGCGGCGGAGGCCGCATTCGGCGAGCAGGGCGCGCGCTTCGCGCTCACCGCCTGGACGCCCGACGAGCTCCGCGCGCTCGGCGCGACGATCTGTGCGCACCCGGCCCTCGATGCCGACGCACGCGCGCGCCTCCGCGGCCTCGATCTCGGCTCCCTCGCGAGCGACGCGCAGGGGAGCGTCCGCCTGCTGAAGAACGCGCTCGCAACGCGCTGTGCGCGCGAGAGACGGGAAGCGCCTTCCGCGCCCGACGCGGAGGCTCGCTCGCCCGCGGCCGAGGCGGCCTCGCCCGCGCCGGTCAAAGTGGAGGTTGCGGCCGCGCCGGTCAAAGTGGAGGTTGCGGCGGCGCCTCAAAGTGCGGTCACGGCGCCGGAGCCGGAGCGACCGGCGACGGCCGCAGCCGAGGCCGCACCGGCGCCCGCGCCCGTGCCGCCGAGCGTCGCGAGCACGCCGGAGCCGGTGCCCGAGCCGGTGCGCGAGGCGCCGCCTGCGCCGGTCCCGCGAGCGAGGGATCCGCAGGAGATCGGGGCGGTGCCGAAGTTCCGGCCGAGGCCCGCTCGCCCGCCCGAGCCGCGGCCGGCGCCGAACGCCGCGGACACCTTTGATGGGGCGAGCGCGGCGCGCGTGCCCGCGCCGAGCGCCCCGCAGCCGGTGCGACCGGCGCCGCCCGCGCCGGCGCCGGTCGCGAGATCGGTCGACGAGGGGCGGATCTCCGTGTCCGCGCCTCCGCGCAAGGCGCAGCCGAAGCCGGCCGCTGCGCCGAGCGCGCCGCGCCAGGCGGAGCCGAAGCCTTCACCGGCTCCCCCGCCGCGGGCCGCGCGCGCTCCGGAGCCGGCGCGCACCGCGTCGCCCCGGCGGACGGAGCCGTCAGCGGCGAAGAGCGCCGCTCCGCGCCCGCCCGCGACCGGGCGCCGCTCGGCGTTGAATGCATTCATCAGAGGCTTCGCAAAGTCGCCCCGCGCCGGCACGGCGCCGACGCGAAAGCCGACCGCCGTCTCCACGACGCCCGAGCCCGCGCCGCGGCCGGCGCCGCCGCCCGTGGCCCCGCCGGCGCCGCCGCCTGCCGCCCGGCCGGCGCCGCCGCCGGGTGCGCCCGCACCGAGGCCGCCGCCCGCGCATGCAGCGCCGCCGTCGAGCCGGTCTCCGCGCCCTGCCGCTCCGCGGCCGGTGCCGGTCTCGCCGCCGAGACCCGCCCCGGCGGCGCGGTCCACCCCGCCGCCGAGAGCGACGCCCCGGCCGCCCGCGATTCGCCGCCGTCCTGCGCGGCCGGCCCGCCGGCGAGGGGGCGCACGCGTCCTCTATGCGCTCGCCGTGTGCGTCGCGGTGGCGGCGGGTGCCGGCGTCGGGCTCTTCGCCGGCTGGCAGTACGACGGACGGCTCGGCCTTCCGGCCTGGCTCGAGAGCGCGCTCGCCGAAGCCGCGACGCCGCCCGGGCAGGCCGCGGCGCCGCCCGACGTCGCGGCGGCGCCGCCGCCGGCGGCCGCCGCACCCGAGCTCCGAGCGGCGCCTGCGCCGGAGCCGGAGCGCTGGAGCGTCCACGTGAACGCGCAGCCCTGGGCCTGGATTCGGCTCGACGGCGCGGAGGTCGGTGCGACCCCGCTCGTGGCACCCGACGTCCCGAGCGGCGCCCACGAGTTCGAGGCGACCTTTCCGGACGGCCGGCGCGAGCGGCGCGTGGTCGAGATCGGCCCCGACTCGCGCTTCGTGTCGTTCCGCTGAGGTCGCCCGGCGGTCGGATCTACAAACTTCTTTTCCTTCGCTACGTTCGGCCGCCCTTCGGCGGCGCGCCGGAGCGGGGCGGCGTAGCTCAGTCGGTTAGAGCAGCGGTTTCATAAGCCGCGGGTCGCTGGTTCGAGTCCAGCCGCCGCCACCCCGAATCTCCCCCCTGGAGATCCCGGTGATTCCCTTCATCGACCTGCGGCCCCAGAACGACGCGCTCCGGCGCGAGATCGAGGCGGCGCTCGGGCGCGTGCTGGACTCGGGCGCCTACACGCTCGGCCCCGAGGTCGAGGCCTTCGAGCGCGAGTTCGCGGCCGCGTGCGGGGCGCAGCACGCGGTCGCCATGAGCTCGGGCACCGCGGCGCTCCACCTCGCGCTGCTCGCGGCGGGCGTCGGCCCGGGCGACGACGTGGTCACGACGCCCTTCACCTTCATCGCGACGGCCTGCGCGATCCGTTACGTGGGCGCGAGCCCGGTCTTCGCGGACGTCGACCGCGAGACGCACTGCCTGGATCCGGAGGCGCTCGCGAAGGCGGTGACGGCCCGGACGCGTGCGGTGCTGCCCGTCCACCTCTACGGGCAGGTGGCGGACATGGACCCGATCCGCGCGGTCGCGGCGCGGCACGGCCTCGCGGTGATCGAGGACGCGGCGCAGGCGCACGGCGCGACCTACCACGGCGCGGCGGCCGGCACGCTGGGCGCGCTCGGCTGCTTCAGCTTCTACCCGACGAAGAATCTCGGTGCGCTCGGCGAGGGCGGGCTCGTGACGACGGCCGACGCTGCGCTCGCCGACAAGCTCCGCCTGCTGCGCGACTGGGGCGCGCGCGAGAAGTACCAGCACGACTTCGTGGCCTACAACGCGCGCATGGACGGCTTCCAGGGCGCCGTGCTGCGCGTGAAGCTCCGCCAGCTCTCCGCGTGGAACGAGGAGCGGCGCCGGCTCGCGGCGCGCTACGCGGAGCTGCTGCCGAAGATCGGGCTCGAGCCGCCCTTCGAGCGGCCGGACTGCCGGCACGTGTTCCACGTCTACACGGTGCGCGTGCCCGAGCGCGAGCGCGTGGCGGCGGCGCTCCGGGCCGCGGGGATCGGCACGGCGCTGGTGTATCCGCCCCCGCTCCACCTCCAGCCGGCCTTCGCCGACCTCGGGCTCGGCGCCGGCAGCTTCCCGAACGCCGAGCGCGCCGCGCGCGAGCTCCTCGCGCTGCCCATGTTCCCGGGCCTCGCCCCCGACGCCCCCGAGCGCGTCGTCGCCGCCCTCGCCCAGGCGCTCGGTGTTTAGCGGGGGGACGGTCCTCGTCGTTCACTGGCGCGCCACTAAACAGACACGACCGTCCCCCCGCTAAACACCGAGGCGGTGTTTCTGGACCTTGCCGCTCGCGGTGCGGGGGAGGGCGGGCACGGCGACGAAGCTCTTCGGCACCTTGAAGGCGGCGAGGCGCTCGCGGCCGAAGCGCGCGAGCGCCTCCGGGTCGAGCACGGCGCCCGGCGCCAGCACGACGTACGCGCGCCCGACCTCGCCCCACTGCGCGTCGGGCACGCCCACCACGGCGATCTCGCGGACCGCCGGATGCTGCTCGTACGCCGCCTCCACCTGGCGCGGGTAGACGTTCTCGCCGCCCGAGATGAAGAGCTCCTTCGAGCGCCCCGAGAGCGTCACGAAGCCCTCGGCGTCGAAGTGGCCGAGGTCGCCCGTCCGCAGCCAGCCCTCGCGCAGCGTCTCCGCCGTCGCCTCCGGCCGCTCCCAGTAGCCCGTCATCGTGATCGGGCCGCGCACCACGATCTCACCGTTCTCGAAGGCCGCACAGTCCTCCCACTCCGCGGGCGGCCGCGCGAGGCTCTCGCGGCTCACGATGCGGAGCTCGGCGTGCCGCACCGGGCGCCCGACGCTGCCCGCTTTCCGCACCGCGTCGGCGGCGTCGAGGCAGCAGAGGATCGAGGTCTCGGTCTGCCCGAAGCCCTGCTTCAACGCGAGGCCGCGCGCGGCGAAGGCGCGGATCACCTCGACCGGGATCGCGGCGCCCGCAGTGAACAGGAAGCGGAGCGACGACACGTCGGCGCGCTCGCGATCGAGCGCGTCGAGGAGCGCGGTGAACATGGTGGGCACGCCGCCCAGGAACGTGATGCGGAGCGACGCGACCGCGCGCCACACCTCGGCCGGCTCGAAGCGCGGCTGGAGCACCACCTCGCCGCCCGCCCAGAGCGTCGGGAGCGCGAGGATCGAGAGCCCGAACGAGTGGAAGAGGGGGACGACGACGAGGACGCGGTCGGCGGCCCCGAGCCCGAAGAAGATGCCCGCGTTCATCGCGTTGTAGAGCGTCTTCCGGTGCGGGAGCAGCGCTCCCTTCGGCGTGCCCGTCGTGCCCGAGGTGTACATGAGGATCATCGGGTCCTCGGGCGAGACGGGCACGAGCCCCGCCTTGGTGGCGGCCGCGAGCGCCGCCTCCCACGCGCCGGGCACGGCGAGCCGGGCCGGCGGCGCGCGGCGGGCGGCCGCGCACGCGGCGTCCGCGAGCGCGCGTAGCGAGTCCTCGACGAGCAGCGCGGCGGGACGGCAGTCGTCGAGGAGCTCCGCGAGCTCGGGCGGCGCGAGGCGCGTGTTGAGCGGCACGGCGATGGCGCCGAGCCGCGCCGCCGCGAACACCGCCTCGAGCGTGGCCGAGCGGTTGCCGAGGAGGAGCGCCACGCGCTCCCCGCGTGCGACGCCGGCCGCGGCGAGCACGCCCGCCGCACGGGCCACGCGCTCCTCGAGCGCCGCGTAGTCGAGGACCCGCTCGGCGTCGCGCAGCGCCGGCGCCGCCCCGCGCTCGCGCGCATGCCGGCCGAGCCAGCTCGCGACGTTGTGGTCCGTGGATCGCACGGGCGCGCCACCTAGCCGACCGCCGGCGGCGGTGCCAGCGCCGCGACGTATCCTGGATGCGCCAGGAGGACACGATGAACCTGCTCGGCCAGCCCGCCCGCGTCGGACGCCACTGCGGAAGCCACGAGTACGACGTCACGCGCGAGGTCGTGGACTTCTACGCCGAGGCGCTCGACGACCCGCATCCGCTCTATGCGGAGCTCGCGCCGCCGCTCCTCCATCACTCCGAGTGCTACAAGGTCCTCGGCGAGTGGTACCTCGCGAACCTGTTCGGGAACCTCCACGCGCGCCAGGACTGGGAGCTCTTCGCGCCGATCCGGATCGGCTCGCGCGTGCGCACGCGCTCGACCATCGTCGACCGCTACACGAAGCGCGGCCGCGACTACGTGGTGAACGAGACGGACCTGATGGACGCCGCGGACGGGCGCCTGCTCGTGCGCGGCCGCACCCACCAGTCGTTCCTGCCGCCGAAGCGCGAAGCCGAAGGCGGAGGCGGGCGCTTCGTGGTGGACGAGCGGACCGCGCAAGAGAAGGCGGGGCGCGAGCCGCGGGCGCCGTTCCCGACCGCGGCCGGCCCCGAGCTGCCCGCGGTCCAGAAGAAGGTCGACGCGCGCCGCTGCTGGATGTTCTCGGGCCCCGGCGCGAACTACCACACGAACGCCGAGCAGGCGCGGAAGCTCGGCTTCCCGAACATCGTGGTGCAGGGGATGATGTCGACCTGCTTCGTCGCGCAGGTGATGCTCGACGCCTTCGGCCGCGGCTTCCTCGAGGGCGGCCGCATGTCCCTGAAGCTCACGAACGTGCTCTGGGTGGACGAGTCGGTGACCGCGCGCGGGCGCGTGAAGGAGCGCACGCCCGAGGGCACGAAGACGCGCGTCCACTGCGAGGTCTGGGTCGACAAGGACGACGGCACCCGCATCCTGCTCGGCGACGCCAGCGCGGTCGAGTGAGCCGGCGCGACCCGCTGCTGGCCGAGCTGGAGCGTGCGGCGCGCGCGCTCGCGCTCGGCGAGCGCAGCGTCCTCGTCGCCGCCTCGGGCGGGATCGACTCCACGGTGCTCGCCCACGCGCTCCGCGCGCTCGCCGAGCGCGTGCGCCTGCGCCTCGCGCTCGGGCACGTGAACCACGGGCTGCGCGGCGCCGAAGCGGACGCCGACCAGGCCTTCGTCGAGGCGCTCGGCGAGAAGCTCGGCGTCCCGGTGCTCGCCCGGCGGGTGGCGCCGCAGCGGCTCCGCACGGGCCAGCCGAGCCGCGCGCGCCCGACGCTCCAGGAGGCGGCGCGCCGCGTCCGCTACGCCGCGCTCGGCGAGATGGCGCGGGAAGCGGGCGCGGACCACGTCGCGACCGCCCACACGCTCGACGACCAGGCCGAGACGGTGCTGCTGCGGCTGCTGCGTGGCACGGGCCCGTCCGGGCTCGGCGGCATCCCGGAGCGCTCGCCGGACGGCCGGATCGTGCGCCCGCTGCTCGGCGTCCCGCGCCGCGAGATCGAACGATTCGCCGCCGAGCGGCATCTCAGCTGGCGGGAGGACGCCTCGAATCGCGACCCGGCCTACGCCCGCGCCCGGCTGCGCCGGGACTGGCTCGCCGGGCTCGGCCAGGCGTTCAATCCGCGCTGGCTCAGGGCGGTCGGCGATCTGGCCGTAGCACAGCGCAGGGAATCGGAGTGGATCGAGCAGCGCGTGAGCGAGGAGGCGACGCTCCGGCTGACGCGAGAGGGAGAGACCTGGTGGCTGGCGTGCGAAGGCATCGAGGCGCTCCCCGCGGCCGTGGCGCGGCGCCTCGCGCGGCGTGTGCTGCATGCGGCCGGGGCGGGCCGCGATTGCTCGCGCCGGCATCTGGAGCGGGTGCTCGCCTTCGCGGCGCAAGGCCGCACGGGCGCGACGCTCGAGCTCCCGGGCGGGCTCGTGCTCGTGCGGACGCGCGGGCGCGTGCGCCTCGGACGCGGGACGGGCGGGCAGGCAGCGCGCGGATGCTAAGCTCGGCCGGACGCACGGTTTTCGGCCTTCCCATCCGCGGCCGAGCCTAGGGAGTGCATGAACCAGCAGTTCTACAAGAACATGGCCGTCTGGGTCGTCCTGCTGCTCATGATGATCCTGCTCGTGACGGTGCTCCGGCAGGGCCAGCAGGCGCCGCGCGAGCTCACCTACAGCCAGCTGCTCGAGAACCTGCAGGCGGGCAAGGTGCGCGAGCTCGTGCTCGAAGAGGGCAACATCAGCGGCCGGCTCGAGGACGGCGACGCGCCGTTCACGAGCTACGTGCCCGAGCTCCTCTACGGCGAGTTCGCGACGACGCTCCGCGTCGTCTCCGAGGCGCATCCCGAGATCCCGATCACGACGCGGCCCAAGCGCGAGAGCTCCGTCTGGCAGCAGATGCTGATCTGGTGGGTGCCCTTCCTCGTGCTGATCGGCCTCTGGGTCTTCTTCGTGCGCCAGATGCAGGCGGGCGGCGGCAAGGCGATGAGCTTCGGCAAGTCGCGCGCGCGCCTTCTCACCGAGAACCAGCAGCGCATCACCTTCGACGACGTGGCGGGCGTCGAGGAGTCGAAGCTCGAGCTCGAGGAGATCATCGCCTTCCTGCGCGAGCCGAAGAAGTTCACCCGGCTCGGCGGGCGGATCCCGAAGGGCGTGCTGCTCGTCGGCCCGCCCGGCACCGGCAAGACGCTCCTCGCGCGCGCCGTGGCCGGCGAGGCGGGCGTGCCCTTCTTCTCGATCTCCGGCTCGGACTTCGTCGAGATGTTCGTCGGCGTCGGCGCCTCGCGCGTCCGCGACCTGTTCATGCAGGGCAAGAAGCACGCGCCCTGCATCATCTTCATCGACGAGATCGATGCGGTGGGCCGTCACCGCGGCGCCGGGCTCGGCGGCGGCCACGACGAGCGCGAGCAGACGCTGAACCAGCTGCTCGTCGAGATGGACGGCTTCGAGAGCAACGACGGCGTGATCCTGATCGCGGCCACGAACCGGCCCGACGTGCTCGATCCGGCACTGCTCCGCCCCGGCCGCTTCGACCGCCGCGTGGTCGTGCCGCGCCCCGATCTGCGGGGCCGCCTCGCGATCCTGCGCGTCCACACGCGCCGCGTCCCGCTCGCGGACGACGTGGAGCTCGAGGTGCTCGCGCGCGGGACGCCCGGCTTCGTCGGCGCCGACCTCCAGAACCTCGTGAACGAGGCCGCGTTGCTCGCCGCGCGCCGCGACGCGCAGCGCGTGGCGATGATCGACTTCGAGATGGCGAAGGACAAGGTGCTGCTCGGAGCCGAGCGCCGCAGCCTGATCATGAGCGACGAGGACAAGCGCGTGACGGCCTACCACGAGGGCGGCCACGCGCTGGTGGCGCTCCTCACCGAGGGCTCCGACCCGGTGCACAAGGTGACGATCATCCCGCGCGGCATGGCGCTCGGTGTGACGCAGACCCTGCCCGAGGAGGACCGCTACAACCTCACGCAGCAGCAGATGGTCGCGATGATCAAGCACGCCATGGGCGGGCGCGCGGCCGAGGAGCTCGTGTTCGGCCACCTCTCGACGGGCGCGGCCAACGACCTGCTCCAGGCGACGCGCATGGCGCGCGAGATGATCTGCCGCTTCGGCATGAGCGAGGCGATCGGGCCGGTCTCCTTCGACGATGAGTCGGGCGACGTGTTCCTCGGCCGCGACTTCGTCGCGCGGAAGAACTACAGCGAGAAGACCGCCGAGCAGATCGACGAGGAGGTGAAGCGCCTCCTCACGCGGCTCTACGCCGAGGCGCGGGACCTGCTCGCGGGCCACCGCCCCGTGCTCGACCGCATCGCGGAGGCGCTGCTCGAGCGCGAGACGCTCGAGACGTCGGACCTGAAGCGGCTGCTCGAGGGCAGCTCGCTGCCGCCGCTGCCGCCGCCGCCGCCGCTCCACCCGGAGCCCGCCGAGGCGCGCCCCGCACGCGCCGCGGCGGGGACGCCCGCGCGGGCGGGCGGCAAGCTCCCCGATCCGGAGCCGATGCCCGGCTGAGGGGGTGCTCGATGGCCGGGGCCCCGATCTTCTCGCCCGAGCGCGTGACGGTCGTCGGCGTCTTGAACGCGACGCCCGACTCGTTCTCGGACGGCGGCCGCTTCGTGGACGCGGAGGGCGCGCTCGACCTCGAGGCGGCGCTCGCGGCCGCGCGTGCGCTGGTCGCCGCGGGGGCCGACGTCGTGGACGTGGGCGGCGAGTCGACGCGCCCCGGCGCCGAGCCGGTGCCGGTCGCGCTCGAGATCGCGCGCACGCGGCCGCTCGTCGAGGCGCTCGCGAAGGAGCTGCCCGTCCCGCTCTCGATCGACACGCGCCGGAGCGCGGTCGCGGAGGCCGCGCTCGAGGCTGGCGCGCGCATCGTGAACGACGTCTCCGGGCTGCGCTCCGATCCGGCGCTCGCCGGCGCCGCGGCGCGCGCGGGCGCCACGCTGATCGTCGGCCACCTGCGCGGCGAGCCCGCCACGATGCAGCACGGCATCGCGTTCGGCGACGTGCTCGCGGAGGTCGCGGGCGAGCTCGCCGCCTCGCTCGGGGTGGCGCGGGACGCCGGCGTTCCGCGCGAGCGCCTCGTCGCGGACCCCGGCCTCGGCTTCGGCAAGCGCCTGCCCCACAACCTCGCGCTCCTCGCGAACGTGGGCGAGCTCCGGGCGCGGCTCGGCGTGCCCGTGCTGGTGGGGCCCTCGCGGAAGTCCTTCCTCGGGGAGCTCACGGGCGATCCCGTCGATGCGCGCGACCTCGCCAGCGCCGTGGCGTGCGGCATCGCCGTCTTCGCAGGCGCCGACGCCGTCCGCGTCCACGACGTCGCGGGCGCGCGGCGCGCGGTCGCGGTCGCGGCCGCGCTGCGCGGGGCGCGCAGGGCCGCCTCGTGATCGAGTACGTGTTCGAGCGGGTCGCCGCGCAGGCGGTGGAGCTCTGGGAGTTCCTCCAGGGCAGCTTCGATCCGATCCGCGACACGCTGGATGTGCTGATGGTGGCGGTCGGCATCTACTGGCTGCTGCTGCTGATCAAGGGCACGCGCGCCGTGCAGATCCTCGTCGGCCTCGGAACCCTGATCGCGATGCGCGTGGCGGCCGACTTCCTCGAGCTCCTCACGCTCGCGTGGCTGCTCGATACCTTCCTCCAGCCCGCCGTGCTGGTCCTCGTGATCCTCTTCCAGGGCGACATCCGGCGTGCGCTCTCGCGGCTGGGCCGCGGCTTCCTGCCGCGCCTGTCCGAGCGGCAGGAGTCGCAGATCGTCGAGGAGGTGGTGCGGGCGTGCCAGACGCTCTCGGCGCGCCGCAGCGGCGCCCTCGTCGTGCTCGAGCGGCGCACCGGCCTCGAGGACCAGATCGAGGCCGGGGTCTCCGTCGACGCGAGCGTGAGCAAGGAGCTCCTCACCTCGATCTTCCTGCCGAGCTCGCCCCTCCACGACGGGGCGGTGGTGATCCAGAACGGGCGGATCAGCTACGCCGGCTCGATCCTGCCGCTCACGCTCCGGACCGACCTGCCCGAAGGAGTCGGCACGCGGCATCGCGCCGCGGTCGGCATCACGGAGGAGACGGACGCGGTGGTGATCGTGGTCTCGGAGGAGACCGGCGCGATCTCCGTGGTGATGGGAGGCCAGATGAACCGCGGCCTCGACGCGCCGCGCCTGCGCGTCGCGCTGCGGGACGCGCTCGCGCGCGGCGAGGAGGACCTCGAGGCGCCCGAGGCGCCGCCCGCGCCGGCGTCGGCCCCGGTCGAGGCCGAGGCCGCGTCCCGGCCCGGGGCGGTCGGGACGCGCTGATGCTCCGGAACCTCCGCTACAAGGTGCTCGCACTGATCGCCGCGTTCGGGCTCTGGGGCGTCTCCCACAGCACGTCTTCGGTCGAGCGCGGCTTCGACATCCCGGTCGTGCCGGCCAACGTGCCCGAGGAGCTCGTCATCACGGGTCAGAGCACGGATGCGGTGAACATCCGCGTGCGCGGCACGAACGCGGCGCTCCGGCGGCTCTCGGTGGCCGAGCTCGAGTACCCGGTGGATCTGGCCGGGGCGCGGCCCGGCAACACCGAGCGCGAGGTCGAGCCCGCCGCCGCCCTCACGCTGCCGCGCGGCGCGCAGATCGTGTCGCGCTCGCCCGCGAGCCTCGAGTTCACGCTCGAGCGCGAGAGCACCCGGGCCGTGAAGGTGCGGCCCGACCTCGACGGCCAGCCGGCGCCGGGCTTCCTGATCGGCGAGGTCACCGTGACGCCGCCGCGGGTGCGCATCGCCGGCGCCCGCAGCGAGGTGCTCCGCCTCTCCGAGGTGCTGACCGAGACGATCGACCTGACCGGGGCCGATGCGCCCCTCGAGCGCCAGGTGCGCGCGCTGCCGGGCGGCCTCCACGTCTGGCTCGACGGGGTCCAGGAGGTGGTGGTCCGCGTGGACGTCCTGCCCGAGCCGCCCCCCGAGCCCGCCCCGGAGCCCGCGGCGCCGAAGCGCGGAGGCAAGGGGAAGACATGAGCGGCGAGCGCCGCGGGCGCCTGTTCGGCACGGACGGCGTCCGGGGCACGGCGAACCTCTGGCCGATGACCGCGGAGGTCGCGCTCCAGCTCGGCCAGGCGGTCGCTCACGTGTTCCGCAACGCGGGCCAGGGCTGGGGCGGCAGCGCGTGGCCCCTGCGCCACGTCCCGCGCGGCGAGGCGACGCCGAGCGAAGTCGGCATCGGCCGCGGCACGCACCGCATCCTGATCGGCAAGGACACCCGCCTGTCCGGCTACATGTTCGAGGACGCGCTCGCCGCGGGCATCTGCTCGATGGGCGTCGACGTGATCCAGGTCGGTCCGATGCCGACGCCCGCGATGGCGTTCCTCACGGCCGACATGCGCTGCGACGCCGGCGTGATGATCTCCGCGAGCCACAATCCCTACCAGGACAACGGCATCAAGTTCTTCGCGCACGACGGCTTCAAGCTGCCGGACGAGGTGGAGGCGCGGATCGAGGCCCTGCTCCTGTCGGGCGAGCTCGAAGGGCACCGCGCGGAGCCCGAGCTGATCGGCCGCGCGCGGAGGATCGAAGACGCGACGGGGCGTTACGTCGTGTTCCTCAAGAAGACGTTCCCCCTCGAGCTGACCCTCGACGGGCTCCGCGTGGTGCTCGACTGCGCGAACGGCGCGGCGTACAAGGTCGGGCCGACCGTGCTCTCCGAGCTCGGCGCCGAGGTGTTCCCGATCGGGGTCGAGCCGAACGGCCGCAACATCAACCGCGACTGCGGCTCGCTCCATCCCGAGCGCCTCGCCGCGAAGGTGCTCGAGCACCGCGCGGACGTCGGCATCGCCGTGGACGGCGACGCGGACCGCGTGGTGCTCGTCTGCGAGCGCGGGGAGGTGGTGGACGGCGACGCCACGCTCGCGCTCTGCGCGCGCCACCTCCAGGAGCGCGGCGCGCTGCGCGGGCGCGGCGTGGTGGCGACCGTGATGAGCAACCTCGGGCTCGAGCGCGCGCTCGCCGAGATCGGGCTCGAGCTGATCCGGACGCAGGTGGGTGACCGCTACGTCGTCGAGGAGATGCGCCGCTCGGGATACAACCTCGGCGGGGAGCAGTCCGGCCACGTGATCTTCCTCGACCACAACACCACCGGGGACGGCCTGCTCACCGCGCTCCAGGTGCTCGCGATCCTGCGCCGGAAGGAGCGTCCGCTCTCCGAGCTGGTGCGCGGGATCGAGCGCTTTCCGCAGGTGCTGCTCAACGTGGCGGTCGCCGAGCGGCGTCCGATCGAGGAGTTGCCCGCGCTCGTGCGCCGGATCCGCCAGGTGGAGGCGGAGCTCGCCGGACGCGGGCGCGTGCTGATCCGCTACTCCGGCACCGAGAGGAAGGCCCGTGTGATGGTGGAGGGCGAGGACGAGGCGCGCGTGCGCGCGTACGCCGAGGACCTCGCCGCCGTGCTGCGCCGCGCGCTCGACGGCGAGGCGTGATGCGCCGCCTCGGCATCTGTCTCGACGGCGTGGCCGCGCTCCGCGAGGCGGCCGGCGGGCCCGCCCTCGGCGCGGCGGCGGCGCTCGCGGCCGCGGCGGGCGCGCAGAGCGTGCGGCTCGGCCTCACCGAGGAGCTCCGGCCCGTGAGCGAGCGCGATCTGCGCGAGGTCGCCGCGGTCGGCGCGGTGCTCGAGCTCCGCATGGCGCCGATCCCGAGCCTGCTGAAGGCGGCGCTCGAGGCGCGCCCGGCGCGTGTGCTCCTCGCCTCGAGCCCGAGCGGCGCGGGCGCTGCGCTGCCGCTCGACTTCCGCGCGTGGGGAAGCGCGCTCGCGCCGGCGCTCCGCGCGCTCGAGGAGGCGGGGCTGGTGGCGTCCGCCCTCGTGTCGCCCGAGCTCGGGGCGGTGAAGGCCGCGCACACGGTCGGGGTCCGCGGGGTCGAGCTCTACACCGGCTCGCTCGTGGACCTGCCCGCGGCCGAGCAGAGCGAGGCGCTCGCCGGCCTCGCCGACGCCGCCCGCCTCGCCGCGAAGCTGCGGCTCGAGATCGGGCTCGGCGGCCACCTCGACGAGCACAATCTCGGCGCCGTGCTCGAGGCGGTGCCGGTCGCGAGCTCGGTGACCGTCGGCCGCGCGTGGGTCGCCCGCGCTCTGCTCGTCGGCATCGACCGCGCGACGCGCGACCTGCGCGAGGCGATCCGCCAGACGCGCTGAGCGCCGCGAGACGCGGGAGGCCGTGCCCGGGCCCGCGCACCTGCTAACGATCTCGCCATGCCCGGCGAGGTCTGGCCGCTCGTCACGGCCGCGGAGATGCGCGGCCTCGACCGCCACACCAGCGAGACGCTCGGCGTGCCGGGCGAGCTGCTCATGGAGGTCGCCGGCGCCGCGGTGGCGGCCGAGGCGGAGCGTCGGCTCGCGCCGGGGAGCGCGGTGTGGGTCGCGTGCGGCGCGGGCAACAACGGCGGGGACGGCCTCGTCGCCGCGCGGCACCTGCATCTGCGCGGCGTCCCCGTCCGCCTCTGGCCGCTCGGGGAGCCCTCCGCGGGGCGCGGCGCCGCGGCGGCGAACTGGCGGCGGGCCGAGGCGTGCGGCGTGCCGCTCGCGCCGCCGCGCGGCCGCCCGCCTGCGGGCGCCGTGATCGTCGACGCGATCTTCGGCACGGGCCTCGCGCGCGCGGTCGAGGGCGCGGCGGCGGCCGCGATCCGCCGCATTCGCGAGGCGCGCCCGGAGTGCCTCGTGCTGGCCGTCGACCTGCCCTCGGGCCTCGACGCCGACACGGGCCAGGTGCTCGGCGAGGCGGTCGCGGCCGACCTCACCGTGACGCTCGGCCTCCCGAAGCTCGGGCTCGCGCTCGAGCCCGGCCGGAGCCTCGCGGGCGAGATCGTGGTGGCGCGGATCGGCATCGCCGACGCGGCCCCCGGCGTCGTGCCGCAGGCGAGCCTCTGGACCCGCGCCGCCGCGGCGCGGCGCCTGCCCGCGCGGCCGCGTGCCGGCCACAAGGGCAGCTTCGGCCACGTGCTCGTCGTGGCGGGCTCCGAGGGCAAGGCCGGCGCCGCCGCGCTCGCGGCGCTCGGCGCGGCGCGGAGCGGGGCGGGGCTGGTGACCATCGCGTGCCCCGCGAGCACGAACGACGTGCTCCAGGCGAAGCTCACCGAGACGATGACGGCGCCGATGCCCGAGCTCGCGAGCCACGCCTTCGGCGCCGAGGCCGAGAAGCCCGTGCTCGAGCTCGCCGCGGCGCGCGACGTGGTGGCGCTCGGCCCGGGCATCGGACGCGCCGGCGAGACGCTCGCCTTCGTGCGGCGCGTCGTGCGTGCGCTCGCGAATCCGCTCGTGCTCGACGCCGATGGCCTGCTCGCGTTCGCGGAGGTGCTCGGCGAGCTGCGCGGCCGGACGGCGCCGACCGTCCTCACGCCGCATCCGGGCGAAGCCGCACGCCTCCTCGGCACGAGCGCGGAGGAGGTGAACCGCGACCGGCCGGCGGCGGCGCGCCGCCTCGCCGCGGAGAGCGGCGCCGTCGTGCTGCTCAAGGGGGCGGCGACCGTCGTCGCGGAGCCGGAGGGCGCGCTCCTCGTGAACCCGACCGGAGGCCCCGCGCTCGCGTCGGGCGGCACGGGCGACGTGCTCACCGGCGTCG
>Ga0075327_1000066_pt1 | contig 23036 bp, 19 predicted proteins | sample MayberrySE_Catta_2_FD_120056 | JGI IMG/M metagenome (GOLD analysis project Ga0075327, IMG submission 120056) | Natural and restored wetland microbial communities from the San Francisco Bay, California, USA, that impact long-term carbon... | ecosystem: Environmental > Terrestrial > Soil >...
AGGCCGCTGGAGACCGGTACCCGCTCCGGCTCCAAGAATCGGGTGATGTCGCCTCCGCGTGCACCGGTCTCCAGCGGCCGGAACTCGGATGCGATCTGAGCGGCGGGCGCGAGGCGCAAGGCAGTCGGCTGGGAGGGCCGGCGGAGCCCCCACTCTGCGCAGGCGACATCAACCGATTCTTGGAGCCGGAGCAGAGTGGGGGCTCCGCCGGTCCAGGCTCCCGGCTCGACGTGTGACCAACGCTCTCCTAAGAAACCACTTCGGTAGCGGAAGCGGGCGGCCTCTTCTCGACAGCACGAACGCGCGTGGCCTCGACGGCGATGGGCGCTCTCAGCGGAGCGCCGGCGCGCCCTCCGTGCGGAGCTGATCGATCACCTCGCGCACGCCGGCGACGCCGGCGACCGTCTCGAGCACCGCGCGCTGCTCGCTCTCGCTGGAGACCCGCCCCCGCACGCGCACCACGCGATTGCAGCTCGCCACCTCGAGGTCCGGGCTCGCGGTCGCGTGCGCCGCGGCGAGGTGCTCGCGGAGGCGCTGCTCGAGCGCGCGGTCGCGCACGCGGGCCGCCTCCTGCTCGGGCTCCGGCACGACCTCGATCCAGTTCTCCACGCGGTGGACGCCCGCGAGCTTCGCCGCGGCGAGCTCCGCCGCCGCCTGCGCGCCGACCGAGGGGACCATGCCGGAGAGCGTGACGACGCCGCCGCGCGCGGCGACCTCGACGTCGCGCGCGCTCACCTCCGCGCTCCGGAACAGCCGCGCCTTCACGGCCGCGCCGGTCCGGAGATCGGCGAGCGCGCCCGCGAAGCCCTCGGCCCGCGCGGGCGCTGCCGTGCCGAGGCCGGGCTCCCGGGCGCCGGAGACGGGCGGCGCCTCGCCGCCCAGCCCCGGCAGGAGCGCGAGGGCGAGGCACGGGATCAGCACGAGGGCGGAGAGACGCACGCGAAGCTCCTGCCGCGCTGGAGGGAGCGGCCGTGCGGGAGGAACCGCGGGGCGGCTGGTTCCTGCCGAGCGGCGGGCGCTCGCGGGATCGGGCGTCCTGGACGGCCGGGGGTCACCCCGAACCGGCCGTCTGCGCACGGGCGTCCCGAGTCCACGACCTGCACGGCCACTCCCTGGCGGCGCCGCTCAGGCGCCGCGACCCCGGCCGATGCAGCCCGCGTGCCAGCCGGCGGGCGCGGGGACGATCGCTTGCGAGGCGCGTGGGCGCGTCCCGCAGAATGCACAGCGCGTTTCTACACGGGGAGACGCCGGATCTCGTGGCGTTTCCACGCGGCGGCGGCTCACGCGCCGGAGGCGTCCGCTGCCGAGCGCGCGGCGGCGTCAGCCGCCGAGCGCTCGCACCCGCTCGAGCGCGGCGCCGGCGAGCGCGTCGACCTGCGTGCGGAAAGCGCTCGTGTCCGCCGGCTTTCCCATCACACCCTTCACGTAGCGCGCGAGCACGCCCTCGACGATCGCCGCGAGCCGCCAGTACGAGAACGCGCGGTAGTAGTCGATGCCCGCGACGTCGCGTCCGGTGAGCTCGGCGTAGTGGTCGAGCATCTCGCGGCGGCTCGGGAAGCCCCCGGCGACGGTCGGCGCGAGCGCGGCGCCGCGGCTCTCGGGGCCGCTCTCGCCCGGCTCCGCCCAGTTGTTCATCAGGTAGCCGAGGTCCGCGAGCGGATCGCCGAGCGTGCAGAGCTCCCAATCGAGGACGGCCGCGATCCGCGCGTCGGCGCCGGTCAGCATGTTCCCGAGCCGGTAGTCGCCGTGTACGACGCCCGCACCCTTCTGCTCGGGGATGCCCGTCTGGAGCGCCTCGTAGACCTCCTCCATCGCCGGCAGCTCGCGCGTCTTCGACTGCTCCCACTGCGTGCGCCAGCGCTTCAGCTGGCGCGGCACGTAGGCCTCGCGCCGCCCGAGGTCGCCGAGCCCGACCGCATCGACGTCGACCGCGTGGAGGCGCGCGAGCACCTCGATCACGTGGCGCCCGAGCCCGCCGCGCCTCTCGGCGGGCACGTGCTTCTCCACGGTCGTGCCGAGGTCGAGCACGACGCCGTCGACGAAGGCCATCACGTAGAAGGGCGTGCCGTTCACGGCGGGGTCGCTGCAGAGCCCGAGCGCGGGCGGCACCGGAACGCCCGTGCCCGCGAGCGCGGCGATGATGCGGTGCTCGCGCCCCATGTCGTGCGCGGTCGCGAGGACCGCGCCGAGCGGCGGGCGCCGCAGCACGAGCTTGCGGCCTGCGGCGTCGCTCACGCGGTACGTGAGGTTCGAGTGGCCGCCGGCGATCAGCGCGAACTCGAGCGGCGGGCGCACGCCCGCGACGTGCGCGACGAGCCAGTCCGTGACCGGCCCGGGCGCGATGCCCTTCGGGCGTTCGGCGTTCCCGGACTCGTCCGTCACCGCGAACCCTCCCGGTGCCGCTGCAAGCCGGGCGAAGCCCGGCGCGCAGTGAGCCGAAGGCGAACGAAGCTCATCAACGCGGGGCGAACCGCTGGCCGCCGTCGAGGCGGATGGTGGAGCCGTTCAGCATCGGGTTCTCGAAGATCGCCTGTGCCATGCGGGCGTACTCCTCCGGCCGGCCCATGCGCTTCGGGAAGGCGGCGTCCTTCGTGAGCGCGTCCTCCATCGCCTGCGGGATGCCGCGCGTGAGGCCGGTGTGGAACAGGCTCGGCGCGATCGTCATCACGCGGATGCCGAGGCTGCCGAGGTCGCGCGCCATCGTGAAGCTCATGCCGGCGATGCCGGCCTTGGCGGCGGTGTAGGCGACCTGGCCGATCTGACCCTCGAAGGCGGCGATCGAAGCCGTCATCAGGATCACGCCGCGCTCGCCGTTCGCATCGGGCTCGTTCCGGCTCATGCGCTCGGCCGAGAGGCGCGCCACGTTGAAGCTCGCCACGAGGTTCAGCTCGATCACGCGGCGGAAGGCGTCGAGCGGGTGCGGGCCGTCCTTTGCGAGGGTGCGCTTCGCGATGCCGCCGCCGGCGGTGTTGATCGAGAAGTGGAGGGCCCCGAGCGCGTCGCAGGCGCGCGCGATCGCGTCCTCGGTGCCGGCGAAGTCCGTCACGTCGCACGCGTGGAAACGCGTGCCGCCGCCGAGTGCGGCCGCGGTCTCCTCCCCCTTCGAGGTGGGCAGGTCGAGCAGCGCGACTCGCGCGCCCTCGCGCACCAGCATCTCCGCGCTGGCGCGTGCCATGCCCGACGCGCCGCCCACCACCAATGCAGCTCTTCCTCGGATCTCCACCTTCTCAGCTCCTCGTGATCAGCAGGCAGCCGCCGAGCGGCCCGCCGCCCGCGGCGGCGACCGCGACCTGCGGGCCGCCGGGCACCTGGCGCTCGCCGCCCTCGCCCCAGAGCTGCACGCACGCCTCGTGGAGATAGCCATAGCCGTGGAGGCGCCCCGCGGAGAGCTGGCCGCCGTGCGTGTTCAGCGGCAGCTCGCCGTCGAGCGCGATCCGCGAGCCGCCCTCGACGAAGGGGCCGCTCTCGCCCTTGCCGCAGAAGCCGAGCGCCTCGAGCCACGCCATCGTGATGAAGCTGAAGCCGTCGTAGCACTCGGCCACGTCGACGTCGGAAGGCGTGAGGTCGGTGCGGCTCCAGAGCATCTTCGCCGCGTCGCGCAGCGCCATCGTGGTGAGGTCGTCGAACTGGTCCCAGGACGGGCGGCCGTGCAGCGCCGCGCCCACGGCCTCGACGCGGAGCGGGGGCCTCCGGAGGTCCCGCGCGGCGTCGACGTGCGAGACCACGAAGGCGGTGGCGCCGTCGACGGGTACGTCGCAGTCGTACAGGCAGAAGGGCGTCGAGATCATCCGCGCGGCGAGGTAGTCGTCGAGCGTGAGCGGGTCGCGGTAGATCGCCTTCGGGTTCCCCGCGGCGTTGCGCCGCGCGTTCAGCGCGATCCACGCCATCTGCTCGCGCGTGGTGCCGTACTCGAGGAAGTGGCGCTGCGCGAACATCGCGATCCAGCACGCCGCGGAGGCGGCGCCGTAGGGGAGCGTCCACTGCATCATCCCGCTCGCGCGCGGCGGGCCGCCGCGGCCGCCGCCGACGCCGATCCCGGCGCGCCGCCCCGCGCCCTGCGCGCTCGATTCGAAGACGCTCCGGAAGCAGAGCACGTGGCGTGCATAGCCGGCGGCGACGGCGGCGCACGCCGTGATCACCGAGCCGAGCTGGCCCGACGTCTCGGGGCCGCCGGCCCACCAGTCGAGCCGCAGGCGGAGCGCCTCCTGCACCTCGGTCACGCCCGCGCCGCTGAAGCCCGGCGCCGCGCTCAGCATGCCGGGGTAGGTGGCGACGCCATCGATGTCCGCGCGCGTCAGCCCCGCGTCCGCGATGGCGGCGAGACAGGCGTCCACCGTGAGGGCGAGCGGGTCGCGGTGGAGCCGCCGCCCGACGTCGGACTGGCCGATGCCGGTGAGCGCCGCCCTGCGCTCGAGGATCTCGGTCATCGCGCCGGCTCGAACAAGGGCAGGAAGATGCCGTCGTCGCGCTCCTCGAACACGACGCGCACGGGCATGTCCATCGTGAGCTCCTCGGGCGTGCAGTTCACGAGGTTCGTGGTGAAGCGGAGGCCGCGCTGCTCCTCGATCTCGACGATCGCGATCACGTAGGGCGGGTCGAAGCCGGGGATCCAGGGGTGATGGTTCACCGTCCAGGTGAGGAGGCGCGCGCGGCCCGACACGGCCGCGGGCGCGAGCTTGCGCGACAGGCACTCGGGGCAGACCGGGGAGGGCGGGTGGATCCACGTGCCGCAGTCGCCGCAGCGCAGGAAGCAGAGCTCGCCGCGTGCGCCGCCCTTCCAGGTGTGCTCGTTCTCGGGCGTCAGCTGCGGGAGGATCCGGAAGGGGCGCTTCGCTTCGCTCACGCGGGTGCTCCGCGCCCGGGCCCCGGGGCTGGCGCCCGGTGCCCGGGGTCCGGGGCTCGCGCCCCGTCGACCAGGCCGGTGAACCCGTAGCGCGCGTGCGGCCCGAGCAGGATCTGCTCGAGCAGCCCGACGCCGCGCCGTTCCCCGAGCCTCGCGCGCACCAGGTTGTGGAGGTGCTGGTGGAAGGGGTTGCCCGGCTGGAGGTCGCTCTCCTTCCAGTGCTCGCCCTCGACGGCGAGCTCGCCCTGCCAGACGCCGTGGCCGAAGCGCGGGTGCGCGTAGCCGAGCCCGTTCATGTTGAAGCGGAGCACGGTCTCGAGCGCGAGCGTGACGGGCTCGCCGCCGCGCGGGCGCGCGTCGAACTCGGCGCGCTCGATCCAGCGCGTGCCCGCGCGGAACACGAGGCGCTCGCCGAGCGGCTCGAGGGGCACGAAGCCGGGCGCGCCCGGCTCGGCCACGAGCGCGGGAGCGTCGGAGATCGGCACGCGCACGCCGTCCGCGTTCCAGCGCTCGCCGTCGGGGCGCTGGAAGTAGCCGAGCAGCCGGCACTCGTCCTCGAAGTGGATCGGCGTCCAGAGCCACGCGACCTGGGGCGGATCGGCCGGGCGGCCGGGCGCCGCCGCGCCGACCGGGCGCACGCCCCACGAGCGGTCGCGCGTCGCGTACGTCCGCGACGGCTCGAGCCGCGTCTCGCGGCCGCCCGCGCGGATCCAGCCCGACCAGGTGCCGAACTGCGTGAAGCGTGTCATGTCGACCAGGTTCCGCGTCGTGGCGCCGGCCTTCATGCGGGCGCGCGCCTCCTCGACGGCCGGCGCGCGCGACACGAACTCGAGCTCGGCCTCGATCCCGGTGGCGTTGGGAGCGATCGCGAGCCGGAGCCGCCGCATCGGCTCCCGCACCTCGAGCGAGAGCGGCCCCACCACGGTCTCGCTCGGCTCGCGCGGGGCGAGGCGCGAGGCGTGGAGCGCGTGCTGCTCGCCGTCCGTGAGGATCGAGAAGTGCGCGTCCATCACCTGCTGGTGGGGATAGAGCCCGAGCGCCGCGCCGAAATAGAAGCGGGCGTCGCGGTCGACGCCGTTGAACCAGTACCGGTCGTACGCGTTCGGGTCCGACGTCGCGCGGTGCGCGATCGGCTCCGGCGTCTGGTGGATCGGGTAGTCGTCGAAGCGCGACAGCATCGAGCCTCCGTCAGCCCGTCTCGTAGATCAGGTAGCCCTCGGCGTCGCGCCGCACCGCCGCCTGACCCGCGATGCGCAGGTGCTCGAGGTGCGCGTACGTCTCGCTCTCGGCCATCTCGCCCCAGCTCCGCGGCTTGAAGAGCTGGCGCGAGAACGCCTGGACCGTCGCGGGGCCGAGCTCGCGCCCGATGCGCCTGACCGTGTCGAGCCGGTCGTAGTGGTGCTGCTTGATCGCCTCGCAGCGCCCCGCGAGGTCGCGGAAGGGGTGGCCGTGCGCGGGCAGCACGAGCTTCACGTCGGGGATCGCGGCGGCCTGGTCGAGCGAGCCGAAGAACGTGTCGAGCGGATCCTTCGAGAGCGTGAGCCCCGAGATGTGCGGCGTGATGCTCGGCAGCACGTGGTCGCCCGACAGGAAGATGCCGTCCGCCGGGTCGTGCAGGCAGATGTGGTCCTCGGTGTGTCCCGGCGTGTGCCGGATCACCCACTCGCGCCCGCCGACGCGCAGCACCTCGCCCGCGCGCACGGGCTTCGTGATGGGCGGGACGAAGGAGCGCCCGAGCCAGCGCGCGAGCCGCCAGCGCAGCCGCATGCGCACGGGCGGCCGCGGATGCTGGCCGCCCCACGGCGTCTTGTGGTTCCAGCCCTGGATCACGCGGCGATGCGACTCGTCGTCCTCGCCGCTCGCCGCGAGGTCCTCGACCGACACCTCGGGGTCCTGCGTCGCCTCGATCACGCCGAAGCGGAACGAGCGGTGCGCCACGATCTCGGCGCCCGACTCGCGCGCGAGGCGCGCCGCACCGCCGAAGTGGTCCGGGTGCGAGTGCGTCACGATCACGGTGTGCACGTGCTTCGGCGCGAGGCCGGCCTGCGCGAGCCGGTCGCGCACCGCCTTCCAGTTGCCCGGCGTCGGGAGCCCCGGGTCGACGACCGCCGCGCCGCGCGCGTCGACGAGCGCGTACATGTTCACGTGCCCGAGCCCCGGCATCTGGATCGGGAGCTCCATCCGCAGCACGTTCGGCGCCAGCTCCGTGATCTCGCGCCGCGCCGTCTCCTGCTCCTGCTTCCGCCTCGGTTCCATAGCGGCCGCAAGGTAGAGGTTCGCAGGGCGCGGCGCACCGAGGGAGGCGTGCGAAGCGCCTGCCGCCGCGCGGGGCGCGGCAGCGTGCGAGCTATCGTGGCCGCGTGGAGCTCGAAGAGCTGGCCGAACGACTCGTGCCCTTCGTGCGCGCGAAGACGGCAGACGCGGACGCGCTCGTGTCGGGCGTCCACAAGATGCCGGGACACGCCGGCTTCGCATACGGCTTCGACGTCGCACGCGGGGAGCGGCGGGAGTCGTTCTTCCTGCGGCTGCCGCCGCCGCACGTGAAGTGGCAGGGCACGGCGGACGTGCTGCGTCAGGTGCAGGCCCTCCGCGCGCTCGAGGGCACGGACGTGCCGCATTGCCCCGTCGTCTGGGCCGGCGACGAGCTCGCATGGTTCGGGCGCCCGTACTTCGTGGTGCGGAAGCTCGAGGGCGACGTGCTCCGGCTCGGGCTGGGCGAGTGGGGCGCGCAGCTCCCCGCGGCGAAGCTCCGCGAGATGGCGCGCGACGCGATGCGCGCGCTCGCGGGCATCCACCGCGTGCCGTGGCGCGAGCGCGCGCCCGGGCTGGGCCCGCCGCTGCCCTTCGCCGACGACGTCGTGCGCTGGGACCGCTTCCTGCCGAAGCTCGCGGAGCCCGAGCGCTTCCGCCTCCAGCCGCGCGTGCGGGAGCGGCTCCTCGCGCGCCTTCCCGCGGACGCGCCGGTCGGCCTCTTCCACGGCGATTTCCAGGTCGGCAACCTCTTCTACGCGTTCGACGGGCGGCTGCTCGCCGTGATCGACTGGGAGCTCGTCGGCATCGGCGCGACGGGCAACGACGTGGGCTGGATCGCGACGTTCAACGATCCGGCCGCCTGGCCGAGCCGAGGCGGCTTCGGCCCCGGCGCGGCGCCCTTCCCGGGAGCCGACGAGCTCGTCGCGATGTACGTCGAGGCGTGGGGGGAGCCGGTCGCCGACCTCGCCTGGTACCGCGCGCTCGCGGCTTACAAGTTCGCCGTGATCTCGGGCTTCAATCTCGCGCTCCACCGGCGCGGCAAGCGGCCCGATCCGGTCTGGGAAGGCATGGCGGAGTCGATCGAGCCGCTCCTCGCGCGCGCGGCGGAGCTGGTCGGCTGAGGCGCTTCAGGGCTTCTGCGCGAGCTCCGCGAGCGCGGCCTCGAGCTCGGCGTCGCCGGGATGGCGGGCGAGCGCGGCCTCGAGGAGCGCGCGCGCCCGCGCGCGGTCGCCCTGCGCCTCGACGGCGAGCGCGTGGACGAGCGCGAAGCGCGCGTCCTCGGGCGCCAGCGCGGCCGCCTGCGCGAGCTCGGCCTCCGCTTCGTCGAGGCGGCCGGCCCGGACGAGCCAGAGCCCGAGCGCGTGATGCGGCTCTGCGAGCTCGGGCGCGAGCGCGAGCGCGCGCCGCAGCCAGGCCTCGCCGGCGGCGTCGCGGCCGCTCGCGCGCTCGAGGTCGGCGAGGTTCACGTAGGCCGGGACGAACCACGGCGCGAGCGCGAGCGCCCGCTCGTACGCGCGCCGCGCGGCGTCCGGGTCTCCCTCCGCGAGCGCGAGCGCGGCGAGCGTCAGGTGCGCCTCCGGCCGGTCCGCGTCGAGCGCGAGCGCGGCGCGGAGCTCGCCGAGCGCGGCGGCGAGCCGCGTGCGGTCGGCCGGCTGCCAGTGGTCGGCCGGCACGTCCGCGAGCGCGCGCGCCGCATCGATGCGGATGGCGAGCCGCGGATCGCGCAGGAGCTTCACGCCGGCCGCGAGCCGGGCTCCCGGCTCGAGCGTGCGCGCGCCCTCGAGCGCGCCGAGCCGCACGAGCGGATCGGCGTCGGCGAGCGCGCGGCGGAGCGCGTCGCTCGCGTCGGCGCCGGAGCCCGCGTCGAGGAGGGAGAGCGCCGTCGCGCGGACGACGGCCGGCACGGCGGGATCCGAAGCGAGGCCGGCGAGCGCACGCGCGGCGCCCGGACGGCGCCTCCGCCCGGCGTCGAGCGCGACGCCGTAGTGCGGCGTCCCGCTGCGTCCGTCCGGGAACCAGCGCGCGACCGCGTCCGCGGCCCACGCGGCGGGTCGATCGGCGTGGCAGTCCGTGCACGCGTTCGGCGTCCCGATCGCGACGGAGAGGTCCGGCCGCGGCACGCGGAACGAATGGTCGTGCCGCACGTCGATCTCCATGTATGTACGGGCGGGCAGGTGGCACGCGACGCACGCGGAGCCCGTCGAGCCGGCCGCGTGCCAGTGGTGCGTCTCCGCCGCGAACACGGCGGGACGGTGGCACTGCGCGCAGAGCGCGTCGCCTTCCGCGCGGAGCGCGAGCGAGTGCGGATCGTGGCAGTCGCTGCACGTGACGCCCGCGGCGAACATGCGGCTCTGGAGGAACGAGCCCCAGACGTACACCTCGTCGCGCATCTGGCCGTCCGCCTCGTAGAGGCCGGGCTCGAGCAAGGCCGGGCGGTGCGTGTCGAGGAACGGCTCGCCCGGCCGGCGCCCCTCGCGCAGCGTGGTGCGGCGCGCATGGCACGGCGCGCACGTCTCGAGCTCCGCGTGCGACGCGAGCGGGCGTTCCCGGCGCGCGATCGCGTCGCCCGGCGCGAACACCCAGGGCGCGCGCGCCTCGAAGCGGACGCCGAGCCCCGAATCGCGGCTTTCGCCGCTCGCGAGATCGCGGCGTTCGCCGCTCGCGGCGGCCGTTTCCGCCCAGGTGACGTGCCGCGAGCCCGGCCCGTGGCACGCCTCGCACGCGACGTCGACTTCCGCGAAGCGCGTGTCGTACGCGTCCCGCACCGCGTCGTAGCCCTTGCGCAGCTCCGTCGAATGGCATTCCGCGCACGACGTGTTCCAGCGCAGGCCGAGACCGCTCCAGTGGAGCGGATCGCCGGCCGGCGCGCGCTCGCCCGGCTGGAGGCGGAACCAGCGCTGCCCGCCCGCGCGCGCGGGCCGCGTGTCCCACGCGACGGCGAGCGCCTGGAAGCGGCCGCCCGGGAGCCGCACCAGGTATTGCTGGAGCGGCTCGGCGCCGAACGTGTACGCGACCTCGAAGTCCGCGAGCGCGCCGTCCGGCCCGTCCGTGTTCACGAAGAAGCGGCCGTCGCGCACGAAGAACGTGGACGTCACGCCCGCGTGCGAGAAGCGCGCGCCGGAGAAGTCGCCGCGCACGCTCTCCGAACTCGCGCGCTGCATCGCGAGGTCGTGATGCGAGCCGCGCCAGAGCGACGCCTCGCTCGCGTGACAGCCGGCGCAGCGCGCGGCACCGACGAACGTGGCCGTGGCGGGCGGCTCGGCCGGCGGCGCGGCTTCGGGCGCGGGCTCGGCGGCGCGCTCGCACGCGAGCAGCGCGAGCGCAGCGAGCCAGGGCAGGGCGGGGCGGGCCGGGCGCGCGAGCACGCGGCGTTCTACCGCGCGCGCGAGGGCGGGTCAATCCGCCAACACGCGGCGTCGGCCTCACGCCGTCCGCGACACGAGCGCACCGGCGCGCGGCGCGGCGTCCGCTTCCCGCGCGAGCAGCGCGGCCTTGCGCCACGTGCCGTAGCGATAGCCGCCCGTGCCGCCGTCCTTCGGGACGACGCGGTGGCACGGGACCGCGAGCGCGACGGGATTCGCGGCGCACGCGTTCGCGACGGCGCGCGCGGCGCGCGGCGCTCCGAGCGCGGCGGCGACGTCGCCGTACGCGAGCGTGCGCCCGCGCGGGATCGCGCGCAGCGCGTCCCACACGCGGCGCTGGAAACGGCTGCCGGCGACGTCGAGCGGCACGGCGCCCGCGTCGCCTTCCCCCGCGACGGCGCGCGCGAGCGCGCCGGCCCAGGCGGCGAGGCGCGCGTCGTCGCGCTCGAGCCGAGCGGCCGGCAGCTCGCGCGCGAGCGCGTCCGCGAGCTCCGCCTCGCTGTCGCCGAAGCGCACGTGGCAGACGCCGCGTTCGCTCGCGGCGACGAGCAGGAAGCCGAGCGCGGTGTCGCGGATCGTGAACGCGATGGACGGGATCATGTCGGGCTCCTCCGGGCGTCCGGGCAGGCTCGCGTGGCGTGCCGCCCGGGACTCGCCGGAAACGGACGCGGGGGGCGGGGCGGCCGTGTCCGAAAACGGCTAGTCGCGGGGCCGGCGCCGGGCCATACTGCCCTCGCGCCATGCGCCTCGACCCCGACGTCTGCTACCGCGCGCTCGCGAGCCGCGACGCCCGCTTCGACGGGCGCTTCTTCGTGGGCGTCGTCTCGACCGGCATCTACTGCCGGCCGATCTGCCCCGCGCGCACGCCGCTCCGGCGCAACTGTCGCTTCTTCCCCGCCGCGGCCGCAGCCGCGGCCGCGGGCTTCCGCGCGTGCCGGCGCTGCCGGCCGGAAACGTCTCCCGCGAGCGCGGCGTGGCACGGCACGTCCGCGCTCGTGACGCGCGCGCTGCGCCTCGTCGCGGCCGGCGCGCTCGACACGGGCTCCGTCGCGGATCTCGCGGCGCGCGTCGGCACGGGCGAGCGCCAGCTGCGGCGGTTGTTCGTGGAGCACGTCGGTGCTTCGCCACTCGCCGTCGCGCAGACGCGCCGCGTCCACTTCGCGAAGCAGCTGCTCGACGAGACGTCGCTGCCCGTGACCACGATCGCGCACGCGGCCGGCTTCGCGAGCGTGCGCCGCTTCAACACCGCGATGCGCACGGCCTGGGGCCAGCCGCCGCGTGCGCTCCGCCGCGCGCCGGCGGCGGCGCGCGGCGCGGGCGTCGAGCTGCGCCTCGGCTACCGCCCGCCCTTCGACGCGGAGGCGCTCCTCGCCTACCTCGCGCTGCGCGCGCTCCCCGGCGTGGAGGAGGTCGCGGACGGGACCTGGCGGCGCAGCGTCACGTTCGACGGCGCGAGCGGCGTGATCGAGGTGCGTCCCGATCCGGCCGCGCACCAGCTGCGCCTCCACGTGCCGGCCGCGCTCGCGCCCCACGTCGGAAGGGTCGCAGCGCGCGTGCGGCGCGTCTTCGACCTCGACGCCGACCCGGCGCCGATCGCGGCGCAGCTCGGAGGCGATCCGGAGCTCGCCGCGCGCCTCGCCCGCCGGCCGGGCGTGCGCGTCCCGGGCGCGTGGGACGGCTTCGAGCTCGCCGTGCGCGCGATCCTCGGGCAGCAGGTCACGGTTGCGGGCGCGACGACGCTCGCGGGCCGGATCGCGGCGGCGTGCGGTGCGCCGCTCGCGGCGCCCGCGGGCGGCGTGCGCGTGCTCGCGCCGACGCCGGCGGCGCTCGCGGCGGCGGACCTCGCGGCCGTCGGGCTGCCGCGCGCGCGTGCGGAAGCGCTCCGCGCCCTCGCGCGCGCGGTCGCGAGCGGTCGGCTCGGGCTCGACGCTGCGCTCGATCCGGACGAGGCCGTGCGCCGCCTCGAGGCGCTGCCCGGCGTCGGGCCGTGGACGGCGCAGTACGTGGCGCTTCGCGCGCTCGGCGCGCCCGACGCGTTCCCGGCGAGCGACCTCGGCCTCCGCCGCGCGCTCGCGACGAACGGCCAGCTGCCCACGCCGCGCGCTCTCGAGCGGCGCGCCGAAGCCTGGCGCCCGTGGCGCGGCTACGCCGCGGTGCTGCTCTGGACGACGGCGGGCTGACGGGCCGCACGGCCGCGTCTCATTCGCGGCGCACCGCGACGCGCACGCCGCTCGGGTCCTTCGGCAGGTTCCAGTACTGACCGGCGGGATCCGGGTTGTTGCCCCAGACGGCGTCGGGCGTCGGCACGCGCTCGATCCGCCAGGCGTGCCGCGCGAGCGCCTCGCGAAACACGTCGTGGTGGAGGAACGGCGCCTGGCGCAGCACGGCGAAGCGCGGCGGCGGCGCGTCCGGGTCGAGCACCCGGAACGCCGCGATGCCGCCGCGCACGCGGAGCTCCGTGTAGTACACGAAGGGCGCGTCCTCGTACGTGACGAGGACCTCGTCGCCCGGCGCCGCGCGCGCCTGGATCCACTCGATCACGTCGCGGTTCGGATCCGGGCGCTGCGTCCCGAGCTCGCGTCCGAGGATCGCGAGCTCGGGCCGGAGCCCGGCCTCGAGCGGCGCGCCTCGGAGCGCCGCGAAGGGGAGCGACGCCCACGGCGTGAGCGCGAGCGCCGCGAGGACGGCGAGCCCCGCGGCGCGGCGCGCGCGCGGCGCGCGCGGCCCGCCGCCCACGACGTCCCACGCGAGCCACGCCGCGAGCAGGCTCGCGAAGGGCGCGAGCTGGATCTGGTAGCGGAGGAAGGGATGCGGCGTGGTGAGCGCGACCCAGACGAAGTGGACGGGTACGAGGACGAGCGCGAGCGCGAGGAGCCGCCGGAGCCCGGGCGCGAGCCGCGCGCGGAGCGCGAGGAACGCGGCGAGCGCGCCGAGCGCGACGGGCAGCGCGAGCACGTAGCGATCGAGGAGCTGCGCGTGCGCCGCGAGCCGGGTCCCGAACGCGAGCATCGAGGCCTGGAAGCGCGCGAAGAGCTCGTAGTAGAAGACCCAGGGCGCGACGGCGGCGAGCAGCGCGAGACCCGTCCCGACGATTGGCCGCAGCTCCCGCCAGCGGAAGCGCACGGAAACGGCGGCCCAGCCGAAGAGCGCGGCCACGCTCGGCCAGAAGGAGCCGTAATCCGACTGGAAGTAGAGCCAGCCGGCCGCGACGAAGAGCAGCGCGCCGTGGCGGTGTCCGTCGCGCCAGCGCAGGAACGCCGCGACGCTCGCGACGAGGAGCAGGCTCGAGAGCGCGTAGTAGCGCGCCTGGCGCGCGTGGAGGATCCAGTACGCGTTCGCGAGCAGCAGCAGGGCGGACGCGAGCGCGAGGTCGCGCCGCCCGCTCGCGCGCCGGACGAGCCACCAGAACCCGAGCACCGCGGCGAGCGCAGCCACCGCGAAGGGCGCACGCGCCGCGAGCGTCGTGCTCCCGAACGCCGCGATGGACGCGCCGGCCACCACGAACTGCGCCCACGGCTGGCCCGTCCACGCCAGGTCCGCCCGGAACTCGTGCGCGGCGACGGCGTGCGCGATCGCGGCCTCCGCGGCCGCCGCGCGCGCGCGCGCGCCGGCCGCCGCCTCGGGCAGGAAGTGATCCATCGTGATCAGGTTCACGCCGTCGTACGCGAGCGGCCGGCCGTGTTCGAAGAGGCGCCGCCCGAGCACGGCGGTCGCGGCCTCGTCCTGCCACAGGTAGACGGCGCCGAGGTTCGCGAAGAGGAGCACGGCCGCGGCGGCGGCCACGCCGGCGAGCCAGGCCGCGTCCCTGCGGAAGCTCGCCTCGATCAGATGACCTGCTTCTCGCGCAGCGCGCTGATGCGGTCCCAATCGAAGCCGAGCACGTCCATCAGGACCTCCTCGGTGTGCTGGCCGAGCTCGGGCGCAGGGGTGCGCACGGAGCCCGGCGTGTCCGAGAGCTGCACGGGAAGGCCGACCATCTTCGTCGGCCCGCACTGCGGGTGGTCGATCGAGACGATGTAGTCGTTCGCCTGCACCTGCGGGTCGTCCGGGAGATCGTCCACGCGGTTCACGATCGTGTAGATGTAGTCGCCCGGGTCCTCGCGCAGGATGCGGAGCCACTCGGCGCGCGGCTTCGTCGCGAAGATCTCGTCGAGGATCGCGATGCACTCGGCCGCGTGCTGGGAGCGCACGGCGTGGTCCTGGTACTTCGCATCCGTCGCGAGCTCGGGGCGCCCGATCGCGCGCGTGAAGTCCTTCCAGTAGCGGTCGGGCTGGAGCATGGCGAGCGCGAGCCACTGGTCGTCCTGGCAGCGGTAGTGGTTCCAGAGCGGGTTCCAGGCCTTCGCGCGGAAGCTCCGCGGCATGGCCACTCCCCCCATCAGCTTCATCGAGACCGAGAGGCCCTGGAGGAAGAGCATCGAGCCGAGATGCGAGCCGTTCACCTCCTGCCCTCGCCCGCTGCGCTCGCGCGCGAAGAGCGCCGTCATCACGCCGTAGGCGAGCATCACGCCGCCCATCTGGTCCGCGATCCCGCCGGCGATGCCGAGCGGCGGCATGCCCGGCTCGCCGGCCGCGAGCATGATGCCCGAGCGCGCGAGGCCGAGGTGATCGAAGGAGGGCTCGCCGCTGTCGGGCCCCCGGGGCCCGTAGCCGGTCACGCTCGCGTAGATCAGGCGCGGGTTCTTCTCGGACAGCGTCGCGTAGTCGAGGCCGAGCCGCGCGGCCACGCCCTGGCGGAAGTTCTGGACGAACACGTCGGACTTCTCGGCGAGCGCGTAGAGCACCTCGCGGCCCTCGGGCTTGCCGAAGTCGAGCGTGATGCCGCGCTTGTTCCGGTTGTGCGACTCGAAGTACCAGTTCGCGCGCTTCACCTCGGTGCCGCCGGCGGCGACGAGATAGCGGCCCGGATCGCCGACCCCCGTCTGCTCGATCTTGATCACGTCGGCGCCCATGTCGGCGAGCATGGACGTCGCGATCGGGCCCTGCTGCCAGATGGTCCAGTCGAGCACGCGGATGCCTTCGAGGGGCAGGGACATGAGGCGTCCTCCCGAGGTGGGCCCCGCAGTATCGACCGCGCCCGAGGGGCTTGTCGAGCCTCCGCTTCGGGCGTGTGCGACGGGGGCCCGGCGAGCCGCCCGCGCATCGGCTCGCCCGGCGAGCCGCCGGCGGATCGGCTCCTCCGCCGTCACGCCGGACGGTGGAGCACTCCGCTGCACCTGCATCGTACAATCCGTGTAGATTCTTCAGGCGCCTAACATGAGTGCTCCGCTGCGGAGGGGTGCGCGGCGCGGGTGCGACGAACCGCGTGGACGCTTAGCCAAAGCTCCACAGCGCACGGCTCTCGGACGGTGCGCCTCGGGGGCGGCACGGGGGTTGCAACGCGGCCCACGGAGGAGGTCATCATGCGCGGTCGAACGACGCTCTTGCTCTCCGCTCTGGCGCTGCTCGTCCCGCCGGCGGCTGCGGCCCTGCCGTTGTCGTTCCAGGGCGCCCTGGCGGCGGACGACGAGATCGACCTCGTCTCGTTCGACGTGGACGCGCCGGCCAACGTGACGCTGCGCAGCTTCGGCTACGCGGGCGGGACGCAGCAGGACGGCACGGTCGTCCCGGCGGGCGGCTTCGACCCCGTGCTGAGCCTCTTCGACGGGACCGGCGCGCTCGTCGCGGAGAACGACGACGGCCGCAGCCAGGCCGGCTCGTGCTCCGTGCCGAGCGATCCCGGGAGCGGGGGTCCCTTCGACTCCTGCCTCGTCGTGACGCTCGAGGCGGGCTCCTACACCGTGGCGGTGTCGCAGTTCGACAACTTCCCCGTGGGCGACACGCTCGGCGAGGGCTTCGACTTCTCGGACGCGCCGAACTTCACCGCCGACGACGGCTGCCCGGCCGGCCAGTTCTGCGACGTCCGGGGCAACGACCGCACGAACGCGTGGGCGCTCGACGTGACGGCGTCGGCGGCGGTGCCGGAGCCCGCCTCGTGGGCCTTGGGTCTGGTCGGCGCCGCCGGGCTCGCGTGGCTCGGGCGCCGGCGGCGCACGGTGCGCCCCCGCTCGCCTCACTGGAGATAGTTCGAGCCGCCGAGCCGGACCGCCTTCGGGTCGATCCGGACGTGCACGATGGCGAGCTTGCCCGAGCCGAGCGCTGCGTCGAGGGCGGGGCGGATCTCGTCCGGACGCTCCACGTACGCGGCGAAGCCGTCCACCATCTCGGCCATCTTCTCGTAGCGCGCGGGCAGCAGCGAGGCGATGCGCGGCGAGCCGGGCGGCAGCATGTGGTCCTGGATCATGTGGCCCGCGATGCCCTCGTTGTTCGCGACCACGAAGACCGGATGCGCGCCGACGCGCTGCGCGGTCTCGACGCACATCGCGGCGGCGCCGAACGCGTAGTCGCCGAGCACGGCGACGACCGGCGCATCGGGGCAGGCGAGCTTCGCGCCCACCGCGTAGGGCGCGCCGACGCCCATGCAGCCCGTGGTGCCGGCGTTGAGCCGCCCGCGGCTGCGGTAGGAGGGCAGCATGGCGCGGCAGATGCCCATGATCGTCTCGCCTTCTTCCACCACGATCGCGTCGCGCGGCAGCGCCGCCTTCACTTCGTTCACGAGCCGATACGGCTGGATCGGGATCGAGGCGTCGTGCAGCGCCTTCGCGGCCCCCGCCTCGTTCTTCGCCGCGGCCTCGCGCAGGCCCGTGAGCCAGCCCGAGCCGGCCGAGCGGAGCTTCCGGCCCGCGAGCGCGTGCGCGAGCTGCTCGGCCGCGAGCGCGGCGTCCGCCACGATTGCGGTCGCGAGGTTCGCGCCCGAGAAGGCCTCCTCGGCCTCGACGTCCACCTGGACGATCTCCGCGCCGGGCGCGAAGCGGCGGCCGAGCCCGAAGATCCAGTTGAAGCGGCCGCCGAACATCACGACGACGTCGGCGTTGCCGAGCGCCTGCGAGCGCGCGGCGTTCGCGAAGTTCGGGTGGTCGTCCGGCAGCGTGCCGCGCGCCATCGGCGAAGTGACGTACGGGATGCCGCAGTCGGAGAGCTTTGCCAGCGCCGGGCCCGCGTCGGCCCAGGCCGCGCCCTTGCCGACCAGGAGCAGCGGGCGCTCCGCGCTCTCGAGCAGGTCCGCCGTGCGCGCGATCGCGCCCGGGTCGGGCCACGGGCGCGTGATCTCGGGGGCGCTCCGGAGCGCCACCTGCTCCTCGGCCACGCGCTTGCCGACGAGATGCCCCGGGAAGTCGAGGTAGACGCCGCCGGGCCGGCCCTCGACGGCCTTGCCGAGCGCGAGATGGATCCACTCCGCGATGCGGTCCGTGCGGTCCACCTGGCCCGTCCACTTGCAGACGGGCTTCGCGACGGTGAGCTGGTCGAGCTCCTGGAAGGCGCCGAGCCCGAGCGTGCCGCCGAAGGCGGAGCCGCCGAGCACGACGAGCGGCAGCGCGCTCGCGGTCGCCACGTAGAGCGGCGTGATCGCGTTCGTGAGCGCGGGGCCCGAGCCCACGATCAGCACGCCGGGCTGCTTCTTCTGCCAGCCCCAGGCCTGCGCCATGAAGCCGCCGTTGATCTCGTGGCGGCAGCCCACGACGCGGAGGCCGGCCTCCTGCCCGCCCGCGAACAGCTCGATCATGGGGCCGGCGACCACGCCGAACACCGTGTCGATGCCCGCGGCCCGGAGCTGCCGCGCCGCGATCTCGCCGCCGTGGATCTCCGCCATGCCGAACCCGCCTCCTGGATCGGGCGTAGCATACCCGGAGGGGGCTCCGTAGACTCCGCTCCGGCCTGCGCGCGCCTCCGGAGGCCAAACCGTTGATCGAGCTCCGCAACGTGTCGCGCTTCTACCGGCGCGGGGCCGACGAGGTGCACGCCCTCGAGCGCGTCTCGCTCGAGATCCCGGCCGGCCGCTTCGTCGCGCTGATGGGCCCGTCGGGCTCGGGCAAGTCGACGCTCCTCAACATCCTGGCCGGCCTCGACCGGCCGTCCGATGGCCAGGTGAGCGTGGCCGGCCGCAAGCTCGCGGACCTGTCGGAGGACGAGCTCGCGGCGTTCCGCGCCGCGCACATGGGCTTCGTGTTCCAGTTCTTCAACCTGATCCCCGTGTTCTCGGCGCGGGAGAACGTGGAGCTGCCGCTGCTGCTCACGCACCTCAAGAAGGCCGAGCGCCGCGCGCGCGCCGACACGGCGCTCCGGATCGTCGGCCTCGCGGAGCGCGCGACCCACATGCCGGGCGAGCTCTCCGGCGGCGAGCAGCAGCGCGTCGCGATCGCGCGCGCAATCGTGACGGACCCCGAGATCGTGGTCGGCGACGAGCCGACCGGCGACCTCGACGCGAAGAACGCCGAGGAGGTCCTCGGGCTGCTGCGCGCGCTCAAGCAGGATTTCGGCAAGACCGTGGTGATCGTGACCCACGACCCGCGCGCGGAGCGCTACGTGGACGAGGTGCTGCTGCTCGACAAGGGCGTCTTCCAGGGCTCGCGGCCGGGAGGCCAGACGGGCGCCAGCCCGGGTCACGGGCCCGGCGGAGCGGCCACCGCGGCGCCCGGCACGGCGGGAGCGCGCCCATGAAGTTCTTCCCCTTCGTCTGGCGCAACCTGCTCCGGAACAAGCTGCGCTCGCTCCTCACCGGCGGGGCGATTGCGCTCGCGATCGCGCTCGTCTGCATCCTCCGCACCATGCCGGCGGGCTTCGATCACTTCCTGGAGCAGCTCGCGACCAACACGCGCATCTCGGTCCACAACACCGCCGGCATCGTCTACAGCATGCCGTACGCGTATCTTGCACGGGTCAAGTCCGTGCCCGGCGTCGTGGACGCGGTGTCCTGGACCTGGTTCGGCGGCGCCGTGGACAAGGACGACGGCGTGACCTTCCCGAGCTTCGCGGTGGACGCGGACTCGATAGGCGTCGTGTTCGCGGACCTCGAGATCGCGCCCGAGACGCTCGAGCACTTCCGCACGCACCGGGACGGCGCCCTGGTCGGGCGCCAGACCCTGCGGCAGTACGGCTGGAAGCCGGGCGACGTGGTGACGCTCTCGAGCCTGGTCTGGCCGCTCGAGCTCAGCTTCCGCATCTCGGGCGAGATCCCGGCCGACGTCGACCCCCGCTTCTGGTTCCAGCGCGAGTACTTCGAGCAGGCGCTCCGCGAGCAGGGCGTCTCCTTCGACCAGGCCGGCATGATCTGGGCGCGCGTGGACGACCCCGAGCAGGTGCCCGCCGTGATGCGCCAGGTCGACGCGATGTTCCGCAACAGCGAGGCGGAGACGACGTCCGAGACCGAGAAGAGCTTCTTCCAGAACTTCTTCGGGAACCTCGAGGGCTTCGTCACGGTGATCGTGATCGTGACGGCGCTCGTCACGCTCTGCATCGTGTTCATCGCCGCGAACACGGCCAGCATGGCGGTTCGCGAGCGCGTGCGGGAGCTCGCCGTGCTGAAGGCGATCGGCTTCCACTGGAAGCTCCTGTTCGTGACGCTCGTGGCCGAGGCCGCGCTGCTCTCGACCGTGGCCGGGGGGGTCGGCGCGGGCCTCTCGCTCGGGCTCACCGGCATGCTGCGCGCGGCCTCGGGCTGGAACCAGCAGCTCGGGCCGCTCTCCGGCTTCGTCGTGACGAACGCCCTCTTCGTGCAGGCGCTCTTCCTCTCCTTCTTCATCGGCATCCTGTCCGGCGTGGTGCCCTCCTTCGGCGCCTCGCGGCGGAGCGTCGCCGCGACGCTGCGCGAGGTGTTCTGAGGTGGCGCTGCCGCTCCGCTACCCGCTCCGGAGCCTCGCGCACCGGCGCCTCCGCACGGGGCTCACCGTCGCGGTGGTCGCGCTCGTGGTGATCGCGACGACGCTCTTCCTCGCGCTGGTCTCGAGCCTCCGGCGCACGCTCGTCTCGACGGGCTCGCCCGAGAACCTGATCGTGCTCCGCAAGGGCTCGGACAACGACGGCTCGAGCCAGCTCCCGCTCGACGCCTACCAGGCGCTCCGCTTCTTCGACGGCATCGTGCGGAACGCGCAGGGCGAGCCGCTCGCCTCCCCGGAGCTCGTGGTGCAGCCCTTCTTCTTCCGCCCCGACGGCGGGCGCGAGAACGTGCTCGTGCGCGGCGTCGAGCCCATCGCGCTCGACGTGCACGACGAGGTGCGGATCGTCGAGGGCCGCATGCTGGTCCCCTCCCAGGGCGAGGCGGTGCTCGGGCGCGGCGTGGCGAAGCGCTATGCGGGCACCGCGCTCGGAGGTGAGATGAAGTTCGGCCGCCGCACCTGGAAGGTGGTCGGCATCCTGGAATCCGGCGGCTCCTCGTTCGAGAGCGAGGTCTGGGTGGACGCGCGCGACCTCGCGGCCGACGCGAAGCGCCCGATCCCCTACTCGGGGATGCGCGTCAAGGTGGCTTCGGGCGCGGACCGCGACGCGCTGATCCGCCGCATCGGCGCCGATTCGCGCTGGTCGCTCGAGGCGAAGCCCGAGACCGAGTACTACGCGAAGCAGGCCGAGAGCGCGAACACGCTGTACGGCCTCGTGGTCGGGCTCGCCGTGCTGGCCGGGATCGGCGCGGTGTTCGGCGCGACGAACACCATGTACGCGGCCGTGCAGGCGCGCGTTGCGGAGATCGGGACGCTGCGCGCGCTCGGCTTCTCGCGCGGCTCGGTGCTCGGCGCGTTCCTGATCGAGTCCGTCGCGATCGCGACGCTCGGCCTCGTCGTGGGCGTCCTCGTGGCGTGGCCGCTCGGCCTCGCCGTGTCGGACGCGCTCGGCGGGATCGGCTTCGGCGCGGCGACGTTCAGCACGAACGTGATCACGCTCCGGGTGGGCGCCTTCGACGTCGCGGTGGCGGCGGCGCTCGCGGCGGCGATCGGGCTCGCGGGCGGCTTCGCGCCGGCGTGGCGCGCCTCGCATCTGCGCCCGGTCGAAGCGCTGCGGAAGGGGTAGGGTCAGGCGTGGCGGAGGAAGCCCGGCGATCGCTGCGCGAGGAGCTGCACTCGCTCCGCATCGACCGCACCGTGAAGGCGCGGAGCGGGCCGCCGCGCTGGCTCTGGGTGGCGGCCGCGCTGGGGCTGCTCGCGGCCGGTGCTGTCGTCGCGTGGCGCGCCACGCTCGGCCGCACGCCGGTGGTCGAGGTGGCCTTCGCCGCGCGCGCCGAGCCGGGCGCCGCGCGCGCCGGCCCGGTGCTCACGGGCTCGGGCTACGTCGTCACGGGCGAGAAGTACATCTCGATCGGCGTGCGCGTGCCCGGGCGCATCGACGCGTACCTGGTCGAGGAGTCGGAGCGCGTCGTGGCGGGGCAGCCGCTCGTGCAGCTCGACCGCCGTGACTACGAGGCGGCGCTGCGCCAGTCCGAGGCCGGGCTCGAGCTCGCGCGCGCGACGCTCGAGCTGAGGCGGCTCGAGGCCGGGCGCCTGCGCTCGCTGCACGAGCTCGACGTGGCGTCGCAGGCGGCGCTCGACGTGGCGGAGAGCGAGCTCCGCGTCGCGACGGCCCGCGTCCGCCAGGCCGAGGCCGAGCTCGCGCAGGCGCGCGTGAACCTCGACTACACGACGCTGCGCGCGCCGACGGACGGCGTGATCCTCGCGAAGCTGAAGGAGGTGGGCGAGATGGCCGTGCCGGGCGGCTTCGCGGGCTCGGGCGACCTGATCCGCATGGCGAATCTCGAGGACATGCGCGCCGAGGTGGACGTGAACGAGATGGACCTCGCGAAGGTGCGCCTCGGCCAGGACGCCGAGGTCGTCCCGGACGCGTTCCCCGAGCGCAAGTACGCGGCGGAGGTGGTGAAGCTCTATCCGCAGGTGAACCGCCAGAAGGGGACGCTCAAGGTCGAGGTCGCGATCCCGGAGGCGGACGAGTGGCTGCGGCCGGACACGAGCGTGCGGATCACGTTCCTCGAGGACGCGGCGCCCGCCGGCGCCGCGGAAGGCGCGCTCGTGACGGCGCCGCGCGCGGCGCTGCGCAGCCAGGCGGGCGCAGCGTTCGTCTGGGTGGTGACCGGCGGCAAGCTCCGGCGCCAGCCGGTCACGCTCGGGCGCGAGCTCGGCGAGCAGGTCGTGGTCGAGTCGGGCCTGCTCGGCGGCGAGGCCCTCGTGACCGGCGATCCCGGCGTGACGCTCGCGGAGGGGCAGACGGTCGAGATCGCCGGCGAGCCTTCCTAGCGCCTGCGCCGGAACCGGTCTCCGGCGGCCGGAACCCGGATCCGGTCACCGCTTCCGGCCCCGTGCCTCCGGACGCGGGTTCAGCTGCTCGAGAACGTCGTCGCGTCCGGCGACGAGCAAGGAATCCGACGGCTTCAGCGTGGCGATCGGATCCGGGGGGAGGGCAAGCCTTCCGGTGAGCGCGTCGCGGACCGCCACGATCTGCAGGCCCAGCTTCTCGCGCGGCTCGAGCTCGACGAGCGAGTGCCCGGTCCAGCTCTCGGGTACCGCGATCTCCTGCATAGAGAAGCCCTCCGCGATCGGCGTGTAGTCCAGCACGGCGCGCGAGACCACCCGATGCGCGAGGCGCGAGCCGGCGTCGACGAGCGTGAGCTCCTCGACGCGCTCGACGAGCGACAGGAGCCGCATGCACAAGGAGCCGATCATCGCGGGCGCCACGCGCGCGTCGTCGCGCAAGACGCGCGAGAATGCGTCGCCGCCGACTTC
>Ga0075327_1000067_pt1 | contig 22996 bp, 22 predicted proteins | sample MayberrySE_Catta_2_FD_120056 | JGI IMG/M metagenome (GOLD analysis project Ga0075327, IMG submission 120056) | Natural and restored wetland microbial communities from the San Francisco Bay, California, USA, that impact long-term carbon... | ecosystem: Environmental > Terrestrial > Soil >...
AAGGGGCTGATCCCGAACGTCGACTTCTACTCGGCGACCGTGTACTACGCGATGCGGATCCCGCCCGACCTGTTCACGCCGCTCTTCGCCGCGAGCCGCGTGGCCGGCTGGTGCGCGCACGTGATGGAGCAGTACGCGAACAACCGCATCTACCGCCCGCGCGCCCTCTACGCCGGCCCGACCGGCCTCGCCTGGCCCGGGGACGTTGGTTGAAAAGGTCAAATAGTTCCCCACAGGGGACTTCTTCACCTTTTCAACCAACGTCCCCGCCTCTCACTCCGGTTGCTCAGGGATCGGGCCGAGGCTCGAGAGGATCGGGCGCTGGAGCGCGCCGAGGGAGGGGCGCACGGCGAGCGTGTCGAGCTCCTCGGCGTGCGCGGGCCCGCGCGGCGGCACCACGTGGCGCAGCAGCGGCAGCGTCGCCATGCGCGCGATCGAGGAGACGGCGAAGAGCGCCGCGTACGCGGAGGCGTCCGCGCCGAGCGCTGCGAAGAGGCCCGCGCCGATGAGCGAGCCGAGTGCCACCGCGGCCGCGCTGCCCACGTTGTAGAGCGCCAGCACGCTGGTGCGAACCTCCTGCTCGAGCCCGTCGAAGAACGCGAGGAGCGTCGCGAGCTCGACGGCCGCCCATGCGCAGCCCGCGCAGGCCTGGAGCACGAGCAGGTATGCGAAATCGTCGGACACGAGCCACAGCGCCGGCAGCGGCACGATGCCGAGCGCGCCGAGACGGAGCACCCGCACGGCGCGCCCCCGCTCCGCGAGCCGCCCGAGCAGCGGCAGCACCGCGACCCGCGACACGAACGACGTCGCGGTGAGCACCATGAAGCCGTCGTACGAGAGCCCGAGCGGGCCGAGCATGTATGGCGCGAAGAAGGGCGCGGCCACGTTCACGACGACCTGCATCGCGAGGAGCCACGCCACGATGCGGCCGGCCTCTCGGCCGCGCAGGTGGCCGAGCACGCCGAGCAGATGGATCGCCTCGAGCCGCCCAGCGAGGCCCGGCACCTCGCTCTGCGTCGCGATCACGCGCGCCGAGGCGAGGCGCGCGAGCCCCGCGGCCGCGAACAGCGCCGCGAACGCGAGCAGCACCGCACCGCTGCGCCTGCCGGCCTCGAGCCCGTAGCCGCCCACCACGATGCCCACCAGCAGCGCGAGCTGCGCGAAGCGCGTGCGGCGCGCGAAGAAGCGCGCGCGCAGGCGCGCCGGCACGATCGTGCCGACCCACGCATTCCACGCGGGCCCGGTCGCCATGCCGAAGCCCCAGTACGCGGCACCCACCGCGAAGAGCGCGAGCGCCGGCAGGCCCCCCGCGAGCGCGGCGCCGACGAGCGGAACGAAGCAGAATGCCTGGAGCGCCGCGCAGCCCGCCACCCAGCGCCGGTAGGAGCCGAGCCAGCGCACGCCGGCCGGCGCCGCGAGCTGGAGCAGCGAGCCCGCGAGGATCGGGAGCGTCGCGAGCAGGCTCGCCTGCCCCGCTGCGATGCCGAGCGCGAGCGCGAAGGGCACGAGATACGTCTCGCCCACGCCGACCATCAGCGAGAAGGCCACGCCGTCGGCGCTGATGGCGGAGAGGTCGCGGCGCAGCCGAGGCCGCTCCGGCGCGTCTCGCGGCGGGAGCGTCATGGCGCTCACGCCACGACGTGCTTCGCCCACCCGCGCTCGGCCTCGTACCACGCGGCGGCGCGCGCCACGCCCTCGGCGAGCGCGACGCGCGGCTCCCAGCCGAGCAGCCGCCGCGCCTTGTCGATGCACGCCGCGGTGCGCGGCACGTCGGCGGGATGGGGCGGGGCGAAGCGCAGCTCCGCCTTCCGCCCGAGCGCCGCCTCGACCGTCGCGACGAGCTCGTTCACGGTGGTCGGCTTCTCGCCGCCGAGATTCACGACCTCGTAGCCGAGCGGGCGCAGCGCCGCGATCGTGCCGCGCGCGACGTCGTCCACGTACGTGAAGTCGCGCGCCATGCTGCCGTCGCCGTACACGGTGATCGGCTCTCCCTCGCGAATCCCGCGCACGAAGCGGAACACGCTCATGTCCGGGCGCCCGGCCGGGCCGTACACGGTGAAGTAGCGCAGCACGCTCACGTCGAGGCCGTGCAGCGCGTGCCACGTGAAGCAGAGCGCCTCGGCCGCCTTCTTGGTGGCGGCGTACGGGGAAATCGGGCGGCTCGTCTCCTGGTCTTCACGGAAGACGGCCGCGTCGGAGCCGCCATAGACGCTCGAGGTCGACGCGAGCACGAACTTGCGCACGCCGCGCGCGCGGCACCATTCGAGCAGGTTCAGGCTGCCCGTCACGTTGGTGTCGACGTAGACCCACGGGTTCTCGACGCTCGCGCGCACGCCGGCGCGCGCGGCGAGGTTCAGCACGGCGTCGAAACGCTCGTCGCCGATCCGCGCCAGCGCGTCGCGCCTCGCGACGTCGAGCTCGAGGAAGCGGAAGCGCTCGTGCGCCGCGAGCCGGGCCAGGCGGTGGCGCTTCACGCGCGGGTCGTAGGCGTCGTTCACGTCGTCGACACCGACCACGCCGTGCCCCGCCTCGAGCAACAGCTCCGCAGTGCGCGCGCCGATGAAGCCGGCGGCGCCGGTCAGCAGATAGTGCCCCACGCTATTGGCACTCCGTTCGCCTTCGGCTCACTGCGCGCTTCGCTTGCACTAGCGCCCTCGGAAGCGCGGCTCGCGCTTCTCCAGGAAGGCGGCGAGCCCCTCGTCGCGGTCCTCGCTCGCGAAGAGCGCTGCGAAGGCCTGCTGCTCGAGCGCGTGGGCCACGCGGAGGTCGGCGTCCTGCCCCTCGTGCAGCACGCGCTTCGCGGAAGCCAGCGCGAGCGGCCCCTTCCGCGCCAGCGTGCTCGCGGCGGCGAGCGCGCCCTCGAGCAGCGCGGCCTCGTCCTCGAACACGCGGTTCACGAGCCCGATGCGCTCCGCGGCCTCCGCGCCGAGCGGCTCGCCGGTGAGCACGAGCTCGCGCGCCCAGCCCGGGCCCACCCGCCGCGGCAGCCGGCTCGTGCCGCCGAAGCCCGGGATCAGGCCCAGGCTCACCTCCGGCTGGCCGAGCCGCGCGCGGCGCGCCGCGACGATCCAGTCGCAGGCGAGCGCGAGCTCGAGCCCGCCGCCGAGCGCGAAGCCGTTCACGGCCGCGATGACCGGCACGGGCAGCGCCTCGAGCGCAGCGAAGGTCTCGTGGCCGAGGCGGCTGAACGCGAGCGCTTCCTGCGCGGTCATGCGCCGCATCTCCGCGATGTCGGCGCCCGCCGCGAAGGCGCGCCCCGCGCCCGTGAGCACCACGGCGCGCAGCGTGGCGTCCGCCGCGAGCTCGCGGACCCGGGCGGCGAGCGCCTCGAGCAGGCTCCGCGAGAGCGCGTTCAGCTGCTCGGGGCGATCGAGCGTGAGCAGCACGGCCTCGCCGCGCCGCTCGCTCCGCACGAGGTCGGCCACGCCCTCTCCTCCCCCCAAGCGGCCCATGTTCTAGCATGCGGGCCTCGGGGGGGCAGGAGCGCGCATGCAAAGATCCCGTCTCGCCGTCGCGTGCGGCTTTCTCGGCGCCCTCGGCGTGTTCGACGCGGTGCTCGGCCCGGTGCTGATCCAGCTCGGGCTCGTGGAGCCGCTGTTCGGCTTCCAGGCCTTCTTCGGTCTGGGCCTCCTGCTGGGCCTCGTGGCGCTGGTCCTGGCCCCCTTCGCGCTCCGCGCGACGCGCGCGGGCGCGGGCCGGACCGGCCGCCCGCTCGCCTGGCTCGGCCTGGCCTGCGGCGCCGCGCTCGTCGTCGTGCTCTTCGCGTCGGCGCGGCCGGGCGCGGGGCTTCCCCCCATCAACGACATCACCACCGACCTCGCGGATCCCCCCGCCTTCGCGAGCGACCCGGCCGGCGCGGGGCGCGAGCTGGCCTACCCGGAGGAGTTCGTGCCGCAGGTCCGGGAGGCGTACCCGGACCTCCGCCCGATCCGCGTGTCGAGCGAGCCGGCGCGCGCGCTCGAGATGGCGGAGCAGACGGCGCGCGAGCTCGGCTGGGAGATCGTGCAGGTCGATCCGGCCGCGGGCACGCTCCTCGCGCGCGACACGACGCGCATCTTCCGCTTCGTGGACGACGTCGTCGTGCGCGTGCGGCCCGCCGAGGGGGGCGGCTCCGTCGTGGACGTGCGCTCGAAGTCGCGCGACGGCCGCGGCGACCTCGGCGCGAACGCGGCGCGGATCCGCACCTTCGCCGAGGCGCTGCCGCGCTGAAGCCGCGCGACGCACGCGCTCAGGCCACGGCCGCCTCGCGTCCGCCCGCGCCGAGCGCGGCTTCGCGGAGCCGCTCGAACGCGCGCGCCAGCTCGCGCACGAAGTCGGCGAGGTCGGGCACGCGGTCGAGGTCGCCCGTGAAGCCGAAGCCGAGCTTCCCGTCGTAGGAGAGCACGCTGATCGCGAGCCCGACGTTCTCGATCAGCGGCGGCTGCGCGAACAGGGAGCGCATCTTCGCGCCGGCGAGATGGAGCGGGAACTGCGGCCCGGGCACGTTCGTGACGAGCAGGTTCTGCGTGCCGCGCGAGAGTCCCTGGATGTCGAAGGGCACGAACTCGTGGAGCCGGGTCACGAGCTCGACGCCGCCCGCCTGGTTCGACGCCTTCAGCGCCGAGGTCGTGGCGTGGATCTCGCGCAGCTGGGCGAGCGGGTCGGCCTCGCCGAGCGGGAGCCGCACGATCCAGGACGACACGCGGTTGCCGAGCCGGTCCGGGTCGCCGTCGCGCCGCACGTTCACGGGCGCGCTCACGCGGAAGTCGAGGCGCTCGGGGCGGAGCTGGCGTCCGATCAGGAACTCGCGCACCGCGCCGCAGACGAGCGCGAGCACGACGTCGTTCAGCGAGCAGCCGCGCGCGCGCCGCACCGCGCGCACCGTCTCGAGCGGGAGCTCGAGCCAGTCGAAGATGCGGTGCGGGCCGATCGGGCCGTTGAGCGGCGTGTCGGAGGCCGGCTGCAGCTTGAAGCGCGCCATCCGCGCGAGCGCGCGGGCCTGCCCCGCGAGCTCGCGGCCGAGGCCGTCGTCCTCGTCGAGGAGGCGGCGCGCCTCCGAGAGGAGCCGCGCGGGGAGGCCCAGCCGCCGCCGCCATGCGTCGCGCTGGAGCTCGAGCGCGGAGGGCGCCGGCCGCGGCACGTAGCGAGGCGCCTCGCGGATCTCGGGCTCGGGCGACGCCGAGAAGAGCGTCTGCATCAGCGCCATCCCCGAGGCGCCGTCGATCATGCAGTGATGCGTCTTCACGATCAGCGCGAAGCGGCCGCCCTCGAGGCCCTCGATCAGCCACGTCTCCCAGAGCGGGCGGCCGCGGTCGAGCGGCCGCTCCATCACGTCGGCGGCGAGGCGCTTCAGCTGCGCGTCGCTGCCCGGGCGCGGCAGCGCGATGTGGCGCAGGTGGGTCTCGATGCGGAAGTGCGGGTCGTCCACCCAGACGGCGCGCGCCTCGCCCGGCACCCAGACGAGCTTCTGGCGGTAGCGCGGCACGCGGTGCAGCACCGAGGCGAAGGCGCGCACCACGACGGCGAAGTCGATGCCGCCCGCGGGCGTGGCGAGGGGCCCGGCCTCGAAGATCTGGAGGCCCGAGCCGTGCATGGGCAGCGCCGGCGTCTCCCAGAGGAGGAAGTCGTTGTCCTGCGCGGAGAGCCGCTCGTAGTTGTAGTGCTCCATCGGCCCCTCAGGCCGCGGGCGCCGCGGCGTCGAGCTCGAGGAAGCTCTCGGCGCACGCGAGCACGAGGTCGTGGAGGTCCGGCACCAGGTCCCAGTCGGCGGTGAAGCCGATGCGGAGCGCGCCGGCATGCGGCAGCACCGCCACGCGCAGGGCCTGGCCGGGCGGGAGCGGGAGCAGCGGCACCATCTCGAGCACCTGCGCGCCGAGCAGGTGGAGCGGCGCGGCCGGGCCGGCGAAGGGCGTGATCGCGAGGTTCGCGAAGCGCGCGGCGACGCGCCGACGCGCGAGGCCGGCGAGGCGCGGCGGCGCCCACTCGGCGGCGCGCACGAGGAGGTCCCAGCCCAGCCGGGGGGCCGCCTCGCAGGCCCGCTCCGCCGCGCGGACGCGCGCCGCCGGATCGCGCTCGGCGATCGGCAGCTCGGCCACGCGGAACGCGAGCGGCGCCGCCTCGTCACCGAAGGCATCGTCCGCGTCGGGCAGCGCGGCGCGCAGCAGGAGCTCGCGCTGGAACGCGGGCGGGAGCCCGCGCCGCTCGAGGAAGCGCCCGAGCGCGCCGGCGAGGAGCGCGATCAGCAGCACGTCGGAGCCGACGCCGAAGCGAGCGGCGCTCCGCTCGAACGCGGCCGCGTCGAGCGCGAGCCAGTCCACGCGCCGGTGCGGGCCGAGCGGCTGGTTGAAGGGGCTCTCCGGCGCGGGCGGCTCGCGCAGCGCGGCGAGCGCGCGCGCGACGGCGCTGCGCAGCCGCTCGGGCTCGCGGCTCGCGGCGAAGGCGCCGCGGACGAGCGCGAGAGGCAGCGCGAGCCGCTGCCGCAGCGAGGCCTCGAGCAGCTCGCGCGCTCCCGGCCGCGGGCGCGGCAGCCACGCGGGTCCGGGCGCGAAGTCCTTGTCCGGCGCGGAGGAGAGCAGCGCCTCGAGGAGGCCGAGCCCGAAGAGGCCGCGTGCGACGGCGGTGTGCGCCTTCGCGACGAGCGCGCAGCGCTCGCCTTCGAGCCCCTCCACCACCCAGAGCTCCCAGAGCGGGCGCTCCGCGTCGAGCCGCTGCGAGGCGAGCCGTCCGCAGAGCCGCTTCAGCAGGCGCTCGTCGCCCGGCACCGGCAGGTGCGTGTGGCGCACGTGGTACTGGAGGTTGAACGTCTCGTCGTCGACCCAGACGGGCGCGCCTCCGAGCGGAGCCCGCGCCACGCGCTTCCGGCAGAGCGGCACGCGGTAGAGGCGCGACTCCACGAAGGCGCGGATGCGCTCGATGTCGACGCCGCCTCCCTCGCGCGCGAGCGGGCCGGCGTCGAGCACGCACGCCGTCGCCGCGTGGAGGTGGACGTGCGGGTCCTCGAGCTCGAAGGCCAAACGCTCGCGCGGGTCGAGCGGCTCGAAATGCGGCATCGGCCTCTCCCGCCGGCTGCCTTCGCACGCCGCGTGCCAGCCGCTCGCGCGCGCAGGAGCGGCCGTGGACTCCGCGGCGGGGCGCAGCGGCGCAGGGCCTGGGGCGAGCGGCCCCGCCGCGCTACGGGCCGGCGCCCCCGAGCCGTTCCGTCGCGACCTGCTTCGCCCAGCGATAGTCCGCCTTGCCCGACGGCGCGCGCACGATCTCGTCCACGAACACGACGACGCGCGGCAGCTTGTAGCGCGCGACGTGCGCGGCGGCCGCGGCGCGCAGCTCCTCCTCGCTCGCGCGCGCGCCCGGGCGCAGCGCCACGAGCGCCGTCACCTGCTGGCCGAAGCGCGCGTGCGGCGTGCCCGTCACCACCGTGTCCCAGACGGCCGGGTGGTGCTTCAGCGCGTGCTCCACCTCCTCGGCGAAGATCTTCTCGCCGCCCGAGTTGATCGTGACCGAGTCCCGGCCGAGGAGCTTGAGGCCGCCGCCCGCGAGCGCGATCACGCGGTCGCCGGGCACCGAGTAGCGGACGCCGTCGATCACGGGGAAGGTGCGCGCGGTCTTCTCGGCGTCCCGGTAGTAGCCGAGCGGCACCGGCCCCGTGCGCGCGAGCCAGCCGAGCTCGCCCGAGCCCTCGACGACGAGGCCCGAGAGGTCCTCCTTCAGCACGACGTTCTCCGCGCCGAGCGCGAAGTCGCCCGTGGTCGCCTTGCTCGCCGCCGTGCTGATCTGCGTGGCCTGGTGGCCGGTCTCGGAGGAGCCGAGCACGTCGAGGATCCGTGCGCCGGGCAGCGCCGCGAGGAGCTCGTCCTTCACGCTCGCGGACAGGAACGCGCCACCCGAGCTCACGGTCTGGACCGACGCGACGTCGTACTTCCTCTCGCGCAGCCCGTCGAGCAGCGGCCGCGCGAAGGCGTCGCCCACGATGGTGAGCGCGGTGACGCGCTCGCGCTCGACCGTGGACCAGACGTCGTTCGGATCGAGATGCCGCGGATGCGGCGGCACGATCACGGTGCCGCCCGTGTGCCACATCGTGAAGGCGGCCCAGTGCGCGGCGCCGTGCATGAAGGGCGGCAGCGGCATCGCGCGCACCTTGCCGGCGCCGCGCCGCGCGCGCTCCACGATCCCCCCGAGCGTGGGCTCCGTGCGCGGCGGCAGCAGCGTCGCGCGCAGCACGTCCTGCTGGCGCCACAGCACGCCCTTCGGCATGCCCGTCGTGCCGCCCGTGTAGAGGATGTAGAGGTCGTCGGGCGAGAGGCCTTCCGGCGCGCGCGGCGCGGCGGCGGCGAGCGCCGCCTCGTAGTCGAGCGCGCCGGCCAGCCGTTCGCCCGAGCCGTCCTCGACCTGGAGGAAGAGACGGAGCTGCGGGAGCCGCTCGCGGATCCGCGCGAGGGTCGGCGCGAAGCTCGCGTGGAAGATCACGCCCTTCGCATCCGCGTTGTCGAAGAGGTAGAGGAGCTCCTCCTCGACGTAGCGGTAGTTCACGTTGAAGGGCGCGGCGCGCGCCTTCATCGCGCCGAGCATGCCCTCGAGGTACTCGTTGCCGTTGTAGAGGTAGAGCGCCACGTGGTCCTGCCCCGACTCGTGGTTCGCGAGGCCCGCGCGCTCCCGCCGGCAGCCGAGGCCGGCCGCGGCCAGCACCGCCGCGAGGCGCCGCGTGCGGTCGGTGACCTCGCTCCACGTGAAGCGCCGCTCGCCGAACACGAGGCACTCGCGCTCGGGGAGCGCCTCGGCGATCGCCTCGTGGATGGCGGCGAGGTTCGGCACGGCGGCCTTTCGTACCGCAGGAGCGCGCCGGTTCGCTACACCGTGCGCGATGACGGACCTGCGCTTCGAGCTCGCAGACGGCGTCGCCACCCTGACGCTCGACCGGCCCGACAAGCTGAACGCGTTCTCCGGCGCGATGGGCGCGGCGCTCGCCGCCGCGTACCGGCGCTGCGACGAGGACGACGAGGTCCGCGCCGTGGTGCTGACGGGCGCCGGCCGCGCCTTCTGTGCGGGCGCGGACATGAGCGACGCCGCGGGCACCTTCCGGATCAGCGACCCGAGGCGCTTCAGCGCCGCGGCCGTCGACTTCCCGGCGTTCCGGGTGAGGAAGCTCGTGGTCGCCGCGGTGAACGGCCACGCGATCGGCCTCGGGCTCACGCTCGCGATGCAGTGCGACCTCCGCTTCTTCGCGCGCGAGGGCCGCTACGGCGTCGTCCAGGTGCGGCGCGGCGCCATGCCCGACGCGTACGCGCACTGGACCGTGCTGCGGGCGGTCGGCCTCGCACGCGCCGCGGAGCTGCTCCTCACCGGACGCACCTTCACCGGCGACGAGCTCGAGCGGCTCGGCGCGGCGAGCCGCGTGCTGCCCGCGGAGGAGGTACTGCCGGCGGCGCAGGCGCTCGCGCGCGACGTCGCGGCGAACGCGGCGCCGCTCTCCGTCGCGCTGTCGAAGCGCCTGCTCTGGGAGGCGCCGCTGCTCTCGCCCGAGGCGGTCGAGCGCAAGGAGACCGCGCTCCACCGCGTCCTGTTCGCGCAGCCCGACGCCGTCGAGGGCCCCGTCGCCTTCGTCGAGAAGCGCCCGCCGCGCTGGCAGGGGCGCGTGAGCCGCGACTGGCCGGAGTGGCCCGAGTAGGGCGCGCGCACGCCGAGGCAGGAAGGGGCGCGGGCGCTCGAGCGGAGCCCCATGGGGAGCCGGCGCCTTCGCACCTCGCACGAACAACGCTAGACAGCAGCGCTCCCACCACCGTAGAGTGGCGGAGACGCACTGGTGTCGGGTTTCGCAGTCGCCGCGGCGCCGGTCCTTCGCAGGACATACGTGTTCGTGCAGGACTTCCGAGAGGCGACGCGGATCGAGCTCCGGCGCTCACGAGACGGGCGGCGCACGGTCGTGTCCGTCGAGAGTCCCGATCGCGCCCTGCGGCTCGGCAGCGATCCGGCGGGCGACGTCCGGGTCGAGGGACCCGGCATCCTGCCGCACCACGCCACGCTCGGGATCGACGCGGAGGGCCCGTGGCTCGAGCCCGCTTCCGGCGCGCCCTTCAAGCTGAACGGGGCGAGCGTCGGGGAGCGGAGCCGGCTCGCCGAAGGCGACTGGCTGCTGCTCGGCTCCACTCCGTTCGTCGTGAGCGTGGCGGGCGCGGCGGCCGCCGCGCCCGCTCCGCCTGCCCCGGCGGCGGGGCCCCGCCGCATCCTCCTCGTCGGCCGGCTCCCCGAGAGCGACGTGTGCATCGAGGCGCCCGTCGTCTCGCGCCAGCACGCGCGGCTCGTGTTCGAGCCGGGCGGATGCGTGCTCGAGGACCTCGAAAGCACGAACGGCAGCTTCGTGAACGGCAGCCGCGTCACCGGCCGCGCCAGGCTCGCGGCGGGCGACCGCATCGCCTTCGCGAGCTTCGCCTACGTGTTCGACGGCGTGGCACTCCGGCAGGCGGAGGCCGCGGGCGGCGTGCGGCTCGTCGCACGCGGGCTCGGCAAGCACGTGGTCGACCGCGCCAGCCGCGAGACGCGCCATCTGCTGCGCGGGATCGATCTCGCCATCGAGCCGGGCGAGTTCGTCGTGATCTTCGGCACGAGCGGCTCGGGCAAGTCCACGCTCCTCGACGCGCTGTCCGGCCGGCGCCCGGCCTCCGAGGGCAGCCTCCTCTTCAACGACCTCGAGCTCGGCGCGCACTTCGATCTGTTCCGCACCGCGATCGGCTACGTGCCGCAGCAGGACATCGTGCACCGCAAGATCACGATCCAGCGCGCGCTCGAGTACACGGCCCGGCTGCGGCTCCCCGAGGACACGCACGAGGACGAGATCGAACGCTACGTCGGACGGGTGCTCGAGCGCGTCGGGCTCGGCGACAAGGCGGGACATCCGATCGATACGCCGGTGCCCCTCTCCGGAGGTCAGCTCAAGCGCGTGAGCCTCGCCGTGGAGCTGATCTCGAACCCCTCCCTGCTCTTCCTCGACGAGGCCACGAGCGGCCTCGACGCGGGCACCGACAAGCGCCTGATGCACCTGTTCGCGGACCTCGCCGCGGACGGCAAGTCCGTCGTGTGCGTCACGCACACGCTCGAGAACGTCGACAGCTGCGACCTCGTCGTGCTGCTCCACCGCGGGCGGCTGGTCTGGGTCGGCCCGCCGAAGGGCGCGCTCGATCACTTCGGGATCGCCCGCCTGTCGGAGGTGTACGAGGAGCTCGAGAAGAAGGACGCCGCGGAGTGGGCGGAGCGCTTCGCCGCGAGCGCGGCGCACGAGACCTGGGTCGGGCGCCGGCTCCGCGGCCCCGGCGGCGCAACGATGGCACTCGCGCCCGCGCGTGCGGCGGAGGGCTCGCGAAGCCGCCGCCACGGCGCCGTGCGCCAGGCCCTCACGCTGACGCGCCGCTACCTCGACCTGATTCTCGTGGATCGCCGCAACCTCGCGATGCTGCTGCTGCAAGCGCCGCTCATCGGAATCATGGTGGGCTCCGTGTTCGAGCTCGGCGACGCCGCCCGCCGCGCCGCCGTCGAGGCGCAGATCGCGTTCGTGCTGGTGATCTCGGCCGTCTGGTTCGGCTGCCTGAACTCGGCGCGCGAGATCGTGAAGGAGCTGCCGATCTGGCAGCGCGAGCGTGCGGTCAGCGTGAGGCCCCTGCCCTACCTGACGAGCAAGCTCGGGCCGCTCGCCGCGATCGCCGCGCTGCAGGTGGCCGGGCTGCTGGCGGCGGTGGAGGGGCTGCTCGACCTCTCGGGCGGCGCGCTGGCGCGCGCGGGCGTGCTCTACCTCTCGGCCCTCGCCGCCACGGCGATGGGCCTCACCCTGAGCGCCCTGGTGAACACCAGCGACAAGGCCATCGCGTCGATTCCCGCGCTGTTGATTCCGCAGGTGATTCTATCGGGCGTGCTCGTCGAGCCCGAAGGCGCGATGGAGTGGCTCGCACGGCTCAGCACGATCGCGTACTGGGCCTTCGACGCCGCCAAGCACACGCTCGACTCCCCCCTGGTTCCCACGCATTCGCGGCTCGGCGTCGACCTCGCCGCGCTGGCGGGCTTCGCGGCGGCCTTCCTCGTGACGTCCTGGCTGGCGCTCCGGCGCGGGCAGGAGGCGCGCTGATGCAAGCGCCCGCGGGCCCCGTGATCTGTGCGAGGTGCGGCGCCGACGTCACGCCGGCGCAGGCCGAGGCGCGCGAGTTCCGCTGCGCCGCCTGCGGCTCCGAGCTCGCCCACCTCGACCTCGCCCCGAACGGCGCCGTGCGGGCCGTGCTCGGCTGGCTGCGCCCGGCGGGGACGCTGCTGAACGGGCGCTACCGGATCCGCCGCCTGCTCGGGAAGGGCGGCTTCGCCGCCACGTATCTGGTCGAGGACCTCCACCTGAACGGCAAGCGGCGCGCGCTCAAGGAGGTGCCCGAGATCTTCTTCGACCAGCGCGAGATGGAGATCCTGAGCCGCATCCAGCATCCCTGCGTGCCGGACATCACCGATCGCTTCGGCGCCGAAGGGAACGTCTACCTCGTGCTCGAGTTCGGCGGCGACCGCACCTTCGAGAGCGTGCGGGAGGCGGCGGGCGGCCGCGTTCCGCTCGAGTGCCTCCGGCCCTGGCTCGCGCAGCTCTGCGACGGCCTCGCGTACCTGCACGCGCAGCAGCCGCCCATCGTCCACCGCGACCTGAAGCCGGCGAACATCCTGCTCGACGAGGCGGATCGCGTGATGCTGATCGACTTCGGCATCGCGAAGGAGGCGACGCCCGACGCCGCCACGCGCACCATCGCGCGTTCGGCGTCCCACGGCTTCAGCCCTCCCGAGCAGGTGCTCGGCACGGGCACCGACCAGCGGGCCGACGTGTACGCGCTCGGCGCGACGGTCTACGCCCTGCTGACCGGCGAGGTGCCGCCGCCGGCGCACGAGCGCGTCGCCGGGGCCGAGATCCGTCCGCCGCGCGCGCTCGTTCCGGAGCTTCCCCCCGCGCTCGAGGCGGCGCTGCTGCGCGCGCTCGAGCTGAACGTCGCCCGGCGGCAGGCGTCGATCGAGGAGTTCGCGCGCGACCTCGCGGCCGGCGCCGCGGGGCCCGCGAGCCGCCGGAGCGCACCGCGCACGACGCTGATCGGCGACGTCGCGCTCGCCGCGGCGGGCGACGGCGCGGGGGGCGCCGCCGGGCCGGGGCCGCGCGCACGCAGGCGAGGCTCGCCCGCGCTGCTCGCGGCGGCCGGCGCGGTCGCGCTGCTCGCGATCGGCGCGGCGGTCTGGGCGACGCTGCCGCGGGACGGGGCGCCGGCGGCCGACGACACGGGGGCGCCCGGCGCGGGGGCCGCCCCCGCGTCGGCCGCGCTCGGCGCGGAGCCGCGCGACGCTGCAGCGGAGATGGCTCCCGCGCCCGCGCCGCCCGCACGGCGGAGCTCTGCGCTCCAGAGCCTCGAGGCGCACCGCACGCAGCCCTCGCTGCCGAGCGAGGCTGCGCCGGAGCCGGTGGCGCGCGCCGCGGAGCCACCTCGCCCGCGGCGGAAGCCCGCCGAGCCGCCCGCGCAGGAGAAGAAGTCCGGTTGGGGCGTGAGCGGCGGGTACGAGATCAAGCACGAGTGACCCGCTTCGAGAACCCGGGAGGAAAAACTCATGAAGCGTTGCAACCGACCCTCTTCGATCGCACTCCTGTTCGCGGGCCTGTGCGCCGTGCCGCTCCTGGCGGACGCCGCGGCCGCCCAGGGCCTCCAGGGCTACGCGCTGCGCATCTATCGCGTCGAGTCCGGGCTCTTCCCGTTCGTGAACGTCTACCTGCGGACCTTCGACCAGAACCAGCAGCCGCTCCTCAACCTGAACGCCATGAACGTCGGCCTGATGGTGAAGGGAAAGGCGTACGCCCCCGAGAAGCGGCAGTACACGGTCCAGCCGCTGCGCCAGCGCCCCGAGGCGGTCCGCACCGTGCTCGTGCTGGATGCCAGCAAGACGATGGCCGGCCCGCCCTTCGAGGCGTCCCTCAAGGCCGCGGCGAACTTCATCGATTCGAAGCGCCCGCAGGACCAGGTGGCCATCCTCGCGATCCGCGACACCGACGACGGCTACGAGCTGGTCAGCAACTGGGAGCGCGACGGAGATCAGCTCGGGCGTCGCCTGGCCGACCTGCGCTGCGACGGCCAGAGGTCGCGCATCTACGACACGCTCGCCGCCGCCATGCAGATGAGCGCCGTCACCGCCTCGGAATCCGCCCAGACCACGGCCGGGGACTACCCCGTGTCGACCGCGATCGTCGTCTTCTCCGATGGCAAGGACGAGGGCAGCGCGTTGTCGCGCGAGGAGCTGAACGGGCGGATCACGGCGCTCGAGAATCCGGTTCCGATCTACTCGATCGCGTACTCGAACGTCCCGACCGAGCACTTCAAGAACCTGGAGGCGCTCTCCAAGAACTCCTTCGGGAAGTACTTCCCCGTCGGGCAGACCACGACGCAGATGCAGCGCGTGGTGGAGGAGGTGCAGAACATCCTGCTCGGCGACTACGTCCTGACGTTCCGGGTCTATCAGGAAGTGGACGGCGAGCAGCACGCGTTCAAGGTCGGCATCGAGTACCCGTCCGGGAGCGGCAAGTACACGTATGCAAGCGCGCGCTACGAGGCGCTTCAGCCGCCCCAGGTCGAGGCAATCCAGGCGCAGATCGCCGAGCTCGGCAAGCAGATCCGCGCGGCAGAAGGCGGAGACCCGTACGAGAAGGCCGTGGCGGCGTCGCCGGCGAACTAGAGAGCCGACCCGAGGCTCTGCGAGGAGGACCGTCATGTGGAGGAAGCGGGCTCTCGCGCTCGCCCTGGCCGGCGTGTTCGGCGCGGGCTGCGCGAATCTGAGCGAGGGGCAGCAACAGGCGCTCGGCGCGCTCACCGGAGCCGCGGTGGGAGGCGCCACGTGCCAGCTCGTCGGAGGCAACACCGGCGAGTGTCTGGCGGTGGCGGCGGGCGGCGCGGTGCTGGGCTGGGCGGCCGTCAAGACGAAGCAGGTGCTCGACCGGCGCGAGGATCTGCCGCCGTCGGGGTCGACGTCGGCGCCGGCGAACCCGACGGTCGTGATCCGGGACTACCGCCTCCAGCCCGCGACGATCCAGCCCGGCCAGGCCCTCGTGGCGACGACGCTCTACGACCTGCGGACGCCTCCGCAGGCCGGGCCGCGACCCGTCACGCAGACCTTCCGGGTGCTGAAGGACGGCAAGGAGATCGGCGCGTTCACGCCCGTCGAGAACCAGCTCAAGGAGCACGGCCGCTACGAGGTGGGCTGGGAGATCCCCGTGCCGGGGGACGCCGCGCCGGGCCAGTACCAGCTGGTGCAGACGCTCGACGCGAAGACGGCTTCGCCCGAGCAGCGGATCGCGAGCTTCACGGTGACACCCAAGGTGGCGTGGTACGAGCGGCTGCTGCCGGGCCGCGGCTGACCCCGGCGGAGGGCGCGCTCAGCGTCCCCGCTCCGCGCACGCCTTCGCGAGCGCGAGCCGCTCCGTCCAGCAGCGTCCCCAGAGGCGGAGCAAGGCCTCGCGCGGGAGGCCGCCGCGCGCGGGGTGGTCGGGCGGGAGCCGCTCGAAGCCGCGGTGCTCGAGCGTGACGCGCGTGCCGCCGCCGGGCGCGAGCGCGAAGCGGACCTCCACCTCGGTCGCTGGACCGCCTGCCTCGTCCTCTTCCCGGCACTCGAACGCGAAGGCGAGCGGCGGCTCCCAGCGCGCGATCCGGCCGATCTCGAATGCGCGTCCGGCCACCGTCTTGAGCAGGCGGCCGCCGACCCCCGGCTCGAAGCGCAGCGCGCCGTTCCAGCGTGCGCCGGCCAGCGCGCCCGCCGCCCACCACGCGCCGATCTCGCCCGTGAAGCGCTCGAACGCCTCCGCCGGCTCGGCCGCGACGCGCGTGCTCACCGTGACGCGCTGGCTCACGTGCCGCGCTCGTTGCGCTTCCAGCGCTCGTCGCGCGGCGCCGGGGCCGCGAGCGGCGCCTCGAAGGTCCAGCGATGGCCGTCGCAGTCCTCGACCGTGTACGCGCGGAGCCCGTAGAACTTGTCCTCGGGCGGCTCGAGCACGCGCGCGCCGGCCTGCTCGGCGCGTGCACGGTGCGCGTCGACGTCGGGCACCGTGACCTGGAGGTGCCCGGTGTTCACGCCCGCCGCCGTGCGCGGCGAGAGGTCGTGCGGGGAGTGGCCGCGCTGCGGGCGCACGGCGACGACGCCGCCGCCTTGCTCCAGCTCCGCGTACGCGATCCGCCCCGCGTCGTCCGTGTAGCTCATCCGCAGCTCGAAGCCGAACGCCTTCGCGAGCCACTCGACGGCCGCGTTGGGATCTTCGTAGAACAGGCCGGGGACCAGGCTCGGACCCTTCGCCATGCGCTTCCCTCCCGATTCAGCGCGGCCTCCCCTCGATCAACGAGAGGCGCGCCGGCGTCTCGACGATGCGCGTCAGCTCGAAGCCCGCGTCCGCGTAGAGCGAGCGGAACTCCGCCTCCGAGCGCTGCCGGCCGCCCGCCACCACGAGCATGTTGACGTCGTTCGCGGCCGCTCCGCGGCTCTCGAGCGAGCGGTCGATGCGCGGCGGATAGAGACCCTCCGCGACGAGGAGCCGGCCGGAAGGCTGCATCGCCGCGCGGCAGCGGCGCAGGATCGCGGCGGCCTCCGCGTCGGGCCAGTCGTGGATGACGTGCTTCAGCACGTACGCGTCGCCGCCCGCCGGCACCGCGTCGAAGAAGTCCCCGGCGACGACCTCGCAGCGGGACGCGAGCCCGGCCTCGTGGACCTTCTTGCGCGCGCGCTCGGCGGGCTCGGGGCGGTCGAACACGACCCCGCGCAGGTGCGGATGGGCGCCGAGGATCCCGATCAGGAGCGCGCCGTTGCCGCCACCGACGTCGACCAGCGTGCCGAGCGCCGAGAAGTCGTACGCCGCGGCGATGGCCGCCGCCGTGGCCGGCGCGAACGTGGCCATCGCCTCGTCGAAGACGCGCGCCTGCTCGGCGTCCATGCTCGAGAACGCGTCGCCGTCCGGCGAGTGCTGTCGGAACGCCGGCTGGCCGGTCCGCACGCAGTACTCGAGCTCCCTCCACGAGTCCTGGATGCCGACGCCCGCGAAGAGCATCACCGAGGCGCGCGACGAGAACGGCACGTCGCTCCGCAGCGCCTCGCCGAGCGGCGTCAGCGCGAAGCGCCCGTCCTCGCACTCCTCGAACACGCCCACGCTCGCGAGGAGGCGCAGCACGCGGCGAAGCGAGGGCGCGTGCGTGCCGGTCGGGCCGGCGAGCTCGCCGGCCTCGCGCGGCCCGCTCGCGAGCAGGTCCGCGAGGCCGAGCTTCGCCGCGAGGTGGAGCGCCCGCGAGACGTAGTGGCCGATCGCGAGCTGGTAGAGGATCACGCCGGGCGGGAGCGGGGGCTGCGTCTTGACGTCGCTCATGAAGACCTCCTGGGGTTGAGGGGACGGTGCTCCGTGCCTTGGCCGCGCGTCACGAAGAGCGCCTCGGACGGCTCGCGCACGTGCGCCGTGTGCCAGATGCCGCGCGGGATCACCGCGCCCGCGCCGCGCCGGAGCGGCACGCTGCGTTCGCGCCCGTCCTCGTCGAGCACGAGCTCGAGCGCGCCCGACAGCACGAACACCAGCTCGTCGCCGGCGGGATGGCGCTCCCAGCTCGTCCAGTCCTCGGTGAAGCGGTATGCGCTCACCAGGCGCCCGCCCTGGAGGTCGGCGCGCTGCCCGAGCCTCTGCCAGAAGTCGGGCGTCACGTCGACCAGCGCGGCGCCCGGTCCGTCCGGCAGGTGGACGAAGGTGGCGAGCGGATCGAATGCGCTCATGCGCCCTCCCGGCTCTTCGCGTGCGCGCGGAGCGAGGTCAGCAGGTCGCCCCACCAGAGGCCGATCATGCTGCTGAAGGCGTTGCTCGCGCCAGCGCCGTGGCGCGAGGCGTGGTCGAGCGGCACGCGGTCCCAGCCGCGGTGCTCGAGCGTGACGCGCGTGCCGCGCTCCGCGCGCTCGAAGCGCACCTCGACCTCGGTCACGAGGCCGGGCTCGAAGTTGTGGCCGCGCCACTCGAAGACGAGCCGGTCGCCGGGCTTCCAGACCTTGATGCGGCCGACCTCGAAGGCGCCGCCCGCCTCGTCCGTGTAGGACTCGACGAGCCGGCCGCCCTCCTCGCCCTCGAAGCGCATCACGCTCGAGCGGCCGAGCCCCTGCCGGAAGCGCGGGCCGCGCCGCCACCAGAGGTCGACCTCGCGCGTGAACAGGGCGAACGCGGCGGCCGGGTCGGCGGGCACGAGCGTCGTCGCGCGTACGCAATCGGTCGAGCTCCGGAACGTCATCGCGTCCCCCTCTGTGCCTCGGCGCGCCGCTTCGCGACGTGCGCGCCGAACGCCTCGAGCTGGTCGCTCCAGAACGCCTCGAGCTCGCGCAGCCAGAGCGAGAGCGCATCGAAGGGCTCGCGCCGGAGGCGATAGACCCGGACGCGCGCATCGTCGTCCACGCGTTCCTCCTCGACGAGCCCGCGCGTGCGGAGCACGCGCAGGTGGCGGCTCATCGCGGGCGCGCTGATCCGGAAGGCGGACGCCAGCTCGCCCGCGCGCCGGGGCCGCTCGCGCAGGAGCTCGACGACGCGGCGCCGCGTCGGATCCGCGAGCGCGGCCAGCGTGCGGTCGAGGTTGCGCGCGGCACTCATGTCACTTCGCTCGCCTGCGGCTCGCTGCGCGGGACGAAGCTCGGCGGCTCGTTCCGACACGGGAGGCCCTTGCTGTGGGGCGCTTCGATGCGAGCGGCGCCCCGAAGATCCAGCGCTGGCCCTCCGGGTCGATCGCGCGATAGGTGCGGTCGCCGTACTCCTGGTCGGCCGGCTCGGCCGCGATCGTGGCGCCCTCCGCGCGCGCCCGCTCGAAGTGCGCGTCGACGTCGTCCACGCGCACGAAGAGCTGCGCATGGAGGGCGGGCAGGCGCAGCGGGCTCACCACGCCGCCCGCCGGCCACTCGGAGGCGAGCATCACCACGGCGTCGCCGAGCGCGAGCTCCGCGTGGCCGACGCTGCCATCGGGCATGTCCATGCGGAAGCGCACCTCGAAGCCGAACGCCTTCCCGAGGAACTCGATCGCGGCGGGCGCATCGGCGTAGACGAGCATCGGAACGATGCGCTGCATCGCTAGGAGCGGCTGCGCAGCCGCTGGCAGAACCACCAGCGGTGGCCCTCGGGATCGAGCGCCTCGTAGCCCCGGTCCGCCCAGTACTCGTCCCCGTAGTCGCGGTCCGCCGGCTCGGTCACGAGCGTGGCCCCGTTCGCGCGGGCGCGCTCGCAGTGGGCGTCCACGTCGTCGACGTAGACGCAGAGCGCCTGCGTGTTCGCGCCGCCGAGCGAGCGCGGGCTGCGGCGGTTCGCGTCCGCGCTCGCGACCATCACGACGCCGCCGTCGAGCTCGAGCTCCGAGTGCACGATGCGGCCGGGGCCGTCCTCCACCCGGAGCCGGGTGACGAAGCCGAAGGCCTTCTCGAGCCACTCGAGCGCGGCCGCGGCGTCGTCGTAGAAGAGCGCCGAGGAGATGCGGGGCCAGCCGGGGGGCGGGGGGAGCGACATGGCGACCTCCGTGCAGTTCGTTGCCGATTCTGGCAATGATTAACCAAGTAGTCAACTAATTTCCGGCCCGCGGACCTCCACCCTCCGGGGCCGGGACGGCGCCCTCGCGGACCGCCTTCACGCGCTCGCCGCCCGCGAACACGCGCCGCGCGTCGAGGCCGTTCCACGCGGCGGTCTCGAGCGGGCTCCAGAGGTTGCCCGTGCGCGCGGACAGCTCGCCGAGCGACTCGCCGGCGCGCGCCTCGGCCACGTGCAGGCGCCGCTCGCGCGCGCCGGCGAGCAGCTCCGGCGTGAGCGGCCGCAAGCTCCGCGTGACGCTCGTGCAGAGCGCGTCGAGCCGGCGCGCGTCGCTCCCCTCGCAGCCGATCCGGTAGACGAGGCCGCGGAACGGCAGGAAGGTCGCGATCACGTGCGCGCCTCCGGCATGGCCGCGCACGCGGAACGACTCGCGCCCGGTGATGCGCACGGGCCCCGCCTCCGCGAGGCCGAAGCCGCGCCCGAGGCCCTCGAGCCAGGCCTCGCCGGCGGCCGCCGCGTCGCTTCCCTCGGCGGCGATCTCGAGCGTGATCCGCATGCGGCGGTCGGGCGCGAGCGCGCCCACCGCGCTCGGCGTGTTCTGCGTCGTCCAGCCGTCGGGGAAGCGGAGCGTGAAGCCGAGCTCCGGATGGAGGAAGCGCGTGCCGGTGAAGAGCCCCTGGCTCGCGTCGCCCTCCACGACGAGCCCTTCGAGGCGCGCGAGGTGGTCGGCCGGCCCGGCGCTCACGCCCGGCCGCGGCTGCCACTGGATCTGGCCGGCCCGCTGCGCCATCTCCGAGATCCGCGTCGTCGTGCCGGGGTGCGTGTCGAGGAAGCGCGGCGTGCGCGGGCTCCCGGTGCGGATGCGCTCGATGCGGTCGAGCCCCGCGAGGAAGCGCGTCATGCCGTCGGGGTCGTAGCCGGCCAGCGCCGCGAGCCCCTGGCCGAGCCGGTCGGCGCTGCTCTCGAGGTCGCGGCTGTAGGCGGCGAGCGAGCGCCACTGGAGGGCCGCCGTGAGCGCATTGCCCGCGACGTGCTGCCGCGCCGCCGCGTGCCGCGACGCCACGTGCGCGATCTCGTGCGCGAGCACGTTCGCGAGCTCGTCCTCGCTCGCCGTGAGCGCGAGCGCGCCGCGCGAGACGTAGACGAAGCCGCCCGGGAGCGCGAAGGCGTTCGGCTCCCAGTCGTCGGCGATCTCGAAGCGGTAGTCGTACCGGAAGCCCGGCGCCTCGCGCGCGAGCCTCGCGCCGACGGCCTGCACGTAGGCGCGGAGCTCCGGATCGGCGACCACGCCGACCGCCGCCTCGACCGACTGCGCCGCCTCGCGCCCGGCGCGCTCGTCGGCCTGCGGCGTCGACAGCACCGGCGGCTTCGGGCGCGGCTTCGGCTGCGCCCGCGGCCGCTCGGCCGGCGCCGCACAGGCCGCGGCGAGGCAGGCGGCGAGCCCGAGCGCGAGCGCCCTCACGGGCCCGCCCGCCGCGGCTCGCGTTCGAAGCGCTCGAAGGCGCGCTCGACCACCACGAAGCCGCGGGCGGCGAGCTCGGTGCGCGCGCGCGGCGAGGCGGTGCCGGAGAGCCAGAGCTCGGGGAAGGCCTCCGCGTCCCGGCCCGGCGCCGCCGCGACGAGCCGCTCCAGCGCGCCCGTCCAGACGAGCCGGTCCACCTCGACCGGCGTGATGCGCCGGCCGTCCGCGAGCGTGGCGGTCACGAAGCGGCCGCCGCTGTCGAGGCGCGCCACCGGCGCCACGTGCTCGTGGATCGCGCGCAGCATCTCGGCGCCGCGCTGGTAGACGAGGGCGTCCGTCTCGGAGCGCGCGTTCACGGCCGCCTCGACGAGCGCACGCCGGTTCGCGGTGCCCTCCATCGCCACCAGCGACGCGACGAGGATGGTGAGATGGCGCGGCGTGAGCCAGGGATGCGCGAGCGCCAGCGCGCTCTGCTCGGGCGGGACGCCGAGGACGGCGAGCTCGATGCGGCCGACCCGCCGCAGGTCCTCCGCGGTGTCTTCGGCGAGCAGGCTCGCGAGCCGCGCGTCCGCCTTCGCGTAGGGCAGATGGCTCGGCGCCGGTGCTCCCTCGGGCCGCGGCACGCGCGAGAGCGGGAAGCCGCCCGCGAAGAGCGCGAGCGCGACGCGGTTCAGCTCGCGCTGGAGCGCGGGGTTGCGCGCGTGCTCGTCGACGCCCAGGTGGGACGCGAGCCGGCGGCGGGCGCGCTCGAAGCGCAGGTAGCCGTCGAGCGCGGCCTGCTCGTCGTCGCTGCGCGCGGCCGGCTCGGCGGCGTCGATCGCGAGGAGCTCGCGCCACGCGGCCTCGGGCATGCCGAGCGCGCTCGGCGCGGGCTCGCGCGCGAGGTCCCAGCGCGCGACGAAGGGCCGCTCCGCCGCGCGCGCCAGCGCCGGCGCGAAGGCCGGCACGCGCGTCGCCTCCTCGAGCGCCGCGAGCGCGGCGATCTCGCCGAGGCGCTGCCGGAGCAGCGCGTCGCCCGCGACCTCGAAGCGCCCGAACTCGCTAGCCACCACGAAGACGTGGAGGAAGCCGTCCGAGGTGACCGGATCGGTGACGCGGTGGTGCTTGCCGACGCGCAGCGCCTCGGGCAGCAGCTCGCGCGCCGCGAAGCGCGGCGGCGCCTCGTAGCCGAGCGCCGGGTCGCTGTCTCCCGGCCGAAGCTCGGGCAGCGTATGGCGCCCCGCCAGGTCGGGCGGGGCGGCGCACGCGACACAGAAGAGCGTCGAGGCGAGGAGCGCTCGCGCCGCCGTCATGGCGTGCCCGGCCCGAGGCGGAGCAGCGCCTCGACCGCCTCGAGCGTCGCATCGCGGCGCCCGTCTCCAGGCTCGGCCGGCCAGCCCCCGTCCGGGGCCTGCGCGGCGAGGAGCCGGGCCGTGAGCTCGCCCGCCTCGATCGCGCAGCCGGGCAGCGCGCGCGCCCGGGCGCGCAGGAAGACGCGCGCGACCGCCAGGGGCTCGAACGCGTGCGTCCGGAAGCCGCGCTCGAGCTCGCGCCCGCACCACTGGAGCGCCTCGTCCGCGACCTCGGAGGGCAGGTGCGCGAGCGCGTGCACGTAGGCGAGGATCGGCGCGTAGCGGGGCCCCTGCACGCGCTCCACCGACCAGTGCCGCGCGAGGAAGCCCTCCGCCCGGCGGAGCGCGGACGCCCGCGCGTGCGGCGTCTTCGCGAGGAGGCCGGTGACCTCGCCCGTGAGCGCGATGCGGCGCTCCTCGGAGGCGCCGGGCTCCGACCAGCCGCCGTCGCCGCACTGGCGGGCGAGGAGCCACGTCACGGCGCGCTCGGGCAGCGGGTGGTCGAGGAGGCCCAGCGCGTCGAGCCAGGTGAGCGCACGAAGCGTCGCGGCGAGCAGCGGATCGGCCCGCGCGACGGCGAGCCGCGGATCGGCCGCTGCGGCGGCGAGCTCGGCCGGCGCGCCGCCGCCCCACGGCCGCAGCGCGCCGCTCGCGTCCTGCTGCTCGGCGAGCGCC
>Ga0075327_1000068_pt1 | contig 22970 bp, 17 predicted proteins | sample MayberrySE_Catta_2_FD_120056 | JGI IMG/M metagenome (GOLD analysis project Ga0075327, IMG submission 120056) | Natural and restored wetland microbial communities from the San Francisco Bay, California, USA, that impact long-term carbon... | ecosystem: Environmental > Terrestrial > Soil >...
GACGGTGGGCACAATCCGAGCGCCGGCATCGCAATCGCCGAAGCCATGGCGGACCTGGAGGAACGCGCGACGCGGCCCTTGTTCCTAATTTCGGGTATGTTGACCACAAAGGATCCCGTCGGTTTTTTCCGGCCGTTCGGCGGTCTGGTGCGCAAAGTGCTGACCGTCCCGGTCACCGCATCGAATGCCAGCCGCGATCCGGGGGAACTGGCCGAAGCAGCGCGCGCCGCGGGCCTATTGGCCGAACCCGCGGCATCGGTCGAAGCCGCGATCGATCGGCTCGGCGACGACGACGCGCGCGGGCCCTACCGCATTCTCATCTGCGGCTCGCTCTATCTCGCCGGCTCGATCCTCGCCGCCAACGGCACACCGCCGACCTGATCGAAAAGAAACCGGAGGCCGTGCGGACCTCCGGCGGGATTTCGATTGGAAGCGGGCGTGACGCGCTCAGATCGCGCCTTTGATCCAGTCGGAGAGGCGACCCTTCGGTGCGGCGCCGACCTGCATAGCGGTGGGCTCGCCATTCTTGAAAAGGATCAGGGTCGGGATCGACCGCACACCGTATTTGACCGCGGTTTGCGGATTCTCGTCGATGTTGAGCTTGGCGATCTTGACCTTGCCGCCGAGCTCCGATGCGATCTCCTCAAGGGCCGGCGAGATCATCCGGCACGGTCCGCACCACTCGGCCCAGAAATCGACCACGACCGGGTCGTTCGAGCCGAGAACGTCGCTATCGAAGGAGGCGTCGGTCACCTTTTCAGTCGCCATCGAAATACCTCGGGAATCGGGAGGGAGGAAACTGCCAGGAACCTAGGAACCGCGCTTGCCTACGTCAAGGCGAACGGGCCCGCGACGGTTGCCGGTTGGCCCTCCGCGTTTCACGGGTCCGCCGATTCCGTTGCGATCAAGGTCGCTACCGCCTCATCAAGAAGCTGTGAAGGGATTTCCATCAGGAGCGGAATGTCGGTCCATAAAAGCGCTGCCGTAACCGGGCGATCCGGATAGAGGCTCTCGAGGACATGACGGTAGAGGGAAAGCTGGGTGACATAAGCCTCCGGCACGTCTTCGAGCCGCCGCGGGGCCGGGCGATTGGTCTTGTAGTCGACGATGAAGACCTGCCCGTCGGCGACGGCCAACCGATCGATCCGGCCCGATATCTCGGCGGCGCCCCCCGGCAAAGCGATCCGGCCGGCGATCTCGACCTCGGCGCGGCTGCCGGCGGCAAACAACGGCGCCAGGCGCCGATCGTCGAGCAGTGCCATGACCTCGTCGAGCATGGCGGCGCCGTCGACCTGGGGTGCGATCGCTGCCAGATAGGCCGCGCCGACCGCGCGCCGGCGCTCGGGCGGATGTTCGGGCAAGGATTGCAGCAAGCGGTGAATCAGGCGGCCGCGGACAAGCGCGCCGGTCGGTTCGATCGTTGAATCGCTCGATGACGGAGCGGCGGCGAAGCCTTGGTCGTCGTCAAGGCGAAGCGCGGTTGAGGGCGCCAGTTGCGCCGCGCCGGGGGGAGCCGGCGGAGCGTCACATTCGGCCCAGGCAGGAATCTCCGGAAGGTCCATGACATATTGCTTCTCCTGCCTTTTCTTCTCCCCGCCGGCGGCTTCGGCACGCCATTCCAGGGCGATGAGCTCGCCGTCGGACTCCAACCGGCGACTTTCGGGCGCAAGTGCGTTGCTGACCAGAGCGTGCCAACCGGCGGCGGAGTCGGTCGATTTTTTCTTCGTGCCGCAGACGTAGAGGCGGTCGCGGGCGCGGGTCATGGCGACATAGAGAAGGCGGCGGTACTCCTCGGCGTCGCGGAGTCTGAGCGTTTTGAGACGTTCCGTGACGGCTTTAGGCATCGCCCGCCGGCCGCGCATCCATACCAGCGGCGCTGCGTCGTGGGGGTCGTCGCCGAGCGCGATGACATTCGGGTCGTGGCCGGAATGGACGGGGGCGGATCCGGTATCGACCAGGAAAACGATATCGGCCTCGAGCCCTTTGGCGCCGTGGACCGTCATCACCCGAACTTCGTCGCGCAGCATCTCGCTGTCGCGGATGATCTCGGTCGGCGCCGATTCGAGCCAGGCGAGGAACCCTTGCAGGGAGGGCGTGTTGTTGCGCTCATAGGAGAGCGCTTGGGCGAGGAACTCGTCGAGGACATCCTCGGCCTCGGCGCCGAGCCGCCGCATGAAGGCGAGGCGGCCACGCTCGGGTCCGAGGATGTGAGCGAAAAAAGCGTGCGGCTCGCGCCAGTCGGCCTCCGCCCGCCAGGCTTCGAGACGGGCACGGGCGGCGCATGTATCGGCGTCGGTGGCGCTTGCAAGCGCCTGCCACAGCGACCCCGCGCGGCCATGGGCGAGACGGAAAAGCGCTTCCTCCGAAAGCCCGATGAGCGGTGACTTGAGGAGGGCAGCGAGCGACAGGTCGTCGCCGGGCAGAAGCACGACCCTGGCGAGCGCCATCAGGTCCATGATCGCGATGTGCTCGGTGAGCCGAAGTCGGTCGGCGCCTGCAATCGGGACGCCGCGCGTTTTGAGGGCACGGTTGATCGCCGCGGTCTGGGCACCGCGGGTCCGGGTCAGGATGAGGATGCCACCGGCACGGATCGGCGCTCCGGTCGCCTCGATGGTCTCGCCGGTGGCAAGCCATCCCTCGATCGTCTCCGCGATCCGCTCGGCAAGCACGACCTCCGGGCTCCTGGCGTCGAGATGATCGAGCGGCGTCGCCCAGTCCTGGGGCTCTGCCTGCTCGGGCGGCTCGATCAGCGGCCAGACGACGACCCGGCCGGGATCGTTGCGGCGTGCCGCGGTGTGGTAGGGCCAGGCGTCGTCGCTGGTGACACCCTGGCGGGCGTCGACGGCGTCGAACACCGTGTCGACGGCCGAGAGCACGATTTGGGTCGAGCGGAAGGAAAGATGCAGTTCAACGTCGGCAAAGCCGAATTCGGCCGCCCGTGCCTTGCTGCCGATGTCGCGCTGGACGCGGGAAAACCAGTCGGGGACGGCGCCCTGAAACGAGAAGATCGACTGCTTCTCGTCGCCGACCGCGAACAAGGTGCGGATCGCGTCGCTGGCGCCGGCGCCGGCGAAGAAATCCTCGGCCAGCGCCAGGATCACCTGCCACTGGCGTGGATTGGTGTCTTGCGCCTCGTCGACGAGGATGTGGTCGAGGCCACGGTCGAGCTTGTACTGGACCCAGTGGGCGGCGTCGGAACGAGACAGCAGGCGCGCCGTCCTGACGATCAGGTCCTCGAAGTCGAGGGCGCCGCGGGCTGCCTTGAGACGCTCGTACTCCTTGATCGTTGCGTCGGCCAGGCGCACCATCGCCGCGGTCGTGTCGAAGCATTCGGCCGCCCTGATGCGATCGAGCAGAATGCACATGCGGTCGATCTCGGTATTGAGCAGGCCGTCGAGTTCCGGCCAGCCGGCCTTGACGCTCGCGGTCACGATCCCGCCGGGCTGGCGGAGATCGCCGCTCTGAGTGGTCAGGAAGTCAAGCCAGGCGCGGACTCGGGCAGTCTCGGACGTTTCGGCAAAATATGGTGCGAGCCGCGCTGCCGCTCGGCGGTCGGTGTTTTTGTCGCTGTCGGTCAGCAGCGCCAACAGGCGTCGGACGGAGTCGACGCTGAAGTCCGACTCGGTCACGATCGTCCGGCGCAGGCCGGCGACGCTGTCGGCCTCGCCGAGACCGAGCTCCGCGCGCAAAAGGTTGAGCGATCGACCGATGCTTCCGGCCTGGCTCAACGAAGCGCGCAGGCGGTCGCGCCGCTCGACGAACTCGGCAAGGGCTTGCTCGTAGGACATGTCGCTGGCGTGAGACAGAACGACGGCGAGTGCCACGCCCAGCGAGCCTTCGGGTTGGCTGGCGGCGTGCGCCAGCACCCGCCGGCGGGCGTCGACCATCAACGCTGCGGCGTCGCGCTCTTCCAGCACGTCAAAATGTCCGGCCACGTTCGCCTCGAACGGAAACTGATGCAGGAGCCGCTCGCAAAAGGCATGGATGGTTTGAATCTTGAGGCCGCCCGGGGTCTCGAGAGCGCGGGCGAACAGTCGCCGCGCCGCGGCCAGGCCGGCCGCATCCGGCACCGGCTCGCCGATGTCGACGATTTCCTTGCGCAGGGCCGCGTCGGAGAGTGTTGCCCATTGGGCGAGGGAGGCAAACACGCGCTTGGCCATCTCGGCGGCCGCGGCCTTGGTGAAGGTCAGGCAGAGGATGCACCCGGGATCGGTGCCGGCGAGCAGAAGACGAACGACGCGCCGCGCCAGGACGAAGGTCTTGCCGGATCCGGCATTGGCCGAGACCCAGGCCGATGCCAAGGGGTTCGACGCGTCGGCGACCGCCCTTTTGGTGGTCTCGTCGATTGCCAGTGCCGGTCTGCGGGTCACTGATCGGTTCCCGTCTCGATCAGCCATTCGCGCACCCGCGCAAGATGGTCGTAGGGACTTTCGAAGCGCGTCTCGAACATCGGCCGCGCCCGCGAGACATAGCCGCGTTCCTCATCGTCGTAAGCGGCGATCAGGGCGGCCAGGCGCGCAAGCGCTTCCTCGCCGAGCTTGTCCGCGGTCCAGTCCTTTTCGACTGCGGATTTGAGCGGTTCGCCGCGCTCGGCCTGGCCGAGGGCAAGCCAGGCAAGCACCGACACCGAGCGGCTGGTGAAGGCGTCGCCGAAGGCGCCGGCGCGGGCCATGCCGACCTCGAGGGCGAGCTGCGGCGCAAGGCCGGTCAGAACCTGGCGGGCTGAGGGCGGCGCGCCGGTCTTGAAATCGTAGATCTCCAGGCGGTTGTCGCCACGCAGGTCGATGCGGTCGGCGCGTCCGCGCAAGCGGAAGCGGCCCGCCGGGGCGAGGATCTCATGGCCGCCGCCGATCTCGGCATGACGTTCGGCGATTGCCGCGTCGCGGCTGCGCTCCCAGGCAAGCAGCCATCGGCCGATCGCTCGGAAGCGATGCCACCAGATCGCGTGGATATCCGGAAACTCGGCGATCGCGGCGAGCACTTCGCGGCCGATATCGAGCAGTCGCGCCTCGGCGGCTTCGTCGTATGGCCCCGACCATTCCTGCGTGAACCTGCCCAGGGCGTCGTGAATGACGCTGCCGCGTAGCGCATAGTCGGGCGCCACGCCGAGCGGATCGAGCGGATCGAGCGCCAGCACGTGCTTCGCGTAGATCGCATAGGGGTCGCGGACCAGCGTCTCGATCTCAGTGATCGACAGGCTGCGTGGACGTGCGGCCACGGGCGGCGTCGGTGCCGGACGCGGTGCCGGCTCGACCTGCCAGGGCTGGACCCGGTCGAGCGCCCGGGCGATCTTGAGATATTTCTCCCCGCGCTCCTGCAGGTCCCTGGTCGCCTCCATGCCAAGGAGCGCGAACAGCCGCTGGAGCCAGCGGGCGGCGACCGTCGGCGTGCCGCCGCGTTTCTCGGCGCGGGTGACCAGCACCCGCGGCGCCGCGAAGCCCTGGGCGAAGTCATGTGCCGCAAGACCGATACGGCGTTCGGGCGGCTCAAGCCCGATCTCGGCGCGCATCGCTCGCGACAGCCAGGGGTCGGTGCGGGTCTCCGCCGGCCAGACACCCTCGTCGAGGCCGCCAAGCACCAGGAAATCGGCCGACTGGAGCCGGGCTTCGAGGGTGCCCCAGATATGGATGCGGCGGTCGGCGCCCCCCGGTCGGGTCACCGCGACGCCGGCCATCAGGGTCGCGAGGAAGGCGGGTGCCTCTGATGGCGACAGCGACAATCCCTCTCCCTCGGCGACCAGTCCGTCGAGCAGGACGGCCAGCGCCCGGCCAGCCTCGCCCTGCCAGAGCTCGTCATCACTTCCGCTGTCGTCGGTAGCGGCGGGTGACAGCGACCGGCGGAGTGCCTCGCCGAGAGCGGCGACCGAAGACGCGGCGGCCGCGCGGAAGAGATCGAGGATCGGCGCGAGCGCCGTCTCGACTGCGATGGTGAGCGCGTCGGCGTCGTCCCAGGCATCGGCCGTCAGTCGCCGGCGCGCGGCAGCGATATGGCGCGCGCGAGGGTCGGTTGCCTTGGCGCGAGCGGCGGCGAGTGCGGCTCTCAGCGCTTCGATCCCGCCGGTGACGCGGTTGCCACGCAGCAGGCCCGTTTCGAGCCGGCGCGCGGCGCGTCGGCAGGCGGACCGGCTTAGGCCGAACGCGGCCAGCGGGTGCTTCAACAAGGCGAGTAGCGCGACCGGGTCGCCATCGCTTGCGGCGAACTCGGCAACCAGCCTGGCGAAAACGCCGGGCGCCAGGCGGTCGAGCGGCGCACCGGCCGAGTCGTCGACCCGAAGTCCCCAGCGGCCGAGTTCTATGGCGACCCGACGGGCGAGGTCGCGGTCGGGCGTCACCAGCGCGGCGACGGTGCCCGGCTCCTCCACCGCCTCGCGAAATGCGAGCGCGATGGCGAGTGCCTCTTCCTGTTCGTTGCTTGCCACGGCCAGCCCGACTCCGGCAAGAGCCGTGGCGAGCGTCGCAGGCGCGCGCGTTTTCTCGGCGACGCCGACCCATCGGTCGGTGGTGGCGGCCGGCCGCATCGCTTCGGACAAGAGCTCCGCCCGCGCCGCCACCGGTGCCGGGGCGGCGACCAGCTCCTCGACGTCGGCTCGGGTCACTTCCAACGCACCAATCAGCTTCTTCAGCCCGAACTGGGGATGGCCGAAGGCGGAAGCCTGTGCCTTCCCGGGATCGCCGACCGCGACAAAGCCGGCATCGTCGAGGAAGCGGTCGAGACCGGGAAGGACGACCGCGCCGTTGGGCAGGTTGGCGATTGCCTTGAGCAGTTTCGCCGTCGCCGGAATCGAGCCGGTCGAGCCCGCGGCGACTATTGGCGCGACCGGCTGAAGCGTCTCGAGCCGATCGGCTTCGGCATTCAACAGCCGGTCGCGCCGATCTGCCGGATCGACCCGGTTCATTGTGGTCAGGATTCGCGGCCAGTGCTCGGCGACGATCTTCAGGAAGTCGAGGGTGATCTGGAAGTATCCGGTCTGGTCATCCGCTGCCAGACGCTCGACGGCGTCGAAGCTGATGCCGGCAATGGCGAGATCGTCCATCAGGCGGGCGAGGTCTACGGCAAGGCGCGAGGCGTCGGCGGCGGATGCGGGAATCAGGAGCGGCTCGTCGGGAGCCTCGCCGATACGACGGCGCTCGGCGCTGCGGCCCCATTCCAGCGTCAGCCGGGTGAGCGTCAGATGACGGGCGAGCGGCGAGATCGCCGGCGGCAGCGCCAGCCGGTTCGCCGGTGCCTCGATGGTCGGACTGAGAAGGTGATCTTCCTCGTCGACGTCGCCGATCGGCCGGATCGTCGGCAGGATCGACGCCGACTCTCCGAGCCGCCGGATCAATACCTCGCGGAGGGCCCGCGCCGCGCGCCGCGTTGGCAGGAGAATGGTGACGTCGGCCAACGCCAGCGGATCGCCACTTGGCAGCTGCACGAGTCTGCCGGCCAGAATGGCATCGGCGAGCGCCGGCAGGAACGGAGCGCCGGAGGGGATCGAGAAGACCCGCGGGCGTCGTCGCGCGGCGCTCATCAGCCTCCCGTCAGGCGGCGCTGTCGGCGATCGAAAGTTCCGCCTCGCCGATCGTCTCGGGCGTGCCGACATGGAGCCATGACCCGTCCATTCGCACGCCGAAAAGGCGCTCGGCCTCGATCGCCTGGTCGAACAGCGTGTTCAGTGAAAATGACCCCTCGGGGCAGCCGTCGAAGAGTCGCGGATGAAGGATTGCCACGCCGGCATAGGCAAACGGCGCAACCTGGCGTTCCGGTCGCCGGGACAGGCGGCCGGCGGGATCCATGCAGAAGTCGCCGCGCCCGTTGTAGCCGACCGAGCGCACCGTCGAGGCGAGCATCAGAAGCGCGTCCATCCGGTCGGGGTTCCAGCCGGCGGCAAGCCAGTCGAGATTGGGGCGCGGCCCCTCGATCCAAAAGGAGTCGGCGTTGAGGACGTAGAACGGCTCGCCGTCGAAATTGGGCAATGCCTTGGCAATGCCGCCACCGGTATCGAGCAGTTTGTCGCGCTCGTCCGAGATGACGACCTCGGGGCGGCGGCGACGGCCGACATGAACCTGAACCAGATCTGCAAGATAGTGGACGTTGACCACGGCCAGCTCGACGCCGGCCCGTTCGAGCCGGTCGAGGCCGTGGTCGATCAGGGCGCGCCCGGCGACCTCGACCAGCGGTTTCGGCACCGTTGCGGTGATCGGGCGCATGCGCTTGCCGACGCCGGCAGCCAGCACCATCGCGCGTTGGGGACGGATCGGGATCGCTCGGTTCATGCGGGTATTCCAAGTCGAGATCAGAGCAGGCGGTGCTTCTCATACCAGACCCGAAGGCCGGAAAGAACCGGATGATCGAGCCCGCGGGCAAGATATCCACGGACCCTTGGGATATGCCGGAGATAGGCCGGTTTGCCGGCGTGCTCGGCGAGGCGGACGAAGACGCCGAGGATGCGCATGGCACGTTGCACGGCAAGGATGGCATAGGCTTCCAGGAACGCTTCGGCGTTGAACGCGGGCTGAACCGACCGGCGAAGCGAGAGGTAGTGGTCAACCAGGACGCGTTCCACATCCACCGGAACCGTCACCCGGGCATCCTGGGCGAGAGAGGCGACGTCATAGGCGGTCGGCCCGATCATCGCATCCTGAAAGTCGAGGATCCCGATCCGGCGGATCCCCTCGCGATCCGGGAGCCAGAGGAGGTTGGGCGAGTGATAGTCGAGAAGCACCCAGCTCGTCTCGGTACCGGCGAGGCGGCCAAACAGAGACGCCCAAGCGGTCTCGAAGGCGACGCGCTCCTCCGGGGTTGCCGGCCCGCCGGCGGCATGCGGAAAATACCAGTCAAGAAAAAGCTCAAGCTCGTTGGCGAGCATCTCGGAGCGATAGGCGGGCAGTCGGTGACAGGCGCCATCTGGAAGCGGCAGGTCGGCGGGTCGCGGGTGCTCGTGGATTTCTGCGAGCACGGCGATTGCGGTCCGGTAGCGCTCGACGATCGGGCCGTCGTCCGCGACGACGCCTTCGGATCCGAGATCCTCCATGACAAGGAGCCCTGTATCCGGATCGGTCGCGTAAAGCTCGGGCGCGGAGAACCCGGCCTCGCGAAGGGCGACGTCGACGGCTATGAAAGGACGGACATCCGTGGCGCGATACGTGGCCCTGCTCCTCCCGCCGGGCAGTTCGGCCGACAGGGGCGGCCAGTCCATCAGCACCGCCTTGCGGCCGGCTGCGCGGATCCGCTCGTAGCTGCGGGTCGAGGCGTCACCCTGGAGGTGCCGGCGTACCGCTCCGGACCAGCTGGCGCCGTCGAGGAACCACCGGATCCGCCGGCTGCGCTGGAAGCGTGCCAGGAGAGGGCCTTCGCCGGCGACTGCAACCGTGCGGCCGTTGCCAGCGATCGCAAAGGTGAGGTCTAGCCGGTGTTCCGGCAGGCGCGTAGCCGCCCGTTCCGGCCATTCGACCAATACCGCGCCCTCGGCGACGGCGTCGTCGAAGCCGATCTCGTCGATCTCGTCGGCTGCGGCAAGGCGGTAGAAGTCGAAATGGGTGATCTCGAACCGACCGCCGCCATAGGATTGGACCAGCGTGAAAGTCGGACTCGGCACTTCGAGCTGGGGGTCGTCGAAGAAAGCGCGCAGAAGCGCGCGTGCGAAGGTCGTCTTGCCGGCGCCGAGACCTCCGGAAAGCGCCACCACGTCGCCCGGCGCCAGGATCGCGGCGACATCCTCGGCAAGGTGGCGGGTTGCAGTCTCGTCTTCGAGATCGATCAGGACGCTGGTCGGGCTGGCAACCATGGATTCCGGCATCCGTGCACAGGCCGCGCGACTATTCCGCCGCCGCGGCGATGCCCGGTCGGGCCGGAAACCGGCAAATCACGGTGACGCCGCGCCCTTCCTTCGAAACGATATCGACGGCGCCGCCATGGAGACGAGCGAAATTCTCGACGATCGACAGGCCCAGGCCGGCACCACCTCGGGCCGCGCCGCTCGGTTTGCTGGAAAACCGCTCGAACACCGACCCGAGGAAGTCGTTGGCGATGCCCGGCCCGTTGTCGGAAACCTTGAATTCGATCGTATCCCCGGCCCGCGCCGCCGACAACGACACCTGCCCGCCTTCCGGAGAAAAGGCGATGGCGTTGGCGAGGAGGTTGAACAGAATCTGGCGAATGCGTTTGCCGTCGGCGACGAAGCCGCCGATATCGTCGGGTATCTCGGTCTTAAGCCGGATGCGGCCTTCCTCGATCCGATCCTGCAGGCCCTCGATCGCCGCATCGACGGTCTCGGCAATGTCGATCTCGGATAGATCGAGCTCCATGATGCCGGCGTCGATGGTGGCCAGATCGAGGATGTCGTTGACGATCGCCAGCAGTGCGGCGCTCGAAGACATGATGTAGCCCGTGTATTCGCGCTGCTTTTCGTTGAGCGGACCGACGCTTGGTTCGGCCAGCAGTTGGGCGAAGCCGATGATGTTGGTAAGCGGCGATCTGAGCTCATAGGAAACGTGCTGGATGAAGGCGTTCTTGAGGGTATCGGCCGCCTCGAGCGCTTCGTTGCGTTCGACCAGGGCACGGGCGACGCGTGCCGAATCGGTGACGTCGACGAAGGTGACCATGGTCTGGGCGCCGGGCAGCGGCACGGCGGCATAGTCGATCGCGGTCCCGTCGACGCGCTCGAGGCGTCCGGAGATGCTGGGCCGGCTGTCGTCGACGCCTGCTACTGCGGCGGTGAAACGCTCCCAGATCCCGTTGTCGTCCGGCTGACGACAGGCCTTGGCGATTTCGGCGATGTGCGGATGAAAGGCGAGGCGCCCGACATCGAGGTCCCAGATCGCCGCGAAGGCGGGATTGTTCAGACGAAGGCGGCCATCCGAGCCGAACACGGCAACGCCCTCGGCAAGATGGTCGAGGGTCTCGCCCTGGACGCGGATCAGGGCGTTGTAGCGGCTCTCGAGATCGAGGCGCTCGGTGACGTTCTCGTAAATCCAAGTCATGCCGCCCTGCGGGTCGGGGTTGGCTATGACCCTGAGCGTTTGACCATCGGGCAGATGCCACCACTGTGCGCGCGCCTCGGATGCCCGATAGGCCGCCAACAGGTCCGCCCGCCAGGCACGGAAGTCGGCCTGCTCCGGCAACTTGCGGGCGGCGCGCAGCCGCTCGAGCACGGTGTTCTCGTCGGGGCGAGACTCGAGGAAGGCGTCGTCGAGTTCGAACAGAGCGCGATAGGCGGCATTGCACGACACCAGGCGGCGGTCGGGATCGAAGCTGGCGACGGCGGTTGCGAGTTGGTCGAGGGTGCTCGCGTTGAAATCGATCTGGCGGGCGAGCGCCGACTCGGCGCGGTCGATCGCGCTCACGTCGACGGCAATTCCGGCGCTGCCCGATTGCGAAACGACGTCGCTGATCGCGAACACTCGGCGGTTGCCGGCAACGACCGCCGGCAGCCGTCGGCTGGCGACCGGCGCCGTGCGATGGTCGTCGGCAATTGCCTGCCGGGCGCCGGTGTCGAGCAGCTCGAGATTGCGATTGACCGCATCGGCCTTGTCCTCGGCCCCGACTGCGTCGGCGAAGGCGGCATTGACCCAGGCCAGGCGCCCGGCGGCATCGCGCAGCCAGATCGGCATCGGCACCGCCGTCAGCATAGCGCGCATGGCGTCGACTTCTGCCGCGAGCAGCTGATATTCGGCCTCTGCCTCGGCCCGGGCGAGCCGGTCGCCGGTGAGTTCGCCGAAGCGGACCAGCGCCAGGCCGCCGACGGTGCGGCCGGCGGCTTCCACCAGACGCTGCGGCGTCGTTGCCAGCGTCACCGAGAATTTTTCGCCGTGATCGCGCAGCCGCATGATGGCGCCGTCGAGACGTGCGGCGGATTCGGGCTGGAGCCAGGTGCCGAAGGCGAGGAACGCGGCCCGATCGGCCGGCGCACCGGTATCGGCTGGCAGCCCGCCGGCAACCAGCGGCGGCTCACCCGGCGCGCCCCATACGACGAAGCGCTGGTCCGCGCCACTGATCAGCGCTTCGGTACGATCGGCTGCGGCCTTGAGGTCGGCGACCTCCACGCGCAGCGCGGCGGCTTCGCTTTCGGCTTGTTGGCGGGCGCGCATCATCATGATGACGGCCCATACGGCGAAAGCGGTGAAGCCGACCAGCGCGCTGAGGGAAACGATCTGGCCGGGCGTAACCGCGAGGGTGAAACCGGCGTCGGTGGCGCCTGCGGCAAAGGCGCCGTCGGCGGCAAGAAGCAGGGACGCGGCAGCCAGCGGCGGAGCCGCGCGGAATGCCGTCATCGTACCGCCATGCGCCCTCATGCACCTTCCGCCGTGAACTTCAGAACCACCACACTGGTGGCGTTGCCAGGCGCGCCCGAGCCAGGAGTTCGCCGCACCGCCCGGGCGAATCACGCTAATGTAGCGGTTTGGCGATTCCCCGTGAATCCGGTCGGCAATAAAAAACCGGGTTCGGCCGACGGGTCTAGTGCCGCCGATTTGAAGTCCCTGCACCCCGTGCAGCAATCTCTTCCAGGAACTTCAAACCGAAAAGCGGCACCAGAAACATAGACTTGCTAGTGCCCCTCGGCCGGGCACTAGTGTCCCGAATCCGAAGTTCGTCTGATTATTCAGCCTGCTCCGTACGAACTTCGGATTCGACAAGGACACTAGCAACTATATGAATCTAGTGTGGTTTCGGAATTGACATTCGCTTTCTGCGCCTGCTGCAAATACTGATACGAATGTCAATTCCACCACACTAGTAGCGGTAGTGCTCCGGCTTGTACGGACCCGACGACGACACGCCGATATAGGCCGCCTGTTTGTCGTTCAGCCGGGTCAGTTTCACGCCGATCTTGTCGAGATGCAACCGCGCCACCTTCTCGTCGAGCACCTTCGGCAGCGTGTAGACCTTCTTTTCGTATTTCTCCGGCTTGGTGAACAGCTCGATCTGCGCCAGCGTCTGGTTGGTGAAGCTCGCCGACATCACGAAGCTCGGGTGGCCGGTGGCGTTGCCGAGATTGACCAGCCGTCCCTCGGAAAGAAGGATAATGCGCTTGCCGTCGGGGAACTCGATCTCGTCGACCTGCGGCTTGACGTTTTCCCACTTGAAGTTCTTGAGCGCGGCGACCTGGATCTCCGAATCGAAGTGGCCGATGTTGCAGACGATGGCGCGGTGCTTCATCTCGCGCATGTGCTCGAGCGTGATGACGTCGACATTGCCGGTGGCGGTGACGAAGATGTCGGCCCTGGGGGCGGCATCCTCCATGGTGGTGACCTCGTAGCCTTCCATCGCTGCCTGCAAGGCGCAGATCGGATCGGCCTCGGAAACCATGACCCGGCAGCCGGCGTTGCGCAGGCTTGCCGCCGAGCCTTTGCCGGTGTCGCCGAAACCGCAGACCATCGCGGTCTTGCCGGCCATCATCACGTCGGTACCGCGGCGGATGCCGTCGACCAGCGACTCGCGGCAGCCGTAGAGGTTGTCGAACTTGGACTTCGTGACCGAGTCGTTGACGTTGATGGCGGGGAAGGGCAGCTGGCCCTCGGCCGCCATCCGGTACAGGCGCTTGACGCCGGTCGTGGTCTCCTCGGTGACGCCTTTGATGCCTTTGGCGAAGCGCGTGTATCAGGTCGGATCCTCGTCCAGGCGTTTGCCGATGGTGGCGAAAAGCACCTCTTCCTCTTCATTGGTCGGATGGGCGATGACGCTCCGGTTGCTCTCCGCCTGCATGCCGAGGTGGAGCAGCAGCGTCGCGTCGCCGCCGTCGTCGAGGATCATGTTGGCGGTGCCGCCGTCGTGCCACTCGAAGATGCGGTGGGCGTAGTCCCAGTAATCCTCGAGGCTCTCGCCCTTGTAGGCGAAAACCGGTGTGCCGGCGGCGGCGATCGCCGCCGCGGCATGATCCTGGGTCGAGTAGATGTTGCAGGAGGCCCAGCGCACCTCGGCGCCAAGCGCCTGCAGGGTCTCGATGAGGACCGCGGTCTGGACGGTCATGTGCAGCGAGCCGGCGATGCGGGCGCCGCGCAGGGGTTGCTCGGGACCGAACTCCTCCCGGGTCGCCATCAGGCCGGGCATCTCCGTCTCGGCCATGGAGATTTCCTTGCGGCCCCAATCGGCGAGTTCGATGTCCTTGACGACGTAGTCGGTGAATTCCGGCATTCCGGGCTCCTTGGCTGCAATTCGGGCTGAGGGCATTGTGGTGCTTATAGCGGCGCGGGAGCCTCAGGGCAATAAGGATATAAAGATCTCTTTATATCATTTACCCGACTCAGCGGGTTTGCTCTGTTGGCCCGTCCTCGCCGATGAGCCGCAGGGCCTCGCTGGCCGCATTCATCACCTCGGCCCGGGCGGTTCGCTCGGCAGCGGCCTGATCCCCGGCGTCGATGGCGGCAACCAGAGCCTCGAGGTGGCGCACGGCCTCGGCCGAACGGCCGCCGGAGCGCTGCGGATGGGCAACGCCGAGAACCCGCCAGCGCCACACGCGGGCCTGCAGCGCGTCGATCATCTCCGACAGGGTCTCGCTGCCGGCGCCGCTGAACAGGGTCGCGTAGAAGGCGTTCTTGGCCTCGACGATAGTGGCTGGATCGCCGTCGTCGTAAGCCTTGGCGGTGACCGCGAGGTTGGCGACAAGGTCGTCCCGTGTGGCCTTGTCGGCGCGCTCCGCGAACAGGCGTGCGGCGAGGCCTTCCAGCACCGCGCGGATGGCGTAGAGATCTTTCGCCTCGGCGCGGCTGAGATTGCGCACGATGGCGCCCTTGTTGGCGACGACGTCGATCAGTCCCTCCGCTTCGAGCTGGCGCAGCGCCTCGCGCACGACCGTGCGCGAGACCCCCATCATCTCGATCAGCTCGCGTTCGATCAGCCGCGAGCCGGGCACCAGCCGGCCGAGCACGATCGACTGCCTGAGCGCTTCGACCACGCTTCGCCTCAGCGGCGCCGCGGTACGGTCGACGGTCTCGTGTCGGGTTGCGTCGGATCTCGGATCAGCCAAAACGGACCTCGCAATGGACTGGTCGGCGTCTAGTGTCCCGAATCCGACATTCGTATCCGTTTCCAGCAGGCGCCGTACGAATGTCGGATTCGAAAGGACACTAGCAACTTATAATTCTAGTGTGGTTTCGGAATTGACATTCGTTTCTGCGCCGGCTGCAAATGATGATACGAATGTCAATTCCACCACACTAGTAGACGCGGTTCAGCGGGGGCTGCTTGTCGATCAGCACTCGCTCTACATTTTCCCAGGCCGAACGGAAAAGGAAGGCCGCCGCCTGTCGGGTGACGCCGGCGATGTGCGGCGTCAGGATCGTCCGGTCGGCCGCTTCGCCGGTCAGCCTGAGGAGCGGATTGTCGTCCGACGGCGGTTCGCTCGAATAGACGTCGATCGCGGCGCCGCCGAGATGCCCCGACCGGAGCGCATCGGCGAGCGCCGTCTCATCGACAACGCCGCCGCGCGATGCCTGGATCAGGATCGCGCCGGGCTTCATCAGTGCCAATTCCTGCGCCCCGATCAGGCCGGCGGTTGCCGGCAGGAGAGGAACGTGCAGCGTCACCACGTCCGACGTCGCGAGCAGCGCGTTGAGCGTGAGCGGCCTGGCGCCGAGCGCCTCGGCGCGGGTCGTATCGAGCGGAGCCGGGTCGTAGTAGACGATCCGGCAGCCCTGCCGGTGAAACGCGTCGGCGATCGCCAATCCGACGACACCGAGGCCGACCACCCCGACGGTCAGTCCATCGAGACCGCCGACATTGTCGGTGAGCAGTCGTTTGCGGAAGGCGACATAGTTGCCTGCCAGGATCTCGCGGCTGGCCCAGGCCAACCGGCGCAACAGGGTCGAGGCGCTCGCGGTGGTATACTCAGCGAGCGCACCGTTGCTGCCGCCGGGCACGTTGGCGACCGGGATGCCGCGTTTCTCGATGCTCGCCCGGTCGAGCCGGTCGACGCCGGCGCCGGTCACCTGAATGAGGTCGAGGCCGGCGTTGCCGAACAGCTCCGGCGCGAGCCGCGGCCCGACTGCCGGTATGACCAGCGCCCGCGCCGTATCGAGAAGCGAGGCCAGCTCGGCGTCGTCGGGGGCGCGGTAGGTCACGTCGAGCGACGCCGGCACGGCGACGCCGACGCGGGTGAAGTCGGCCTCCGGCCTGAGGCACACGACGGCGGCGCTCATCTGGCGCTCCTGGCTGCGTCCCACGAGGGGAATTCCGTTGTTCCCGAGCCGACGTCGGCGACCGGGAAGAAGCACAACAGCCGCAGCGGCTCGCTGCCGCTGGCGCGGGTGGCATGGAGCTCGCCGGCCGGAATCAGCACGGTGTCGCCCGATCGAATCGGGTGCTCGCCCGACTCGCTCTCGGTCATTCCTTCGCCGGAGAGCACGTAGATGCATTCCTCGAAATCGTGGTGAACATGAGGGCCGCGCCGGGTCTCGCCAGGTTGCGGCGGGAGGATTTCGACGAGGCGGAAGGAGAGCCGCTCGGCGCCGAGACTGCCCGATACGATTTCGCGCGACGATCGGCCGGGTAACGACAGGCGCTTGGCCTCCGCCGGTTTGACCACCCGCGCCATCTACACTGCCGGTCTCAGTTGCTTGACCTCGCCGACGCCGCCTTGGACCTCGTCGAGTTGGCGGAAGATCTCGGTGGCTTCGGCGGCGATGGCATCGGCGATCTCTTTGACCATGGTGCGGCCGCGCTCGGCGGTGGCGCCCTGCGGCGTGCCGTACCAGCCGGTCGGCGCAATCGACCGGATGTCGGTGAGCACCGGCTGGTAGGCATTGGTCCGCCTGAGTTTGTCCATCTTGTGCCCGAGGCGGGGATCGGACGATTGCTCGACCCGGTCGAGATGGACGAGGTCGGGGCGGACGGCGAGCACGGCGAGCGCCTCGATTTCGCCGCCGTGGGTCAACCCGTTGCATTCCGGCCCATAGAGGTCGGCGGCGACGTAGCACGCCTGGACGATGACGACGGCCATGCCGTGCTCGCGGTGCAGGTCCTCGGCGGCGATAGCCAACGAGGGAATGTTGCCCTCGTGCCAATTGACGAGCATCAGTTTGCGGGCGCCGTGCTTTGCGGTCGACACGCAGGTCTCGGTGACCACCCGCATGAACGTCTCCGGCGTCAGCGTGATGGTGCCCTCGAAGGGCATATGCATCGGCGTCACGCCGAGTCCGGTGCCGGGAAGCACCAGGCCGTCCATGCGCTCGGCGACCTCGTGGCTGATAAACTGCGCGGCGAAGGTATCGGTGCCGGTGGGGAGATGGTTGCCGTGCTGCTCGATGCTGCCGGCCGGAAAGATGACGAGCGGATTTTGCCTGAGCTGCCGGGCGATCTCCGGCTGCGTCAGGTCCCAGAAATAGCGGCTAGGCAACATCGCGTTTGCGCTCCGTCACGTTCGCGCGGGCGTTGGCGACGACCTCGGACAGCCTGACCGCCTCGCCGTTGCGATCGATCGATTTGAGCGCGGCATAGACGACCGACACCGCCACGTTGCCGTTGTCGGCGTCGAGTTCGTTGCTCTTGCCAGTTCGGCAGCTTTCGGCGAAGTAGTCGAGCTCGGCACAGAACATGTCGCTCTGCTCGTCCGTGAGTTCCTCGCGCTTGCCGTAGCCGTCCTTGCCGCGCTGAATGTAGAGCGTCGAGGATTCGTGGATGCGGTCGGGCGTGTCCCAGGTGCCGAAGTCCATCTCGTAGTGCATCAGGCCCTTCGAGCCGAAAACCCGGACGGAGAAGATGCCCGGCGATGTCCAGCACGAGCCGACATAAGCAATCTTGCCGTCGGCGAACTTGAGGAGCGTCATCGACTGGTCGTCGACCTCGGCGCCGACCGGCGAGAGCTTCGAGGCGATCGAACACGCCGAGTCGATCTCGCCACCGAGAAAGTGGACGATGTCGAACATGTGGATCGCCAGCTGCGACAGCGGGCCGCCGGGAGCCCGGTCCTTGTACCAGCGCCAGGTCTGCGGCGTCAGCTCGAGCGCCCGTTCGTTGGAGAAATTCGCTTCCATGAAGCCGACCCGGCCGAGCTCGCCGGCGTCGATGGCCTTTCTCATCCGCTGGATTCCGCCCATCAACCTGGCGCTGTGGCCGACGGTTACCGTGACGCCGTATCGTTCGACAAGTGCGGCGATCTCGATGCCTTCTTCCAGCGTGCTGGCGATCGGCTTTTCGGTGTAGACGTGCTTGCCGGCCTTGGCGACCTCGGCGGCGAGCGGCAGGTGCTGCTCGTTGGGTACGGTCAGGATGACGCCCTTGATCGTCGGATCGGACAGCATGGTTTGCAGGTCGGGAACGCCCGGGACCCCGAAATCCTTGGCAAATGCCTCGCGTTTGTCATCCGAGCGGCTATAGCCGGCGACGATCTTGAGGCTGTCGGTATTCTTGGCGGCCCGCGTCAACACGCGCGCCCAACGGCCCAGCCCAACGATTCCGACCCTTACAGGTTCTGCACTCATAGGTCCCTCAGCGTGCCTTCGAGAAACGGTCCGGCTGACGCCGAAGCATTGTCATATCGTATTATCGGTGCTAGTTGACGTCAACCGCGCTCGATCGCGCGGCCGTCGGCAAATGTCGGCGCAAAGAAGACCAGGGAACGCAGAGGTCTCCATGAGCAATATCCCGCAGCTTCTTGTCCATGATCACAAGGACAATGTCGGCGTCGTCGTCGTCGAGGGCCTCAAGGCCGGCACCGAGATGCTGTGCGTCGTCACTGCCGACAACTCCTCGTTCCGCATGAAGAGCGCCGACGACGTGCCGATCGGCCACAAGATTGCGCTGAAGGACCTGAAGACCGGCGATACCGCGGTCAAATACGGGGAGGACATCGGCAAGATCGTCGCCGACGTTGGCGCCGGGGGCCACGTGCATGTGCACAATCTCAAGACGAAGCGCTGGTAGGGGAGACGACGCGATGGCCGTCAACGGCAGCACCAAATTCATGGGTTACCGGCGCGAGAACGGCCGCGTCGGCGTGCGCAACCACGTCGTCATCCTTCCGGTCGACGATATCTCGAACGCCGCTTGCGAGTCCGTCGCCAACAATATCAAGGGAACGATGGCTCTGCCGCATTCCTACGGCAGGCTGCAGTTCGGCGAGGATCTGGATCTTCACTTCCGGACCATGATCGGCACCGGCGCCAACCCGAATGTGGCGGCGTGTATCGTTATCGGGATTGAGCCGGCATGGACCAACCGGATTGTCGAGGGCATCGCCAAGACCGGCAAACCGGTCGAGGGTTTCTGGATCGAGCAGAACGGCGACCTCAAGACGATCATGGATGCTTCCCGCAAGGCCAAGGACTTCGTCCACTTCGCCAGCGAGCTGCAGCGCGAGCCTTGTGACGTTTCGGAGCTGTGGGTGTCGACAAAATGCGGCGAGAGCGACACCACCACCGGCCTCGGCTCGTGCCCGACGGTCGGCAACATGTACGACAAGCTGATTCCGGAAGGGATCTACGGCGTCTTCGGCGAGACCTCCGAGATCACCGGTGCCGAGCATATCTGCAAGGAGCGCGCTGCCACGCCGGAGGTGGGCGAGCGCTGGTACAAGATGTGGCAGTCCTACCAGGACGACGTCATCGAGGCGCACAAGGTCGATGACCTTTCCGACAGCCAGCCGACCAAGGGCAACCTCGAGGGCGGCCTGACCACGATCGAGGAGAAGGCGCTCGGCAATCTCGAGAAGATCGGCCGCACCTGCCGGTACATCGATATCCTCGAGCCGGCCGAGATGCCGCAATCCGGGCCGGGCCTCTACTACATGGACACCTCGTCGGCCGCCGCCGAGTGCGTCACACTGATGGCCGCCGGAGGCTACGTCGTCCACACCTTCCCGACCGGCCAGGGTAACGTCGTCGGCAACCCGATCGTGCCGGTTATCAAGATCAGCGCCAATCCGCGCACCGTCCGTACCATGGGCGAGCATGTCGATGTCGACGTCACCGGCATCTTGCGACGCGACATGACCATCGACGAGGCCGGCGACGCCCTCATCGACATGGTCGTGCGCACCGCCAACGGCCGTGCGACGTCAGCGGAAGCGCTCGGCCACCGCGAATTCGTCATGACCAAGCTCTACCGGAGTGCCTAGGCACGCGACAGCAAAACGCCCGGCGGGCGACCAACCCAGAGCGATCGGTCGGGGAGTGCACCGTAACGATCGCAGATGCCGTCGAACTGGTCGCGGCGGCGCTCCGGCGCTGCCGGACGAGCCCTGCCAATGCGCTTGCCGTCGCCGCGGCTGTGGTTGCGGCCGAGGCGGACGGCCTTGAGGGTCACGGCCTGGTCCGGGTGGCGAGTTATGCCGAACAGGCGAAGGTCGGGAAGGTTGACGGCTTTGCAACGCCGACCCTGACCCCGGCTGCTCCGGGCGTCGTCGCCGTCGATGCCGGTCACGGTTTCGCCTACCCCGCGCTCGACATGGCGGTCGCGAGGCTCCCCGAGGTGGCGCGAAGCCAAGGCGTGGCGGTTGCGGCGGTCCGGCGTTCTCATCATTGCGGAGTTGCCGGCCATCCGGTCGAGAAGCTGGCGGCCGATGGCCTCGTCGCGCTTCATTTTGCCAATACCCCGGCTGCAATCGCCCCCTGGGGCGGCGCGCGCGGTCTCTACGGCACCAATCCGATTGCCTTCGCCTGCCCCCTGCCCGACCAGGAACCACTGGTCGTCGATCTCTCGCTGTCGAAGGTCGCGCGCGGCGAGATCCTTGCGGCGCAGCGGCGAGGCGAAACGATCCCGGAAGGCTGGGCGCTCGATGCTGAAGGGCGCCCCGCCACAGAGGCCGACGTCGCGCTGCGGGGCACGATGGTGCCGACCGGCGATGCCAAGGGCGCGGCGCTTGCCCTCATGGTCGAGCTTCTTGCCGCCGGTCTGACTGGCGCCAGCTTCGCGACCGAGGCCTCGTCTTTCCTCGACGCCGAGGGTCAGCCACCCGGCACCGGACAGCTCATGCTTGCCTTCGATCCGGAGAAGGTCGGCGGCCGGTCGACCCTGTCCCGCTTCGGAACGCTCGCGCGGATGATCGGCGCCGAACCGAACGCCCGCCTGCCGGGTTCTCGCCGTCTCGAGTGCCGCGCGAGGGCGGCGGCGGTGGGCCTTCGTCTTGACGCCGGCCTGCTTGCCGAAATCGAAGCACTTTAGCCTGAGGGTTTGCTTTTCGACGTCGCCTCTCGACAATGGCGCGACGGAGGGAAGAGCGATGTGGATCGACCGGATCGAAGACGATCTTGCCCGCGGCGAAATCGTCAATCGGGCCGAGGCCGCCCTGATGCACGGGCTGATCGACCGGCGGAGCTTTATGCGCATCTTGCTCGGCGTCGGCGTGACGGCGCTGACGGCGGGCGCCATGGCGGATAAAGCCGTCGCGATCCATCTCAACCAGGCGAGCCAGATCGCCAATCTGAAGGACCGCTACGACTACATCGTCTGCGGCGCCGGCTCGGCCGGGTGCGTGGTCGCCCGCCGGCTCGCCGAGAATCCGGATGTGTCGGTTCTGTCGGTGGAAGCCGGCGGCGCCTATGGCGGGGAAAGCGTCATCGACCCGTTGCTGTGGCAGACCAACATCAATTCGCCGCTTGCTTGGGATTTCGCAGCACGTCCGCAGACCGGCGTTAACGATCGCGCGTTGACCCTGCCGATGGGCAGGATCCTTGGCGGCGGCAGCAGCATAAACGCGATGGCCTACGTTCGTGGCCACAAGAACGACTACGACTATTGGGCGCGCGAGGCGGGAGACGAGGCGTGGGGATACGCCAACGTCCTCGAGATTTTCAAACGCATAGAGGACTGGCAGGGGCCGGATGACCCGGCCTATCGCGGCAAGGGCGGCTTGTTTTACGTCCAGACCGCTCCCGACCCGAACCCGATTGCGCCGGCGATGGTCAGGAGTGCCGCGGCGATCGGAATCCCGACATTCGCCGACCTCAACGCCAGGATGATGGAGGGACCGGGCGGCTGCGCGCTGGTCAACGTCGCGATCAAGGACGGCCGCCGGCACAGCGTCTTCCTCAACTACCTCCAGCCGGTCCTCGACCGGACGAACATCACGGTCCTGACCAATGCCACAGTGCAGAAGCTTGTGCTCGATCGCACCACGGCAACCGCCATCCTCGTCAAGCTCGGCGGAGAAACGCGAACGATCTCGGCGCGCGCCGAAATCGTCTTGTCATGCGGTGCGATCAACACGCCGCGCCTCCTCATGCTTTCGGGGATCGGCGACGAGGCGGTGCTCCGGGCGGCGGGCGTTCCGGTCGTCCGCAAGCTTCCGGGAGTCGGCAAGAACTTCCGCGATCACGTCCTGCTTGCCGGCTGCGTGTGGGAATACAAGGAGCCGCTGCCGCCGAGGAATTGCATCGGCGAGTGCACGCTCTTCTGGAAAAGCGACGCGGCGCTCGATACGCCGGACCTGCAGCCCTTCCAGAACGAAGTCCCTTACGCCAGCGACGTTGTTGCCCGACAGTTCGGACTGCCGGAAGCCGGCTGGTCGATCTTGCCGGGGCTGGTTCGGCCCGAGAGCCATGGCACCGTCGAGATCCGTTCCGCCGACCCCGATGATCCGCCGGTTATCGACGCCGACTTTCTCTCCGACCCGAAGGACATGAAGGCACTCGTCCGCGGCGTCGAGCTCTGCCGCGAGATCGGCAACGGCGCCGACTTGCAGCCGTTCATCAAGCGGGAGGTGATGCCGGGCCCGTTGAAGGGCAAGGATCTCGAGGCGTTCATCCGCAACGCCGCGACGACCTTTTTTCACCAGTCCTGCACCTGCCGCATGGGGAGCGACGAGGGCGCCGTCGTCGACAATGAGCTCAAGGTCCGCGGCGTCGAACGGCTGCGCATTGCCGACGGCTCGATCATGCCGAGGATCACCACGGGAAACACGATGATGCCCTGCGTGATCATTGGCGAGCGGATGGGCGAGGTCCTCACCGCGTGAACCGACGGGCGAGCGCAGCCGGCGTTGCTGCCAGGCGCGCGGCCGATTAGACGCGTGCCTCTTCGCCGAGAATCCGGATGACCTCGTTGGCCGCGTTGGTCAC
>Ga0075327_1000069_pt1 | contig 22958 bp, 15 predicted proteins | sample MayberrySE_Catta_2_FD_120056 | JGI IMG/M metagenome (GOLD analysis project Ga0075327, IMG submission 120056) | Natural and restored wetland microbial communities from the San Francisco Bay, California, USA, that impact long-term carbon... | ecosystem: Environmental > Terrestrial > Soil >...
CGGAGGTCGTGACGCGCTGGGGGCGCATCGACGTGCTCGTGAACAACGCGTGGGCCGGGCCGCCGCTGGGACGCGTCGAGTGGAAGACGACCGAGGAGATGGAGCAGGCCCTGCGCGTCGGCTTCCTGTCGAATTTCTGGTCGATGCAGGCCGTGTTCCCGCACATGAAGCGGCAGGGTGGTGGGCGCATCATCAACCTGTGCTCGCTGAACGGCGTGAACGCGCACATGTACACGGTCCACTACAACACGGCGAAGGAGGCGGTGCGCGCGCTGACGCGTACCGCGGCGCGCGAGTGGGCGCCGCACAACGTCCTCTGCAACGTGATCTGCCCCGCCGCCGCGACGGAGGCGTACCGCGCGCTGATGGACGCGAACCCCGCCATGGAGGAGGCGCTGCTCGCGCAGCACCCGATGCACCGCATGGGCGATCCCGAGGAGGACATCGGCGGCGCCGCGCTCTTCCTCGCGAGCGAGGATTCGCGCTACGTCACCGGCAACACGCTGTTCGTGGACGGCGGCTCGCACATCAACGGCTCGCCCTGGGCGCCCGAGCTGCCGGAAGAGCGGCCGCGCTAGGTGTGAGTCCAGGTACGTTCGCCACAGCTGCGGGTGGGTCAGGCTCGAAGAGGCCGCTGGAGACCGGTCCCCGCTCCGGCTCCAAGAAACGGGTGATGTCGCCTCCGCGTGCACCGGTCTCCAGCGGCCGGAACTCGGATGCGATCTTCGCGGCCGGCGCGAGGCGCAAGGCCATCGGCTGGGAGGGCCGGCTCCGCCGGCCCAGGCTCCCGGCTCGACGTGTGACCAACGCTCTTGGAGATGACAGCTCGTTCGACACCGCGAGCGAAGCGCGCCGCATCTCAGCCGCCGCGCTCCGTGGCGAGGATCGCGCGCAGCGCGGCCGGGTCCACGGGCTTCACCAGGTGGTGGTCGAAGCCGGCCTCACTCGCGAGGGCGCGGTCCGCCTGCTGGCCCCAGCCCGTCTGCGCGATGAGCAGCATGTCCGCGCCCCACGGCGCACTGCGGATGCGGCGCGCCGCGGCGTAGCCGTCGAGGCGCGGCAGCCCGAGGTCGAGCAGGATCGCGTCCGGCCGGAAGCGCTCCGCGACCTCGAGCGCCTCGATCCCGTCCGCGGCCGTCTCGACGCGATGGCCGAGCAGCTCGACGAGCGCCGCGAGCGAGGCGGCCGAGTCGCGGTTGTCGTCCACCACGAGCACGCGCCGCCCGAGCCCCGTGGCGGGCTCGGCGTGCCGGGCCTGCGCCTCGGACGCTCCGGCCTCGACGAGCGGCAGCCGGACCACGAAGGTGCTCCCCTTTCCGAGTCCTTCGCTCTGCGCCTCGACGCTTCCGCCGTGGAGCTCCACCAGGCTCCGCACCAGGGCGAGGCCCACGCCAAGCCCGGGCTTGCGCTGCGAGCGGTCGCCGACCTGGTAGAACATCTCGAACACCCGCGCGAGCTCGTCTGGTGTCATGCCGGTGCCGTGGTCGCGGACCGAGATGCAAAGATCGAAGCCTCCGCGCTCCGCGAACAGCTCGATCGGAGCCTCCCCGCTCGCGTACTTGGCCGCGTTGTCGACGAGGTTGGCGAGCACCTGCGCGAGCCGGACGCGATCGCCGCGGAGCACGATCGGCTCGCCGGGCAACGCGACCTCGATCCGCGCTCCATGCTTCGCGAGGAGCGGCCGGCTGGTCTCGACCACGTCGCGCACCAGGTCCGCGAGCGCGAGCGGCTCCATGCGCAGCTCCAGGATGCCCCGGGTGATGCGAGACACGTCGAGCAGGTCCTCGACGAGCCGCGTGAGCTGGTCGACCTGCCGGTCGATCAGATCCTGCGCCCACGCGACACGCGGGTGGCGCACATCCTCGATGCGCAGCACCTCGACGGCGTTGCGGATCGGTGCGAGCGGGTTGCGGAGCTCGTGCGCGAGAGTGGCGAGGAACTCGTCCTTCCTGCGATCCGCCTCGAGGAGCGCCGACTCGGCGAGCCTGCGGTCCGTGATGTCGAACGTGGAGCCCACGTAGCCGAGCAGCTCCCCGGACGGGCCGAGGCGCGGCGAGCCCGCCGACAGCATCCAGCGGTACTCACCGTCGCAGCGCAGGAGCCGGACCTCGCTCCGGAACGGCGAGCGCCGCTCGACCGCGTCCGCATAGGCTTCGAGATAGCTCTCGCGGTCGTCGGGATGGACGAAACGCGCCCAGCCGAGGCCGCGCAGCCCGGCGTCACCGACGCCCACGAACTCCTTGTACGCCAGGTTCACGAACTCGCAGCCCTCGCGTCCGTTCATCCAGATCAGGACGGGCGCACCGTCGGCGAGGATGCGGAAGCGCTCCTCGCTCTCCTGCAGCGCCGCCTGCGCGATCTTGAGGTCGTGGATCTCGGTCGAGGCGCCCATCCACCCCGTCACCACGCCCGCGTCGTCTCGGAGCGGGATGGCGCGCGTCAGCAGCCAGCGGTACTCGCCGTCGTGCCGCCGGATCCGGTTCTCGACCTCGAAATCCTGCTGCTGCTCGAGAGCCTCCTGCCAGCGCCGCCAGGTGCGCTCCGTGTCGTCGGGGTGGAGCAGGCCGGTCCAGCCCCCCGGCTCGGAGATCGGCTGGCCCGTGAAGCGCAGCCACGTCTCGCTCGCCGACGTGTTCGCGCCGCGCGCGTCCGTGCTCCACACCATGGCGGGGGTCGTGTTTGCGAGCGCCGCGAGCCGCGCCTCGCTCGCGCGGAGCGCATCCTCCGCACGCTTGCGCGGCGTCAGGTCGATGGCGTGCCCCACGATCCGGACCGGCCGGCCGTTCTCGTCGCGGACGATCCTCCGGTTGTCCCAGAGGTCGACCCAGTGTCCCGCCTTGTGTCGCACCCGGTACTCGAGCGTGATCGCGTCGAGACCGGCCTCCATGGCGGCCGCCATGCGCGCACGCGCGGTCTCGCCATCGTCGGGATGCACCTGCTCCTCCCACCCGTCGAGGGCGGGCAGGAACTCCTCGGGCGCGAAGCCGAGCGTCCGCGAGATGCCCGGCGAGCGGTAGACCCGGCCGCTCGCGAGGTCGACGTCGTAGATCAGCCCGTCGACCGCTTCGCTCGCGAGGCGGAAGCGCTCCTCGCTCTTCGCGACCGCCTCCTCCGCCTGCTTGCGCTCGGTGATGTCGACCCAGGAGGAGAGCATGCGGCGGATCTCACCGCTGTCCTGCCGCATCGGGCTCGCGTGGACGAGCGCCCAGAGCGTGCTGCCGTCCTTGCGACGATAGCGGCGCTCCGGCGCGAGCCCCGAAGACAGCGGCTCCGCGCCCGCCGAGCGGTCGTCCCGATGCACGAGCTCCTCGAGCGTCAACGCGAGGAGCTCGTGCTCGGCGTAGCCGGTGAGCTCGCAGAAGCGCGCATTCACGCGGAGGAAGCGGCCGGTCGCGGCGTCGGTCTGCGCGAGCGGCGCCTGCGCGACGTCGAACGCGGCGGAGAACTCGACCGAGCGCCGCTGCAGCGAGCGCTCGGCGCTGCGGCGCGCCGTCACGTCCTGCACCACGGCGACGCTGAACTCGAGACGGCCCGCCTCGTCCCGCGACACGGAATGCGTGAAGTGGAGCCAGACGGTGGCGCCGTCCTTCCGGAGCGCGCGCTGCTCCAGGAAGCAGGCGTCGACCTCGCCCGCCCGCGCGCGGGCCGCCCAGTCGCGCAGGCGCGCGACCTCCTCGGGATGGAGGAAGGCCTCGAGCGGCCGCCCGCGGAGCGCGTCGGCCCCGGCGCCGAGCATCCGGCAGAAGCCCGGGTTCACCTCGAGGAGAACGCCGTTCGCGTCGAGCTGGACGATGCCGACCGCGGCCTGCTCGACGGCGAGCCGGTGCCAGCCGGACGCTTGAGGTCGATGTCGGGCCAAGGGGGGTCCTCGAAGCCGAGGCAGTGTACCGGTTCGACTCTCAGCGCTTCCAGCCGCGCGGGTTCACGGACAGCTCCGCTTCGAACTCGCGCATCGCGGCGAGCAGGCGCTCGAGCTCCTCGGGATGCCGGCTCGAGACGTCGTAGGACTCGCTCGCGTCCCGCGCGAGGTCGAAGAGCCACGGCCCCTGCGGCGGCAGCGGCGCCACCGGCCAGTCGAGCGGGAAGCCCCCGAACACGGGGTGACGCCGGTGCGCCTTGAAGCGCCCGACGCGCACGGCGAGCAGCGAGCTGCCCGCGTAGTACCAGATGGGCCGCTCGGCGAGGCTCTCGCGCCCGGCGAGCACCGGCCAGAGGTCGACGCCGTCCACGACCCGGTCGGAGGGGAGCGGCACGCCCGCGCGCGCGAGCACGGTCGCGAAGAGGTCGACGCCTGCGGCCACCTCCTCGATGCGCTGGCCGGCCGGGATCCGCCCCGGCCAGCGCGCGAGGAGCGGCACGCGCATGCCGCCCTCGAAGACCTCGTTCTTGCGGCCGCGCACGCCGTTCGCGCTGCCCTGGTACCAGGGGCCGTTGTCGCTCGTCACGAGCACGAGGGTCTTGCGCGCGAGGCCGCGCCGCTCGAGCGCGTCGAGGATCGCGCCCGTGCTGGCATCGAGGTCGGCGAGCACGTCGCCATAGAGCCCGAAGGCGCTCTTTCCGGCGACCTCGGCGGAGGCATGGAGCGGGACGTGCGGGAAGGTGTGCGCGACGTAGAGGAAGAACGGGCGCTCGCTCGTCGCCTCCACGAAGGCGACCGCCTCCTCGGTGTACTTTCGCGTGAGCGTGCTCTGATCGACGGGGTGCGCCTCGACGATCTCGCGGTCGCGCCAGAGCGGCAGCGGCGACATGTCGTTGCTGTGGAGCACGCCGTAGAAGCGATCGAAGCCCAGGTCGTTCGGGAGCGAGGGCCTGGCGTCGCCCAGATGCCACTTGCCGACCATCGCGGTGTCGTAGCCGGCCGTTCCGAGCGCCTCGGCGAGCGTGATCTCGTCGGCGGGCAGACGGATCGGCCCGTCTCCGAAGCGCTGGAGCGAGTCGATCGGATGGCCTTCGGGGAAGACGACGTGCGTGAGGCCGGTCCGGATCGGCCAGCGCCCGGTGAGGAGCCCCGCGCGCGCCGGCGTGCAGTACGGCATCGGCGCGTAGAAGCTCTCGAAGACCGCGCCCTGCGCCGCGAGGCGGTCGAGGCGCGGCGTGGCGGGAGCCGAGCTGCGGTAGGCGCCGAGATCTCCATGGCCGAGGTCGTCGAACACGATCAGCACGACGTTCGGCCGCTCGGCCGCCGCCGCGCCGGCGGCGCTCGCCATCGCGCCGAGCGTCGTCACCTTCGACCGCATGGCGTCGAAGGCCTCGGCCTGCTCGAAGCGGGCGATGCGGAGCGCCACCCAGGCTGCTGCGATCACCGCGGCCGCGAGGAGGAGCAGGACCAGGCTGCCGAGGAGACGCGTGAGACCGCGCAGCACGCCGCCGAGTATACTGCGCCGCCGTGGAGAAGAAGCGGGGGCAGGCGGCATGAGGCTCGGTCTGGCTCTGCCGTGGGCGAATCCCGAGGTGCGGCTCCCGGTGGAGCGCGTCCAGCGCGCCGAGCGCCTCGGCTTCGACTCGATATGGACCGCCGAGATCTACGGCCAGGACGCGATCACGCCGCTCGCGTTCCTCGCCGCGCACACGCAGCGCATCCGTCTCGGCACGGCGGTGATCCAGGCCGCCGCGCGCGCGCCCGCGGCGACGGCGCTCGCGATGGCGACCGTCGATCAGCTCGCGGGCGGCGGCCGCGTGATCATCGGCCTCGGGCTGTCGGGGCCGCAGATCGTGGAGGGCTGGTACGGCCAGCCGTGGGGAGACCCGCGCGCACGGCTGCGCGACTACGTCACCATCGTGCGCAAGGTGCTGCGCCGGGAGGGGCCGGTTTCGCACGACGGGCCCGAGATCTCGCTGCCCTACCGCGGACCCGGCGCGAGCGGGCTCGGCAAGCCGCTCAAGTCCGTGCTGCACACCGACCCCGCGACGCCGATCTATCTCGGCACGGGCACGCCCGCGAACGTGAAGCTCACGGCCGAGCTCGCCGACGGCTGGCTGCCGATGGGATACAACCCGGAGACGAAGCACGTCTACGAGCCGTGGCTCGCGGAAGGCCTCGCGCGCGCCGGCCGCAAGCGCGCGGACCTCCAGGTCCAGGCCGGCTGCCAGGTGATCGTGACGGAGGACGTGAAGGGCGCGCTCCAGAAGCTGAAGCCCTTCACCGCGCTCTACGTGGGCGGCATGGGCGCCCGCACGAAGAACTTCCACAAGGACATGATGGCGCGCCGCGGCCATCCGGAGGCGGCGGCGCGCATCCAGGAGCTGTTCCTCGCCGGGCGGCGCGAAGAGGCGATCGAGGCCGTGCCCGACGAGTACGTCGATCAGGGCGCGCTGATCGGCCCCCCCGCGCGCATCCGCGAGCGCTTCCGCGCGTGGCAGGAGCTCGGCGTCGACGGCCTCACGCTGCACACCGAGCAGGACGAGGCGCTCGATCTGATGGCCGACCTCGCCGGATGCCGGCCGACGTGAACGCGATCCGCGCCGTCCTGTTCGACTTCGGGGGAGTGTTCACGGCATCACCGTTCGACGCGGCCGAGGCGCTCGGGGTCGAGCTCGGCGCCCGGCCCGGGCGCGTGCTCGAGATCGTGTTCGGCCCGTACCACGAGGACACGGACCATCCGTGGCACCGGCTCGAGCGCGGCGAGATCCCGCTGCTCGAGGCCCGCGAGGCGATCCTCGCGCTCGGCCGGGCCGAGGGCATCGACGCGGATCCCTTCCGCCTCTTCGCGCGGCTCGGCGGCGCCGACGGCAAGGCGCGCGAGCCGCTCGTCGACCGCACCCGGCGCCTGCGCGCGCGCGGCGTCCGCACCGCGCTCGTCACGAACAACGCGCTCGAGTTCCGCGAGGCCTGGCGGCGGCTCGTGCCCGCGGACGAGCTCTTCGAGGTGATCGTGGACTCGAGCGAGGTCGGCATGCGGAAGCCGGATCCGCGGATCTTCGAGCTCGCGCTCGAGCGCCTCGGCGGCGTCGCACCTGCGAACGCGCTCTTCCTCGACGACGCCCCGAGCAATGTCGCGGCCGCCGAGAGGCTCGGCATCCGGGGCGTGCTCGTCCGCCCCGACCTCGAGGCGGCGCTCGCCGCGCTCGATGCACTGCTCGAGCCGCCGCGGTGAGCGTGGAGCCCCGGCCCGGCGCGCCGCTCGACTCGCGGGCGGGCTCCATCGCGGCGCGCGTCGGGGGCGCGCTCGCGCTGCTCGCGGCGACGCTCTACGTGATGCAGCCCTTCCTCGTGCCGATCGTGTGGGCGGGCATCCTCGCCTACGTGACGTGGCCGCTGTTCCGCGCCGTGCGGCGCCGCACCCGGAGGCCGCGCCTGTCGGCCGGGCTCTTCACCGCCGCGGTCGCGCTCGGCGTCGGCCTGCCGGTGGCCTGGCTGCTCGTCGCGCTCGCCGGCGAGGCCACGCATCTGATCGGCCTGTCGCGCCAGTGGCTCGACGCCGGCGCCCCGCTGCCGGAGTGGGTGACGACGCGGCCCTGGCTCGCCACGCGCGTCACCGAGGTGCGCGACAACGCGATCCTCGATCCGACGGCGGTCCTCCGCTATGTGACCCGCTACGCCTCGCAGGTCTCCGGCCGGCTGGTCGAGGTGGCCGGCGGGCTCGCGAGCAACGTCTTCAAGTTCGCGATCACCGTGCTCTCGCTCTTCTTCTTCTACCTCGATGGCGAGCGCCTCGGCGCGCACGCCGCCCGCCTGCTGCGCATCGCGTTCCCGAACGCGCCGACCGTGCTCGAGCACGTGGGCGGCGTGGTGCGCGCCGTGGTCTTCGGCCTGATCGGCACCGCGATCGTGCAGGGCGTGATCGCGGGGATCGGCTTCGCGCTGTTCGGCGTGCCGTCGCCGGTCGCGCTCGGGGCCATCACCTTCGTGGCCTCCTTCATCCCGGCGGGCCCCATGATCCTGTGGCTCGGCGCCGCGCTCTGGCTGCTCGTCGCCGGCAGCCCGTACGCGGCGGCCGGCATGGCCGCCTACGGCCTGCTGCTGATCAGCTCCATCGACAACGTGCTGCGCCCGGTCCTGATCAGCGGCGGCCAGGTGCCGATCCACTTCCTCGTGGTGTTCTTCGGCGTGCTCGGTGGCCTCGCGGCCTTCGGCATGCTCGGGCTCTTCCTCGGCCCCGTGCTGCTCTCGGTCACGTTCGCGCTCGTGGTCGAGTTCTCCCGCCGCGAGGCCTAGGCACGCTGCTTGCGCTCCTTCGCGAGCCCGGCGGCGAGCGTCTGGCCGAGCAGCCGGTACTCGCCGGCATGCGCGGCGCCGCGCCGCCACGCGAGCCCGAGCGTGCGCGAGGGCGCGGGATTCCGGAAGGGCTTCGAGACGAGCCCCGCGCCCCGACGCAGCTCGATCGCGAGCGCGCGCTCGGGCAGCAGCGTCACGCCGAGGCCGTTCGCCACCATCTGCACGAGCGTCGAGAGGCTCGTCGCCTGGATGCGGCCGGGCGCGAGCGCGCCGGCGCGCCGGCACACGTCGAGCGCCTGCGCGCGCAGGCAGTGGCCGTCCTCGAGCAGCAGGATCTCCTCCCCGCGCAGCGCGGGCTCGGAGATCGTGCGCTCGGGCGCCTTCGCGAGCGGGTGGCGGGCGGGCGCGACGAAGTGGAAGGGCTCGCGCAGCAGCGGCATCTCCTCGAGCTCCGCCCCTTCGACGGGAAGCGCGAGCAGCAGCAGGTCGAGCGCGCCCACGCCGAGCTGCTCGACGAGCCGCGCGGTCTGCTCCTCGCGCAGCACGAGACGGAGCTTCGGCCAGGCGCGGCGCACGCCGGGCAGGAGCGCTGGCAGCAGATAGGGCGCCACCGTCGGGATCACGCCGAGGCGCAGCGTGCCCGAGAGCGGCTCCGCGAAGCCGACCGCGCTCTCCACCAGCCCGTCCAGCTGCGCGAGCGTGGTGCGCGCCTGCTCGATCACGCGCGCGCCGGCCGCCGTCACGATCACCCCGCGCCGCCCCCGCTCGAAGAGCTTGACCCCGAGCAGCTCCTCGAACGACTGGATCTGCGCCGAGAGCGCCGGCTGCGTGATCGAGCAGACACGCGCCGCGCGGCCGAAGTGGAGCGTGTCGGCGACCGCCACGGCGCACTCGAGCTGTCGGATCGACGGGCGCGGCCGGGCCATCGCTACTCCACGCCTGCGCTCGCGGCGGCGTGCTCGGCGAGGATGCGGCGCACCTCCTCGATCGTGGCGGGATGGCCCTGACACGAGTGGGCCGAGCGCACCACGAGCGTCGAGTCGATGCCGTCGAGGTAGGCGCTCTCGTACCGCACGACGCCGTCCGCGCCGTCCTCGGCCCGCCCGGCGCCGCGCACCGCGATGATCGAGTGCGCCGCCACGCCGGGCGCGACGTCGAGCGCGAGCAGCGTCTTCAGGAAGGGATTGCCCGGCGTCATGTTGTCGATCGCGGTCGCCGGCCGGTCCAGCTCCCGCAGCAGCAGATCGTCGCGGTTGCGCGCGACGAGGTCGACGGTGAGCTGCGTCAGCGCGTTCGGCAGCTCCACCAGGCCCGCCACCCGGCGCGCCAGCCGCTGCAGCGTCAGATAGCTGCCGCGGTGGGGCGTCGCGACGAAGACCACGCGCTTCACGAAGGGCAGAGGCCGGAAGAAGAGGCTCCGCTCGAGCACCTCGCGCTCCTCGGCCTCGAGCTTCGTCTCGGCGAAGGTCTTGCGGCTGACCCCGCGCCAGAAGCGGTCGCCGCTGTCGACGACGGCCAGCTTCGCGAGGAGCCCGCCCTGGCTGTGACCGATCACGACCATCTGCTGGAGCGCCGGATCGTTCGCCTCCGGATCGAGCTCGCGCACGGTCTCCTCGAGCGCCTGGCGGAACACGCCCGCCGAGAAGCCGATCGGATTGCCGGAGTCGTAGCGGTAGAGCCAGATCTGGTAGCGGTCCGCGATCCAGCGATCGCTCTGGAGCTCGTTCACGAGCTCCGCCCAGCGCACCGTGCTCCCGGCCGTGCCGTGCACCAGCACGACGGGGACGCGGCCGGGGCGGTGCGGCGTCAGGAACAGCACCTGGTCCTTTGGAACCGCCGTGAGACGCGGCACGATGCCGCCGTAGAGGAAGGACTGGAGCTCGCGCAGCCAGATCGGCGGCCCCTCGATCGTGTAGGCGAGCGCCGAGCTGGTCTCGAACTCGAGCGGCACCGCGGCGCCGTCGATCTCGGCGGTGCGCGCCTCGTCCGGCGTGACCAGCTCGAGCCGCGCCGAGAGAGCGCCCGAGCCGAGCGCGTCGCGCGCGCCGTCGAGGCGCAGCAGCGCGGTGGCCGGCACCTTGAGGTTGGGCGGCAGGTGGGCGCGGGCCGCTTCGGCCCGGCTGCCCGGGGCGGGCTCGACGAGGCTCGCCACGACCGGGGCTCCGATGCCGGGCTGGCGATAGCGGTTGCGGAGCCCGCGCACCTCGAGGTACGCGGCGGGCAGGAAGCGACCGAGCCGCCAGCCGCTCCACTCGAGCTCGCCCCGATCGAACGCGATCTCGAGCTCGCCGAAGGGCAGGCTCACGCGGCTGCCGGACCAGTCGGCCCGCTCGAGCGCGGCGATGTCGAGGCCCTCGGTGAGGCCGCGATTGTAGAGGTCGCAGGCGAGCCGGTAGCGGGGATCGCTCGCGCGCGGGCGCTCGCCCGCTGCGCCCGGGAACAGGAACGCCCACGCGTACACGGCCGCCGCCAGGTAACGCGCGCGGTCGTGCGACCGCTCGCCGAGCCAGAACGAGAGCTCGGCGAGCGCGAAGATCCGGCCCGAGGTCGGCTCGACGATCTGGAGGGCGAGCAGCGCGCCTGCGGGGTCGCGCACGAAGCGCTCCCACAGGCCCAGGCGCTGGAGCACGTGGCGCGACGGCACGCTCGGCTCCCCCGTCGTGAGCACGTTCGCCGTGAGCGTCCGATGGACCTCGCGCCCGTCCACGCGGCGGATCCCGACCGGCGACGCGCAGGCGATCGCGATGCCCGCGAGGGCGGCGAGCGCGGCGAGGCGGACCCGCATGCGCTACTTCGCGTGCGCCGCCGCCCCACCGGCGCGGCGCCCGAAGAAGGTGCCGTCTCCGAGCGAGAGCCCGCTCGAGTAGCCGCCGACGGAGAGGCCCGACGTCGCTCGCCCGGCCGCGAAGAGGCCCGGGATCGTCGCGCCCTCCGGATCGAGCACGCGCCCGTCCGGATCGGTGGCGAGACCGCCGAGCGTGAAGGCGGCATAGATCGCCTTCTCGGTGGTGCAGTCGATCGCGCCGAAGGGCGCGCGCTCGAGCGGCTTCAGATACTCCGTCTGCTTGCCGAACAGCGGGTCCTCGCCCTGCTTGGCGTGGCGGTTGTAGACGGCGAGCGTCGCGGTGAGGCTGCCGTCGGGCAGCCCGAGCTCGCGCTCGAGCTCGGCCGGCGTCTCGCCCACCGCGGCCACGCGCTTCACGTAGTCCGGCTCCTCGAAGACCTCGTCGTCCACCACGAGCCAGACGCGCCCGTCCTGATGGAAGAGCGCCGCTTCGCCGAGGCGCCCATAGTAGGCGTCCTCGTTGACGAAGCGCTGGCCCTGGGCGTTCACGAGCACGCCGCGCTTGAGCCCCCAGGGCTGCGTGACGGGCAGCGAGATCGAGGCCTTGTCCAGGTGCAGCGTCGCGGCGCCGGCGGCCATGCCGAGGCGGATCCCGGAGCCGTCGTCGCCCTCGGCGCCGACGCGCATGCTGCAGCGCAGCGCCCGTGGCACGTGGCGCCGCAGCATGTCTTCGGCGTAGATGAAGCCGCCCGTCGTGAGGATCACGCCGCCGCGCGCGCGAACGCTCCGCTCGGCGCCGAAGCGGCTCGCCACGACGCCCACCACGGCGCCGCCGCCGTCGAGCACCAGCGCGACGACCCGTGCGTCGGTCTCGACGCGCGCGCCGCTCGCCCTCGTGCTCTCGACGAGGAAGCGCATCAGCACGTGGCCGGTCTGGTGCGGGTGCTGCGGCACGTGGCCGCGCGGCGCAGGCCGCGCGATCTCGCAGAACGGTCGGCAGCGCTCCGAGCCCGACCAGACCAGGCCGTCGTCGGTCGGCGGCTCGCCCGAGATGCCGTGGTAGAAGGTCGGCTTGAACGGCACGCCCTGCGCCACGAGCCAGTCGTAGTGCGCGACGCTGCCCTCGCAGTAGAGGCGCGTCTTCGCCTCGTCCGGTGAGTCGCCGACCGAGGCCATCAGGTAGGCGAACATGTCCTCGGGCGTGTCCTCGAAGCCGCACGCGCGCTGGAGCGCCGTGCCGCCGCCGAGATAGAGCACGCCGCCCGAGAGCGCGGAGGTTCCGCCGCCGCCGCTCGCGCGCTCGAGCACGAGCGTCCGAGCGCCCGTGCGCGCCGACTCGATCGCGGCCGCGGCGCCCGCGCAGCCGAGGCCGACCACGACGACGTCCGCTTCCTCGTCGAAGCGGGGGATCTCGGAGAGCGCGCGCAGCCCGGAGCGCATCTCGAGGCTCAGAACAGGATCGCGTCGAGCGAGAGCGCGCCCGGGCCGGTCAGCAGGAGCACGAAGCAGATCACCGCGAGGTTGATCGTGTACTCGGCCCCAGGGGGATCGTTCGTGATGAGATAGCCGGCGCCGCGGTGACCGAGCGTGCCCGCCACGGCCATCGTGAAGATCAGCAGCAGGCAGGCCGGCCGGGTGAGGAGCCCGAGCGCGAGCAGGCTGCCGCCGGTGAGCTCCGAGAGCATCGCGAGGCGCGCCTGGATCCACGGGTACGGCACGCCGAGGCTCCGCAGCCACTCCGTGAAGCCGGGCAGATTTCCCGTGCCGACCAGACCGAGCTTGCCGAGCGCGTGGATCACGAAGCAGACGCCGATCGCGACGCGGCCCACGAGGATCGCGAGGTCGACCAGGCCCGCCGTGGTGCCGGTCAGCAGCGTGCTCCAGTCCATGCGCGGAAGACCCCCCGGAAAGGAGCCTCCTTTCTTACCAGAACGGGCGTAGAATGGCCCCCGACAGGAGGTGCGCCATGAGGCACTTCGCCGGGCTCGGACTCCTCGCCCTCGCGCTGGCCCTCGGGACGGCGCCCGCCGCCCAGGCGGCCCCTCCCGAGATCCCCGACCAGGTGCCGTACTCCGGCGTCGTGCCGGGCGGCGGCGCCGGCCCGGTCGACCTCACGATCCGCATCTACGACGCGGCCCTCGGAGGCACCCTGCTCTACGTGCAGGACTTCGCGGACGTCCCGCTCACGGACGGCGCCTTCACGCTCGCGCTCGGCCCGACCGGGCGTGCGAGCGACGCGCCGAGCGACCCGCTCACGACGAGCCTGGTCACCGCGCTCGCGGGCGACCTCGCGGCGACCGCGCCGGGGCGCTTCGTCGAGGTCACGGTCGACACGGACCCGCCGCTCGCGCGCGAGCGCGTGCTCGCCGTGCCTTTCGCGCTCCGCGCGGCGGCGGCCGAGACGGCCGAGACGGCCGAGAGCGCGGACGCGGTGACGCAGGTCGGCGGGCTGGACCCGGACGTGCTCGCCCAGATCTACGAGAACGCGGACTTCGGCGACGGCGGGCCGCCCAACACCGACCCGAGCGAGGGCACCGGCGACACCGACGGCGACGGCATCGCGAACTTCGTGGACTCCGACAACGATGCGGACGGCCTCTCGGACGACGCCGAGGTCGCACAGGGCAGCGACATCAACCTGATCACGCCGAGGATCACGGGCTTCGACCCGCCCTTCGTTCCCTTCAGCGTGCAGGCGACCGTCGAGGTGCAGGGCAGCGGCTTCGAGCCGGGAATCACCGTGGTGTTCGGCACCCAGACCCCGACACCGACGAACGTCACCGGGACGAGCTTCGACGTGCTGGTCGGGCCGCAGAGCGGCGCGGCGGCCGTGACGGTGACGCGCCCGAACGGCGAGTTCGGCAGCGCGACCTTCACGTTCGCCGACGGCGTGCACAGCACGACCGCGGTGAACGGGTCTTTCCTCGACTTCGACGTCGCGAGCCTCTCACTCCTCGTAGGCCGCGGCAGCAACTACAGCGTGAGCGCAGGGGATGGGTTCGGCGCTCCCATCGGATCGGGCAACGTGGCCACCGCCTGGGATCCGCTCGGGCGCGTCGCCACCGCCCGTCTCAGCGCTTCGACCCTCTCCTACGTCGTGGACACGAACGGCGATTTCCTGGTCAGCGACGAGACCAGCGCACAGATCGATCCCGCCTTCAATGTGAAGCACGCCTCCCTCGTCTTCGATCCGAGTGGACGTCCCGCCGTCGCCTACATCGGTACCGCGGTGGGCCTGAACGGGACCCAGGCCAGGCTGGCGCGCGACCTCAACGCGGACGGCGACTTCGTGGACGCGGGCGAGCTGGTCCAGGTGCAGAGCTTCGGGGGCACCGCCGTCGCGCGCAGCGAGCTCGCCATCGATCCCAGCGGACGGGCGGCCTACCTCTTCCACACCGGCTCCGCGGGCACGACGATGCGCGTCGCCTGGGACCGCAACGGCGACGGCGACTTCACCGACACCGTCGCCGGCACCTCCGAGATCTCGTTCGTTGGCGGGGGCGGCGTCAACACCGACTGCTTCGGCATCACGTTCGACTCGGCCGGCCGCCTCGTGCTCGCCTACCTGCTGCCGACCAACGGCGCACCCGTACTGGCACGCGACCTCAATTCCGACGGCGACGTGAACGACGCGGGTGAACGCACCGAGCTGGCAGCCAGCGCGACCGTGTGTGACGTCGAGCGCACGTCCGGCGGCGGGCTCCAATTCGTCCACGGGGGCTCCGGTCTCTTCCGACTGCTGGACGCGAACGACGATGGAGATTTCGCGGACGCGGGGGAGAGCATCACGCTGGTCCCGGCGCCGGCCTCGATTACGGCGGTCGAGATCGGCTCGGACCAGATGATCGCGACCCAGACGAACGTCTACCTCGCTCCTTGAGCCGGTCTACCTGCCGGTGAACCGCGCCGGCCGCTTCTCGAGGAACGCGGCGACGCCCTCCTTGTGGTCCGCGGACCGGAAGCAGGCGGAGAGCGCGCCCGTGTGCGCCGCCATGTGCTCGCCCTGCGAGCGGTCGAGCCCGCGGTACACGAGCTCCTTGACGAGCCGCTGGGAGAAGGGCGAGCCGGCGAGCATGCTCTCGGCGAGCGCGCGGGCCGCGGGGAGGCACGCCTCGGGCGCCACGACCTGGGCGACGTAGCCGAGCGCGAGCGCCTCCTCGGCGGACACGAAGCGGCCCGTGTAGAGGAGCTCGAGCGCGCGCGCCGGGCCGAGCAGCCGCGGCAGCAGCCACGTACCGGCGCCCGTGTCGGGGACGAGACCGCGGTGCGCGAAGTTCCAGGCGAAGCGCGCGCGCGTCGACGCGATGCGCACGTCGCACTGGCTCGTGAACTCGGCGCCCATGCCGACGGCGACGCCGTCGACCGCGCCGATCACCGGCTTCGGGCACGCGACGAGGGGCCACCAGCGCTCGGTCTGGTCCGCGCGCCCGCGGAGCCCGCGCTCCGGGCCCGGCAGCGTCGCGAGGTCGGCGAGATCGGTGCCCGCGCAGAACGCGCCGCCGGCGCCGGTCACGATCACGACGCGCGCTGCCTCGTCGTCGCCGGCTCGCCCGACGGCCGCCACGAAGTCGCCGAGGAGCGCGTAGGTGAGGGCGTTGCGCTTTTCCGGGCGGTCGAGCGTGATCGTCGCGATCCCGTCCGAGACCTCGTAGCGGATCATCGCGCACCGGTGTCCACGAAGATCGGCGAGCTCCAGGCGCGGGGCTCCTTCTCGCCGAGGCAGAGGTCGGCGTCGCCTTCCGGCCCGGGGCAGAGCGTCACCCCCGTGCAGTTGCCCTCGGCGTCACGCTCGCAGCGCAGGTTGTCGGCGTTGATGCCCTGGATCGGGGCCTCGAACACGCGCGCATAGTAGAGCGCGTCGCGGCCATCCTCCCCGAACTCGGGATCGGGGAAGTGGCCGATGCAGCCGGCCGGGTCGGGCTCGCAGTGCTGCGTCCGCCACGGGTCCTCGATCAGCGGGCCGACGTCCTCGCCCTCCACCGCCTGCGGCCGGATCTTCACGACCTCGATCCGCGTCACGACGCGGCGGCGGTCGCCCGGGTGGTAGCACTCGCCCTTGCAGAGGCGCGCGAGCTCCTGCTCGCCGAGCGCGGAGAGCGACGTCTCGGGGCAGCCGGCCTGCTGCTCTAACGAGCCGACCGCGCGCACCTGGAAGATCGGCGCCTCGCTCATCTCGATCTCGCCGCCCATGGGCACGGTGCGGCCGCGCGAGCCCGGCGGATTCAGCAGCTCGAACCAGAGCAGCGTGCGCTGGCCGGTCGTGCCGTACACCTCCTTGCGCTGGAGCGCGTCCCAGACCGCGTCGCGGTCGCGGCCCTCGGCGTGCAGCGCGACGAGCCCGCCGGTGGTGAGGAAGGAGGCCTGTCGCTCCGTCTCGAACACCTGGAAGCCCGGGGTCTCGAAGGAGAAGGGCCGCGACTCGGCCACGGGCTCCTCGACGGGAGGCTGGAGCATGCGCGCGATCGGCCCGCCGTCGGTCTGCGCGCCGCCGAGCGACTCGGTGAAGCCGCGCCGGTGCGTCTCCTTGTAGCCGGTGCCGGGCCGCGCGTAGTGGTTGTCGCTCGAGGCCATGAAGCCGAAGCGGAAGCGGCGCGGATCCTGCGTGGCGTCGTCGAAGTTGCCGAGCGCGAGCATGTACTGGGCCGAGCTCTTCGGCCGGTAGTGGTAGGCGGGCTCGCGGCAGTCGCGGCACTGGCCGGCGTCGAGCCAGTCGGCGCCGCGAGCGCCGGGCACGGTGCGATGCGCGGCGACGCCCGCCGCGGCCGCGTTCGCCCGCGCGTCGGCCTCGCGGCGCGCGCACTCCTCGGCGCTCTCGCCCGCCGCCTCACAGCGCGCGCGGATCAGCTGGCCAGCCCGCACGCACATCGGCAGGTAGTCGGGCCGCGCCTCCGGACAGACCGCGTCTCCCTCCGCGTCGAATTCGACCTCGCGCCAGCGGCGGTAGACCTCCGACTCGCCGTGCCCCGAGTACACCTCGACGAGGCGCTGCAGCTCGGGATCGTGCTGCGCCCCGACGAGCTGCTTGTCCCACGAGGAGCCCGGCGGCGTGTAGAAGCCCCACGTCGTGCCGTGCGGGATCACGAGCGCGTCGAAGCCCCACTCGCGGAGCTTGCGGTAGAGCACCTCGGGCGTCTGCGCGGACTCCATGCAGTCGTTCGGCAGATCGTGCACGCGCTCGTCCGGGTCGCAGCGCAGCGCGGCCTCGCGCTCCGCCGAGTAGCGCGCGAAGTCGTGCATGCGGCCGCCCGCGAGGAGCGCGAAGAGGCCCCGCCCGTAGACGCGCGTCTGTCCGGTGACGAAGCGGCCCGCCGAGATCGGCCGGCGCGGGATGCGGCCCTCGTCCGTCTCGCGGAGCACCACGTTCTTGTGGCCGTAGTGGTCGGCCGGCGTGGTCCCGACCTGCGTCCACTCCCAGCCCAGGAACGCGACCGTGTCGGGGTTCGCCGGATCGCCGGCCACCGCGTTGCACTCGCGGATCGACTCCACCGTCTCGCGCCAGTGCGCCGGCGTGATGGCCTCGGCGTGGTCGTTGATCGACCAGAAGTCGAGCGCCGAGCAGTGGCGCGCGAAGTCGCAGGCGTCGGCGGGCGGATGCGCGCCCTCGCTCCCGATCGGCGGGATGCTGAACAGGAAGGCGTCGAGCGAGAACGTGGTGTGGACGTGGAGATCGCCGAACAGGATCTGCTTCGGGCGCCAGACGCCGATCGCCGTGGCGGCCTCGCGGAATGCCCGGCTCCGTGCGTCACGCTCGCTCTGCGGGCGCACGGCCGCGACGGGCTCGCCCTTCCCCTCGTGCTCTCCGAACCAGCCCTGGCCCGCCGCCCAGGTGAGCAGCACGCCCAGGGCGAAGAGTACGAACAGAGCGATGCCCGCCTTGCGCAGCACGCGTTCCCTCCCGGTCCGACGCCGCGCACGCTATCACACCGCTCCCGGCGTCCGACGCCGGTGAGCAGCCCCTGCGAACCCGCGCGCCGAGGAGACGCATCGTGATCCGCCTCCACACCTGGACCACTCCGAACGGCCGCAAGATCTCGATCGCGCTCGAAGAGCTGGGCGTCCCCTACGAGGTGCGCCCCGTGAACCTGCAGGCCGAGGCGCAGCTCCGCCCCGAGTTCCTCGCGCTGAACCCGAACCACAAGATCCCCGTCCTCGAGGACGGCGACCTCGTGGTGTGGGAGTCGGGCGCGATCCTGCTGCATCTCGGCGAGCGGCACGATCCCGAGGGCCGCATCCTGCCGAAGGAGCCGCGCCCGCGCCTCGCCGCCATCCAGTACGCCTTCTTCCAGACGGGCGGCATCGGCCCGAACCTCGGCCGCCTCGGCGCCGCGCTGCGGAAGCCCGGCGAGAAGAACCAGGAGATGATCGACGTCTTCTCCGGCGAGGTGCGCCGCCTGATCGGCGTGCTCGACCGCGTCCTCGCCGACGGCCGCGACTACCTCGCCGGTCCCTACTCGATCGGCGACATCATGCACTACCCCTGGCTCTCGGTCCTGCTCGGCCTCGGGGCGAAGGACCTGGTGGAGCAGAAGCGCGTCGTCGCCTGGCTCGAACGCATCGGCCGGCGCCCGGCGGTGCAGCGGGGGATGAAGGTGCCGGAGTGAGATTCGCCACCCCGTGGCTCGCGTGGAGGCGAATCGTGAAGCGCCTGGGGTATTGGCTCGAGTACTCCAACACCGGAATTCCCATCACGCTCGGCATCGCCCTCGCCTTCGTGACCGTGTTCTAGCTCCACCTCGCACCCACGTGTCGCGACCCCGCGGAGGCGAGAAGCCTGGAGGCGCGCTTCATCGATCTCCACGAGGTAGCCTCGTCGGACCAACCATTACACGGATATCGTCACCGCGAAGCTGAAGCGCGCGCGGCGGGGCGCGCCGATCCGAGTCGGCTCGAGAGGGGCCCGGAGCGCGCTGGGCATTCTGCTCCGCCCGCGTGGCGCGGGGAGCATCGCGAGGCCAGCTGAGAGCCTCAGTCGAGCATCGTCCGGATCGCGTCGCAGCCCTGGAACGGAGTCGCGTCGAGCGTCTCTCCGCTGAGGCAGGCCTCCGTGTCGCCTGGCGCGATGCCCGTCTCTTCCGTTCGGAAATGGGAGACGAGATCGACGAAGCCGTCGCGATTCACATCCCGGTAGCTCTCGCGAAGCGGGAACAGGGGCTCGGCATTATCGGGGCCGAACGCGAGCGTTGCGCGGTCGATCTCGGTCACGTCGAATCTCTCCGAGCCAAGGATCGCCACCGGAATGATTCCGCGGCTCATGGGGTTCACGGGATTTACGTCGGTTCCGGGTCGGATGTCAGCATCGACGTGCAAGAGCGCCGGAACCAGCTCGATGGCGGCACCGAGGTCGATCCCAAAGAGGTTGTTCAGCCTCGATCCATCAGCCAACTCACCCGTCAGACGGCCGAAACTGAAGGGAAGCTCGCCGAGCGGGAGGTTGAAGTTCCGCCCGATGATCGTAATTCGCGATTCGTCTTCCGCGTCGATCCTACCGAACAGCAGTCCTCCGGAGAGGGTCACGAGGGATTCCCCTCGCGCTCTCAGGTCATCTTGGAAGACGCCTCCGCGGATTTCGACATCCGCGTCGAACGTGAAGATCTCACCGTCCACGAACCCGCCTTGGATCGCTCCCCTGGCGAGAGAGTTCAGAAACACCTGAGACCGGAGGAAGCCTCCCGAGATCTCGAAGTCCGCGTCGCTGATCTGCACGATGACATCGAGGTTCCCGCCCGAGATCTCGATGGAACCGTTCCGGACGAGAAAGTTGTTGAAGATCGATCCGCCTGAGATGCGGATCTGTGGAGTGGCGTCTCCCCGAGGCGCCGCCAGCACCCCCAAGAAGCCGCCGGACATTTCGAAGAGTGGCGTGCCCGGCCCATCACCTACGATGACGCCGCCGATGGTTCCGCCTTCCAGGAACAGTCGAGCGTCATCCGCGATGATCGCAGCCGGGTGGAAGCTGCCGACTCTTCCACCTGACACCCGTGCTACCGAGTTCCCGAACAGCTGGAGGTTTTGTCTGCTGCCCGAAGCTCCGATCGCGCCGCCCTCGACGACCAGCAAGGTCGTGACCGTGCCATCGGGGCCGTCGCGCACGATGACTTCTTCGAGTGGGAAACTGTTCGAGGCGTCGATCACATGGACTTGCCCGTCTGCGAAGACGATCGCATCGGCATTCGTGGCAGTCAGAACCAGCGACAGGCAAGAGGAGAGCACGATCAGACGAGTCAGCACGATGAAAGTCCAGCCCGGAACGTGAGGAGCCAGTATAAGGCCGAACACCCCGATTGGGATACCCCAAGAAGGGGGTTTGGACGTAGATTCGCCGCTCGAAACGCACGCGGCGAACCGCACCTACCCGTTCCCGCACCCCAGCACGTTCTCCGGATCCACCGCGGCCTTGAGCGCGCTCCGCCACGCCAGTGCCGTCGGCGAGAACACCCGCGGCAGGAAGGGCTGGCGCAGCTTGCCGACGCCGTGATGGTGCGAGAGCGAGCCGCCCGAGCGGAGGATCTCGTCGCGCGCGGCCCGCTCGAGCTCGGCATAGACCTCGCTCGCGCCCTCGACGCCCTTGTAGTGGAACGCGAAGTAGAAGTAGATGCAGACGCCCGTGTCGTAGAGCTGGGTCACGCGGCAGCTCACGAAGGGGCGGCCCGGCAGCCCGCGCTTGCCGTGCTCCTGCCAGATGCGCTGCTTCACGTTCGTACAGAGCGCCTCCGCCTCGCTCCACGCGACCGAGGTCTCGAACGACTCGCCGAGCACCCAGTGCTCGAGCATGAAGTCGCGGATGTAGGCGATCGCGAAGGTGAGCTGGTAGCCGCGCTCGCCGTTCTCGCCGCCGGCCTTCATGCCGCCGTGGCGCGCGGCGAGGCGATAGACGGAGCGCTCCTGCGCCTCGACCTCCTCGCGGCCCCCCTCGAAGAGCAGCGTGCACGCGACCATGCGCTCCGGCTCGAAGCCGCGGAGCTTCGTCACGAAGGCCTTCTCGAGCCGGCCCTTGAGCGCAGCCAGGCCCTGCCGCTCGGGGCGGAGCGCCTGCCCGAACTGGAACTGGAGGTTGTCCATCAGGCGAACGCTCGCCGGGGCGGCGCCCGAGCGCTGCACGGCGCGGAGGAAGGCGAAGCCGGCCGCGAAGTCGCGGAACAGCACCGAGCCGAAGCGCCGCGCCTCGGGGAGCGGGAATACCTTCGTGACGACGCTCGTCACGATGCCGAGCCGCCCCTCCGAGCCGATCAGCCAGCGCGCCGGATCGGCGCCCACCGACTCGCGCGGCGCGGCCGCCCGGGCGAGCGTGCCCGCCGGCGTCACGGCGGAGATCGAGAGCACCAGGTCCTCGATGTTCCCGTAGCGGTTCTTCTTCATGCCGGATGCGTTCGTCGCGATCCAGCCGCCGAGCGTCGAGTGCTCGATCGAGTCCGGCTCGTGGCCGAGCGTGAAGCCGTGGCGGCCGAGCTGCTCCTCGATCTCGGTGCCGAGCGCGCCCGCCTGGATCTCGGCGGTGTGGTTGCGCGGGTCGATCCAGAGCACGCGGTTCATGCGCCGGAGGTCGAGCGACACGATCGTGCGTCGCTCGGCCTCGGGGCAGCGAAGCGCGTCGGTCACGTTCGTGCCGCCGCCGAAGGGGATCACGCAGGCGCCGTGCGCGCGCGCGAGCTCGAGCACGAGCCGCACCTCCTCCTCGCCGAGCGGCCAGACCACCAGGTCGGGGACGCGCGGCAGGCGGCCGTACTTCACGGCCCACATGTCCTCCTGCGTGTGGCCGTGGCCGTGCCGCAGGCGCACGCCGGGGTCGAACGAGATGCGCTCCGCCGCGATGCGCTCGGCGAGCGCGCGCTCGAGCGGCTCGTTCGCGACGCGGGGCGGCAGCGCGGTGGGGTAGCCCGAGACGTGGCGGTCGGCGGGGTCGAGGCGCAGGCCCAGGATCCCCTCCGCCCAGGGCAGCAGGCTCGGGATGCGCTTGCCGCTGATCGCGTAGCGGCGGCCGCGGAACGCGACCTCGCCTCGCGCGTTCACCTCGAAGCCGCTGTCGGAGAAGCCCCACACGTCGAGCGACTCCTCGCCGGGCGCGCGCGGCGCCGGGGGCTCGGGAACGATGCGCGTGGCCGGGACGTCGCTCATGGGACAGGCCCTCCTCGGTGGGTTCGCTCGGCTGCGCTCCGGTGCCGCGCTCGACGCGCCCGCCTTCGTCCTACTCCCTGACGCCGGCGCGGTCAATGGCCGAGCGCCGCCCGCTCAGGAGAGGCCGAGCGCGTCGATCAGCATCCGGCTCCACGGCACGCTGCGGTAGCTCTCGATCAGGAAGAGCGCCGCCACGTAGCCGATGCGCGCGCGCCGCTCGTCGGCCTCGCACTGCGCGAGGCCGAGCGCCATCAGGAGCCAGCCGAAGCCGCGCACGGTCGCGAACGCGAAGGTCGAGGCGCCGAACGCGAGCAGGAGGACGTTGCGCCAGCGGGCCGGGCGCGGCCACAGGAAGGCGGCGGCGATGGCCGCCTCGAGCGCGCCCGTGAAGATCGTCAGCGCGAGCGCGAGTGCGCGCAGGCGCTCGGGCTCGACGAACGCGCCGGGCCAGCCCTCCGACCGGCCCGCGAGGAACGCGCGCAGCGCGGCATCGAAGGCGTCGAGCGTCTCCCAGCTCGCGCCGCCCGCGAGCACCGCGAGGTCGTGGAAGCGCGGGTCGGCGAGCAGCGTCACGCGGAAGAAGGTTCCGTCGAGGAAGTCGGGCGAGACGACGAGCTTCCAGAACGTCGCGAAGAGGAAGGTGCCTCCGAGCAGCAGGCGCGCGCTCGTGCGGAGCACCTGCGCCGGCTCGCGTGCACCGAGCGCGAGCGTCACGGCGAGCGTGGTGAACGCGCGCAGGTAGTCGTGGTTGTCGGAGAACGGCCAGTTCCAGACCAGGGGCCAGGCGGTGAGCAGCACGAGGCCCGCCCAGAAGCGCGCGTCACGCGCGAGCGCGGGCAGCAGCAGCCCGAGCCCGCACGCGATCTGGAGCGGCACGCGCTGGAACCAGAAGAGCGGGGCGTCGAG
>Ga0075327_1000070_pt1 | contig 22872 bp, 20 predicted proteins | sample MayberrySE_Catta_2_FD_120056 | JGI IMG/M metagenome (GOLD analysis project Ga0075327, IMG submission 120056) | Natural and restored wetland microbial communities from the San Francisco Bay, California, USA, that impact long-term carbon... | ecosystem: Environmental > Terrestrial > Soil >...
CGAGCCGCGCGAGGAGGCGCGCGCCGGGGCGCACGCGCAGATCGACGAGCGCGCGGCCCCGGGCGTCGAGCTCGACGTCCGTACGGAGCGCGAAGACGCCCGCCGCCGCCGGAAGCCCCTGCCGTTGGCGCGCGGCGTAGAGGAGCTGCGAGCCCAGCTTCCGCTGGGCGGGCGTGCGCGCGGCCTTCTCGGCCTGCAGCGCACGGACCTGCGCGGCGAGCTCCGGAGCCGGCTGCGCATGCAGTGCGCCGGCAGCGATTGCAATCGCTGCGCCGACGCCGAGGAGCACGCCCGCCCGCAGGGCTCTTCGCATCGCACCTCCCATCCAGGGGATCGTGCCTTGCATCCAGCGGGATTGTGCCTTGCAGCCCGCTCGCGTGTCGATAAGGTGCCTCGGCGTCTCGACGCTGCGTCGACGCAAGGGGGGCGAGTGCCCGATTTCCCGGGGGCGTCGGATCTCTCGCGTGCAGCGCGCATGCTGGCGGAGCGTCTTCCCGCCCCGCTCGGCGTGTTCGCGCGGCTCGCATACAACTACCGCTGGAGCTGGAGCCTCGAGGGCGCCGAGCTCTTCCGCGGCGTCGACGCCGAGCGCTTCGAGGCGGCGTCGCGAAACCCCGTTCGTCTGCTGGCCGACGCGCCCCCCCAGGTGCTGGCGCGCGCCGCGAAGGACACGGAGCTGCTGGAGCGGGCGCGGAGGCTCGCGGAGCAGCTCGAGGCCGATCTCGCGCGTCCGTACGCCGCGGGTCCGGTCGGGCCGGAGCATCCCGTCGCGTTCTTCTGCGCCGAGTGCGGCGTCCACGAATCGCTTCCGATCTACGCGGGCGGCCTCGGCGTCCTCGCGGGCGACCTGCTGAAGCAGGCCTCCGACTCGGCGCTGCCCGTCGTGGCGGTGAGCCTCTTGTACCGCCAGGGTGCGTTCCACCAGCGCCTCGATGCCTCGGGCTGGCAGAGCGAGGTCTGGCTGCCGCTCGATCCCGAGCGGCTGCCCGCGGCGCTCGTGACGGGCGCGGGCGGCCTGCCCGTCACGATCCGCGTCCCGATCGACGACCACGAGGTCGTCGCGCAGATCTGGCGCGTCGACGTGGGCCGCGTGCCGCTCTACCTGCTCGACACCGAGCGGCCGGAGAACGGGCGCGTCGACCGCTGGATCGGAGCGCGCCTCTACGACGGCGACCGCCACACGCGTCTCGCGCAGTACGTGATGCTCGGGATCGGCGGGGTGCGCGCGCTGCGCGCGCTCGGGATCGATCCCGGCGTCGTGCACCTGAACGAGGGGCACGCCGCGCTCGCGAGCCTGGAGCTCGCGCGCGAGGGCCTCGCGCGCGGCGTCGCGCTCGACGACGCGCTGGCGTCCGCGCGCCGCCGCGTCGTGTTCACGACGCACACGCCCGTGGCGGCGGGCAACGAGGCCTACGCGATGCACCCGCTGCTGGCGACGCTCGCGGGCTTCGTGAAGGAGATGGCTCCCGAGCTCGAGCCCGTGCTGGCGCTCGGCCGCCTCGATCCCGCCGATCCGCACGGCGCGTTCGGTCTGACGCCGCTCGCGCTCCGCACCTCGCGCTTCGCGAACGGCGTCTCGCGGCGGCACGGCGAGGTGGCCCGCGAGATGTGGCAGCCGCTCTGGCCGGGGCGCTGGGCGAAGGACGTCCCGATCGAGCACATCACGAACGGCGTGCACCTGCCGACCTGGATGGCGCCCGGGCTGCGGCGGCTCCTCGCCCGTGCGCTCGGTCCGGACTTCGAGGAGCGCTGCGACGAGGCGGCGCTCTGGTCCGCCCTCGACGCCGTCTCCGACGAGGAGCTCTGGGCGCTCCGCAACGCGCTGCGCGCGGAGCTCGTGGCCTTCACCCGCGACAAGAGCATCGCCGACCGTCTCGCGCGCGGCGGGCACGACCGCCACTACGTCGAGGCCGCGGCGCGCGGCTTCGACGAGGGTGTGCTCACCATCGGCTTCGGGCGCCGGATCGCCGCCTACAAGCGCCTCCATCTCCTGGCCCGCGACCCGGCGCGCGCCCTGCGTCTGCTCGAAGGTCCGCGGCCGATCCAGATCATGATCGCCGGCAAGGCGCATCCGATGGACCGCGAGGCGAAGGCGATCGTGCAGCGCATCTTCCCGCTCCGCGAGGAGAGCCCCGTCGCGCGCCGCGTGGCGTTCCTCGAGGACTACGACGTCGGGCTCGCAGCGCGTCTGGTGCGCGGGTGCGACGTCTGGCTGAACGTGCCGCGCCCGCCGCTCGAGGCGAGCGGCACGAGCGGCATGAAGTCGGCGCTGAACGGCGGTCTCAACCTCTCCGTGCGCGACGGCTGGTGGGCGGAGGCCTTCGACGGCGCCAACGGCTGGGCGCTCGGCGGCTCGGCCGGCGGCTCTCCGGAGGCCGACGACGACGCGGACGCGGAGGAGCTCTACGAGCGGCTCGAGTCCGAGGTGATCCCGCTCTTCTACGAGCGCGACGCGTCGGGGCTGCCGCGCGGCTGGCTCGCGCGCGTCCGCGCCTCGCTGCGCTCGCTCGCGCCGGTCTTCAACACGCGGCGCACGCTGCGCGACTACGTCCAGCGCGCGTACCGGGCGCCGTAGCGGAGCCCTACCCCGTGAAGCGGTGGCCCGCGGTGTAGCCGCCGTCGACGGGCAGCGTCACGCCGGTCACGAAGCTCGCCTCGTCGCTCGCGAGGAAGAGCGCTGCGTTCGCGATCTCGACGGGCTGGCCGAAGCGGCCGAGCTGGTGCGCCTCGCGGATCTTCTCCTGCATCGCGCGGGTCGCCTCCATCGCGAACACCGCGCGGAACATCGGCGTGTCGATGAAGCCGGGGCAGATCACGTTCACGCGCACCCCCGCGCGCGCGTAGTCGATCGCCATGTTCTTCGTGAGGAGCACCACCCCGCCCTTCGAGGCGTTGTAGGAGCTGCCGCCGAGGAAGCCCTCGATGCCCTCGACGCTCGCGATGTTCACGATGCTGCCGCTGCCCTGCGCGAGCATCACGGGCAGCACGTGCTTCGAGACGAGGTAGGTGCCCTTCAGGTTCACGTCGAGCACGAAGTCCCAGTCCTTCTGCTCGAGCACGTGGACCATGCCGCCGCCGGCCACGCCGGCCGAGTTCACGAGCACGTCGATCCGGCCCAGCCTCTCGTTCGCGGCCCTCACGACCTCGCGGATGCGCGCCTCCTCGCGCACGTCCCCCGTCTCGAAGTGCGAAGCGGGCGCGAGCATCACCGCTGCGTCCCAGTCGCCGCCCACGGGCTGCCGGAGATCGAGGCCGGCGAGCGCCGCGCCCTCCTCGGCGAAGCGCAGCGCGCACGCGGCGCCGATCCCGGACGCCGCCCCGGTGACGAACGCGACCTTGCCCGAGAGCCGTCCCATGGCGCACCTCCGCGGGCCGCAGGATAGTGGGGCCACACGCGAGGAGCAGCCGACCGCATGCGCTTCGAGCACGCCGCCGCCTGGGCGATGGGCATCGCGCTCCCCGCGCTCGAGGTGTCCATCCGGAATGCGGTGCCGCGAGCACCGCATGCGGAAGCGCCGCAGTGACGCGCGTCGCCCTGCTCGCGCCGATGCGGCAGGAGCTGGCGCCGCTCGTCCGGAAGCTCGGGCTGCGGCGGAGCGAGGCGGACCGCGCGCTCCACGTCGGCCGCGCGGGCGCGCTCGAGGTGGTGGCCACCACGACCGGGATCGGGACGGCCGCCGCGGCCGCGGCCAGCGAGCGGGTGCTCGACGCGCTGCCCGTCGACCACGTGATGGTGGTCGGCATCGCGGGCGGCGTCGACGCCGAGCAGCCGATCGGTGCACTGATCCGGCCCGAGCTCGTCGTCGACGGCGCTTCGGGCCGGGAGCACCGGCCCGTCCAGCTGGGAGACGAGCCGCCGCGCGGGCGCCTCGTCACGTCGGACGCGCTCGTGACCGGGCGCGACGCGGCCGCGAAGCTCGCGGCCGAGGGCGTCGTCGGCCTCGACATGGAGACGGCCGCCGTCGCGGCCGTGTGCGAGCGGCGCGGCTGCCCATGGTCGGTGTTCCGCGCGATCAGCGACCGCGTCACGGACGGCACCACCGACGCCGCCGTGCTCGCGCTCGCGGGCCCGGACGGCTCGGGCGACCCCTTGGCTCTCGCCCGCTACCTGCTCGCGAGGCCGTGGCGCATCGTGCGCCTCGCGCGCCTCACGCGCGGCTCGCTGCGCGCCGCCGATGCCGCTGCCGAGGGCGCGATCCGCGCCTGTGCGCGGCTCGCCCGCGCCGGCGACCGCCGGCATTGACAGTCATCCCCGAAGCGAGTCCACTCGCCCCCGCCACTCCGCGCCCGGAGGGTCCCATGGACGGCTGGAAGCAGAGCGCGTGCATCCTCTGCAGCATCAACTGCGGCATCGAGGTGCAGCTCGACGGGCGCCGGCTCGCGAAGATCCGCGGCGACCGGGCCCATCCCACCTCGCAGGGCTACACGTGCGAGAAGCCCGCGCGGCTCGACCTCTACCAGAACGGGCGGCACCGGCTCGCGTCGCCGCTCCGTCGCAAGCCCGGCGGAGGCTTCGAGCCCGTCGACTGGGACACTGCGCTCCGCGAGGTGGCGGCCGGCCTCGCGCGCGTGCGCGACGCGTGGGGCGGCGAGTCCATCCTCTACTATGGCGGCGGCGGCCAGGGCAACCACCTGCCGGGCGCGTACGCGCGCGCGACGCGGGCCGCGCTCGGGAGCGTCTACGCCTCGAACGCGCTCGCGCAGGAGAAGACGGGCGAGTTCTGGGTGGACGGCAGGCTCTTCGGCCAGCCCTCCTGCCACACCGCGCCGGACTTCGAGCACGCCGAGGTCGCCGTCTTCCTGGGCAAGAACCCGTGGCAGTCCCACGGCTTCCCGCGCGCACGCGCCGTGCTGCGGGAGATCGCGCGCGACCCGGCACGAACGCTCGTGGTGATCGATCCGCGCCGCACCGAGACCGCCGAGCTCGCGGACATCCACCTGCCCGTGCGTCCCGGCACGGACGCCTTCTGTCTCGCGGCACTGCTCGCGGCGCTCGTGCAGGACGACGGCATCGACGCGGACTTCGCCCGCGACCGCACGACGGGGCTCGAGCCGGTGCTCGCCGCGCTCCACGAGATCGACGTCGCGCGCTGGGCCGAGCGCGCGGGCGTGCCCGAGGCACGCGTGCGCGAGGTCGCGCGCCGCATCGCGCGCGCGGGCAGCGTCTCGATCCTCGAGGACCTCGGCATCCAGCAGGCGCCCCACAGCACGCTGAACTCGTACCTCGAGAAGCTCCTCTGGCTGCTGCCCGGCCACTTCGGGAAGCGCGGCGGCATGAACCTGCACACGCACTTCGGCGCGCTGATCGGCCGCGGGCGCGAGCGGCGCACGCCGATCGGGGGCCACCGCATCATCGGCGGCATGATCCCGTGCAACACCATCCCCGAGCAGATCCTCACCGACCATCCGAAGCGCTTCCGCGCGCTCCTCGTCGAGAGCGCGAACCCCGTGCACTCGCTCGCCGACAGCCAGCGCATGCGGCAGGCGCTCGAGGCGCTCGAGTTCGTGGTCGTGATCGACGTCGCGCTCACCGAGACCGCCCGCCGCGCGGACTTCGTGCTGCCGGCCGCGTCGCAGTTCGAGAAGTGGGAGACCACCTTCTTCACGCTCGAGTTCCCGAGGAACGCGGTGCAGCTGCGCGCGCCGCTCCTCGAGCCCCTGCCCGGCACGCTGCCCGAGCCGGAGATCCACCGCCGCCTCGTGCGCGCGCTCGGCGCGCTCGACGACGCGGAGCTCGTGCCGCTTCACGACGCGGCGGCGAAGGGCCGCGCCGACTATGCCGCCGCCTTCTTCGCCGCGAGCGCGAGGAACCCCAGGCTCGCCGCGCTCGCACCGGTCGTGCTCTACGAGACGCTCGGCCCGGCGCTGCCGGACGGCGCCGCGGCCGCGGCCCCGCTGCTCGGCCTCGCGATCCAGTGCGCGCAGGCCTATCCGGAGGCGCTCCGCCGCGCCGGCTTCGACGGCGCGAGCCCGCTCGAGCAGGGCGGTGCGCTCTTCGACGCGATCCTGCGCGAGCGCTCGGGCGTCGTGTTCAGCGACGACGACCCCGCCGCGAGCTTCGCGCGGATCGCGTACGACGACGGCCGCATCCACCTCGAGATCCCGGAGCTGCTGGACGAGCTGCGCGCACTGCGGGACGAGGCGCCCGAGGCACGCGATCCCTCGTTCCCCTTCGTGCTCGCCGCGGGCGAGCGCCGCACCAGCACCGCGAACACGATCTACCGCGACCCGAGCTGGCGGAAGAAGGACGCGGAGGGCGCGCTGCGCATGAATCCGGGCGACGCCGCGCGCCTCGGCATCGCGAACGGCGGCCGCGCGCGCATCACCACGAAGCGGGGCAGCGCGGTCGCGGTGGTCGAGGTGACCGATACGCTCCAGCCCGGGCACGTGACGCTTCCGAACGGGCTCGGCACCGACGCGCCGGACGAGAGCGGCCGGCCTGTGGTGCACGGCGTCCCGCCGAACGAGCTTACGGCCTCGGAGGACCGCGACTGGGTCGCCGGCACGCCGTGGCACAAGCACGTTCGCGCGCGCGTCGAAGCGCTCGCGTGAGACGCGGACGCCGGCGAAGTCGACCCCCGTGAGCGCGCGGCGCAGCAAGGGCCCGAGCAATCCGAAGGCGCTCCGCCCCCGACCCGCGCAGCGAGCCGCAGGCGAGCGAAGCAGCAGCAAGGGCCAGAAGAGGCCGAACGCGCTCCGCGCCCGACCCGCGCAGCGAGCCGCAGGCGAGCGAAGCAGCACTCTCGAAGTGGAGTTCTTCCGCTTCGTGAACCGCTGGGTCGAGCCGCAGATCCGCGCCGGGCTCGGCTCGCCGCGGCTCGCGCCCGGCGGCCTGATCGTGCTCGAGACGATCGGCCGCAAGAGCGGGCGCCGCGCGCGCATCCCGCTCGTGGCGACGCGCCTCCAGGGCTACGTGCTCGTCGGCACCTTCCGCGGCCAGCGCTCGCAGTGGGCGAAGAACCTGGCGGCGCGCCCCGACGTCCGCTTCTGGATGGGCGGAAGGCCGCGGCCGGCCCGCGCCTTCCTGATCACGTCGAGCCGCCGGCCGCAGCCGCTGCCGAAGCTGCCGCCGCTGCTCCGCGCCGTGACGGCGCTGCTGGCGCCGTACACGCGCGCCGGCTGGGTCTTCGCGATCCTCGCGCCTCGGCGGAAGCGCCGGGAGGCGCCCGGCGGCCGCGCGCGAGCGCGCGGCCGCCGGGTCCAGAAACCGGATCCGGGCTAGTAGCGTCCGCCTCCGCCGCCGCCGCCGTGGCGCGGCCCGCCGCGGCCGCCGCGGTCGCCGCGGTCGCCGCCGCGCTCGCGCTCCTGCGCCTCGTTGACGCGCAACGGCCGCCCACCGAACTGGTTGCCGTCGAGCGCCCGCATGGCCTCCTGCGCGCCGTTCGCGTCCATCTCGACGAACGCGAAGCCGCGCGGGCGGCCGGTCTCGCGATCCGTGATCACCTTCACCGACGCCACGGTTCCGTAGCGCCCGAAGAGGTCCTTGAGATCCTCCTCGGTCGAGGAGAAGGGGAGGTTTCCGACATAGAGCTTCTTGTTCAAGCGATCTTTCCTTGCCGCGGCCGCCCGTACCGAGAGACCGCTCGCGCAGGGCCTCGCGCGGGACGTCCGCGCTCGTGCTCCCTGCGCATCGAACTCCCGGAAGCCGGGAGGAACGCAAACTCGACAGGAGACACGATCAGTCGAAATCGACCCAGAGTCGCGGACCAGGCGAATCAGCCGTTCGGATCGGGACGCTAGCCGTCGCCGGGGATCACGCAAGATCGCGCGCAAGGGGCCGCGATAGCATGGGCGGGGGTGCGTGGGCGGAGGAAGCATGAGCGTTTCCGTGGTGTTGGAGGTCGCTTCGAACGGCGTGACCGGGCGGGCCCAGAACCCGGCCGTGCCGCGCGAGCCCGGCGAGGTCGCGGCGGACGCGCTCGCCTGCCTCGCGGCGGGCGCGGCCGTGGTCCACACCCACACGCACGAGCCTGCGCTGCCGCCCGAGGCGGGCGCGGCGCTCTACCTCGAGGCGTACCGGCCGGTCCTCGCGGAGCGGCCCGACGCCCTGCTCTATCCGACCGTCGCGCCCGGCCGCACGATCGAGGAGCGCTACGGGCACACGGCGCTCCTCGCCGAGGCCGGCGCGATCCGCTGCGCAGCGCTCGACACCGGCTCGGTGAACCTCGGCGCCTCGGCACCGGACGGCTGGCCCCTCCCGATGGATTTCGTCTACACGAACAGCCCGAACGACATCCGCGCCATGGCCGAGGTCTGCCGGAAGCACCGCCTCGGCCCGAGCGTCGCGGTGTTCGAGCCGGGCTTCCTTCGCGTGGTGCTCGCGGCCGAGCGGGCCGGCGCGCTGCCGCGCGGCACGCTCGTGAAGCTCTACTTCAGCGCGGGCGGCTACCTCGGCAGTGGCGAGCCGATCTTCGGCGCGCCGCCGATCCGGGAGGCGCTCGAGATGTATCTCGCCATGCTGCGGGGCTCGAAGCTGCCGTGGGCGGTGGCGGTGATCGGCGGCTCCCTCCTCGACACGGAGATCGCGCGGCTCGCCGTCGAGCGCGGCGGGCACCTGCGCGTCGGCCTCGAGGACCACTTCCTGGCGAAGTCGAACGCGGACGAGGTGCGCCGCGCGCGGGCACTCTGCGAGGAGCTCGGCCGTCCGCTCGCCTCGTGCAAGGAGGCGGAGGAGATCCTCGGCTTGCCGCCGCGCGCCTGACGATCGCGCGGAGCGGAAGACGCGATCCGTCTACACCCGATTCCCGTGGACTCCCGTGGGCGCGGCCGACTATGATCCGCACGTAGCGTCCGAAGCGCGCCCGAGGCAGGCGGGTCCGGGGGCCCGCCTCGGAGGTCGGCAAGTGCTGGACACGCTCTTCCTCGTCTGTGCGGTGGCCGGCGGCTCCGTGCTGGCGTTGCGCACGGTCTTGATGCTGCTCGGCGTCGCGGACCATCACGCCATCCACGGCGACGCGGACGGCGACATCGACCCGGGCGCGCGGCTCCTCTCGATCCACGGCGTCTCGGCGTTCCTGATGATGTTCGGCCTGGTGGGCCTCGCACTGCTGCGCGAGAGCGGCGTCCCTGGCGTCGGCGCCCTCACGATCGCGCTCCTCGCCGGCGGCGCGGCCATGTGGGGGATCGCGCAGGCGTTCCGCCTGATGGACCGGCTCCAGTCGAGCGGCACGCTCGACCTGCGCCGCGCGATCGGCGAGGAGGGCGTCGTCTACCTCACCCTCCGGCCGGGTCACGGTGGCCAGGTGCAGGTCGCCGTGCAGGGCCGGCTCGGCGTCTACGAGGCGCTCTCCGAGGACGACCGCGAGATCGCCACCGGCGCGAGCATCCGGGTCGTCGACGTGCGCTCCGGCCTGCTCGTCGTCGAGCCGGTGGCCTAGAGCCCTGGACGCGGCCCCGCGCGGGGCCGCAGGAGGGATCCCATGACGGATCTGTTCGCCGGCAGCGGCCTCTGGGCGCTCGCGACCCTCGCCTTCGTGCTGCTGTTCTTCACCACCGCGGTCTTTCTCGCCTCCCGCTACAAGCGCTGCCCCTCCGACCGCATCCTCGTGGTGTACGGCAAGGTCGGCGAAGGCCAGTCCTCGCGCTGCATCCACGGCGGCGGCACGATGATCTGGCCGCTGATCCAGGACTATGCCTTCCTCGACCTGACGCCGATGACGATCGGCATCCCGCTGCAGGGTGCGCTGTCCCTCCAGAACATCCGCGTCAACGTACCGAGCACGTTCACGGTGGGCATCAGCACGAATCCGGCGATCATGAACAACGCCGCCGAGCGCCTGCTGCGGCTCCCGCCGAGCGAAGTCGAGGAGATGGCCAAGGAGATCATCTTCGGTCAGCTCCGCCTCACGATCGCCTCGCTCACCATCGAGCAGATCAATCAGGACCGCGAGAGCTTCCTGACCGCGATCCGCGCGAACCTCGAGCCCGAGCTCAACAAGATCGGGCTCTACCTGATCAACGTGAACATCACGGACATCACGGACGAGTCCGACTACATCGACAGCATCGGCAAGAAGGCGGCCGCCGAGGCGCTCAACCGCGCCAAGGTCGACGTGTCGGAGCAGGACAAGTTCGGCGAGATCGGAAACGCAGAGAACATACGCGAGAAGACGATCCGCGTGGCGGAGAACCTCGCACAGTCCGAGAAGGGCAAGAAGGCGGCCGAGGCCGATCAGCGCGTGTTCGTGCAGCAGCAGGAGGCGACCGCCGCGATCGGCGAAGCCGTCGCGAACCGCGACAAGAGCGTGCGCGTGGCCGAGTCGCTCGCGGAGGCCGAGAAGGGCAAGAAGGCGGCCGAGGCCGATCAGCGCGTGTTCGTGCAGCAGCAGGAGGCCGAGGCGATCAAGGGCGAGAACACCGCGAAGGCGGACATCGCGCAGGCGAACGCGACGCTCGCCCAGCGCGAGGCCGAGGCGCTCCGGCGCGGCGAGGTGGCGCGGCTCACCGCGCAGGTCGAGATCCAGAAGGCGCAGGGCCTCGCCGAGACGGAGCGGCTGAGCGCGGACGAGGTGGTGAAGCAGGAGATCGAGCGCCGCAAGATCGAGATCGCCGCGGAAGCCGAGGCCGAGCGCATCCGACGTCAGGCCAAGGGCGAGGCGGACGCGATCCTGCTCCGGTACGAGGCCGAGGCGCGCGGCATCCGCCAGGTGCTCGAGAGCAAGGCGGCGGGCTACCAGTCGCTCGTGCAGAGCGCCGGCACCGCGCACGCGGCGGCCACGCTGCTCATGATCGAGAAGCTCGAAGAAGTGGTCGCGAAGCAGGTCGAGGCGATTCGCAACCTGAAGATCGACAAGATCACGGTCTGGGACTCGGGCGGCGTGAACGGGCACGCGTCCTCGACGGCGAACTTCCTGTCGAGCCTGGTGACGAGCCTGCCGCCCCTCCAGGAGATCGCGAAGATGGCCGGCATCGAGCTGCCCGCGTACCTCGGCCGCCTGGCCGAAGCGCCGCGCGACGAGGTGCCGCCGCGAACGGGCGGCGCGTGAGGCCGGGCCGGGCGGCTCACGGCCCGCGCTCGCGCCGCCCCGCCCCGCTCATCGCTCGGGGAGCGCGTAGGCGACGACGAAGTCCCCACGCCGCGTGCCGAGCTTGCCGTGACCGCCGGCGGCGATCACGACGTACTGGCGGCCGTTGACGGCGTAGGTCATCGGGTTCGCGGCCCCCGCCGCGGGCAGGCGCTCGCGCCACAGCTCCATGCCCGTCCCGGCGTCGTGCGCGCGCAGGAAGCCGTCCGCGGTGTGGCCGCTGATCACGAGGCCGCCCGCCGTCACGAGCACGCCCGACAGCGCCGGGAGCCCCTGCTCGAAGAGCGTGACGGGGATGCGGTCCGGTGTGGCACCGAGCGGGACGCGCCAGCGCAGCTCGCCCGTGTCGAGCGAGAACGCGCCCATGAAGCCCCACGGTGGCGGCGTGCAGGGCGCGAAGGGACCGAGCAGGGGCCTGCGCAGCATGCCGTAGGGCGTCCCGAGCATCGGGGCGAACTCGTCGAGACCGAGCAGCCCGCGGCCCGCGGCCCGCTCCCGCTCGTAGTCCGCGCGCGGGATCAAGCGCACCTCGAAGGCGAGGTTCGTGGCGTTGAAGAACGCCACGCGGCGCATCGGATCGATCGCGACGCTGCCCCAGTTCACGCCGCCCGCGTTGCCGGGGTACATCAGCGTGCCGCGCAGGCTCGGCGGCGTGAAGATGCCCTCGTTGCGCAGGCTCGCGAGCCTCTCGCGGCAGCGGCCGCGATCCCAGGGCGTGAGGCCGAAGGCATCCTCGGGGCGGAGCGTCTGGGGCACCAGCGGCGGCGGCAGCGTCGGGAAGGGCTGCGTCGGCGCGGCCACCTCGCCGGGCACGTCGGAGGCCGGGACGGGCCGCTCCTCGACCGGGAAGACGGGCCGTCCCGTCTCGCGGTGCAGCACGAACACGTGGCCCATCTTGGTGGCCGCGACGACGACCGGGAGCTCGGCCCCGTCGCGCGCCAGCGTCGTCAGCACGGGCTGCGCCGGCACGTCGAAGTCCCAGAGGTCGTGGTGGACCGTCTGGAACTCCCAGACGAGCTCGCCGGTCTGCGCGCGGAGCGCCACCACCGAGTTCGCGTGGCGGTTGTCGCCGAGGCGGGCGCCGCCGTAGTAGTCCGGGCTCGGCGAGCTGGTCGGCACGAAGACGAGGCCGCGCTCGGCGTCGACCGACAGGATCGACCAGGCGTTCGCGGCGCCCGTCCGCGCCGCCGCCTCGCTCGGCCACTCGGCGTACGCGGGATCCGCGCCCGTCCGCGGGATCGGATCCCAGCTCCAGGCGAGCGCGCCCGTGCGCGCGTCGTAGCCGCGCACGATGCCCTTCGCCTCGTCCACGCGGCCGTTGTCGCCGATCGCCGAGCCGACGATCACGAGGTCGCCGGCGACGGTCGGCGGCGAGGAGATCGTGTAGCCCCAGGGCCGGTCCTCGCCGATGCCCTCCTTCAGGGAGACCTCGCCGCCCTTTCCGAAGCCCGCGCACGGCTTCCCGGTCGCGGCGTCGAGCGCGAAGAGGCGCGACTCGACGGTGGCCGCGAAGACGCGCCGCCGGCAGGGCGCGCCCTCCGGCGCCGCCGCGTCGAGCCACTGCGCCACCCCGCGCGAGGTGTACTCGGACTGCTGGTGGTTCGTGACCGTCGCATCGAAGCGCCAGCGTTCGGCGCCTGTCGCCGGGTCGAGCGCGAGCACGCGGCCGAGCGGCGTGGGCAGGACGAGCAGCCCGTCCGCCAGGATCGGCGTGGCCTGGAAGGCCATGTGCGCCGGGGGGCCGGGATCGGCGTCGAGGTCGCCGGTGCGGATCTGCCAGGCGAGCTCGAGGCGCGCCACGTTCGTGCGGTCGATCTGGTCGAGCGCCGAGAAGCGCTGGCCGCCGGCGTCGCCGCCGTAGATCGGCCAGTCGTTCTCGGCGCCGGCGGCCGCCGTCGCTGTGAGGGCGAGGGCGAGAGCGGGCACGGGAGTCCGGAGCCTCATGCGTTCTCCTCGGGCGCGAAGCTCGCCACGACGCGGCGCACCACTTCGTCGCGCACCGTGTCGGGGTCGGGCAGCAGGTCGGGGTCGGCGTCCGTGAAGCGGTGGCGCGCGAACCACACCACCGACTCCACCAGGAAGCGCGCGGCGACGACGGGGTCGCGGACGCCGGGGAAGTGGCCGCTCTTCGCGCGCCGCTCGACGTAGCGCTCGAGCGCCGCGAACAGCTCGCGCCGTCCCCGGAAGTAGACCTCGAAGAGCTCCGGCTGGTCGATCGCCGAGCGCTCGACCGCCGCACCCGGGCCGCGCGTCTTCTCGACGCGCTCGTAGAACTCGCGCACGATGCCGAGCAGCTCGACGCGCACGTCTCCGACGCGCCGGCGCGCGAGCGCCGCGTCGAGCGCGGGCAGGCGCATGCCCTCGGCGAGCCGCTCGCGCAGGCGCGCCTCGGTGGCGCCGGGCGGCGGCGTCGGGATCGGCAGGCGCGCGGGCGGCGGCGCGTCGCCCGGGCCGAGCTCCACGATCCAGTGGAAGAGCGCCTCCTTGCTCTCGACGTAGTTGTAGAGCGAGCCCGTCGAGACCCCGAGCGCGCGCGCCACGTCCGCCATGCGTGCCCGGCGCAGGCCCTTCGCCGCGAACACCGCGAGCGCGGCGTCGCGCAGCCGCGGGAACCGCTCGGGCGGACGCGTGCGGGCCACGGACCCGAGCCTATTCCTGAATGAACCGTTCAGTCAAGAAATTTCACAGTACACTGCGCGCTTTCGCCGGGAGGAAGCCCCATGCTCGACCTCGTGATCCGCGGCGGCACGCTCGTGGACGGCAGCGGCGCCCCGGGGCGGCGCGGCGACGTCGGGATCCGCGGGGGGCGCATCGCCGCGCTCGGCCGGGTCGACGAGCCGGCGCGGCAGACGCTCGACGCCGCGGGGCGCGCGGTCGCGCCCGGCTTCGTGGACATCCACACGCACTACGACGCGCAGGCCTTCTGGGACGGCACGCTCTCGCCGAGCTCCTTTCACGGCGTCACCACCGTGGTCGGCGGCAACTGCGGCTTCTCGATCGCGCCGCTCTCGCCCGAGGCCGGCGACTACCTGATGCGCATGCTGGCGCGCGTCGAGGGCATGCCGCTCGAGAGCCTCGAGCAGGGCGTGCCGTGGAGCTGGCGCAGCTTCGGCGAGTACCTCGGGCTCCTCGAGGGGCGGCTCGCGGTGAACGCGGGCTTCCTGGTCGGGCACTCGGCGCTGCGCCGCGTCGTGATGGGCGAGCGTGCGGTCGGCCACGAGGCGACGCCCGACGAGCTCGCGCGCATGGTGGAGCTGCTGCGCCAGTCGATCCGCGAGGGCGGGCTCGGCTTCTCGACCTCGCTCGCCGCCACGCACAACGACGGCGCGGGCGACCCGGTGCCGTCGCGCCACGCGAGCCGCGACGAGCTGCTGGCGCTCGCGCGCGCGATCTCGGATCTCCCCGGCACCGTGCTCGAGGCGATCCCCGGCACGGGCCTCTGGGGCGAGAAGGAGAAGGCGTGGATGGCCGACCTCTCGCTCGCCGCGAACCGGCCGCTCAACTGGAACGTGCTCGCGCCGAACGCCCTCGCGCCCCAGCACACGGAGAACCAGCTCTCGGCCTCGGACTACGCGCGCGAGCGCGGCGCCGTCGTGGTGGCGCTCACGCCGCCCGCCACGCCGACCGTCCGCATCAACCTCGCCTCGGGCTTCCTCTTCGACGCCTTCCCCGGCTGGGAGGGGCTCTTCAAGCTGCCGATCGAGGAGCGCAAGCAGCGGCTCCGCGACCCCGCGCTCCGCCGCAGGCTCGACGAGGGCGCGCACTCCGAGGGCGCCGGCCTGCTCCGCGGCCTCGCGCGCTGGGAGAACCTGATCGTCGACCAGGTGGCGCGCCCCGAGCACGAGATGCTGCGCGGCCGGAAGATCGGCGAGATCGCGGACGGGCTCGGCAAGGAGCCCTTCGACTGCATGCTCGACCTCGCGATCTCCGAGGACCTGCGGACCTCCTTCATGCCGGCTCCGATCGGCGACGACGATGCGAGCTGGAAGCTGCGCTCCGAGGTCTGGCGCGACCCGCGCGCCGTGGTCGGCGCCTCCGACGCCGGCGCGCACCTCGACATGATCGACACCTTCGCGTTCTCGACGGTGCTGCTGGCAACGCGCGCAAGCGTGAGCTGATCCCGCTGGAGGAGGCCGTGCGCCTGCTCACCGACGTGCCGGCGCGGCTCTACGGCCTCACGGGCCGCGGGCGCCTCGCCGAGGGCGCGATCGCCGACGTGGTGGTGTTCGATCCCGCGACGGTGGCGAGCGGCCCGGTGCACGTGCGCCACGACCTGCCGGGCGGCGCCGGCCGCCTCTACGCCGACGCCATCGGCATCGAGCACGTGATCGTGAACGGCACCGAGATCGTGCGCGGCGGCGAGCACACGGGCGCGCTGCCGGGCACGATCCTGCACTCGGGGCGCGACACGGAAACCGTCGAGGTGCCCGCCGGCCGGGGCAGGAGCTGAGCGGATGGCGGAGTGCTTCGAGCTCGAGCTGAAGGACGGCGTCGCGCACCTGCGCATGAGCCGGCCCGAGGCCATGAACACCATGACGCCGGCCTTCTGGCGGGAGCTGCCCGCGCTCGTGAACGAGCTCAGCGACGGCGGCGAGGCGCGGGTGATCGTCCTCTCGTCGACGGGCAGGCACTTCACGGCCGGCATGGACCTCGCGGTGTTCCAGGGCGGGGGCCTTGGGCTCGGCCCGATGGACGAGGAGCCCGGCCGCGCGCGCTCGCGCACGCGCCAGGCCGCGCTCGTCTTCCAGGAGAGCTTCAATGCGCTCGAGAAGGCGCGCGTGCCCGTGCTCGCCGCGATCCAGGGCGGCTGCGTGGGCGGCGGGGTCGACATGGTCAGCGCCTGCGACGCGCGCTACTGCACCGAGGACGCCTTCTTCTGCATCCAGGAGATCAACCTCGGCCTCACCGCCGACGTGGGCACGCTCCAGCGCCTGCCGAAGCTGATTCCGGCGGGCGTCGTGCGCGAGCTCGCGTACACGGGGCGCCGCATGCCCGCCCAGCGCGCCAAGGACGTGGGCCTCGTGAACGCGGTCTACCCCACGCAAGAGGCGATGCTCGCGGACGTGCTCGCGATCGCCGCCGAGATCGCCGAGAAGTCGCCGCTCGCGATCTGGGGCAGCAAGCAGATGCTGAACTACGCGCGCGACCACTCGGTCGAGGACGGGCTCGAGTACATCGCGACCTGGCAGGCCGGCATGTTCTTCGGCACCGACATGGCCGAGGCGTTCCGCGCGAAGGCGGAGAAGCGCAAGCCCGTGTTCCCGAACAATCCGCCGGCGCGACGCGAGGTCTGAGCGCAGCGCATGTCGCCTCGCGACCCCGTCATCGTCGGCATCGGGCTCTCGGACTTCCCCGTCGCACCCCATCTCTCCACGCCCCAGCACCACGCGCAGGCGATGCAGCGCGCGCTCGCGGACTGCGGGCTGGCGAAGCGCGACATCGACGGCTTCTGCTGCGTGGGCATGGGCGGCGGCGGCGCCGAGGCGATGGTGATGGCCGAGTACCTCGGCATCGACCACCGCTACGTCGACTCGACCATGACGGGCGGCTCGTCCTTCGAGTTCCACGTGCAGCACGCGGCCGCGGCGCTGCGCCAGGGCCTCTGCGAGACCGTGCTCGTCAGCTACGGCTCCAACTTCTTCTCCGCACGGGGCCGCACGCTCGGCACGGGCGGCTTCGGCGGGCGCGGCGCGGGCGTGACCGGCCCCGACATGTACCAGGCGCCCTACGGCCTCTCGCTGGTCGGCGCGTACGCCCTGGTCGCGCAGCGCCACATGCACGAGTACGGCACCAAGCCCGAGCATTTGGCCGAGATCGCGGTCGGGGTGCGGGAGTTCGCGGGGCTGAACCCGAACGCGATGTACCGGGATCCGATCACCGTGTCGGACGTGCTCGCGAGCCGCATGATCGCGGACCCGCTCCACCTGCTCGACTGCTGCGTCGTCTCCGACGGCGGCGGCGCCTTCGTGATGACGACGGCCGAGCGCGCGCGCGACCTGCGCCAGCCGCCGGTGCGCGCGCTCGGCGCCGCCGGCGGCCAGACGCACTGGAACATCTCGCAGATGCCGGACTTCACGCGCTCGGCGGCCGCGCAGGCGGCGCCCGAGGCCTTCGCCCAGGCCGGGCTCGCGCCCGCGGACGTGGACGTGATCCAGTTCTACGACTCCTTCACGATCACGGTGCTGACGCTGCTCGAGGACTGCGGCTTCTGCGCGAAGGGCGAAGGCGGGGCGTTCGTGGCGGAGGGCCACCTGCGGCGGGGAGGCAGGCTGCCGCTCAACACCGACGGCGGAGGCCTGTCGAGCTGCCACTCCGGCATGCGCGGCATCTTCCTGATCATCGAGGCCGTGCGGCAGCTGCGCGGCCAGGCCGGCCCCGCGCAGGTGCCGGGGGCCGAGATCGCGCTCTGCGCCGGCTCGGGCGGGTTCCTGTCGGGCATCGGCACCGTGTTGCTGGGGAAGGATTGAGGATGGAGGTGATGCGCGGCGAGGCGTGGCAGCGGCCCAAGCCCGCACCCGACGCGTTCGAGCGGCCCTTCTTCGAGGCCGCGGCGCGCGGCGAGCTGCTCCACCAGCGCTGTCCCGCGTGCGGCCATCGCCAGTTCTACCCGCGCGCCGTCTGCACCGCGTGCGGCGCGGACCCGGAGTGGGCGGCCTCGGCGGGCCGCGGCGTCGTCCACACCTACACCGTCGTGAGACAGAACGGCATGCCGCCCTTCCGCGACGCGCTCCCCTACGTGGTGGCGATGATCGAGCTGCCCGAGGGTGTTCGCATGATGGGCAACGTCACGGGCTGCGACGCCGACCAGGTCCACGTCGGGATGGCGGTCGAGGCCTACGCGGTCGAGTTCGAGCCGGGCCTGGCGCTGCCCTTCTGGCGTCCGGGGCGCTGAGTCCGTCGTGAAGCTCGGCCTCGTCCTCGCGCTCACCGTCGTGACGGGCGCGACGGGCCTCGTGTACGAAGTCGCGTGGCAGCGCACGCTCGCCACGCTCCTCGGCAGCCACGCCGAGGCGACGGCCGCCGTCCTCGGGCTCTTCCTCGCCGGGCTCTCGGCGGGCTACGCGCTGTTCGGCCGCGAGAGCCGGCGCCTCGTGGCCCGCGCGGCGCGCCGCGGCGAGGCGCCGCCGCTGCTCCGCGTCTACGGCTTCGTCGAGGCCGGCATCGGCGTGCTCGCGCTCCTCTTTCCGTGGGCGTTCGCGGCGGTGCAGCGCATCTCCCTCGCGCTCCCCGTCACGAACGAGGCGGCCGCCTTCGGCTTCGACGTGGCGCTCTCCGCCCTGATCGTGTTGCCGTCGACCGTGCTGATGGGCGGCACCGTGCCGCTGCTGACGCAGGGGCTCGCCCGGAGCCTCGCGGACGCGACGCGCTTCCACGCCTTCGTCTACGCCTTCAACACCGCGGGCGCGCTGATCGGGGCGCTCGCTGCGGGCTTCCGCCTGCTGCCCTGGCTCGGGCTGCGCGGCTCGATCCTCGCCGCCGGCCTCGTGAACCTCGCGGTCGGCGCGATCTTCATCGCCTGGGGCAGCGTGACCGCGGGCCGCTCCGTCGCCCCCGCGCCCGCCGAGCCCGAGGTTCCGCGCGCGCGCGGCATCGGCGCGCTCGTCGCGATCGCGCTGCTCTGCGGCTTCGCCCTCATGGCGATCCAGGCCGTGTGGAACCGCATGGCCGCGCTCTCGCTCGGCTCCTCGCCCTACACCTTCACGCTCGTCGTCTCGCTCTTCGTCGCGTGCATCGCGGTCGGGAGCCTGGCGGTGTCGCTGCTGCCGCGCGTCTCGCAGCGCTGGCTGCCGTGGAACCTGCTGCTGCTGCTGCTCGGCTTCGCCGCGCTCCACGCGGTCCTCGACGCCGCGCCCTTCGCCGCGCACGTGCTCCGCCTCGAGTTCGGCAAGGACCCGGCCTCGTTCTACGCCTACTGGAGCGCGGTGTTCGGCCGCATGCTGCTCTGGGCGGGGCCCGTCGTCGTCCTCTCGGGCGCGACGCTGCCGCTCCTCTTCCACTTCGCGAAGCAGAGCCGGGGCGACCTCGGCGGCGTGGCGGGGCGCCTATACGCCTGGAACACGCTGGGCTCGCTCGTCGGCGCGCTGATCGGCGGCCACCTGCTGCTCCTCTGGCTCGACCTCGCGGCCGTGCACAAGGGCGCGCTCCTCGCGCTCGCGCTCGCCTTCACGATCTCCGTGCTTCACGTCACGCACCGGCGCTCCTTCGCCGGGCTCGCGGCGCTGGCCTCGCTCGCGCTCGTGCTGGCGCTCCCGGGCTGGGACCCGCGCGCGCTCTCCGCCGGGCTGTTCCGGGTGCGCGACGAGATCGCCGCCCCGGCGTACACGTCGTCCGCCGTGATCGACGCGCTCTTCCGCGACCGCGAGCTGCTCTTCTACGACGACGACCCGGTCGCCTCCGTCGCCGTGCACGAGATCGGCGTGGCCGGCGAGCGCGTCCGCGCGATCTTCACGAACGGCAAGCCCGACGGCGCGACGAAGGGCGACTACCCGACCATGGCGCTCGCCGGGCTGGTGCCCGCCGTGCTGCTGCCGCGCCTCGAGCGGGCGTTCGTGGTGGGCTGGGGCACGGGGATCACGGCCGGCGAGCTTGCCGCGCTCTCGACGACGCGCGAGGTTGTGGTGGCCGAGATCTCCTCCGCCGTGCTCGCGGCCGATCCCTTCTTCGCGAGCGCGAACCTCGGGGCGGGCACGAGCCCGAAGGTGCGCACCCTCCGCAGCGACGCGTACCGGGCGCTGCTGCGCAGCGAGGGCCGCTACGACGCGATCGTCTCCGAGCCGAGCAACCCGTGGATGGCGGGCGTCGAGATGCTCTTCAGCCGGGAGTTCCTGCTCGCCGCGAAGAGCCGCCTCACCGAGGACGGCGCCTACGTCCAGTGGTTCCACTGCTACGAGTCGAACGACGAGACGCTCGCGCTCGTGCTCCGCACCTTCCGCGACGTCTTCCCCGCGACGGCGGTCTGGTACACGCTCGGGGACGACATCCTGCTCGTCGGCTTCGCGAATCCGCGCACCGAGCTCGACCTCTCCGTGCTGGCCGAGCGCGTGGCACGCCCCGACGTCGCGGCGGGGCTCGGGCGCGCGGGGGTCGGCAGCCTCGCCGCCTTCGTCGCCCACGAGCTGATGCCGCCCGGCCTGCTGGGCGGGGTCGCGCTCGAAGGGCCGGTGCACACGCTGATGCATCCGCGCCTCACCTTCGCCGCGGCCCGGGCGTTCTTCGCCGGCGGGCGGAGCCGGCTGCCCTTCACCGGTGCCGACGGGGCTCCGCCCGGTGCGAGCCGCGCGCTCGCGAGCCAGCTGCGCGCACGGGACGGCGCGGCGCTCTCGGAGGCGACGTACGCCGCGCTCGTCGACGAGAGCTGCCGCGCCCGGGCGGACGTCTGCACCGCCTGGCTCGCGGACTGGCTGCGCGCGCGGCCGGGCTCGCCGCTCCTCGCGGAACGCCTGGCGAAGTGGGAGGTGACCGCGGTCGGCGAGCCGATCGCGCGCGAGGACGTCCGCGACTTCGCAGCGCTCCTCTCGGGCCGCGTGCCGACGCGCGCGGTGGAGCTCGCCGAGGCGCAGCGCCAGAGCGCACTCGTGCGGAGGTACCTGAAGCCCGGCATCCCGTTCCAGGGCGGCCCGCTCCTCGCCCTCTGGAGCCGCTGCCGCCCGCCGCCCGATCACAGCGACGCGTGCGAGCGCGGCCTGCGCGAGGCGATCGCGCTGGTCGGCGGGGCGAAGTAGGCGGCGCGCGCCGGCCCGCGTCAACTCCGGCTCGCGAGGTACGCGAGCGTGCGCCTCCCGGTGTCGGCGTCGACGGCCGCGATCGCGGCGCTGAAGTCCGAGACGCCGAGCGCGCGGAGCCGCGCGAGCGCCGCGTCGAGCGTCTTTTCGTCGCCGGCGAGCGCGACGTCGGCCGGGCCGGCGGCGCCCTCGCGGTCGAGCATCGCGCGGTAGGACGGCAGCGAGCCGTAGATCGCGAAGTTCTTCGCCACCCACTCGCGCGCCTCGTCCGGCCGGTTCGTGAGCGCGACGGGCAGGTTCGCGACGATGCGCGGCTGCGGGCGGCCGGCCTCGCGCGCGGCGCCGAACAAGGCGGGCGCCACGTGCGCTTCGATCGTCTTCGGGCCCGTCATCCAGAGGATCGTGCCGTCCGCGAGGCGGCCGGCGAGGCGGAGCATCTGCTCGCCGAGCGCGGCCACGAGCACGGGCACGGGCCTCGCGCCCGGCACCTGGAGGCCGAGGTTCACGCGGTACGCCTCGCCCTCGAGCTTCGCCGGCCGGCCCGCGAGAAGGTCGCCCAGCACGGTGAGGTACTCGCGCATGTGGCGGAGCGGCTTCGCGTACGAGAGGCCCATCAGGTCCTCGATCACGATCTTGTGCGAGAGGCCGATGCCGAGCGTGAAGCGGCCGCTCGCCGCCGCGCCCGCGGTGAGCGCCTGCTGCGCCATCGCGACCGGGTGCCGCGGGTACGTCGGCACGACCGCGCTGCCGAGCTCGATGCGCTCGGTCTCGCGGCCGACGATGGCGAGCGTCGCGATCGCGTCGAGGCCGAAGATGTTGGGCAGCCAGAACGTGGCGAGGCCCTTCGCCTCGAGCTCCTGCGCCGTCCTCACGATGCCGTCGATGGTGCCGTCTTCCCCGGGCGTCGTGCCGCCGATCACGCCGATGCGCATGGGTTGCCTCCTCGCAGCCAGTATTCCTCGCCCGCACGGACGTCCACAAGCGAGCGGCCGCGGCCGGTGGCCTGGGCGTTTTGCGCCGCCGCGGGGCCGCGGCTAGGGTGATCGCGTCATGGCGTCTCCTGCTCGTCGCTGCCGGCGAGCGCTCCCACGACTTCACCCAGGCGGTCCGACGTCTCCAGCGCGGTGGGAGCCGTTTTGGCCCGAAGAGGCCGCGGGATTCATCGCGCGGGATTCGCCCGAGGCGGCCGTCCGATTCCTGGGCGATGTGATCGACGCAGCTCGCTCTCTCGAGCGCCTCGCACTACGGAAAGTCAGCCGAGAAACCCCGCGATCGCTTCCGCCACCGCACCCGGCTGCTCGAAGTGCAGCATGTGGCCCGCGCGCTCGATCCAGGCGAGGCGCGCCCGCGGGACGAGCTCCTGCCAGCGGCTCGCGTAGACGGGCGGGATCAGACGGTCCTCGCGGCCAAAGACGAGGAGCGTGTCCGCCCGGAGCCGGTAGAGGCGTTTGCTGAGCCTTCGATTCGGGATCGGGAACAGGATCTTGCCCGCGGTGCCGAGACGGCGGGCGTTCTCGACCATGAAGCGCGTCAGCGCGGCGTCGTTGCCGAAGTCGAGGCCGGCGAGGAGCGCCTTCTGGCCCGCGGCGGGATCGAAGAAGAGCAGGCCCGGCAGCTCCCAGGGCGGCGTCGCGAACAGGTCCGGGATCGGGTGCGCGTCGAGCCAGAGGCCGACGGGTGCGAGGAGCGCGAGCTTGCCGAGGCCCGCATTGTTCACGCAGGCCATCTCGGCCGCGATCATGCCGCCCATCGAGTGACCGACGAGGTGCGGGCGCTCGAGGCCGAGCGCCTCGACCACGTCCCAGCCGTGGAGCGTGAAGTCGAGCATGTCCTCGAGCCGCTCCTCGCCCGCTTCCTCGCCGAAGCCGGGCCAGACCGGCGCGAGCACGCGGAAGCGTTCGGCGAGCTTCGCGAGAAGCGGCTCCTCGGGGAGCAGGCCGCCGGCGCCGTGCAGGAACACGAGCGGCGCGCCCGCGCCGGCCTCTCGTACCCGACACTTGATTCCGCGCCGCGTCTCGATCGTCCTCGCGTTCATCGCGCGAGCTCCGGCCGCACGCGGCCTTCGTAGGGCTGGATCCACCAGCGCCGGTCGTCCTTCCACTCGGGCCAGAGGCCGTGGAGGCCCG
>Ga0075327_1000071_pt1 | contig 22774 bp, 20 predicted proteins | sample MayberrySE_Catta_2_FD_120056 | JGI IMG/M metagenome (GOLD analysis project Ga0075327, IMG submission 120056) | Natural and restored wetland microbial communities from the San Francisco Bay, California, USA, that impact long-term carbon... | ecosystem: Environmental > Terrestrial > Soil >...
CACCTGGTACATGGGTTACGTCAACTCGCTGACCTACGTCACGATCAACACGGTGCTGTCGGTGGCGGCGGCGCTGCCGGCCGCCTATGCCTTCTCGCGCTATCGGTTCCTCGGCGACAAGCACCTGTTCTTCTGGCTGCTGACCAACCGCATGGCGCCGCCGGCGGTGTTCGCCCTGCCCTTCCTGCAGCTCTATTCGGCCGTTGGCCTCTTCGATACGCCTTGGGCGGTGGCGCTCGCCCACACTCTGTTCAACATTCCACTGGCCGTATGGATCCTCGAAGGGTTCATGTCAGGCGTGCCGAAGGAGCTTGACGAGACTGCCTATATCGACGGCTATTCGTTCCCACGCTTCTTCATCAAGATATTCATCCCGACGATCGCCGCCGGCATCGGCGTCGCCTGCTTCTTCTGTTTCATGTTTTCCTGGGTCGAACTGTTGCTCGCCAAGACGTTGACGTCGGTCGCCGCCAAGCCGATTGCCGCGACGATGACGCGGACTGCAAGCACCTCGGGCTACGAACTCGGGCTGCTGGCCGCCGCCGGCTCGTTGACGCTGATTCCCGGCGCCTTCGTCATCTATTTCGTGCGCAACTACATCGCCAAGGGCTTCGCCCTCGGCCGCGTGTGAGGAGGACGACTCCATGCAAGGCACCGACATGGTCTCATGGATGGCATGGACCTGGCCGACGGCGGCGTTCTTCGTGTTCATCTTCCTCTGCCTGCTGACAATGTCGATCTGGGAGTACTATTCGCCGGGTGGCGGGCCGCGCCACGGCATCCTCGGCCTCGACACCACCCGCGGCGACCGGCTGTTCATCAGCCTGCTCGGCAGTGCCTTCATCTTCCTGGCTTGGCTCGGCATCATGGGCAGCCCCCTGTGGGTGCCGCTCGGCATCGCCATCGTCTATGCGGTCACCGTGTTTCGCTGGGTCTAGCACGTCCGCTACATCCTATCCGCCGAGATAAGCCGATGCCCGACCACATTCTCGCCATCGACCAGGGAACCACCTCGTCGCGAGCGATCGTTTTCAACAAGCGCCTCGCGGTCATCGGTGTTGCCCAGAAAGAATTCCGACAATATTTCCCCAAGCCTGGCTGGGTCGAGCACGATCCGGAGGAGATCTGGAAGTCGGTGGTCTCGACCTGTCGTGCGGCCATCCGCAAGGCGGGGCTCAAGCCGGCCGACATTGCCGCGATCGGCATCACCAACCAGCGCGAGACTGCGGTCATATGGAGTCGTAAGACCGGCAAGCCGATCCATCGCGCCATCGTCTGGCAGGACCGCCGCACCGCCGAGATGTGCGAGGGCCTGCGCCGGGCCGGGCACGAAACCGAGATCGCCGCGCGCAGCGGTCTGCTGATCGATCCCTATTTCTCCGGGACCAAGATCACCTGGCTTCTCGATCACGTCAAAGGCGCCCGCCAGCGCGCCGAGCGCGGGGACCTCGCTTTCGGCACCATCGACGCGTTCCTGATGTGGCGGCTGACCGGCGGACGCCGCCATGTCAGCGACGCCACCAACGCGTCGCGCACTCTTCTCTTCAATATCCATGACGGTCGGTGGGACGACACGCTGCTCGGCATTTTCGGTGTGCCGCGATCGATGCTGCCCGAGGTCGAAGACAGCGCCGCCGAGTTCGGCGTTACCGACAAGAACATCCTCGGCGCAGAGATCCCAGTGCTCGGCATTGCCGGCGATCAGCAGGCGGCGACCGTCGGCCAGGCCTGCTTCACGCCGGGCATGGTCAAGTCTACCTACGGTACCGGCTGTTTCGCCCTCCTCAACACCGGCAAGCAGGCGGTCCGCTCGCGCAACCGCCTGCTGACGACGATTGCCTATCAGCTTGACGGGCAACGGACGTACGCCCTCGAAGGCTCAATCTTCGTCGCCGGCGCCGCCGTCCAATGGCTGCGCGACGGCCTTGGCCTGGTCAAGCGCGCCAGCGACAGCGGCGCGCTCGCGGCCAAGTCCGATCCGCACCAGTCGGTCTACCTGGTACCGGCTTTCGTCGGTCTTGGTGCTCCTTATTGGGACTCGGAAGCACGCGGCGCCATTTTCGGCCTGACCCGTGGTACGACGCGGGCCGAAATCGCCAGGGCGGCGCTCGAGTCGGTCGCTTACCAGACCCGCGACCTGCACGAGGCGATGCACGGCGACTGGACCACAAACGGCGGCACCCACTCGGTTCTGCGCGTCGATGGCGGCATGGTTGCATCGAACTGGACCATGCAGTTTCTCGCCGACATTCTCGACGCGCCGGTCGACCGGCCCAAGGTATTGGAAACCACTGCGGTCGGGGCCGCCTATCTCGCCGGCTATCGCGCCGGCGTCTATCCGCCGCCTAAGGATTTCGCCAAGAGCTGGAAGCTCGATCGCCGCTTCAAGCCACGTATGAAGGAGAGCGAGCGGGCGCAGAAAGTCGCCGGCTGGCGAGACGCGGTAGCGCGGACGTTGACGCGGTCCTGAAGCAGCATTTCGGACCGCCCGGTCAGCCCTCGGCGATCTCCTTGCGCCAGGGCGGGTCGGAGCCCGCCCGCGAAACCGAGACGGCCGCCGCAGCGCTGCCCAACTCGAGCGCCGCGCGGAGGTCGGCTTCGCTCAAGGCGGCAATCGCGCCTTTCGAAAGCAAGCCGCGTTCGTGGAGGACGGTCAGTACGCCAGCGTTGAAGGTATCACCGGCGCCGACCGTATCGATCACTTTGGTCGGCTTGGGTGTGACGGCAACGCGATCCCGCACGGTCAACCCGGCCGCGCCGGCAGCGCCCCGCGTCAGGATCACCACCTTGGGACCACGTGAGAGCAGTGCAACGGCCGCAGCGTCCGTGTCATCGGCGCCGCCGAACCATGAGAGATCCTCGTCGGAGATCTTGACGATATCGGCCAGACCAATCATCCGCTCAAGCCGCCGCCGGTAGCCTTGCTCGTCGGCGACGAAATCCGGCCTGATGTTCGGGTCGAGCATGATCACACGCTCCGACGCCTCGCGGACCATCAGGGACTCGTGGGTCGAGCCGCAAGGTTCGCCGATCAGGCTGATCCCGCCAAAAAACAGTGCGGTGATGTCGTTGGAGAGGTTCGGCAAGTCGGCTTCCGTCAACGTCCGCCCGGCCGAGTTTTCGTCGTAGAATGCATAGCGCGCCTGCCCGGCGGTAAGCCGCACGAAGGCCAGCGTTGTCGGCCGGTCCGAGGTTACGATATAGCGGAGATCGACGCCGCCGGCCGCGAGCCGGTCACGCAACATCTCGCCGAAGAAATCGGACGAAAGGCCGGCGAACAGCCCGGCCGGCGCATCCAGCCGCGCGAGCGCCACTGCAGTATTGAAGGCCGCGCCGCCTGCAACCGGGAGGAACGCCTGGCCGTTGCCGGGCAGGTCACGCGGCAACATGTCGATCAAAACTTCTCCACAGCCCAGGATCATGGCTCAACCGGCAAGCGCTACCCAATCGAGCGCAATAGTTGGATCGGTCGAGATGTCATGCCGTCCGCATCAGCGCATATTGATCGATCAGGTATCGGTCGAACAGCGGCAAGCTCGCCGCACCGAGTGCCCGGGCGATCGAGCCGATCGCGCCCGCTTCCAGACGCGGCGCCTGAATGCCTTGGAGATCGATCTTCTCGATCTCGACCGCGACCCGCTCCACCAGTTTCGTGCGGATCAACGGCGGCACGCTACCGTCGATCAGCGCCGCCTGGAAATCGATCACCGAGGCCGCCGCGACAATGGCGAAGGCGAGGCCGCGCGCCGCGACGTCCATCCACGCCTCGGCCTCTTCCATGAATTCCGACCAGTCACCGTCGACCTCGGACAGCACGGCTGTGTCGATTCCCTTTGCGCGCAGGGTCCGCTCCAGCACCACCAGGGAAGCTTGATCGATCAACTGCTCGGACATCCGCCCGTTTCCCGGGACCGGCATCGAGCCAAGTGCCCCGGCATTGCCCGTATGGCCGGAATAGAGGCTGCCGTTGAGAACGACGCCGCCGCCGGCAAACGTCCCGACGTAGAAGTAGACGAAATCGCGAAGGTGGCTGTGCTCGCCGAAGACAAGCTCGGCCGCGCATGCAGCTGTGGCATCATTCTGCAGGTAGACCGGCCACGAGCCGAACGATGCAAGTGCCTCGCGCGCATCGAATGTGCGCCAAGCATCCATTTCATGCGCCGTGGCGCCGACCTCGTCTGCCCAGTTCCACAGTTCGAAGGGCATGGCGATACCCGCGCCCTCTACGCGCTCGACCGCGGCGCCAAGCTCGGCGGTCATCTCCCTGGTTGCGGTTCGAGCGAAGTCCATCGTCTCTCCCGGCAACGGATAGGCATAGCGGTGATGCCAGTGAGCGCGAATCCGTCCGAGAAAATCGATGAGAACGAGATCGGCGCTCCGCCGTCCGATCTTGAGGCCGAAGAAATATGCCCCTTCCGGATTGAGCGAAAGCGGCACAGACGGCTGGCCGACGCGGCCGCGGACCGGCGCGCCGCGCAGGAGCAGACGATCGGCCTCGAGCGCGCGCATGATCACCGACACCGTCTGCGCCGACAGGCCGGTCATCCGCGCAATTTCCATCTTGGCGAGGCCGCCATGGCTTCGCACCAAGGACAGTACCAGGCGCTCGTTGTAGGCGCGCATGCCGCTCTGGTTGGAACCGCGATGAAAGGGTAACGCCTGTTCTTCACCCACCTCGGCGGGGACCTGCGTACCTTGCATGTTCAACCCCTCCGAAGACCCAATTCCCTGATAGCCCGGGATCGCGGCGCGCACCGTCTTAAAGAACCGTCGACGTCACGTGCAAGGACGGCGGCCGCCCTTCGCAGCGATTTCCGCAGCCGAGAGCGACAATCATGGCCATCAAATCTATCGGTTGTCAATTATTAAATCATAGTGATTTATTTATTGACATAGGCGCTGTTTTGGGGTTTGACTCGTCGCAGGTCGGCAAGAAAGGCGGCTTCGCCTTCGCCGACGGGAGGATGAAACGGGTCAGCCCTCGTTTCGTGACGTCTTTTAATCCGGGAGGATGATGATGATCTGCAATCGATTGAAGACCGCGCTGCTCGCCGCCGGTTCGCTGGTTGCCCTCGGCGGCTTTGCGTCGGCCGAAACACTGACCATCGCCACGGTCAACAACGGCGACATGATCCGCATGCAAAAGCTGACGGACGATTTCACTGGGAAGAACCCCGATATCGACCTTGAGTGGGTGACGCTCGAGGAGAACACCCTACGCCAGAAGGTCACCACCGATATCGCGACCAAGGGCGGCCAATATGACGTCATGACGATTGGCACCTATGAGGTCCCGATCTGGGCGAAGCAGGAGTGGCTGGTACCGCTCGACGATCTCGGCGCCGACTACGATGTCGACGACATCATCCCGGCAATCCGCGGTGGTCTGTCCGTAGACGGTACCCTATACGCTGCGCCGTTCTACGGCGAATCGTCGATGGTGATGTACCGGACCGACCTGTTCGAGAAGGCCGGACTGGAGATGCCCGACGCTCCGACCTGGGAGTTCATCGCCGACGCCGCGCGCAAGATCACCGACAAGGACAACGAGATCTACGGCATCTGCCTGCGCGGCAAGCCGGGCTGGGGCGAGAACATGGCCTTCCTTACCGCCACTGCCAACTCATTCGGCGCCAAGTGGTTCGACATGGACTGGAAGCCGCAGTTCGACAGCAAAGAGTGGAAGGACACGCTGACCTTCTATCTCGACCTGATGGCTGATGCCGGCCCTCCGGGTGCCTCATCGAACGGCTTCAACGAGAATCTCGCCCTCTTCCAGTCGGGCAAATGCGGCATGTGGATCGACGCCACCGTCGCCGCCTCTTTCGTCACCGACCCCGAAAACTCGACGGTCGCCGATAAGGTCGGCTTCGCGCTCGCCCCGGACAACGGCCTTGGCAAGCGCGGCAACTGGCTGTGGGCTTGGTCGCTGGCGATTCCGGCGGGCAGCCAGAAAGTCGACGCAGCGAAGAAATTCATCGGCTGGGCGACGTCGAAGGGCTATCTCGAGCTGGTGGCCTCAAAGGAGGGCTGGCCGAACGTGCCACCGGGCACTCGCCTCTCGCTCTACGAGAACCCGGAATACGCCAAGGTGCCGTTCGCTGCGAAGACGCTCGAATCGATCAATGCAGCCGACCCGACCCATCCGACGGTCGACGAGGTACCTTACGTCGGCGTCCAGTTCGTCGCCATTCCCGAATTCCAGGGGCTCGGCACCGCCGTCGGCCAGCAGTTCGCCGCAGCGCTCGCCGGAACGGTGACTGCCGATCAGGCTCTGCAGAACGCGCAACAACTGACCATGCGCGAGATGCAGAAGGCGGGCTACATCAAGTAGTCTTCCTCCCGTCACGGGTCGGCGGTTCTACTGCCGGCCCGTGTACCAGGAACTTCCCGTTTTCCTGAGTGGGACCGAACCGATGGCCACCACGCATTCCAGAAGTGCCGCCAGGGCCATGATCTCACCTGCCGTTCTTCTTCTGCTCGGCTGGATGATCATCCCCTTGTCGATGACAATCTATTTCTCGTTGCTCCGGTACAATCTGCTGATGCCGGGCATGGAGGAATGGACGGGTTTCACCAACTACCGCTACTTTCTCACTGATCCCGCCTTTTTCACCGCGCTGCTCAATACCCTCCTCCTCGTCGGCGGCGTGCTGTTGATCACCATCGTCGGTGGCGTCGGCCTCGCCCTCCTTCTCGATCAGCCGATCTGGGGCCAAGGGATCGTCCGCATCCTGGTCATTTCACCCTTCTTCGTCATGCCGACAGTGTCGGCCCTGGTGTGGAAGAACATGTTCATGCATCCGGTCAACGGGGCTGTTTGCGTACGCGGCCAAGCTTGTCGGACTACCGCCCTTCGACTTTCTCGCCCACGCGCCATTGTTCTCGATTGTACTGATGGTGTCGTGGCAGTGGCTGCCCTTCGCGACGCTGATCCTGCTGACGGCCATGCAATCGCTCGACAGCGAGCAGCTGGAGGCCGCTGAGATGGACGGCGCCAGCCCCGCCAGCCGGTTCATCTATATCGTCGTCCCGCATCTTGCCCGTGCGATTACCGTGGTGATCCTGATCCAGACGATCTTCCTTCTGTCGGTGTTCGCCGAGATTCTCGTGACCACCAACGGCGGCCCGGGCTACGCCACGACCAACATCACTTTCCTGGTCTACTCCCTGTCGCTGCTGCAGTTCGACGTCGGCGGCGGGTCGGCCGGTGGCATTGTTGCCGTGATCCTTGCCAATATCGTTGCCATCTTCCTGATGCGCATGATCGGCAAGAACCTGGAGGCGTGATCCGATGGCGCGCGCAGTCTCAACATCCCGTAAGGCGACGGTCACGGTTATCGCCTGGGCGATCGGCATCGCCATTTTCTTCCCGATCTTGTGGACGATCCTGACCAGCTTCAAGACCGAGGCCGAGGCGATCGCCTCGCCGCCGAGCTTCCTGTTCTTCGACTGGACGCTGGAGAACTACGCCGAGGTCCAGGAGCGTTCCAACTACCTGAGGCACTTCCTCAATTCGGTGATCATCTCCTTCGGCTCGACAATCATCGGCCTGCTGATCGCCATACCGGCGGCCTGGTCGATGGCCTTCGTCCCCGGCAAGCGCACCAAAGACGTCCTCATGTGGATGCTCTCCACCAAGATGCTTCCTCCGGTCGGAGTCTTGATCCCGATCTATCTCATTTTCCGCGATACCGGACTGCTCGATACCCGGACCGGGCTTGTCATCGTCCTGACCCTGATCAATCTGCCGATTATCATCTGGATGCTGTTTACCTATTTCCGGGAGATACCGGGCGAGATTCTCGAAGCGGCGCGGATGGACGGAGCAACGCTTCGCGACGAAATCATCCACGTGCTGACGCCGATGGCGGTCCCCGGCATCGCCTCGACGCTGCTTCTCAATATCATCCTTGCCTGGAACGAAGCCTTCTGGACGCTCAACCTGACCGCTGCCAAGGCGGCGCCGCTGACTGCGTTCATTGCCAGCTATTCGAGCCCGGAGGGACTTTTTTACGCGAAGCTTTCCGCCGCCTCGACCATGGCTATCGCTCCGATTCTGGTTATTGGCTGGTTCAGCCAAAAGCAGCTGGTGCGCGGCCTGACCTTCGGCGCGGTGAAATAGGAGGTCGGTATGGGACAAATCACGCTCAGGGAAGTTGTCAAGAAGTTCGGCGACGTCACGGTCATCCCGTCCATCGATCTCGATATCAACGACGGCGAGTTCGTCGTCTTCGTCGGCCCGTCCGGCTGCGGCAAGTCGACCTTGCTGCGGCTGATCGCCGGGCTTGAGGACGTCAGCGGCGGCAGGATCGAGATCGACGGCCGCGATGCGACGACGGTGCCGCCCGCCAAACGCGGACTGGCGATGGTCTTCCAGTCCTATGCGCTCTACCCGCACATGTCGGTGCGCAAGAACATCGCTTTCCCGCTGAAGATGGCGGGCATGGACAGGACTGAATCCGACCGCCGCGTCGACTCGGCAGCAAAGGCGCTGAACCTCGCCGACTATCTCGACCGCAAACCGGGTCAGCTGTCCGGCGGACAACGCCAGCGCGTTGCGATCGGCCGGGCAATCGTGCGCGAGCCCGCCGCATTTCTGTTTGACGAGCCGCTGTCCAATCTCGATGCGGCGCTGCGCGTGTCGATGCGGCTTGAGATATCCGAGCTGCACCAGAACCTGAAAACCACGATGATCTACGTGACCCACGATCAGGTCGAGGCGATGACCCTGGCCGACAAGATCGTCGTCCTCAACGCCGGACGGATCGAGCAGGTCGGCTCGCCCCTCGATCTCTACCGCGCGCCCAAGAACCTGTTCGTCGCCGGCTTCATCGGCTCGCCGAAGATGAACCTGATCGGCGGCGCCGAGGCGGAAAAGCAGGGCGCCAAGACGATCGGCGTGCGGCCCGAGCACCTGTCGCTTTCGACCGAAAGCGGCTTGTGGCCCGGGTCGGTCGGCGTCTCGGAGCATCTCGGCTCAGACACGTTCCTCTATATCCAGGCCGAAGGCATCGGCGACATCACCGTACGCGCCGACGGCGAATACCCGGTTCGTCACGGCGACAAGGTGTGGATCTCGCCCGAAGAAGGAAAGCTGCACCGCTTCAACGCCGACGGCACAGCCATCTGATGGGAAAACTCGACGGCAAGGCAGCGCTGATCACCGGCGCCGCCCGCGGCATCGGGCGTGCCTTCGCCGAGCGCTATGTTCACGAAGGCGCCCGCGTCGCAATTGCCGACATCAACCTTGGCAGCGCCGAGGCGAGCGCCGCAGCGATCGGATCCGGCGCCGTCGCCATCGAGATTGACGTGACCAACCAAACCTCGATCGATCGAGCCGTCGCCGAAACCGAGGATCGACTCGGTGGCATCGATATCCTGATCAACAACGCTGCGCTGTTCGACCTTGCGCCGATTGTAGAGATTACCCGGAACTCCTTCGACCGGCTCTTCGCGATCAATGTTGCCGGCACGCTGTTTACCTTGCAGGCGGTAGCGAAAAGGATGATCGCACGCGGCAAGGGCGGCAAGATCATCAACATGGCCTCCCAGGCCGGACGGCGCGGCGAAGCATTGGTAGCGGTCTATTGTGCGACCAAGGCGGCGGTGATCAGCCTGACCCAGTCGGCAGGGCTCGACCTCATCCGACACCGCATCAACGTCAACGCCATCGCCCCGGGCGTCGTCGAAGGCGAGCATTGGGACAACGTCGATGCACTTTTCGCCAAGCATGAAGACCGTCCTCTCGGCGAGAAGAAGCGCCTGGTTGGCGACGCAGTCCCCTATGGCCGAATAGGCCGCGCCGATGATTTGACCGGAATGGCCGTATTTCTCGCCTCGGCCGGCGCCGACTATATCGTTGCCCAGACCTATAATGTCGATGGCGGCAACTGGATGAGCTGAGGCGATTTATCGGCGAAAGGACGGATTTATATGGCCACCAGACTGTCCCTCGCCCGCCTTGGATCGCTCCGCCCCGACATCGGCCGGCCGAGCTACGGGCGTTCCGCGCTTTCGTCCGGCATCCTTCACTTCGGCGTCGGCAACTTCCACCGCGCCCATCAGGCCGTCTATCTCGATGACCTGTTCAATACCGGCTGCGATCTCGACTGGGCCTTGGTCGGAGCCGGCGTCTTGAGTTCCGACGAAAAGATGCGGGCGACGTTGGCTGCAAAGGACTACCTGACGACCGTGGTCGAGCAGTCTGCCGAAAAGAGCAGCGCCCGTGTGACCGGCGCGATGATCGATTTTCTGCCGGCCGGCGATGCTGCAGCGATCGTTGCGGCTCTTGGCGATCCGGCGATCCGCATTGTCTCGCTGACGATCACCGAGGGCGGCTATTTCATCGATCCGGCGACAGGGTTGTTCAATCCGGACAATCCGGCGATCGTCGCCGACGGTGTCGCCCCGCAAGCGCCGCGTACCGTTTTTGGCATGATCACGGCTGGCCTGAAACGTCGGCGGGACAAAGGCATCGCGCCCTTCACGGTGATGTCCTGCGACAACATCCCCCACAACGGCGTCATTGCCCGCAATGCCGTGGCAGGGGTGGCGCGACTGTCGAACGATGAATTCGCCGACTGGATCGAGACCGAGGTAACCTTTCCCAACGCCATGGTCGACCGCATCACACCGGCAACGGGCGATCGCGAGCGCGCCATTTGCGCCGACGAATACGGAATCGACGACGATTGGCCGGTGTTTTGCGAGAGTTTCAAGCAGTGGGTGCTGCAGGATAGCTTCCCCCTCGGGCGGCCGGCGCTGGAGCGGGTCGGTGTCCAGTTCGTCGCCGACGTCACGCCCTACGAGTTGATGAAGATACGCATCCTCAACGGCGGCCACGCGGTGATCGCCTACGCTGCCGGACTGCTCGACATCGAGTATGCCCACGAGGCGATGGGATCGGACCAGATCTCCGCTTTCCTCGACAAGGTCGAGCGTGACCAGATCATTCCCACGGTGCCGCCGGTGCCGGATACCGACCTCCACGCCTACTACCGGCTGGTAGCGGAGCGTTTCGCCAATCCCAAGATCGGCGACACCATCCGCCGCCTCTGCCTCGACGGCTCCAACCGCCAGCCGAAATTCATCGTGCCGACAATTGCCGACTGCCTCGCTGCGGGCTTGCCGGTGACCGGACTTGCCCTCGAATCGGCCTTATGGTGCCGCTATTGCTACGGGAGGACGGAGTCGGGTGCCGACATCGCCCCGAACGATCCCAACTGGGACCGGCTCCAGGCCTTTGCCCGCGCGGCAAGAGACGACACCACCGAGCGATGGCTCGCCATGGACGACATTTATGGCGAGGTGGGCCGCTCAGCGGTCTTCCGCGAAGCATTCTCCGAAGCGCTCAGCGCGATCTGGCGGGACGGTACCGAAAGCGTCTTGTCGCGATACCTCAAAGATCTGCCGCTGCAGGCGTAACCGGGCGGCTCGCTCGGGATTCAAACGTCAGGTCTTGCCGGCGTCATTCCCGTCGACAGTCGACGACAGTTGTTCCAGCGCGCGGCGGAGCGCTGCTTGCGCTTCTTCGCGTTCGGATTGCGACATGGCACCCGCGTCCATGTCCAAGTGCAAATTGAGGAGCTCGGCACGCACGACGTCGCTCTTGCGACCAAGACGCTCGTACGTATCGACAACGCGGAATGTTGCGATCGGCTGACTGAAGCCTTTGGCTGTGACCGGCTCCTGCGGCTCGCAATGAATCCGATCCTTGACCAGAGCATAGGTCTCATACGAGATCAGGATGCCGCCATGCTCGGACGCGGCCTCGAGGCGCGCAGCCAAATTCACGCTGGCGCCGATGATGGTGTAGTCCATTCGCGCCTCGCTGCCGAAGTTCCCGACCGTGCAGAAACCCGTGTTGATGCCGATGCGAATCTGGACCGGCTTTTCGATGCCGCGGTCGCGCCAGCCTTCCTGCAGCTCATGCATCTTCTCGCGCATTGCGATCGCCATCTCGACGCAGTTAAGAGCATCCTCTTGGACGCCACGCGTCTCGGGATCGCCGAAGAAAATGACAATGGCATCGCCGACATACTTGTCGATCGTCGCGCCGTATCTGAGGGCGATGCTCGCCATCGCGGTCAGGTATTCGTTGAGCAGCAGGGTGAGATCTTCCGGCTGCAGCTTCTCCGAGGTCGCCGTGAAGTCGACGATATCGGAAAAGAACACGGTCAGCTTCTTGCGCTGACTGGCCAGCTTCACTTCCTGGCGACCGGTGAAGATCGACTCGTAAACCTGAGGTGAGAGATACTTTGCGAGTTGTCCGGCGAGTTGTTCGAGCTCGCTTGATTTCTGCGCAAGCTCGGTCTCGCGTTGCTTGAGCTCGGTTATATCGGAATAAACGGCGACGGTGCCACCGTCGACGGTCTTACGCTCGCTCACCATGATGTAGCGACCATTGCTACGATGCTGGATGTGGGAGGGGCCGGGCTCGCGCCGCCGCGCCAACCTCTCGGCAATCCACGCCTCAGGGTCGTTTATCGCATCGACGACCAAGCCCCTCGCGACCACGCGTTTGAGAAGGTCTTCGAAGGTCACTCCAGGGACGATCATCTCCGGCATGTCCGGGTAAAGCATCTGCTGGTATCTGCTGTTGCTGATCACGAGCCGGTCGTCGGCGTCGTAGAGCGAGAAGCCTTCTGAAATACTCTCGATGGCGTCGGCCAGGCGCTGGCGCGTCGTCTGGATCTCCCGCAAATTGGCTTCCTGGACGGCGATCGCGGTATCACGGAACACACCCAAAGCACGCGCCATGTCGCCGATTTCGTCGTTGCGGTCGCGGCCCGGAATGTCGACGCTGGTGTCGCCCCCGGCCAGTTGGGTCATCGCTGAGGTGATACGGCCGACCGGTCGGATGATCCGCGGGTCGACATAGCCGAACATGGCAATCGCCGCACCGGCCAACCCAATCAGCGTAATCAGCACCAGCACAGCCTGTCCCTGATCAATGGCGTTTGCCGAGCGTTCCGATGCGGCACGGCTGGCGGACTCGGCGCTGGCGACGATCGCGGAAGCTAGTTCTCCGAGTTGGCGCGACAACGCGCGACTAGCGTCAAGGGCCGCTTCGCCGGCGGCCAGTTGCTGGAGCTCGGAACGCCGCAGGTCGAACATGCTGGAGTCGCCGCTGCCGAAATCGAGCAGCGCGTTGGTCGACCGGCAGAGGTCGTCGTAGTAGCTCGCTTGCTCAACCTTGCCCAAAACGGACTCCAGGCGCGCCCGGGAAGCGGTGAAGCGCTCGACCAGCGGCTCCAGGAGATGCTCGTCGCTTGCGACAGCTGCATCGCTCAACAGGCTTGCCACAAGATTTCCCCCGGCCTGTGCCGTTTGCATCAGGTTGAGTATCTCGGCGTTTCCGTCGATCAACCCGGAAATCGCCTTCTCGCTCCCATCGGTGAGATCACCGGTGGTCATCACCAAGTCAAACGCCGCATCGTCGATCATCGGCGTCAACAGGAGAAGCACTTGTTCGTGACGCTGCTTGAGCAGCTCGGCGCGGGCACCGACACCGGGTCCGCCGCCGCTGCCGGCCGAAAAGAGGCCCTCGCGGCCAACTGCCAATAGGCTTGCGCAAGCGCGCGTCACGGCCTCGATTTGCGGGTCTTGGGGGAGCTGGCGCAAGCCGCGCTCGATTGCGAGCGAAGCGGAGAGAAACCGCTCGTGAATCGGCTCGAGAAGGACCGGGTTCGCGACATTGAGCGCTTCGCCCATGAGCCCCGCGGCCAAGTTGGCGGCCGCGTTGATGCTCAGCAGGTGGTCGATGCGACTCGCTCCGTCGTCGACCAGATTGTTGATCGCCTCGGTGTTGTCGGCCATGACCTTCTCGCCGGTGATGACCAGATCGAACACCGCATCGTCGACCAAAGGCTCGAGTGTCTCGTTGAATTGGGTGTGCGCCTCGTGCAGGTCAGCTGTTATCGACTCGCGCCGGCGTTTCAGGGCCAGCCGTGTTTCCACGCTTTCCGCGAGACCATCGAGAGCGGCCAGGAGATCGACGGCAGCATCGGCGATCGGCCTTTCGCCTTCTTCATAGCGACCGGCACGGCCGAGAGCTGCGGCAATTTCGGTGAAGCTGTCGATTTCGCGCTCAAGGTTCGCCCGTTCGGCGGCAAGCTCCCCCTGATTGCTGCTGGCGAAAAGGGCTGGCGCGCTTGCCGAAATGTCGGCGACGGTCTTCGACAGAGCCAGCGCTTCGACCATGCCCGGCACGCTTTCCTGGGTGACGCGGTTGACCGCGCGCTCGATGGTCGTGAATATCAGCCAAGCGACCGCGCAAGCGGCCACGGTCAAGGCGGCGAATCCGACAAACGCCAAAAAGAGCTTCGCCCTGATGCCGAGTCGCCACGCCGGCGGTTGGTCACCACCGACGGTGGCCAAGCCGGAGTCGGTCGACACCGTCATTGGACACCGGGGCTGTCGCCCGCTTGCGCCGTAGGTACGGAAACGTCGATGGCGCTAAAGTGGCCGTCACCGTCGAGAACGGTCAGGAACACCTCATTCATGCCTTGGTTGTCGCCGGGTCCGTAGGTCAACTCGAGACCGCCGAGATCAAACCGACCAAGGTCCTTTATCGTCGACAACAAGGCTTGCCGAGTCACGTCCGGTCCCAAAGCTTCGAGCGCAGCAATAGTCAGGCGGCCGGCGATATACCCTTCGAGGGAGACGAACTCTGGCTCCAAAGCCGGGTCGAGCGCCGCCAGCGCGCGGCGATAGTCGGCAACGATCGGTATCGTCGTGTCCTCCGGCAGGGGCACCACCTGACTCACCACGACGCCCTTGCCGGCAGCGCCGAGCGCCTCGGCGAGAGCCCGACTGCCCACGAAGGAAATATTGATGAACAACGGATCGAGCCCCAAGCCGCGCGCAATGCGGATAAACTCGGCGCTGGGCTGGTAGGCGCCGACGATGACGACCGCTTCCGGCGCCGCCTTGCGGATGTCGAGAAGAGCGCGCTTCACCGCGGTGGTATTGCGCATATAGGTGCCTTCCGCGACCAACTCTTGACCGCGCTTGCCCAGAGCATCGCGCACGCCCTCAAGGCCGGCCCGGCCAAATGAATCGTCCTGATAGAGGATCGCAATGCGCGAAAGCCCCAGCTGATCGACCAGATACGCGATCCAGGCTTCGGTCTCCTGGTCATATGACGCCCGCACATTGACAACGTTTTCCAGCGATGCATCGCGCAGGAACTCCGCGCCGGTCAAGGGTGCGAGAAAGGGAACACTCTCGGCAGTTGTGATCGGCTGGACGGCGCTCGACGTCGGCGTACCGACCTCGCCGATGACGGCAAAGACGCCGTCTTCGTCGATCAGGCGCGAAACGTTGGCGATCGCGCGTTCGGGTTCGTAGCCGTCGTCATAAGAGATTAGCTCCAGTCTCCGGCCGTGGACGCCACCCGCTCGGCCAATTTCATCGAAGGCGGCGAGGACGCCGTCGCGCATACTGCGCCCCAGCTCGGCAGCGGGACCATCGAGCGCCGCCGACTGTCCGAAGAGGATGCGATCGTCAGAGACACCCGACTCGGCGTTGGCCGCCGAAGCCACCAGAGCCGACGCGACGATAAGGGAAATGCGGGCTGCGAGGTTAGCTATCATGCGGCGAAGCATACAATCTCATGCCGCAAAGCATACAGTTTTTCCCGCCCCGATGCGATGGGGATCTGTCTGGTGCAAATGCGCAATTCGACCCTCAGGGTCGCAGTTGGAGGCGTGGACGGCACACGACGCATCAATGGCGAAGGACCAGAGGCGATCATCAAGCCTACTACAGATGCCGGGCCTGAGGCGGTGAGAAGGGGGTCTTTCGGCGGCCCAGGCGGCCGATGAACGTATGGACGCCGATTGCGGTCAGGCGGTTTCGCGCACCGCCACTGTGACTTCCATGCCAAGACAGGCAGCGCCATTACCTCTGAACGTGCCGCGCACCGGCTGCGCCTGCGCCGGGGTCCGGGTGGTCGCCACCCGGATCAGGTTTCTGCCGGCGACAATGCTGTTGGTCGGGTCGCATTCAACCCACCCCCCTCCCGGGACGAAGGCTTCGGCCCAGGCATGGGTAGCACCGCCTCCGGCGAGCGCCTGATCACTTTCGCCGCCGCCATCCGCCACCGGATCGTAAAGATAGCCGGTAACGAAACGGGCCGCGAAGCCGAGCTGGCGTGCTGCCTCCATGAACAAAAACGCGAAATCCCGGCAGGTGCCGCTGGCCGCGGCAATGGTTTCGCCCGGCGCCTGCACGCCCTGCTCGTCCCGGCGGCGATAGTCGAAGCCATCGTAGATCGCCTGATTGAGCGCGTGCAATGCGTCAAGGCTGCCGCCGGGGAGCGTCGGCAACGCCGAGGTCAGCCACTCGGTGACGGCCGCTCGATCGGCCTCGCACTCAAGTTGCAGAAGCGGCGCAAGATCGAACAAATCCTCATCGCCATAGTCGAAAGGATAGGGCACGGCGTGGGGAGCGAGGTCACCGAGCGTCCCATCGAGGACATAGCGATGCAGGACGAGGTCGCTTTGCACGACCAACTCGTCGGCTCTCTCGCTGAACTTGGCGAAAGCGACCGAGTTGCCGAACGTGTCGAATTCCCAGCGAACCTCAGCCGGCGGAGACAGTGTCAGCGTCGAATCGATGATACGCATGTCGTGGCCGTCACGCGGCCGCAGCATCAGCCGATGGACACCCAAGGCCACGGGGCGCTCGTAGCGATAGCGGGTGCGGTGATGCACCGTCCATAGCCTGTTCGCGAAGGGATCCGACGCGGCAGGCAACACCTCTCCCGAAGATTGGTTCACGGCGACTAATCGTTTGATTACCGCAAGCGGTGACGCCACATATGCATTTCGAGATCGGATTCAAGACGACGGCGTCGCCCACCCATGCGCCCACTCTCGTGGGCAGCAGCCCACTATGGGACGGTGACGGCTTTATGCGCGAGAAAATTGGACGACAGGTGCGAACCGACTGGCGCAGCCTGTGCAAATCCTTAAGATGCGTTCGGTCGGAACGCCTTCAACAAGAACCATCCGGGAGGAAACTATGTCGATCGCGAAGACGCTTAGATATGCGTTGGTGCCGACAGCTGCATTGGCCGCTGTCCTTTCAGTTGCATCTGTGGAGTCGGCCGGCGCCACCGACTGGGTTTATTACACCCCGCAAAGCTCGCCGCAATATATCACTCCGCGTGCGGGGCAAATGTTCGCCGACAAGGTCAAGGAAGCGACCGGCGGCGAACTCGACATCAAGTTCCGCCTGTTCGGGTCGCTGTCGATCCAGGCGGCCGACGTCACGCAGGCTGTCAGCGACAACGTTATCCAGATGGGCGACGATCAGATTTTCTCAGGCAATGTTCCGCTCGCCGGCATCGTCAAGTTGCCTGGATTGGCAGGGACCCGCGAGGAGTACGACAAGGCCGAGGCCGCGGTTCGCCCCATCGTCGAGGCGGGCTACGGTGAAAAGGGCGTGATGGTCCTGCACGGCTTCGCTATCCCGCAATATATCTGGGGCAACACCAAGCTGGAGTCTCTGGCCGACCTCAAGGGACTCAAGGTACGGACCGGCACGCCGGAACAGGCGGAATTCGTGCGCAAGCTCGGAGCTACCTCGCTGACCATGGGACCGGCGGAAGTTCCCTCGGCGCTCGAACGCGGCCTTGTCGATGCGATCGTCACCGGCATCGGCGGCGGCGAGCTCTGGCAGGACCAGCTCAAGACTGCCTACCTTTATCCGGTCAACTTCAACGGCATCTATATTGTCGTCAACAAAGCGGCGTTCGAAGTGCTCACTCCCGAGCAGCAGGAGGTGGTTCTCCAAACAAGCAAGGAGACCGACCAATGGCTGCGCGAAACCAGCATGGCCGAAGACACGGCAGACCTTGAGGCCTTGCGCAAAAAACTGACGATCACCGATCCGACACCGGAAGATATCGCCATGGCTGCCGAACTGATGCCGACCATCTGGGAGGATTGGGCCAAGGCGCATGGCCCGGAGGGCGAGGAAGTCCTGGCGACGGTCAATGAGGCACTCGGCCGGTAGGTTCCCAAGCTAATCCGCAGTCAAAGGCGTGACCGACGAGCAGAAATTCGCTTCCGCCGAAGCCCGGGAGGGCAACGGCGGACGCGAAGGACCGATCGAGAAAATCTGCAAGTTGCTGTGCGCGGCGGGTATCATCGTCATGCTCGTCGTGATCGGCGAGGACGTGGTGTCGCGCTCGGTTTGGAACACCAGCCTCGAGATATCCGACGAGATCGGCGGCTACATGCTGGTCGCAGTGACCTTCCTCGGGCTGGCGCTTGCCAAGACGCATGGCGCCTTCCACAAGACCGACTTTTTCCAGTCGCGCCTGCCGCAAAGCGCACAGGTCATCAGCCGAATCCTTTTCGATCTGCTTTCGCTCGGTGTCGCCCTGATTCTGCTTTGGCAATACTTCCGCTACACCGAGATGCGCTTCCTGGGCGGCAACACCGCTCCGACCAAGCTCGCCACGCCGCAATGGATACCGGCCGTGCCGATGGTATTGGGCATGGCCGCTTATGTGCTGGCGATCATCAAGAGCGTTGTCAGCAATGCTCGCGCTTTCGGCTCACCGTCAGGCAAAGAGGAAGGCGCATGGAACTCGGAGTAGAACTCGCGATCACGGTCGGCCTCTTCCTCCTGCTGATGGGGCTCGGTGCCGATATCGCGATCTCGATCATGGTTCCGGCGATGCTCTATCTCTACCTGCAAGGTGGCATCGGCGCGCTCAACAGCCTGCCTTTTACCAGTTGGGGGACCCTCAACAGCTTCACCCTCACGGCGATCCCGCTGTTTCTGTTGATGGCCGAGGTGCTCGGCGAAAGCGGGCTGAGCACGCGCGTCTATCGCGGACTCGGCAAGCTGGTTTCCTTTCTGCCGGGGGGCCTGCTGCAAACCAACATCGCCGGTTGCGCGGTTTTCGCCTCGGTGTGCGGATCGAGCATCGCCACGGCCGCATCGGTCGGACGGGTCGCCCTCCCCCAACTCTCGTCACAGGGATATAACGTGTCGCTGTCAGTCGGTTCTCTGGCTGCCGGCGGTACCCTCGGCATTCTGATTCCGCCGAGCCTTGCGATGATCATCTACAGCGGCATGACCGAGACTTCGATTCCGCAGCTGTTCATGGCCGGAATGGTGCCCGGCTTTCTGTTGGCGATGATCTTCATGACCTACATCTCCATCCGCTGCGCGATCAACCCGACCCTCGCGCCGCGCGCGCACGTCATTGCCTCGCCTAGAGACTTTCTCGGTGCTCTCGGTGACGTTCTACCTTTCGTGATTATCATCGTCGGCAGTCTCGGCTCTCTCTACATGGGCTGGGTCACCACAACCGAAGCGGCGACGGTAGGATCGCTCCTGGCCATTGCGCTCGGTTTCACCGTCGGGGACCTGACCTTGCGGAAGTTCTACATCGCCCTGCAGAAGACGATCATCGTCTCTTCGGCGATCTTGTTTCTGGTTCTGGCCGCGTTCATGTTCAGCGCCGCTTTGGGCTTTGGCGGCCTCAACGAGGCACTCAACGAATTCGTCGAGAGCCTGTCATTGACCAAGGTCCAGTTCTATGTCGCAGTCTTCGCGATTTACATACTGCTCGGGATGGTCATCGAGAGCATTCCGATGGTGCTGATCACGGTGCCGCTGATTTTCCCGCTCCTGCACCTCTACGACGTCGATCCGATCCTGTTCGGCGTGCTGATCGTGATGTTCATCGAGCTTGCGCTGATCACGCCGCCGGTCGGCGTCAACCTTTTCGTCATCCAAGGGATATCCGGCGCGCCACTAGGCCAGGTCGTGCGCGGTGCGTTGCCGTTCACCATAATCATCTTTCTAGGTGCGATAGCGCTGACGATATGGCCGGAAATCGCGTTGTGGCTGCCGTATTATTTCTTGCGATAGGAAACCACACCTTTACCGGTATCCGGTCCCAAGCAAGCAAACAAGGAGAGGCGAATGTGCCTGGCATGCGAAATCTACGGGCGGTTTCATGGACTGGCTCGCGTCGACGCCGGCGTCGGATCCGGGTCGGACGCCGTCTCGATCACACAGGACAGCCTCCGAGGAGAAACCGACAATGCGCCGCAGCACCGAACGGATCCTGACGACCCACACCGGCAGCCTGCCGCGGCCGGAGGCCCTGACCCGGCTCTACATCGAGCGCGGACAAGGCAAGCCGATTGACCGCGAGGCGATGGCCCGCGCCGCCAGTGCAGCGGTCCGCGCAATCATTCGCAAGCAAGCCGATGCCGGGATCGACGTCGGCAACAATGGCGAGCAGCCACGCGACTCGTTTTTCCTTTACCTGCGCGAACGGCTGACCGGTTTTGGTGGTCACTGGGAGCGGCCGAGCCGCGCCGACGTCGACCGCTACCCTGCATTCAAGACGCGCTGGGCGCAGCAAGCCTCCACCGAGAACAAGGTCTCGGGCGTCTGGGCGGTGCCGAAGGCGATCGGCGACGTAACCTATATCGACCGCGAGGCGATCGACGCCGAGTGCCGCGACCTCGAGGCAGCGCTGGCCGAACAGCCGGGCATCTTTCTCGAGACGTTCATGAGCTCGCCGTCGCCGGGCATCGTCGCATCAGCGCTGAAGAACGAGTACTACGACAGTCTCGAAGCCTACCTTCAGGCGCTCGGTAAGGCACTTCGCGTCGAGTACGAGGCAATCGTCGAGCACGGTTTCATCCTGCAGATCGACGCGCCCGACCTCGCCCTCGAACGTCATATCACCTACAAGAACGACCCGGTGTCGAAATTCCAGGAATTCGTCGAAATGGTGATTTCGGTGATCAACGATGCCCTCACCAATGTACCGCGCGACCGAGTCCGGCTGCATGTGTGCTGGGGCAACTCGGAGTCGCCGCACGACAGCGACGTGCCGCTCGCCGATATCCTGCCGATCATCCTCAAAGCGAACGTGGGCGGTCTCGTGCTGCCCTTCGCCAATCCGCGTCATGCCCACGAGTTCAAGTGCTTTGCCGAGCATCGGCTTGCCGACGATCAGATCCTCGTCGCCGGGGTCATCGACACGCTGACCAATTTCGTCGAGCACCCGGAAGTCGTCGCCGACCGGCTTGAGCGCGTTGCTGCCGTGATTGGCGATCCGACCCGAGTGCTCGCCGGCACCGATTGCGGCTTCGACACCTCGGCCGGCTGGGGACGGGTTGCCGAAGACGTCGTCTTCGCCAAGTTGAAGGCGATGCGCGACGGTGCCGATCTGGCGACCGAACGCTTGTTCTGATGACTCCTAACCCGGCAGCGGCTCAGGCGCCGGGTCCTTCTTCGCCTGATCGAACCACGCCGCAACATCCGGGTCGGCGAGAATTGCCGCATGATAAGCGCTCGAAATCGGATCGAGGGTGACACCGTAGGTGTGAAAGCGGCTGACCACCGGCGCGTACATGGCGTCGGCAATGGTGAAGCGGCCGAACAGATAGGGTCCGCCGCCCGCGTCGCCGAAGCGCTCGCGACAGCTTCGCCAGATTTCGGCGACACGCGCGATGTCGGCGTCGGCCTCGGCGTTCTCCGGCTTGGGCAGGCGGTCGAGCAACGCCATTGCGAGATGCTCGCGCAGCGGCCGAAAGCCGGAATGCATCTCGGCCGAGACTGCACGGGCACCCGCACGCGCCTCTTTATCCTCCGGCCACAGCCCGGCAGCGGGAAAGGCCTCGGCGAGATATTCGCCGATGGCAAGCGAGTCCCACACCTTGATCTCGCCGCCGCCGCGCCGGTCAATGAGGAGCGGCACCTTCGACGTCGGCGACACCGCGGACAGCCGCGCCTTGTCGTCGGGCCTGCGGTAGCGGATCATGATCTCCTCGAAGGGAACGCCGGTTTTGCGCATCGCCAGCCAGCCGCGCAGCGACCACGACGACGTGTGGCGATAGCCGATATAGAGCTGGAAGTCCGCCATTGCTCAGTGCCCCTCGAAGCTGACCAGTGTGTGTACGTTAACGTCGCGCGCGCGCAGGCGCGCCGCGCCGCCGAGATCGGGCAGGTCGATGATGAAGGCGGCCGCGACGATCTCGCCGCCTGAGCGGCGGATCAGCTCAGCCGCCGCATCGGCGGTGCCGCCGGTCGCGATCAGATCGTCGACCAGGAGCACGCGATCTCCGGCCGAGATGGCGTCGGCATGCATCTCGATGATGTCGACACCGTATTCGAGGCTGTACTCCAGCCCGATCGTCGTCCAGGGCAGCTTGCCTTTCTTGCGGATCGGGACGAAGCCGCGGACGAGCTCGTGCGCGACCGCGCCGCCGAGGATGAAGCCGCGCGCCTCGATGCCGACGACGTGGTGGATGCCGGCACTCAGGAACGGCCACACCAGCCCGTCGATCGTCGCGCGCAGGCCGACGGGGTCGGCGAGCAGAGGCGTGATGTCGCGAAACATGATTCCGGGACTGGGATAGTCGGGAATGGTGCGGATCATCGACTTGATATCGACACCGTGACTGGATTGCATGCGTCAACGTCCCGATTTGCGGCAGCGCCGACATCGGCGCATCGTGACAGTCGCGGTTCTTAACATTGCGGAGGAGACGGCGCCATGACCGACACAGCCCAGCCCGGCAGGCAGCAACCGACAACCGTGACCGACATCGACATCCCCTTCGGTCGCTTAATCGTCATCTTCATCAAGTTCGGCTTGGCCGCGATCCCCGCTGCAATCGTGATCTCGATCATCGTCACGTTGGTCGGCTTCGTGCTTTCGGCGATTTTCGGCACGGGATTCGTCGGCTTCATGGGACGTGGCATCTCGATCTGAGGGACA